>JAEEGL013438925.1_pt1 | contig 11340 bp, 10 predicted proteins | sample 9134231 | NCBI WGS metagenome assembly JAEEGL01 (sample SAMN16246548, study PRJNA631951) | gut metagenome | biome: gut microbiome; feature: rumen; material: fiber-attached | host: Bos | place: Iran: Karaj | collected 2018-10
GAAATTTTATTTCGTATGAATCCCCTGTATTTTCAAACAAGGCTAAAAGTAAGAGAGAGAAAGTAATCGTTCGTTGTTGTCCATCTACTATATTAAATATTTCCTTCCCCTGAGCATCTGTTTCTTTATGCAAGATAAGGGTTCCAACACGATATACTTCCTTATTGCTATTTCTTGCTTCAATGATATCGTCAAGTAATTGTATAGCATTACGTGCAGTCCATTTATAAGGCCTCTGATAATCTGGGATTGTTAGCCTTACATTTTCGATGGGCTTATTATCTTTCTTTTTGGTAATTCTTCCGTTTAATAACAAATCACCTACTGTTGTTATTGCTAATGTCAAATTATCCATATCTTCTTAATTTATAGTCGGTACAAAGATACAAAAACAATTCTAATATACCATTATTACGGCATTTTTTTATATGGGACGGTTTCATTATTATTATGAGATTCTTTTTTCAATCAAAATAAATACTTATCTTCTAGCATAAATTTCATGAAAAAAGCCATAATACTATCTTTTCCTGTTATCAACATCTTTAAAACCATCATGATATACAGGATCGGCAGGAAACCATTTTTCTTTGCTCGACAATATGTCCTCCACAGGGAACTCTTTGACAGTTCCATATTTGTTGTAAATAAAAGCAAGCCATTCTTCGAAGGACTGGTTATCATAGTCCCAATTAGAGTCTCCACAATTTTCTAGATGGAACTCATCGCAATACCATGCCTCTTCTTTTCCCAAAGCCTTTGCCACATTATAAAAACCTTGTCTAACGAATAAAGGCGGAACGAATAACTGACCATATCTGTATGCAGGACTAATATGCAAGTAGCCTTTCTTCAAGAACATCCTAAACATATGATGGGTCTCGCTGTACACTTGATAATCTCCATAATCCAATCCTTCTGGATAGTATTTGTCTTCACCACATAAGTGGAAAAACTCATTGAGTATTTCTGAGGCACGATTTAACTCAGCCTTAACAGCTTCTATATTATCAAAATCATAGAAGGCGTTTCTTATCAAGCATTCAACACATACGCTCATTCTGATTACTAATTAGAATTACACCTCAATTACTATGTCACTATCATGGTCACGTATATAAATCTTCTTCAAGTTAATATAAGAAATTCAAGACATTAACCATCATTCCGCTTAATCTTAATAGTAAGATGTACCTGCTGCTCCGGGTGAGCATCGGGCGTAACCTTGCTGATACGGCACTCAAAGATTTCTGTCCAGCCCATTTCGAAAAAAGATGCGATAATTTCGTTTTCACCACGGGGAATATAGCCAATCTTATACTGCTCACCATCTTTTTCATAGATAACCATTACAGCATTTGGATCATAACGATTGCCCATATCACGCTCCAACCTCAAGATGGTCCCCACTTTCAACTTTTCCCACACTTCATCAGCATCATGATACATTCTTCCAGCCAAGTGGCAATCCATAAAATACAGTTTCTTTACTTCCATAGCCATAAATATTTGTTCGACAATCCTTTTATCGGTTGCAAATGTTAAGAGGAGGGTGTCCCAAAAGTCGAGGCACCCTTGAGATAATTAAAACAAATTAAGAATTTCCGCCAATAATTTGTTTTTTTCAGACTGCTAGCACCTTCCTTACAAGACAAAAAAAGAACTCGTTCTTTTTGTTCTGCACTCGTTTTTTCGTAACTTTGGCTCTGCCGAAGATACGGACACTCGGAAATGAAAAGAAAAACAAGTTTTCATTTTGCATTTCACTCGTTTTATAGTAACTTTGCAGCCAAATGCGCTTTTCAAAGCCACACAATGGCACACAAGGGCACCCAACTGAAACACAAGCATGAACGTAACAGACATACTCAATGCCAACAATGGCGAGAAAACATTCTCGTTTGAGGTGCTGCCACCCATCAAGGGCAACGGCACCGCCGCACTCTTCGACACCATCGAAAAGCTGAAAGACTTCAACCCGAAATACATCAACATCACGACGCACCACTCGGAGTACGTTTATAAAGAGTTGGAGAACGGACTGCTGGAGCGGCAGCGTGTGCGCCGACGTCCGGGCACCATCGCCATTGCGGCAGCCATTCAGAACAGGTTCGGACTGCCGGTTATCCCTCACATCATCTGCAGCGGAGCCACCAAAGAGAGCATCGAGTACGAACTGCTCGACCTGCAATTCTTAGGTATTGAGAACGTGCTGTTGCTGCGCGGCGACAAGGCCAAGGATGACCGTGTGTTTACTCCCACGCGCGGCGGACACCGCCATACCACCGACCTCATACGGCAGGTGCAGCAATTCAACGAGGGCTATTTTGTGGATGGCACCAAAATCAACCATCCTGGTCCGAAGTTCTCGTTTGGCGTGGCCTGCTACCCTGAAAAGCACGAGGAAGCACCCAATCTGGAGCGCGACATGAAGTACCTGAAGATGAAACAAGACCTGGGAGCGAGCTATGCCGTGACGCAGCTGTTCTACGACAACGAGAAATACTTCCAGTTTGTGAGACGCGCCCGCGAGATGGGCATCACCATACCCATTATTCCGGGTCTGAAACCTTTTGCCAAGCTGAGCCAGCTGAGCGTAGTGCCGCGCACATTCCACTGCGACATTCCCGAAGCGCTGGCCCGCGAGGTGGTGAAATGCCACACCGACGAGGATGCCCAGCGGCTGGGAGTGGAATGGACCACGCAGCAGTGCCGCGAGCTTTATGCTCATGGTGTGCGCAACATTCACTTCTACACAGTCTCGGCCGTAGAGAGTGTGACAGAGGTGATCAAGGAGTTAGGAGTTAGGAATTAGGAGTTAAACATAAATAAAGCCAACAACACCTTCCGAGCCGGCAGGCACTCCCTCCCTTCGGGAGGGTCGGGGTGGGTTTCTCTATGACATTCAACGAGGTAATCGGACAAGAGGAAGCCAAGCAGCGGCTGATGCAGATGGTGGAAGAGAACCGTCTGCCGCATGCGCTGATGCTCTGCGGCCCTGTGGGCTGCGGCAAGCTGGCCTTGGCCGTGGCTTTTGCGTGCCACCTGCTGCGCACACCGCAGAGCGAGGCCATGCTGCGAAACTTGTCGCACCCCGACCTGCACTTCACTTTCCCCACCATCAAGACTCCGTCGATGAGTGCCGAGCACCAGCCCGTGAGCGACGACTTTGCCCGCGAGTGGCACGACCTATTGGTACGCACAGCCTATTTCTCAATGGACCAATGGATGGAGGCCATCGGCGCAGCCAACCAGCAAGCCATCATCACGGCGGGCGAGAGCGACGAACTGACACGCAAGCTAAGCCTGAAGTCGAGCCAGGGCGGCTATAAGGTGAGCATCATCTGGCTGCCCGAGCGAATGAACTTGGCCAGTGCCAACAAACTGTTGAAACTGCTCGAAGAACCGCCACGCCAGACGGTGTTCATCATGGTGAGCCAGGAACCCGACCAGCTGCTCGACACCATTCGCAGCCGCACACAGCGCATCGACGTAAAGAAAATAGACACCGAGGCCATCGAACAGGCTCTCATCAGTCAGAGGGGTATAGAAGCAGAGGCTGCCCACCGCATTGCACGCGTAGCCAACGGCAGCTGGCTCAAAGCACTCGAAGAACTGGACACGGGCAACGAGAATCGCGTTTTCTTCGACATGTTCGTCATGCTGATGCGGCTAGCCTACATGCGCAACATTCACGATTTGAAAAAATGGTGCGACACCGTGGCCGGTTTCGGGCGCGAAAAACAAAAGCGCATGCTCACCTATTTCCTCCGGCTGGTGAGAGAGAACTTCATGTACAACTTCCGCAAGCCCGAATTGGTGTATATGACGCAGGAGGAGGAAGATTTTGCCCGTAACTTCGCACGCTTCATCAACGAAGCCAACGTGGTGGAAATCAGTGAGCTGCTGCAACGTTGCATACGCGACATCGGACAGAACGCCAACGCGAAGATCGTGTTCTTCGACCTGTCGCTGAAAATGATAGTGCTGCTCATTCAGAAATAAAGGGCGAAAAAGTGAATGATGAGGCATCTTCTTAAAACGAAGAATCAAATAGATAACCGATAATAAATAGAAAACAGAACAGAGATGGACTACAAAAATATGAAATTCAAAATCATGACGGGCTGCGACCGGGGCTTTTGCCGAGCCGGCTGTGGCCGTCAGGATCACCAGCTCAACACCTATGACTGGCTGGCCGACGTGCCAGGCAACGCCGACAGTACCGACCTGGTGGAAGTGCAGTTTAAAAACACACGCAAAGGATACTACCACAATGTGAACAACCTCGACCTGAAAAAAGGCGACATTGTGGCCGTTGAGGCCAACCCCGGCCACGACATCGGCGTGGTGACACTCACAGGACGACTGGTGAAACTGCAAATCAAGCGTGCCAACCTGAAGTCGGCCGACGACATACGCCGTATTTACCGCATTGCCAAACCCGTTGACATGGACAAATACCACGAGGCCAAGAGCCGCGAGCATTCTACCATGATTCAGAGCCGCCAAATAGCAAAGGACCTGGGACTGAAAATGAAAATCGGCGACGTAGAGTATCAGGGCGACGGCAACAAGGCCATCTTCTACTACATTGCTGACGAGCGCGTGGATTTCCGCCAGCTCATCAAAGATCTGGCCGCCACTTTCCATGTGCGCATAGAAATGAAACAGATTGGTGCGCGACAGGAAGCCGGGCGCATTGGCGGCACAGGCCCTTGCGGGCGCGAGCTGTGCTGTGCTACATGGATGAAAAACTTCGTCAGCGTCAGCACCAATGCCGCACGCTTTCAGGACATTTCGCTCAATCCGCAAAAACTGGCAGGCATGTGCGCCAAACTGAAATGCTGCCTCAACTACGAAGTGGACGACTACATTGAGGCGAGCCGCAAAATACCCAGCAAAGAGGTGATTTTGCAGACACAGGACAGCGACTATTACCAGTTTAAAACCGACATACTGGCCGGGCTTGTCACTTACTCAACCGACAAAGGCGTGGCAGCAAACCTGGAAACCATCAGCGCCGAGCACGCACGCGAAATCATAGAAATGAACAAGCGCGGCGAAAAGCCTCTCTCGCTCACCGAGGAAAGCCAGCAGCGAGGCCCCGAACGCCCCATCGACCTGCTGGCCGGCGAGAGCATCACACGTTTCGACAAAGCTAAGAAAAAGAAAAAGAAAAACCGCCAGACCCCCAACGCCAACCCCAATGCACAGGCTGCCAAAAACAACCCTCAGCAGCCCAAGGGCAACGGCAACAACCGTCCGCAGCGCAGCAAAGGCCCCAAACAGCCCAACGCTCCCAAACAGCCCAAACCTGCCAACAACAACCCGCAGCAGCCAAAGCCGGCCAACAACAACCCGCAGCAGCCAAAGCCGGCCAACAACAACCCGCAGCCAAAAGCATAACGCCAAACTCCAGATATTGAAGAACAACGAAAAAAGAATGAATCTGAAGAAGTTCTCCTCTTATGCTGTCGTCCTGACTGCCATGGCGGCTCTGCTTGGAGCCTGCAGCGGCGGCACGGTGTATGACCAGTACGACCATACACCCCTCAGCGGATGGGAGAAAAACGACACGCTCAGCTTCGACATTCCTCCCATGAAACATACGGCACTCTACCGCGAGGAACTGGGGTTGCGCATCAACGGGGCTGTTCCGTTCAAAAGCCTGCAACTGATAGTTGAGCAGAAGTTTCTGGCAAGCAAAAAAATCAGGCGCGACACGCTCAACTGCCGCCTCATCGACAACGACGGAAACGTGAAAGGCCGTGGCGTGAGCTTTTACCAGTACCAATTCCATATCGATGACATGGAGATTGAGCAGGGCGACTCGCTGCGAATCAACATCCGGCACAACATGAAACGCGAAATACTGCCGGGCATAGCCGACGTGGGCATCAAGTTTACAAGACGATAACACAGCCAAAACAGCTATAAGCAACTAAGTAAAAGGCATCCCTCCAACAGAAGGATGCCTTTTTTAGGTGCGTACCAGATTTCGTCCCGCGTCAATGCGGAGGAAGATGAACAGCAGCAGCGTGAATCCCCACAACGAGGAGCCACCATAGCTGAAAAACGGCAACGGTATGCCAATAACAGGAGTAAGTCCCAACACCATGCCCACATTGATGAACACATGGAACAAAAAGATGCTAAGCACACAGTAGCCGTACACCCTGCCAAACTTGAAAGGCTGCCGCTCGGCCATTTTTATCAACCTGAGAATGAGCGCCAAGAACAACAGCAGCACGGCTGCACACCCCAGGAACCCTTCTTCTTCGCCCACAGTGCAGAAAATAAAGTCGGTGTCTTGCTCGGGCACGAATTTCAGCTTAGTTTGCGTGCCATTGAGGAAACCCTTGCCACGCAGACCGCCCGAACCGATGGCAATCTCGCTTTGGTGTACGTTGTAGCCCGCACCGCGCAGGTCTTCCTCGAGGCCCAGCAGCACATTAATACGTGTGCGCTGGTGCTCCTCAAGCACATTGTTGAGCAAATAGTCGGCCGAATAGAAGGTGGCCACCGAACCGATGGCAAACAGGCAAATGAGGAAGTAAGGCAGATAGCGGCTGCTGAGCCATTGGTAGAGTATATAGCCTATAACACCCGTGCAAAGCGCCAGCTGCACCCACACTATGTCGAACGGAATGACAAATTTGGAGAAAAGCAGTGCCACAAGCGTGATGCCGATGCAATAAACCAAGATGCGGAAAGTCTGCTTGGCATCGCGGCAATAAACATACACCATGCCAGCCGTGAAGATCTGCACCAGCAGAAGCACAACAAATTTTCCCACCGACGTGGGCGTGTCCCATAGCATGGTGTCCTCGAAACGTACGCCCACCACAAAATAGATGACCATGGCGACACCCGTAAACAGAATGCTGCCCGGCATGCCTTCGCGGTAGAACATCAGGAAGAAAGCCAGATAGACAAGAGCCGAGCCTGTTTCGCGCTGACCGATAATAAAAATCATGGGCAGCAAAATGATGGCACAGGCAATGGCAAAATGTTTCCACTTATGAATGTCGAAACCATAGACACTCATAAACTTGCTGATAGCCAACGCCGTGGCAAACTTGGCAAACTCGGCCGGCTGCAAACGCAACGGCCCCAGCACCAGCCACGAACGCGAGCCTTTTATCTGGTGCGGATTGAATATGGTGGCAAAAAGCAGCACAAGGAGTGCTATATATATAATGTACGCGAAGGTGTCGTAAAACCGGTCGTCGAGCATGATGAGCACAAAACCCAGCACAACGGAGGTGCCAATCCACACTATCTGCATGCCCGAGCGGGTGCTCAGACTGAAAATGTCTGTGTCGCCGTAGGTATAGCTGGCACCGCAAACGCTAATCCATCCGAACACGAGCAGTGCCAGATAGATGCCAAACGTCCACCAGTCGAGCGAACGTAAAACACTGGGTTGTTTATCGACTCCTTGTACCATCGGTCTTATTCTTTTTTTAAATTTCGCTGGGCTCTCAACTTTTTGTAGTTCAAGAAGTTCAAGTAGTTACAAGGAGTTCAAGACAATAGCTATATTCTTGTTCTCCACTTCAGAAAGATGCCTCAGAGCTAAGACTGATGTCTTGTAACTCCTTGCAACTCCTTGAACTCCCTGTTTACTTTACCTCCGAAAGTTAAGTTCTTTATTTATCGGTTGCGGCTGCCGTAGGCGATTCGGCGGTGCTGGAACACATTGGCACGCGCCTCTGAGCCAGGCGAGAGATGTCCTTTCAGATACTGCTCAATCATTAGTCCTCCGATGGGAACACCAAACTCGGCACCAAAACCACCGTTTTCCACATACACGGCAATGGCTATCTTGGGATTGTCCATGGGGGCAAAGCCCATGAACACCGAGTGGTCTTGTCCGCGGTTCTGGGCCGTACCCGTTTTTCCGCAGATGGCTATGTCGCCACGGTTCAGGTGCTTACACGTTCCGCCCAACACCGACGAGCGCATGCCGCTGACAATGTAGTTGTAGGCAGCCGCCGACGCCTTGGTGTAGTGGCGGCGGGTGAAGGCTGTGTCGAGCGGCTCGCCTTTCACCTTGCGCACCACATGGGGCACATAGTAGTAGCCACGGTTGGCGATGGTGGCCCCAAGATTGGCTATCTGCAGCGGGGTGAGGTTCACCTCGCCCTGGCCAATGGAGATACTGATGACGGTGAGTCCGTTCCACGAGTTGTGATAAGCCTTGTCGTAGAACTGCGCATTGGGAATGAGTCCGCGTTTCTCGCCGGGCAGATCGACACCCAGCTTATAGCCGAATCCCATGCTCACCATATAGTCGCGCCATGTGTTCATAGCATCCTGCACGGTTTTATATTTCTTCCGGTTCGACAGCATGTAGTAAAGTCCCCAGCAGAAGTAGCCGTTGCATGAGGTACTGATGGCGGGCACCAGACTGATTGGCGAGCCGTGGCCGTGGCATCCCACGTGCAGTCCGCGATGATAGAATCCGCGGTGGCAGGAGAACTGGGTGGTGGGCGTAATGACGCCTTCGGTCATATAGGTGAGGCCCTGCGACGTCTTGAAAGTAGAGCCTGGCGGATATTGTCCCATGATGCTTCGGTTGAGCAGGGGTTTCCACACGTCGCGCGAGAGCTGTGCGTGCATTTTACCTCGGTTTCGGCCTGTCATGATGCGGGCGTCGTAGGTGGGCGACGACACCATGCAGAGCACCTCGCCCGTACTGGGCTCCAGGGCCACGATGCTGCCAATCTTTCCCTCGAGCAGCCTTTCGCCCAAAGCCTGCAAGTCGAGATCGATGCTGAGCGTGAGGTCTTTGCCCGGGCGCGGCTTGCGGTCGAACTTGCCGTCCTGGTAGCGGCCCTGAATGCGCCCGTGAGCATCGCGCAGCAATATCTGCACACCCTTTTCGCCTCGCAGTTGCTTTTCGTACGAACGCTCCACGCCAATCTTCCCGATGTAGTCGCCCGGCTGATAGTAGTCGTCTTCCTCGATGTCGGCGGGCGACACTTCTGCCACATCGCCCAGCACATGGGGTGCATAGGGGTACTGATACTGGCGTATGCTTCGGCGGCGTACGTAAAAGCCGGGGAAACGGAAAATCTTCTCCTGGAAAATGCTGAACTCCTTGTCAGACAGCTGGCTCATGAACAGCTGCTGTGTGAAGCGCGAGTAGCCAGGGTTCTTGTTGTAATCCTTGATGTCGGCCATGCGCTGTATGAAATACTCCTTGGTGATGCCCAGCGCATTGCAAAACTCAGTGGTGTCGGTGCGGTCCTTGGCCTCGTTCATGACTACCATGATATCGTAGGCAGGCTGGTTGTAAACCATGAGCTTGCCATTGCGGTCGGTGATGACACCGCGCGAGGGATATTCTATTTTTTTGAGAAAGGCGTTACTGTCGGCGTTCTTCTTGTAGTCGTCGCTCATAATTTGCAGCGTAAAGATCCTGATGAGATAGACCACCACAATTGTGACAGCCACTCCAGCAAGAACGTATCGTCTGTTAGCAAGGTCGTAATCTTTCATGCTTCAACAGTAACGGAATTATTCAACGTCTGAGGTTGTCGAGGGTGATGATGAGCACCAGTGTTATCACGGTGCTGCCGCCCACGCACTCGAGCCACTGCACCCAGTTGAAGAAGGTGAACATCTCCAGCGTAAAGAACAGCAGACAGTAGATGAGCGAGCAAATGAGCGCATAAAGGAAATAGGAGGTGAACCCGAGCGTATGCACGCCTGGCTCCAGGTCGTCGGGGCTGTCGCGCTGGATGAAAAGTCCCAGCACGTAGGGCTGCACGGCTCCGAGAAAGGTGGCTGCGCCCGACGACACGCCCGGCGTATTGGAGAAGGTGTCGATGCTGAGTCCCAGCAGGAAACTGCTCACCAGAATAACCCAAGGCTGGGTGTTGCGGCGGAAGAGCATGATGAACCAGATGTAGAGCAGCGGCGTGGCACACCCGAAAAGGTGGATGTGATTCAGCACCAATGCCTGAACCACACACAGCACAACGAAAAGCGCCACGCGCTTGATGATGTCAAATTCCATAAGCCTCGCTCTCCTACTCCTTTGCTTTTAATGAATCTTGTGCGGCACGAAGCACCTTCAGTCGCTCCTGCATCAAGGCATCGTCGATGACGCACACGTTGCGCAGGTTGCCGAAATCGGTTGACAGCTCCACCTGCAAACGGTACGACAGCCCGTCGGCAGAATTATAGACATGGAGAATTTTTCCCACGAGCAGTCCTGGCGGGAACACCGACGAATAGCCACTGGTCACAATCTTGTCGTAAAGACGGAAATGGGCGTGCCGGGGAATGTCCTCGACGTAGGCAATGTTCGAAGCCCCGCCGTTCCACTGCAGGTAGCCGAAATAGCCCCGGTCCTGAATGGCAACGCTGATGTTGGAGTGCGAATTGATGACGGGAATCACCACCGAGTAGGCCGAGGACACCATATAGACGATGCCCACAATGCCTGTGCCGCAAGCCACACCCATGTCCTTGCGCACACCATCGGCACTACCCTTGTCAATGGTAATCAGGTTTTCGCGGCTGGCGATGGAATTATCGACCACCTTGGCGGGAATGAGCTTATACTCATTGAGCACTTCCAGCTGTCCGCGCTTGAGAAATGACGAGTCGCCCGTAGCCTCAACCAGCTTTTCGGACAACTGTTTCACCTGGCGCTCCAGATAAACGTTGCGCGTGGTGAGCAACTCGTTTTCCTGCACCAGTCCGAAGAAAGACTCAACCGACGAATTCCATTCGAAAAACTTACCCGTCAAAACGTTGGCCGACGAAAACCATACACTGCCCTGATAGCTGTTGTATTGGAACAGCATCACCATGCTGACAATCTCGAGTACGACAAAGAGAAACCAATGGTAATATTTTGCCAGAAACTCCAGAAGGTTCTTCATACTTTGAGGGGTCCCTCTTTTTTTTATCTCATCAGGAACGAGAAGCGGTCAACGTTCTTCAGCGCGATGCCGGCACCCTTGGCCACACAGTGCAACGGGTCTTCGGCCACGTGGAACGGTATGTTGATTTTGTCAGTAAGACGCTTGTCGAGCCCGCGCAGCAGAGCACCGCCACCCGTCAGATAGATGCCGTTTTTCACAATGTCGGCATACAGCTCGGGCGGAGTGTTCTCGAGTGCGTTGAGCACGGCGGTTTCAATCTTGGCCACGGTCTTGTCTATGCAGTGGGCAATCTCCTGATAGCACACGGGCACCTCCATGGGCAGGGCGGTGATGCGGTTAGGGCCGTGCACCACGTAGTCCTCGGGGGCTTCCTCGCCCAGGTCGGTGAGTTCCGAGCCTACGTTCATCTTAATACGCTCAGCCATGCGCTCGC
>JAEEGL013685259.1_pt1 | contig 11340 bp, 9 predicted proteins | sample 9134231 | NCBI WGS metagenome assembly JAEEGL01 (sample SAMN16246548, study PRJNA631951) | gut metagenome | biome: gut microbiome; feature: rumen; material: fiber-attached | host: Bos | place: Iran: Karaj | collected 2018-10
CTTCGCAGGCGAGTACCTTGACCGCTCTGAAATCGGACTTTGAGAAGGTCTCAAAATCGACTTGATCCTCGAAAAGCGGTTCGATCTGAACGCCCGAGAAGTCGATTTTCTCTTCAACAGGGGACGCTTTTTCGGCTTCCTGCGCCGCCTTGCATTCCTCCTGAGAGGGGCAGGTGAAGCAGGCGCATCCGGTCTTTTCTTCCTTCTTTTCGGTCTTGTCGGAATTCAAAGTTTTCATGGTGGGGAACAGGAGAACGTCGCGGATGGCGGGAGTATCGGTAAAGAGCATACAAAGTCTGTCTATGCCGTAGCCGATGCCGCCCGTGGGAGGCATACCGATCTCGAGCGCGTGCAGAAAATCTTCGTCGGTGTGCTCGGCTTCATCGTCGCCTTTTGCCAACTGCTCTTCCTGCGCGGCGAAACGCGCGCGCTGATCTATCGGATCGTTCAATTCCGAATAGGCGTTGCAAATTTCCCAGCCGTTCATAAACATCTCAAAACGCTCGACGTGGCGCGGATCTTCGGGCTTGCGCTTCGTAAGCGGCGAGATCTCCACGGGATGATCGGTGACGAACGTCGGCTGTATCAGATGTTCTTCAACGTATTCTTCAAAGAAAAGGTTGAGTATGTCGCCTCTCTTATGGCGTTCTTCATAGGCTATGCCGTGCTCTTTCGCGGCTTCTCTCGCTTCTTCGGTCGTATTTATCGTATCGAAATCCACGCCCGAGTATTCTTTGACCGCCTCGACCATCGTTACTCTTGCAAACGGCTTGTCGAGATCCAGTTCGACGCCGTTATAAGTGACGACGCCCGTTCCGAGCACCTCGTGCGCAACGTGGCGGAGCATATCTTCGGTAAGATCCATCATACCGTGATAATCGGTATACGCCTGATACAGCTCCATAAGCGTGAATTCGGGGTTATGGCGCGTATCTATGCCCTCGTTTCTGAACACTCTGCCGATCTCGAAAACTCTCTCGAGACCGCCGACGATAAGGCGCTTCAGATACAGTTCGAGAGATATACGGAGTTTGAAATCTTCGTCGAGCGCATTGAAATGCGTTTCGAACGGTCTTGCGGCGGCGCCTCCGGCGTTCGCCACGAGCATCGGCGTTTCGACCTCTAAAAATCCCTTCGATCCGAGATACGTTCTGATCGAGCTGATGATCCTCGATCTTGCGATAAAGGTTTTTCTGGAATCCTCGTTCATTATAAGATCGACGTAACGCTGACGGTAACGCATATCCGTATTCGTCAGGCCGTGGAATTTCTCGGGCAGCGGAGAAAGACTCTTCGACAGAAGCGTGATCTCGGTCGCGTGGATCGAGACTTCTCCGGTCTGCGTGCGGAAAACGAGACCCTTTATTCCGATTATATCGCCGATATCGGTCTTCTTGAATTCGGCGTAAGCTTCTTCGCCGATACCGTCGCGGCTGACGTAAGCCTGAATAAGTCCGCAAAGATCCTGGATGTGGCAGAACGACGCCTTGCCCATGACTCTTTTCGACATAAGTCTGCCTGCAGCGGAGACCTCTTTGCCGTTGAGCGCGTCGAAATTATCCCTGATCTCGTTCGAGTGATGCGTAACGTCGTATTTCGTTATCTGAAACGGATCTCTGCCCGCCTGCTGAAGCGCCGTAAGCTTGTCGCGGCGGATCTTCAGTATTTCGGACAGTTCCTTTTGTTCGTTATTCTGATTGTTTGCCATAATATAATTCCTTATTTTTCTATTTTTTCTATGAGAATGACCGTTTCGCCTCTCGGAAGTCTTACCGTGACCTTGTCGCCTACTTTAGCGCCTATTATGGCTTTGCCTATCGGGGAGGTGTCGCTTATCCTGTTTGCGAACGGATCGGCTTCGGTCGAACCGACGAGCGAATACTCCGTTACCGAATCGGTAGAGAGATTTCTTACGGTGACTTTTACGCCGACGTTCACTCTGTCGCGCGCGATATCGTCTTCGGAAACGAGTTTTACGTGTTTGAGCATTTCTTCAAGCTCTGCTATTCTGCCTTCCACCTGCGCCTGCTCGGTTCTCGCGGCTTCATATTCGCTGTTTTCCGATAAGTCGCCGAACTCTTTTGCGGTCTTTATTGCGTCTTTTATTTCCTGTTTTTTTATGGTTTTAAGATAATTGAGTTCATCCTGAAGTTTTTTGAGTCCTTCTTCGGTTACGGTGATCTGTTCGTGCATGGTATATTTTTCTCCTTATTTGTTTTTTATGACCTCAACAGCTTTTTTCAGCTGATCGTCCTGTTCGTACGTTAATTTGTTGAAATTTATCTTTTTCGCTTCTTCGGAAAGGTCGAGCTCGATATCCGGCGTTATGCCTTTGCCCTCGAAATTATCCGATTTCGGCGGATAATAAAGCATCATCGAAACGTATACGACCGATCCGTCGCCGAGCGCATACGGCGCCGTTACCGTGCCTTTACCGTACGTCCGGGTACCGATAACGGTCACCTTGCCGTAATCTCTGAGCGACGAGGTGAAAAGCTCCGCGGCGGACGCGGTATTTCCGTTCACTATCGCGACCATCGGCATATCGACGCACGACGCGTCCGATTCATATTTTTTCTCTTCTCCGTCCGCGGAGACCGTTCTGACGATCACGCCCTCGGGCAGAAGATAATCGAGAGAAGCGACAACGGCGTCGAGCAAGCCTCCCGGATTGTTTCTCATATCGAATATGAGCCTGTCGCAGCCCTCGGCTTTTAACGCTTCGACCGCTTTTTTCAGTTCTTCCGGCGTATCGGAATAAAAATCCGTTATTGATATGAGCCCGATTTTTTCAATACTGCGGTATTTGACCGTCTTTATCTCGATCGGTGCGCGTTCCACGCTGACTTTTTTCGTATCGGCGCCCGACTGTACGGTAAGTTCTACTTTCGTTCCGCGTTCACCCCGGATTGACGCGATCGTCTGATCGTAACCGAGATCAGCCGAAGCCTTGCCGTCCACGCCGGTAATGAAGTCTCCCTGAATGATCCCCGCCGCTTCAGCCGGCGAATTCTCGTACACGTATATGATCTCGACGGCCTTTTTTTCGGCGTCCCATATAACGGAGACGCCTATTCCGTCCATCTTCGCGTTGAGCGTTTGTCTGTAATCCTCATACTCTTTGGCGCTCATGTAGTTTCCGTATTTGTCTCCGGTACCGTATATATATCCTTCGATCAGACCTTCGTTGAGTTTTTCCTCGTCTATGTCGTGTATATAGTTTTTTCGGTAGATATAGTCGAGAAGGCTGAGCTTCTGATCGGAATATTGGTTCAACTGTATGGACGCGAGCTTTCTGTCAAAATTGCGTTTGACGCAGATGAACGTTATCTGCGCCGCAAGCAGAGCCGCAAACAGCGCCGCGATTATCGCCATAAAAAGCGATACGGTGCGTTTTTTCCTCTTTTTCGGCGGTTTTACCGGCGCTTTTTTCGGTTCTTCCGTATTTGCCGGCTCCGTTTTTACGGTTTCGTCTGCCGGTTTTTCCGGCTCGAAAACCGCCGTCTCCGCCGGTTCGGTTTCAGGTTCTTCCTCCGGTCCCGCCTTATCGAATAATTCTTCTGTATTCAAAAGATCGCTCCTTTCGTTACGGTGTGTAATACTGTTTTCTCGGGTTGTTCAACTCGTCGTATCTACTTGAATCGCCCCAATGCTGCTTGCAGATCTTCTCGAAATAAAGAACGGGATCCGTTCTCGTTTTGCCGTTTTCGAGAATTATCTCAAAGTGCAGGTGATTGCCGGTCGACATACCGGTCGTACCGACGAGCGCTATGGTATCGCCCTGAACGACTTTATCGCCCTCTTTGACTTTCAGCTTCGACGCGTGGGCGTAAAGCGTATACATACCGTTATCGTGCTTGATCATGACGTAATATCCGTAAGACGAGGAATATCTCGCGGTGATGACCACGCCGCTTGCCGAAGCGTATATCGGCGTGCCTCTCGAAGAGCCGAGGTCGAGCGCTTTATGGAATCTTATGCCGGATCCCACCGGGTTGGGCTCGTAGCCGAACCAGCCGGTTATCTTGAAATTATTGAGAGGCAGAGGCCACATGAACGTACCGTCGTTGCCGTAAGCGGCAAGCTGCGCCGCCGCTTCGGCTTCCCGCCTTCTGCGCTCCTCTTCTTCTTTGCGTCTTCTTTCTTCTTCGAGCTTTCTCTGATACTCTTTTTCCTCGGCGATGAGTTTGGCTTCTTCTTCTTTCGCCTTCTTTATCGCGGCGGCGAGCACGGCTTCTTCGTCTTCGCTTGCATCGAGTATCGTTTTAAATCCCTGCTGATCTGTATCGAGCTTTACCGTATACTCTATCGCCTTGTCGAGCAGTACCCTGTGCTCCGCCTGCTGAACGGCAAGCTCCTCGGCGTATTCTTCTTTTTCGGCTTTCGCTTTATTCAGGTCGTAATTCTGGCTTTCGAGCCTGACCATCGTGTTTTCGATGTTCTGCATCATGTGTTCCTGATAGTCCATCATGACGCCGATATAATAAATGTTTGAAAGGAATTCCGAAAGCGATGCGGAATTCAGAAGAAATTCAATATTTTTGACCGCAACGGAGCCGCTCTCGTAATCGTAACGGAGAAATTCGACGAGCGCTTCTTCCTGCTTTTTGAGATCGTTCTCGGTTTCGGATATCTCGGACTCTTTCAGCTTTATGTAATCTCCGTACTGTTTAATAAGCTCGTTGGTCGTGTCTATCTCGTTGGAGATGCTGTCGATATTTTTGAGCAGATTCGCTTTTTTCTCCTCTGTTTCTTCGATCTCGCTCACGATCCTGTCAATGTTTTCTCTCGCGGTCTCAGACGTTTCTTTCTGTTCCTTGAGCAGCGCCTGAAGCTTGCCGATCTCCGCCTGTTTTGCTTTGATCTTATCGTTTGTAACGCCGCTCGCCGTCAGACACATCGGCACGAGCGCAAAAAACGTTACCGCGCAAAGTATTAACGAAATTGTTTTCAACGTCTTTTTCATCATCTTACACCTTTATATGTTTATAAAGCGATATTTTGCTTCCTATGTAGCACGTAAGCAGGGCGACGCCGAGAAACGCGAGAAGCACGACATACCATACCTGTGAAAACGGAACGAACGTGATCAGTCCCGATACGGAAACGTCCGTGCTGACGATCTGCATCGTCTTACCGTATATCAGCATCTGAGCGAAGAACGCTAAAATCGCAGATATGAAGCCGGTAAAAAACGTTTCGAAAATGAACGGGAAAGATATAAACCAGCCCGTCGCGCCGATATAGCGCATCACCTCGACCTCGTCCGCGCGCGAGTTTATCGCCATTCTCACGGTATTCATTATTATGACCACCGATATGAACACGAGCACGAGCAGAAATCCGATAAAGATCCACAGAACGGTGTTTTTAAGCTTTTCAAGCGTGTTCGCGGTCTCGATCCTGTCTTCCACCGATTTGAATTCGGGGAACTGTTTCGTGTTTCTGAGCGTGAAGAGCAGGTCGGTCGCCTGCGCTTCGCTGCCTGCGTATTTAATCGTATAAACGTCCGGGAACGGATTGTTCTCTTCCGCAAAGCGTTCGAGCACCTGGGGATGCTCGGCGTATTTTTCACGCATTTTTTCGAGAGCCTCGGCTCTCGGAGTGTACTGTACCTCTTCGACGTTTTCAAGCTGCGTCAGTTTCTTATAGAGCGCCTGATGCTCTTCTTCCCCGAAATCCTCGTAACGGCAGATACATACGATCTCGTTGAGTTCGTCGAGGTCGTTCAGGTTGACGTACAGATTGTAGATAAGCAATCCGAAGCACCCGGATATCAAAAGACAGCTCGTCAGTATCAGGACCGAGGCGAACGACATGAAGCCGTTTCTCGAAAATCCTTTGAAGCTGCGGCCGAGCAGATAAGGCAGACTGTATTTTCTCATTTTTCAGCCCTCCCCGTGTCTTCGGCTATTTTTCCGTTTGCGAATCTTATCAGCCGTTTGCCGTATTCGGACGCAAGAGCCTGCTCGTGCGTTATAATGATCACGGTACGCTTATGCTTCTGCGAATTGCCGAGCGATACGAGCAGATCGAGCACGTCCTTGCTCATTTTCGGATCGAGTCCGGCGGTCGGCTCGTCGGCTATAAGTATTTTCGGGTTGTTGACGAGCGCGCGGGCGAGCGCCGCTCTCTGCTTTTCACCGCCTGAAAGCTGGTCGGGAAAATGCTTCGCTCTGTGAAGGATGCCCATCGCCGTAAGGACTCTCGGCACCCTCTCCTTTATTATTCTGTTCGGCATACCGAGAACGCGCATGGCGAAAGCGACGTTTTCGTAGACGTTGTATTTCGGGAAAAGCTTGCAGTCCTGAAATTCAACTCCGAACTGACTTCGAAACTCCGGTATCTTCCGTGGACGGATCCTCCGAAGATCCGTACCGTTGACCTTGAGAGAACCGGAGGTCGGCGTTTCCATCCTCGTTATCAGGCGCATCATCGTCGTTTTTCCCGCGCCCGACGGACCGACGAAGAACACGGTCTCGCCGTCGTCGATCTTCAGATTTATATCCGTGAGAGCGGCTACGGGTCTGCCGCGCGATGCGGAGTGATACGTTTTGGTTACGTTTTTGAATTCTATCATGATCCTCAATTATTAAAAGCGTCAGAATTTTACGGGTTTGCTTGAAAGATATTTTTTGACCATAAGGGCGACTTTGAAGGTTATCGCGTCGTCGAATTCACGCAGATCGAGCCCGGTCATACGCTTGATCTTCTCGAGTCTGTAAACGAGAGTGTTTCTGTGAACGAACAGTTTTCTCGACGTTTCCGACACGTTCAGATTGTTCTCAAAGAAGCACTGTATCGTCTGAAGCGTCTCGTGATCGAGCTGATCGAGAGATTCTTTTTTGAATATCTCCTGCAAAAACATTTCGCACAAAGTCGTCGGGAGCTGATATATGAGCCTGCCGATGCCGAGATTTTCGTATGCGACTATATCCTTCTCGGTATCGAACACCTTGCCGACCTCGAGAGCCACCTGCGCCTCCTTGAACGAACGCGCAAGCTCCTTGATGCTTTCGGCGGCGGTGCCTATGCCGATCGAGACCTTCGAGTAAAACTCGGATTGCAGCGTATCGGATACCTGACGCGCAAGCTTGTATATCTCCTGCGAATCGTAATTCGGCTTTACCTCTTTCACGAGCACTATATCCTGCTCGCTTATGCTTATGACGTAATCCTTGTTTTTATCCGGGAACATGCTCGCGACCATATCGAACGGTATCGGATCGGCTCTGTTCTGAAATTTGATAAGAAGGACGACGCGGTAAACGTCCGTGCTGAAATGAAGCTCTTTCGATTTTATGTAAATATCGGACGGAAGGATATTGTCGAGAATTATATTCTTTATAAAAGAGCTCTTGTCGTATTTTTCATCGTAAAGATTTTTGATGTTTCCGAGAGAAACGGCGAGCAGACCGCATATCTTCTCAGCCATTTTATCCTCGCCTTCGACGAAAACGATATATTCCGCTTTTGCGGCGGAACCTATCGGATGATACGTATATCCGTTTATACAGACGAAATCCGACGTATAGGCAAGCTCGTCTCTGACTCCCTGACGCAGCTCGCCGATTTTCTGAAGCTCCGAGCACGATATAACGGCGCCGTTGTCGTCTATGACCCCCACCACTCTGTCGAGAGTATCCTTCATCTGATGTATTATGCTTTGGAAAAGCCTGTTGGACATTGCTTTGCCCCTCCTGTAATTGATTGAAACACTATTCTCATTTTAATATATTGTATATTATACTCTGCTTTTTATAAAATTCAATATGTATTGTGAAAATTTTTATAAACTTTTTAGCTTTTTTTCGTTTTCTTTATGGATTTTGACGAATTTTTTCATCTAACTTACAAAAATAACTTTCCGCTTTGTTGCAAAATGCACAACAAAAACGGACTCAAAGCTCCATCTCGTAAATTATCGATGAAAGCACGAACAGGGGAGCGGTCTCCGTCCGGAGGATCCTTCTGCCGAGGCTTACCGGTATGAGACCGGCGTTTTCCGCCGCTTCCGCTTCGGCTTTCGAATACCCTCCCTCGGGTCCGACGAACACGCAGATATCGTCCGTTTTCTTCAATACTTCTTTCAGTCCCCTTCGTTTTTCATCCTCGTAGCAAAACAGTTTAAGAAAACGTTCAGGCAAAGCGCCGAGCGCGTTATTCAGCGTCACGGGAGCGCATATTTCGGGGATCACTCCTCTTCCGCTCTGCTGCGCGGCCTCTCTTGAAATGGTCTGCCATCTTACGAGCTTCTTGCGAAGCGAAGCCTCGTCCGGTCTTGAAATACACCTCTCGCTTATGACGGGGGTTATCGAATATACTCCGAGCTCCGCCGCTTTTTGTATTATGAATTCGAATTTATCGCCCTTCGGCAGAGATTGATACAGTCTCACTCTGCACGGAAGCTCCGAATCCGACGGTATTTTTTCCGTCGTTTTCAAAACCGTGGCCTGTGGCGACGCCGCCGTTACGATGCAGAGATAATCCGTTCCCTCTCCGTCGCAGCAAACTATCTTTTCCCCCGGTCTTACCCGGAGCGCCGAGCAGAGGTGCACCGAATCCGCGCCTTTTATAACGACCGTTTCTCCGTCAACGTTTTCTTTTGTTATGAATATCCTTGTCATACCGGCACCGCCTTTGCATATTTGTGTTATTATATCATATTTTTCAATGTATTTCAATAGAAACACGTTCCAAAGTGTTGATTTTTTATTTTTTTTGCGTTATAATCAGATAAACACATATGGGAGAACAGTTATGCGAACCGTTTATACTTTGAATGAATACGTCAAAAGACTGCACGGAGCGGGACTTCTCGTATCCGTCGACGCCGATTATACCGATACCGCAAAAGTGACGAAGGTCGCGTGCAATTCAAAAGACGCCGACTTCGGGACTCTGTTTATATGCAAGGGCAACCATTTCAAGAAGGATTATCTGAAAGAAGCGTTTTTGCGCGGCGCGTTCTGTTACGTTTCCGAAACGGTATACGAAGACGTGCCGTGTCCCTGCATCGCCGTGACAGACGTCCGTGCGGCGCTCGCCGAGATCGCGGACCTTTATTACAATTCCCCGTGGCAGAAGCTCGGATTGATCGGAGTCACCGGAACAAAAGGCAAAACGACCGTCGTTCATTACATAAAATCCATTCTCGATCTGCATTTTGAAAGAACGGGCGAACCGCCCTGCGGTCTCGTTTCGACCGTCGAGAGCTTCGACGGCAAAGATACCGAGGAGAGCGTGAACTCCACGCCCGAATCGCTTCAGCTCGAGGAGATATTCGATAAATGCAGTGAAAACGGGCTTAAAAACGTCGTATGCGAGGTCTCCAGCCAGGCTCTCAAATATCACAGAGTGAGATGCGTAAAGTTCGATACGGGCGTATTCACGAATATCGGAGAAGATCACATTTCGCCGGTCGAGCACCCCGATTTCGAAGACTATTTCGATTCAAAGCTCAAGCTGTTTTCGATGTGCGGCCACGCGGTCATAAACAGAGAAAGCGATCGTTTCGACCGCATCAGAGCCGCCGCGGAAGAATACTGCGATACGACCGTATACGGTCACACCCCCGACTGCGGCGTTTACGTATCAAATATAAGAAAAGAAAACGGAATAACGAAATTCGATATCAGAACGCCGTTATATGAGGGCGGCTTCAGCCTCCGGATGGCGGGATTTTTCAACGTCGACAACGCCGCCGCGGCGATCGCCGCGACTCTTCGCTATAGCGTTCCTTACGAGACCGCCCGCGACGCTCTTGCCGGCGCGACGGTATCCGGCAGGATGGAAACTTATTCGAACGCCGATAAATCGGTGGTCGCAATAGTCGATTACGCTCATAACGCGCTTTCGTTCGAAACGCTGTTTTCCCACGTCAAAAAAGAATATCCCGGGTGGCGCATAGTCTCCGTATTCGGCTCGGTCGGCAACAAGGCGGAGGTAAGAAGATACGCTCTCGGAGATATCGCAGGCAAATACAGCGACTATATTTACATAACGTCGGAGCATCCCGACTACGAGGATCCTTACGCGATAGCCGCGCAGATAGCGGAGGGCGTGACAAAGCACGGAACGGAATACACGGTGATACCCGACAGAGAGCAGGCGGTAATTACCGCCGTATCGGAAGCGGCGCCGCGCACCGTGGTGATGATACTCGGAGTCGGCGACGAAACTACTCAGCGCATCAACGGAGTTTTGTACCCGAGAAGATCCGACAGCGAATGCGCGCTCACTGCGCTGGCGGACAAATAAACGGAACTTTGAGCAAGGTTTCAGCAATATTTCATATACTTTTCACATTCACGTTTTATAATGGCTTCAGCATGATGACGGGAGCGTGAAAATGAAGGGTATAAATATTATATTGGTCATATTGTTGTTGACGACGCTTTTTACGCTCACGGCAGCCGGCGCCGCGAACGGCGAGGCGCTTGACGAAGCGATAAATATAATGCGCGAATGCGGTAACGATCCGGGCGAAGAGGATATCGCGCGGCTGCATTCGCTCGGTCTGTCAGACGACGATATTGAGGATCTTGCCGCCGTCTCTTCTCTTTCGGCTGACGATCCCGGAAAATCCGCCGCGAAATGCATCGGTCGGGCGCTTGCCGTATTCTGCGCCGCGGTACTGTCCATTATAGCCGTTGCCGTGCACGGCAAAAGCGCCGGTCAATTTGTGTGATCTTTGGATCCAAACCGCTTTTCGATCCCGTAAAGGCTTGCAAAGACGGAAATGAATTTACGTCCGGGCTTCAAAAGCCGAACGGTAATACAAAACGGCCGGCGGCGCGTTCATTACGCGATTTCCCGAAAAAAACGACTTATACCGCGTAAAAATGCGCGGTATATTTATTTTGAGAAATATTGAAAAAACTCTTGACAAAACGTTTTTTTTGTGATAGAATGGGTAGGCTTTGAGAAAAACAGAGCAAAAATAATGACTCATTAGCTCAGTAGGTAGAGCACTTGACTTTTAATCAAGGTGTCCGGAGTTCGAATCTCCGATGGGTCACCATGAAAGAAACCTGATTTGTCTACCAAATCAGGTTTCTTTCAACTAAATCCGTCCTTACGGACGGGATAAATCCTCACTTCGTTCGGGTGATGACGGGGTCCCCGGCGAATCGAGCTTGTCGAGATTCGTGGGGTGTCATGGACGGATTTAATTTCACCGAATGCGTCAGCGTTCGATTTCACCAAACGCGTCAGCGTTTGATTTCACCGCGGCAACGCCGCGATTTCACTATTGAAAAAATCATATTTACCATATATAATAATAAGCGAAAAGAGTTCGACAAATCGGGATTTGCAGAGGAAAATCCATTACAAAAC
>JAEEGL014935542.1_pt1 | contig 11340 bp, 4 predicted proteins | sample 9134231 | NCBI WGS metagenome assembly JAEEGL01 (sample SAMN16246548, study PRJNA631951) | gut metagenome | biome: gut microbiome; feature: rumen; material: fiber-attached | host: Bos | place: Iran: Karaj | collected 2018-10
AGCAGCGATGGAGGAACCATCAGCGGTGGCGCACTCTATGGTCACAAGCCGCTCGACCTCACGCATAAGAACCAGCCGATGAAGGGTGGTGAGTATCTGGAATTCATCCTGAGCGCCGACTTGGACCGTGAGAGTACTGCCGATAATCCGTGGACGCCGATAGCCAGCAATGATGGTGAGTGCTTCATGGGAACGCTCCACGGCGACGGCCATACTGTCAGCGGCCTGGACAACTCACTGATCCATAAACTCTGTGGTAATGTCTATAACCTCGGTGTCACGGGCTCGTTCACCACTGCCGGTGTGGCCGACACGGGTGAGGGCTATGTGGCCAACTGTTGGGTGAAGACCACTGGCACGCCTGCCGATGGCGTCAAGGCTGTCTTTGGTGATCCCAATGCCTTGGATGGTAGTGCACAGGTGTTCAACTGCTACTATTCGGAGGCCAACGGCTATGCCGCCGGTGACGGACTGACCGCAATGCCGGAGAAGTCCTTCTACAATGGTGAGGTGGCTTATAACCTGAACAGTTACTATCTGAACAAGCGCTACTACGACCATAACACGTCAGACATGGGCGCTGAGCCTCAGACCTACAGCTACTTCGTTGATGGTACTGATGAGGAAGGCAACGCTGTGCTGGTGAAGAAGGAAGGTCAGTATGGCACCGACTACTCGAGGTTCGCCTACGTGGAGGACCGCTATGCCGACGGTGACTTCTTCTATGCCGACGGTACCATTCCTGATACGCCGAACATCCGTCAGTATGATGAGGGACCGGAGAGTCACTATTATCCTGTCTGGCCCGATGACTATATCTTCTTCGGACAGGTGCTCAACTACGGTCACTTGACAGGTTCTGAGCATCAGAATGTACCGTCGTCCATCCATAAGAGCGACACCCGTATCCAGACCTCTGAGGGCGGTAACCGCGTCTACCGTGCACCGGCTTACTTCCGCAACAACAAGATGCAGGTGGCCTACTACAACCCGTACGCTGTCTTTGCCCAGACGAAGAAGGGCGATGCCAGCACGATAGCCTATCAGAACATGACGGCTATCGACTTCACGGGCTACAATGATGTCTCTAATGGCTATAAGAAGGGTGTTGTGGAGAATGCCGACGGTACGAAGCACTTCTTCCCGCCGTTGCTCGACGACGACGGCCTGACAGGCTTCCACAACGTCGACCTGACCCAGAACCTCCTGGCATACGCTCCGGAGGTGACGGTCAACGAGGCTACTCACAACGTGCTCGACAACTACTTCAGCGACCTCGTTTGTGAGGAGGAAGCCGACGATGAGACGACTGACGCCGACGAATCCAACTACCGCAGGATTGCTGCCGTCAATAAGGCCGATGAACAAGGTGTCAAGGGTCATGTGATCTTCAAGTCGGGCAACAGCTATATTGCCGACCGTGACCACTATCTTGTCGATAAGCAGGACTTCAACGCACCGATCAGCTATACCTTCGACGGTGACAACCGTATGTGGTACCAGCGCTATCCCGACAACTATGTCGATGAGCGGAAGGGTTGGGAGGCTGTCAGCCTGCCGTTCAGTGCTGAGCTCGTGACGACGCCCGACAAGGGTGAGATCACCCACTTCTACAATGGTAGCCCCACAGGCCATGAGTACTGGCTGCGTGAGTTCAAGGGCGGTTCTGTCGCATCCAACGACAACAAGACGTTCGTTGCCGTCTTCGAGAAGCCTGAGGCCGGCACCGTCAGGAAGGACTACACCAACACCTTCCTCTGGGATTACTATTACAGCTACGACAGCTACCTGGATAAGAATACCGACGAGTATCAGAAGACGTACTATCAGGATGAGCACATCTACACCGGCTACGCCTTCAGTGCGCCTGCTATGCCATACATCGCCGGCTTCCCGGGCAGCCGCTACTACGAGTTCGACCTCAGTGGCCAGTTCGTACCGAAGTACACGCATCTCAACGACTTCGAAGCCCTCGACACCCAGCCCATCATCTTCGCTTCTGATTATGGTGCTACCATTGAGGTCAGCGACAAAGAGCTGCAGCCTGTCGTGGCCAACGGCTACCGCTTCATGCCGAGCTATCTGAACACCACGCTCGATGAGGCCGGTATGGGTTATGTGCTCGCCGCCGACGGTGGCAGCTTCGACAAGAACGCCGCCGGTGACGTTGCCCTCGCCTTCCGTCCGTACTTCATGAAGTCCACCAACAACAGCCGTGGCAGTGACGGTATCGAACGTATCATCTTCGGTAACAGCAGTACGACGGATCTCTTCGCCATCAGCGGTGATCCTAAGCTGGGTGTCAATGGCACGCTGAACATCTACGGCCGTAAGCAGTATGTGGTTGTGGAGTCGTCACTCAACTATACCACCGATGTGCGTATCGTCACGCCGGCAGGTATCACGGTAGCTGCCTTCACCATCAAGCCGGGCCAGACTGTCGAGGTTCGCGCTGACTTCTCTGGCATGTACGTCGTCCATACCCTCGACGGCAAGTACATGAAAAAAGTCGCGATTAAGCGAGGATAAAGACTAAGCTTGCTTATGCTTTATCGAGCGTGAGCGAGTTCAAACGAAGTTTAAGGTGGCTGTTAGGAAATTGTAAATGAATAATATATAATTAAAAGAAAGGATAAGTTATGAAGACAATGAAGAATCTAATCGGAATCATGCTGCTGATGGTTAGCATGACAGTCAGTGCTCAGGAAAGTCCGGAGCCGGCTGCTCCTGAGTCTCAGGACGAGCAGACTACTGTTCAGGAAGAGTCGCCTGCTCAGGAGGTAGTTGTCAATATCAGTGACTTCACCGGTGGTGCTGTCGTGGTCAAGGAGAAGAAAGGCCAGGACGTCACGATCACCGTCACCCCCGCCGATGGCTATTTCATCAAGAAGAGTGATATAACGGTCATCGCCGTCAAGGACCCCGCTACGCTCACCCGTTCCGACGACGGGACGATTCCCGCTGGCGCAACCTTGGAGCTCACAGGTGAGGATCCTGAAGACCTCACTCTGTCCCGTGAATACACCTTCACCGTTCCCGAGGGGCTCGGTGCCTGGGTGTCGGCAGCCATCTTCCACGAGGTGGACAAGCCCGTCACTTTTGGCAATCTCAGTGATAATGTATCCTGGGAGGTTACCAGCGACGAGACGACAACGACCCTCACCCTCAGTGGCAACGGTACTGCTGAACTCGTAGCTAAGGCTGGTGCTCCCTGGAGCACGTTTGAAAACAACATTACCAATCTTGTCGTTGAGGACGGTATCCAGGAGTTGGGCGACGGACTGCTTGCCAGTTGTCCTGCCCTGGCCACCATCACGCTCAAGGGTAAGAAGGTGATTGGTCTGGGTGATAACACCCTCACCAAGGACATCACCGTCGATGTGTATGGCCTTATCTACAATGAGTACAAGGCTGATAAGAATTGGGGCGTTGCCACCATCGTCAGCTCCGACGGTGTGGAGATGAAGGGCGTCGCCTTTGGCAGTAACAACGACTACGACGTGTTCGTCAGCGACAAGGCCCTGTTGGTTCCCACCAAACTGTCGGCCTTTGTCGTCACAGCGATTGACGGCAGCAACGTCAAGATTGAGGAGATCAACGACGGTATTATCCCCGCTAATGTCCCCGTGCTGCTGTTGAGTAAGGATTACGACGACGATGACTTCCGCACCGTCACCACCGAAGAGAAGGGTAAGACCACCTCGTCGCTGTTGAAGGCTGCTCCGATTGGAGGCAAGGAGGTGACGCTCGGTGAGGTCTATCTGCTCTATAATGATGTGTTTTACCTCTCCATGGCCGGCACCATCCCCGAGAACGGTGTCTATCTAACGCTTTCCGACGAGGATGAAGGTCAGGGCGGTGAGCAGCCTAAGGAAGAGCAGAAGAAGACCCGTTCGTTCCTCACCATCGGTGACGACGGTACAACAGCCATTCAATATTCAATGTTCAATGTTCAACGTTCAATGTTAACAGACGGTTTGTACAGTCTCGAGGGCCGTCGTCTGAACACCGTTCCTACTCGTAAGGGTATCTACATCAAGGGCGGTAAAAAGGTCGTTATTAGATGAGTACCAGCAGAGAATTTGAATATAATGATGTGCCGGTAGGCTATCAGGTCTGCTTTAACGCGGAGTGCCCGATGAGGGAAACCTGTCTGCGATGGAAGTCAGGCCAGAAGGTGCCGGCAGAGAAGAAATGGGGGGCTGCCATCTATCCGACGGCCCTCGAAGCCGACGGTACCTGTCCGTACTTCCACAAGATGGAAACCAAGCGGATGGCATGGGGCTTCGACCATTTGTTCTATAATGTCTTGGCGCGAGACAATAAGAGTCTCCGCACGGACCTGAGGAAATATCTCGGTGGCAAGACGCCATACTACCGTTATAACCGTGGTGACAGACTGCTCACGCCTGAACAGCAGGAGTGGATTATCCGCCGTTTCGAGAGTGCCGGTTATACCAAGGACCTCGAGTTTGACGGTTACGTCACCACCTACGACTTCCACCAGAGATAAACTCATTTTATCCTGCTTATCCTGCACTGCCCCAGTAAAATGGGGCAGTTTTCGTTGGTTATCTTGCACTGTATCCTGCACTTATCCTGCACTTTTTTCGGCCTTTTCCGGCACTGAAAGACCACTCGAATAGACTTTAACTTAGTTTAACTAAAGTTTCAGATTTTGTTCCAATGCCTGAAACCGTTGGTTCCAAGCATCGGAACTACTGGTTTCAAACCTTGGCACCAACAGTTCCAAGCATTGGCACCAAGTGTGCCACCTATTGGCACGATCGTAAGCCATGATGTCCGTAGTAAATATCATGATTATTTATTATCTTTGCACCCGAAAATCAACCAATTCACAGCTTATGAAGATTACAAAAATTAAGACAAAGAACGGTGAACTCGGTTCACCAGTGACAACTGAACTGGACGCCATTATTGAACGAATGCGCTCCGAATCTACTTGTGAAGCCGTGCGGGAGATTGTCTCTCAGGCCCACTTCCGCATGCTTGATCCTAAAAACAACCAGTTGCTGGGAGCACTGGCTGCGACAGACAAACTGCCGAGGCTCGTCTTCAGCGCCACCTTCGGCAAGGGTGGCTTTGACGATCTCCGCTCGATGACAGGACTGCTGCTGATGGATGTCAGCTGTCCGAAGGGCATGGAGGAGATCGAGGCCGTCAGGAAACGGGTGTCGGCGGTGCCTTACACGGTACTCGCCTTTGCCGGCAGCAGCCGGAGGACGCTGAAGGTGGTGATGCGTGTGGCCTATGCCGACGGCTACGAGTCGCAGACGCCCGAGGAGTATCTGACCCTGTTGCAGCAGGCCCAGCAGACGGCGGTGCCCATCTACCAGACGTTAGCACAGTGCGAACTCCGTGCTCAGCAGCAGTCGTGGTGGTCGGGCTGTCGCCTGAGCTATGACCCGCAGCTCTTCTATCGTGCTGATGCTCAGCCACTTCCGGTGGTCCGTGAGACGCAGGGCGTGCTGACTCCTTATGTGGGAGCTAAGATTGAAGACGACGGTTCGGTGCAGCTGCGTCCCCATGGTGACGAGCAGGAACGGCTTCGGACAGAGTTCTATACCTGTCTTCAGCATGCCATCGAGGCCCATCCCGAGAGCGATGCCGATGAGGCCCTCGTGGTGACGCTCGCCGACTACTGCCGTAAGGCGGGACTGGGCGAAGAGGCCTGTGTGAAGCGCACTCTGTGGCTCTCGCGGGTCCGTCAGAGTGAGGATGTGGTACGGAAAATCTTCCGTGCGGCCTACGCCAAACCATACGAGGGCAGACTGATCTCGCAGATGAACGAGAAGGAACGTATCGCACGGACCATCCGAGAGTTTATGACCCGCCGCTACCAGTTGCGCTACAACGAGATCAAGCAGATGGTCGAGTTCCGTAAGAACGATCAGACCTACCAGTCATGGCAGCCTTTGACGGATCGCGACCAGAAACGGATTGCCTTCGAGGAGATGTTGGAGGGCGGTCACGGGTGGTCGATGGATATTGAATTATATGTACATTCTTCGATGGTTCCGACCTATAATCCCATCCTCGAATTCCTGGGTGGAGTAGGGAAGTGGGACGGCAAGCACGACTACATCGAGGACTTCGCCCGTCGTCTGAAGACCAACTATGACCGTTGGCCGCATTTCTTCCACCGCTGGTTCCTGGCGATGGTGGCCCAGGCGCTGAACAAGAGCCGCGACTATGGTAACTCGGTGGTGCCGTTGCTCATCGGCCCGCAGGCTCTGAAGAAGTCGAGCTTCTGTCGGAACATCTTGCCATACGCCCTCCGAGAGTATTATATGGATGATATAAAACTTGACAATCCGGAGCAGGTTGAACGCGCATTGAGTCGTATGTGGCTGGTGAATATCGAGGAGTACAACGCGAAGACGGAGCGGGAGCAGGCCAAGATCAAACGACTGCTGACGGAGAAGGATGTGCAGGTGCGGAAGATGCGCTCGGACCAGTATGTGATGAAGCCCCGTCTCTGCTCGTTTATCGCCACCACCAACGACAGCCAGCCCTTGACGGATCCCACGGGTTCACGCCGTTATCTGTGTGTTGAGGTGACGGGACAGGCGGATATGTCGGGCACCATCCACTACCGTCAGATGTACGCTCAGGCGCTGGCAGAACTGGAGCGGGGTGACATCTATTGGTTCACCAATGAAGACGAGCTGGAGATCACCCAGCACAACCAGTCTCATCAGCTGATGACATCCGTAGAGGAAGTCCTCTCGAGCCTCTATCTGCCGGCTGAACATCATAGGGAATTTTTTATGACAACTACAGACATCCAGCAGTATCTCCGCATGCATCTGGTTGCTGCCGATGTGCCCACCATCCGCAAGTTAGGTATCGCCTTGAAGCGCCAGCATTATCCCAACGGTTCTCAGGATGGTGTGCATGGTTACTATCTGAAGGTCCGAAGTGCAAGAAAAACGTCACTCTAAGTGCAGGATGCGGTGCAGGATAAGCGCCGCATCTTGCCGTTTTTAGGGCATAAGTGCAGGATGGTAGGATAATTTCTTTATTTGAGGCTGCTTATATGGCAGCTTTTTTAGGGGTAAAGTGTCATGTTTTTTATAGAAATTATCCAAAAGTATTCTGTATTTTGTCGCTTAATAGGCTTTTTTAAGATTTTTTTAACTAAAACATTTGTATATTTATTCCGAATTTCTTACTTTTGCATCGTATTATATAATATGAACGCAACAAAACGCAACATGAACAACATAATGACAAGGCTATTAACTGTGATCATGCTGATGATGTTCAGCATGGGTGTTGATGCTAAAATCAAGGTAGACCTTGGTGGAGAAAAGAACGACGGTGTGTATCCTGGTGGTACCATCGTTGAGAAGAGCCAGACAGAACCCAATGCGAATGGTCTGGTCACGGTGACGATCACTGTGACCCCTAATAAAGGTTATACCATTAAACAATCCGATATTGTCGTTGTCTCAACCTTTTCTCCGGATGGTTCTGACACCCGCTCACCCAAGGTTGCCGGCGATTTAACCCTTCTTGGAACAGACCCCAAAGACCCCAGTGAGCCTCGTGACTATACTTTCATTGTCGGTTCCTCCCTCGGTGCCTGGGTCAAGGAGGCCAAGTTCCATAGCGATGGTGCTAAAGGCGGAGGGAATAGAGGAACGGGAATAACAAGTCTTTCTCAGATAACAGATGGAACTGGTAATTATGTTATCACACAAGATATTACAGGAGGAACACCAGGAGTCAGCACCTTTAGTGGCACGTTGGAGGCTGCAATTGATCCCCAAACCCACATGCCCTATCGTATAAAGAACCTTGGCGCACCTTTGTTCACTACCCTCACAGGTACAGTGAAGAATATTGTGCTTGAGGACGTGGACATCACGACAACCTCTGGTAACACTGGTGCCATTGCTTGTACGGCTAATGACGCAGCCCGCATCTACAACGTTGGCATTCTCAGTGGCTCGGTTGGTGGCACGGCCTATACCGGTGGTTTGGTGGGTCTGCTTGATGGAACAGCTCGTGTTATCAACTGTTATAGTTACGCCGATATTACGGGCGGAACTGCTGTTGGTGGCATCGTGGGATACAACAATCAGACGACCACCGCCTCCAGTATCAAAACGATGGTCATGAACTGTATGTTCTATGGTGACATCACGGGCGGTACAACAGTTTCTCCTGTCTATGGTGGCAATAATATCAATAATTTGAACTCTGGCGGTTTAAGCAACTTCAACTATTATGCCTATGATGAATTGAAGACCAAAGCCATCTCTGATGGAAAATATAATTGTGCATTGGCTGTCGAGAAGAAATATCTAAACCGCTTTGAGTTCTATCGTTTGCTTCTTAATAGCAACAAGAAGTTAGCTGCTTTTTATGTCACAGGATCTGCTGACAATGCAGGACTGATGGCAAAATGGGTGTTAGAAACGGCAGATAGGACAATCAGTAGCCCTAAACCCTATCCTGTGCTGAAGGCTCAGGGGTATTACCCCTCTATCATTAACATTGATGCCGATAATTCACCCTCATTAACCCTTAAAGATGGGAAACCAAAAGAGGAAGATCGAAAGAAGGGCGGTAAGTTAGGCACATTATCTGTGACCATTAAAGCTCCCAAAGATTGGACAAATGCGCCAAGTGATGCAAAATTGCTTGATGTAAATGGAAATGAGATAGAAACAAATACTACTACAAGAACGTTTACATTGATCCGTACAGATAAGGATGAAGATCGCTTTAATTTCAACTACGATAAAGTGCAGCTGCCATACTACAACGATTATGGCACCAAGAACTACACCAGCTATCGAGTTGTGACAGGTTGGAAGATTACAGACATTTCTAAAGTGACAGACGACCCTTATACTAAAGATAACTATGACTATGAAAAGACTTATTCTGATGGATATTTCGACTATCCAAACTATAACTTTGCAGACCGTAAAAGTTCTAATAAAGATAAGTATTCTGTGAGCGGTCGTGTTTTCTCGCAGGGTGCATACTTTGATGTCCCCTATGGTGTGACTTCCATTACCATAGAGCCCTATTGGGCCAAGGCTGCATACATAGCCGACCCTAATTATGATGCAATATATAATACGAGTTATACTAAACAAAATGTGAGCCAAACAGGCACACAGGTAGGAAATTTAACAAAGTTTGATGGCGAGAAATTGGGAACTACAGGTCAAGTAGTTAAGACCTCGATTTCTGCAGCTCTCAGCTATATAAGTAGCGACCTTGAGGGCTTCGGACCAACCGTCTATGATAATGCCGTTATTTTGGTGGGCAACTTCCATCAGACGGCTGTACCTTTAGGTGGAAATACCCCACCAAATACCCCTTTTACAATTATGTCTGTGGACACGGATAAAGACAACGAACCCGACTATAGTATGATTTATCATCATACAGGTAAAATGAAGGTATCACCTATCCGTTTTGACTTTCTAAACATTCCTGGTACTGCTCAAGCTCAGAAGCCCAATGGCGCGGACAAAATCTGTAACATGGCTATTATACATCCTAACGGTTGGTTTGAAATAACCAATACATCTTCAATTTATTTTAGCCAATTAGAATATGAAGATCCAGTTAACAGTGGAAATACAACTTATAATAAAGAAAATTCTCCTCTTATTCTCCAGGGAGGTGTCCTTGATCAAATCGTGTCAACAAACAATGCTAGTGTATATGGAAAAACAAAATATATACATGTTGGCGGAAATGTTTGGTTCAAAGAATTCAATTTAGGTACTCATGGCGACGGTTCACAATCCACACCTCATCCACCGGTATCAGTAACAGGTGGTGAGTATGACAGTTTCTACCTTACAGGAATTTACAATCAAGATGCAGCTGTGTGTACGGACAATGCTGAGTGCTATATCAGCGGTGGTCATTTTAAGGAAGCCGCTGGAGCAGGTCAGGAAGCTATAAATGGAAGTGTGCGATGGCAAATATACGATGCTGATATAGATAATTTCTATGGAGGAGGTACCAATGGCGCTACGGGCAAAAACATCAAAGGCGATGTCACTGTTGATATCTTCAATAGCCATGTAACTACTTTCTGTGGCGGACCTAAGTTTGGCAATATGGAATCGGGGAAGAAAGTTACTACAACCGCCGAAGGTTGTGTTTTTGATAAATTTTTCGGTGCAGGCTATGGTGGAGCTGCTTATTCCAGAAAGAAATATTATGATAAAGATGGTACTCCTGATTGGGGAGGAACTTTGCAGGGCTATTATACTACTGATCGAGGTAAATATTTTGACGGTAGTAATGCTAGTGGAAACGGATTAGGAGCTAGTAATAAATATGGTTATAAAGGTATTGGCGTGGCTACTGATTTTGACTATGAGTACTTTGTTTGGAGTAGTGGTGCCACAGGTGGTCGTTTCTATGTCAAATTCGCATCCTTCTCGTTGGCACAATGTAATGAAGTAGAATCTAGCCTTACTAACTGTACCATTAATGATAATTTTTATGGAGGGGGTAGCCTTGGCAAGGTTGTTGGAAAAGTATCCTCGACGCTTGTAGATTGTACAGTGAAAGGCAATGTTTTCGGTGCAGGTTTTTCTGCTACGAAAGAAAAAGTAAAAGTGAGAGATGCGGGTTTCGGTGATAAAAAACCAAATTACAACAAAAGCTCTGGTATGTTTGAACCTGCCGATTGGTCTGGGACAACAGATTTTGAATGGAAAAACGCTGCAGAAGCTGGTGTCACTTTGGCCAATAATCAGTTTGGAAGTGATTTGACCAATAACTATATTTATACCAATATAGACTTAAGTAAATCCAACCTCGGCTCGGTGGCTGGCGATGTCACCCTCATTATTACAGGTACTAATGAGAAAGGAAGTGTGATAGGAACATCAGGCGACAAAACCACTGGCAATGTGTATGGCGGCGGTGAATCGAGTTATGTCACAGGTGCTGACCACAAAGTCACTGTCACATTAGCGGGCAAAACCCAAGTACTAGGTAATGTTTATGGTGGCGGTGACAGTGGTGTAGTTGAAGGTAGCACAGAAGTAAACATTAAGACTACTGTCGACGATTAAAAGATAACCACAAGACGGAGGTAGAATAAAGAATAAGAACAAGATATGGCAAAGAAAAGTGAGATAATTGTTAAGGATGTCAGTATCAGGACGATGAAAGTCAATGGTACTGACTACATCTGCATCACTGACATAGCCAAGCAGAAGAATGAGGCAGAACCAAAGGATGTTGTCAAGAACTGGATGCGCCAGAAAAATACCTTGGAATATTTAGGTCTTTGGGAGAGACTGCATAACCCTACTTTTAAAGGGG
>JAEEGL016385424.1_pt1 | contig 11340 bp, 12 predicted proteins | sample 9134231 | NCBI WGS metagenome assembly JAEEGL01 (sample SAMN16246548, study PRJNA631951) | gut metagenome | biome: gut microbiome; feature: rumen; material: fiber-attached | host: Bos | place: Iran: Karaj | collected 2018-10
CTCGCCTGCGGGCTCGGTCACGCCGCGGGTCTGACGTGCCCCCGGCACGTCATTCAACACCGCGTCGCCGCTGCGCTTCCCGTCCGGCGGCTCCTGTTCGCGGCCGTCCGCCGCCCGCAGCGCGTCGTTTTCCTCCTTGAGCCTTTTGCAGACGCTCATCAGGGTCCGCCCCTCGGCTATCGTCTCGCGCACGCGCTCTATCCCCTCGAACTCCATGAGCTCGGTCGCCGCGAGCGCCTCCTGCGCCTTGTCGGGCGAGAAGAAGCCGAGACGGTAAAGCTCCTTCGCGAGCTCGTTCTGCTCCATCCTCGAAAAGGGGTTTTTCCTCTGCGCGCGGATGCGCAGGTCGAAGACCGGCCTGCGGTAAAGGGGCGCGCCGCGCACGTCTATACCGATGAGCTGATCGCGTATCAGCGAGTTGTCGAGCTCGATAAAGCCGTATTCCCCCGCGGCGCCCGGCTCGGTTATGCGGAAGGCGCGGCTCTCGTCGTAAAACTGCCGCATCAGCTCTATGCATAGCGACGTTATGCCGACGTAGGCTCTGTATGAAGCGAAGATCATGTCGCGGCTCGCCTTGTTGCCCGCCTCCTGCAGGGCGGCTATCGCGGCGGCGGCGGTGACGCCCGAGCCGTAGCCGCCCGAGTTGACGTCGCGGTTGGCCGCCGTGTCCTTCATCTCCTCGACCTTGAGCTGGGTCACCTTGACGTAAATATCGTCGAGGGGGCGGCAGGTTATCTCCTTTATGCGCGCGTCCGAAAGCTCTCCCTCGACGTGGACGATCGGTCTGTTCCAGTCTAAAAACTCCTCTTCGTTTACGTTTGTCGACGAGCTCATGAAATATCTTTTCTTGGTCGACATCAGTGCGTTTTCGAGGATGTTCGCCGAAAGACGGTCGATGTAAAGCTGCGGGTCTTTACAGATCGCCACGTATCCGAAGCCGACCGGCGTGCCCTTTTCGGGGAAAAGGACGTCGAGCACCACGGGATAAAGTCCGTGGTCGTAAAAGCCGCGGCCGCGGCAGGCGGGGTCGTTCTCGGAGGCGTAGAGCAAAACCTTCCCAACGAACTTCGCGTAATGGAGCAGGGTGCGTCCGTCGGGCGCGAGGCGCTTATAATACCAGTCGACGACGACGCTTTTTTTCGAGGTGTCGACCGTGTCGTCGTAGATATACTGCTTTACGTCGACCGTGCCGCCCGAAAGCTTGCCCTTGTGCTCGGGATAAAGCTGCTCTAAAAGGTCCGTGTCGACGAGGTCGACTATGAAGAGGTTGCGGCTTTTCTGTATGTCGGTCACGCCCGGCTCCCAAAAGAGCTTTAAAAGATCTATGCCGCGCACGTCTATGTCGCCGAGCCCGTTTTCCTTGCGGGCGTTCCAGAAGACGCCGTATGCCGCCGTGCCGTGCTTGAGCTTTTCCCACCAGTTGTCCGAATAGACGCTGTCGAACTCGTTGTATTCGAGCACGACGGGGAGCACCGAGGAGAGCGCCTTGGCGCTCTCGGCGTCGCTGCGCTCGCGCGGGAGGACGATCGGCTCGGGGTAGTTGTCCATCGCGTCGGCGTGCTTGTTGAGTATGGCGTTGAAGAGCCACGCGCTCGTCGGCTGAGGCTCGGGCGAGGGGCCCTTGTCGCTCCTCCGCCCGCGTATCGCCTCCCAGTGCCTGAGCTCCCACCAAAGCTCGTCCTGCACGATGCGCTCTTCGAGGTTCGCCTTGCCGCGCTTATACTCGGCGAGGGTCTCCGCGGCCTCGGCTATCTCCCGCTCGGTTATCACGGTCCGCCCTTCCTGCGGCGCGCTTTTGCGCCGCCCGAAAAACACAGCCATATGTCTCCTCCGTTATGCGTTGAGATGAAGCGTCCCGATCTCCGTGTCGACAGAGACTCCTTTTCCCTTGGAGACCCTGCAAAAGATCTGACGCCCGTCATGGATCGCCTTGAACTCCGGAAGATCGTAAGTGTCGTCCTTTTCGCTCGATACCGAAAAATGGGACGCGCCGGCGTTCTTGATATACCACTGGTATTTGAAGCTTTCGGAGCCTTCGCCGGTCGCTATTATCCGGATCGAGACGGGGTCGCCCGAGTCGATATACGAATCCTTCGGCGGCTGCTTCGTTATCGTGATCGGCGCGGACGGGGCCATTATCCCCGCGGTCATCAGCGCGGACAAGGTCGCGTTGATCGCTCTCGCGTTGAGGTCGGCGTCGGCGCTCTCGCCCGTGGGCACGCCCTCTATGGGCGTCGCCACCAGAACTCCTCCGATATTCTCTCTCGTCGCCGCGGGCACGTTTCCCGGGCGCACGTAATCGGGCACCGGCGTGCCGTCTTCTCCGAAAAAGCGTATGCCGCTCATGGCGGCGAGGGCCTCCTCGGTAAGGCTTTCGCCGTAGGAGGCCTCGGCCTCCGAAAGCAGGACGTCGCCCGCGACCGCGACGCAGACGACGCCCGTGAGGGGCATCCCCGTCACCGTCTGCGGGATCAGCCCGACGGCGTTTTCGTCGTTGCACGGAAGACCGTTCAGCCCTATCGGCGTGCCCGCGCGCAGGGGGAAGACTATCCCCCCGCCGAGCCTTATATCTCTGTAAACCGCGTTTGAAATATTCATTTTTTCCTCCTCAGTATTTTCTGTAAAAGGCATAGCCGTCGCGGGGCCGATCCTCCGACAGCGGGTCGAAGGCGGGTTTTATCATATCCCGCCCGACCTTCGGCGCGATGGGGTTGCGCATGCAGACGTATCTCAGCTCGTCGTAGGCGTGATCCTCCCCCGCCGTGTCGACGTCCTCGGGGTCTGTGTGCGAATAGGTCAGCGCCGGCAGAGTGCGGATAAGGTTCTCGCAGGTGCTGAACACGTAGAGCATCGGCACGCCGTTTCCGTCGAAGGCGAGGCGGTGATGCACCTGCATCTTGCCCGGTATGCGGGAGTTGTCCCCCCGCTCGAAATATATCCGCTCGCGCTCGAAAAGGGAGCCTATGCTCTCGGTGCCGGCGCACTGCCATATGGCGGGATCGCCGACGCGGCGTATCCTGCGCCCCGAAAGGTTCGGGTCCTCACGCTCTATGCGCGCTATCTCCCGCGCGACGGCGGAGGGCTCGAGCAGGAGCCCGCGGTCGGGCTCGCCGGCGCAGCCGTAATACTCGCGTATGCGGTAGAGCCGCCTCTCGCGGTCGACGGCGTACCAGCCGACCGAGAAGGGCTTGGCGTAGCCCCAGTCGAGCGAGCACCAGACGTCCCAGTCGGCGGGGATGGCGAAGGGCTCGATCACGTGGGTGCCGAGCCTCGTTTTACGGCCCGCGGGGTCGTTTTTCCACTCGGTGAAGACCTGCCCCGAAAAGCTGTCCCAGCTGCCGTATAAAAGCGCCTGCTTTTCCGCCTCGGGCATGGCGGCGAGACGGAGCACGTAGTCGGGGTCGTTTTTGAGCAGGGCTTCGTTGTCGAATACCGTCGAGGGGACGAAGATGCGCTTTTGCTCCCTCGTGACGACCTCCCCGTCGGGCCCCGTGAAGGAGACCTTCTCGGTCATCGGGGTCATCGGCGGCGCCGGCGCGATGAAGCGCGCCTTTACCCAGGCGTGCCCTATGCCGCCGGGGTTTGCCGTCGCCCGGATATACACCCGCGTCCCCGGGCCGCTCGGGCGGTTGCGCGAAAAGAGATAGCTGTATTCCTCGAAGGTGAAGTGGGTAAGCTCGTCGAAGGCGATGAAGTCGAAGGCCCTGCCCTGGTATTTGGAGCGATCCTTCGCGTGCTGCATGCTGCCGAAGACGATCTTCGCGCCCGAGGGGAAGACGAAGGTGCGGGAGACCGAGTTATAGCGGACGCCCGGGAAGGCGCGCGGGTAATAGCGCTGCGCCTTGTCTAAAAGCTCGGAAAGCTCGGGGCCCGTCTTTCGCAGGATGAGGGCGCGGTAGTGCGGGATATGCGCCTGCCTGAGCGCCTCGATCACCAGCGCCTCGCTCTTGCCGCCGCCCGCCGCGCCGCCGTAAAGCGCCTCGTATTCGGGGCGCTCCATAAAGATCCTCTGCTTTTCCTGCGGCGACCAGAGGGCCTTTTCGGTAAACACGCTCATGGCTCAGAGCTCCTCCGCGGCGTCCTGCCCGACGCGGAGGGTGCGCGGGATGAGTATGACGCCCGGCGCCGCGCCGCAGGCCTGCTCGGACGCGGGCTCCTCCTCCCTTGCCCTGCCGAAGTCGAGCTTCAAAAGGAACTCGGCGCCGCGGACCGAGGGGCTCTCGAAAAGCCGCTGCTCGGTATTTGCCTCGATGCGCAGAAGGGCGCGGTCGAGCACGGGCGCGAACTCCTTTTTCTCGCGCAGGGCGTAAAGCTCGGCGCGCGAGCGCAGCCCCAGCGCCGCCGCGAGCCCGGTAACGGTGACCGGGCTTTCGCCGCGTATCACGGGGAGACCCGTCTTGTCGAATATGGGCTCGCCGTCGGGCGACACCGCCTGAGCCCCCGCGCACGCGGAGAAGTAGGCGTCGGCGGCGCGCGAAAGCTCGCGCGCCGAGCGGAAGCGCCGGGATGTTTTTCCTGCGGTTTTTTTCTGATCCTTCATCTGTTGAAAGCCGTCCTTTTTTATTTCTTTTTCTACCCGATCATATCAGACCGGGCGGAAGCTTTCACCCCGTAAAAGGGCGGTTTTTGTCGAAACGCGTCGTTTTTTGTCGACCCGTGTCGAAAGGTGTCGAAGGAAGTCTTTTTCCGTCGAAACCCGTCGCCCGCTTATTTCTGCGGGCTTTTTCTTTTTTCGGCTCGCACCAACGCCCGCTCGCGCGAGCGCAGGGCGCGGCTTCGCCGTTCCTCCTCCTGCGTCCGCTCGTAATATGAGAGCAGCATGCGCGCGGCGGAGCAGTTTTTCCAGCCCCCGTCGCTCGCGCAGTAGAGCTCGATATATTTCTTCGCCTCGGTCCTGTCGGGAAAGTTTATCACGCACTTTCCCTCGCAGCACACGCGGCAAACGTCGTCCCACACGAAAAAGGGACATTGCCAGGCCTTGTGCCAGTAATCCATGCTTCTCCTTTTCTCACCGTCCCAAAAGGGATATTTTAAGATTTTCCGCCTCTTCCTCGGTGGCTATGCCGTTGACCGCGAGGTTGGCGAGCACGCCGTGGATATAGTTCCAGTTGCCCGGCCGTCCGGCGCGGTTTGCCTCGCGGAAGGCGTATTCCAGAAGCTCCTCGCTCTCGCCCGCGCGCAGGATCAGGGTCGTTTCGGTCAGGTCGTTCTCGGTCGGGTGCCTGCCTCCGTAGACGGCGAAGAGCCGCCGTCCCGTCATCTCCGCGCTCTGCGCGTCAAAATCGCGTGCGCGCTTGATAAAAACATTTCTTTCGGAGGAACGCGAACTTAAAGCTGTTCCGTTCTGTTCTGTGGGGGCGTTGCTTTTTTGATCTTCGGAGCCTTGTAACGCCTCGTGTAACGCCGCTTGTAACGCCTCGGGCGGCGTTTCGTCGACGGCTTCCCCGGGCGGCGCGTCTTTGTCTCCCGGCGGCGGGGCGAGCGCCTTTTTTCTTCGCAGGGCGCGAAATCTCGCTACCCGCTCCTTGGTCTTTCTGCGCTGCTGGGCTTCGTTTTCAAGCTGCAGTATAGCGTAATCCTCCCAGTCGTGTATGCGTCTGTCGGGGTCTAAAAAGCCCGAGGCGCAGAGCGCCGAGACGAGGATCTCCGGCTTGCCGCGCCAGGCGCAGGCGTCGGCTATCGCCCGATCCGAGCAGGATCCGAGGTCGCCCGACCAGGCGTTTTGTATCGCCCAGCACCAGAGGGAGACGACCATGCCCGCCGCCACCGTCCGCGTGTCTACCGAGGCGCTTTTGAGCTTTAGCTCCTCGGCGAGCCGCGCCGTCTTGGGGTGGGACGGCAGATTGCTGTATACCTGTATCCACGGGACCATATTTCTTTCCTTTCATCTATGATTCTTCTTTGCCTCCCTTGTGTAAAGGGCAGCGGAGCGGCGGTTCGGTAGTGAATGAGTGCCGGTGGCACTCAGAGCCGAACCGTGACCGAGCCCGCAGGCGAGTAGCGAAGCGGCGGTTCGGTAGTGAATGAGTGCCGGTGGCACTCAGAGCCGAACCGTGACCGAGCCCGCAGGCGAGTAGCTGAGCGTAAGGCGGACGGAGGGATTGTTTTTCCGTCCGCGACAACCCCTCAGTCGCTCCGCGACAGCTCCCCTTACACAGGGGAGCCTTTTTGCGGGCTTTTCCTCACACTATGCTCAGGCGGCAGGAATCCAGAAGCTCCTGCAGAAACTCCCGCTCCTGCGGCGTGAAGGAGCAGCTCATGAGCTCCGAAAACTCCTCCTCCGCCCTTTTTCGACAATTTTCGCAGAGGCCGCCTTCGACCTCCCTCTCGGGGACCCATTCGCCGCACCTTGAGCACACGGCGCCCTCGGTCACGGCGTCCCTGCGGCAGCGGGGGCAGACCGCCGTATCGAAATAGGCCCCCTCCTCGCCGACGAAGCCGGCGAACTCTCTTACCTTGGCGGCGCTCCCGTCCTCCATCACGGCGCCGCATTCGCTGCATACGAGCATCGATCTTTCTTTCTCCTTTTATAAATATCTTCGGCGGCTCTCCCGCCGTCCTTCTCTTCATATCACGATTTCTCGCATCTTTCACCCCGTACCCTTGACAATTTTTACAGTGTTCAGTAAAATATTACCGTAAGGCGGTTTTCCGCCGAAAGCAAAATACAGTCTTCTGTATCTTTGAATATATTTTATCAAGTCTTCTGTGCGATTTCAAGGTATGCGTTCAGATTTCTGTAATTTTATTTTGATCCAAAAGGAGCGAGCAAAATGGCGGGAATGTATGAGAACATAATGCGGCTTTGCGCCGAGCGGAATATAAAGCGGGCGCAGCTCTGCCGCGAGACGGGGGTCTCGACCTCGGCGATGACCGAGCTGAAAAAGGGGCGCACGGTCAGCCTGTCGGCGCAGAGCGCGCGCCGGATAGCCGACTTTTTCGGCGTTTCGGTCTCCTGCCTTTTCGGCGACACGGCGCTCGGCGTCTCCGAAGCCGCCGAGGCGCGGGAGCTTGCGGGAGAGAGTCCTCGCCTTCTGCCCCTGCTCGGCGAGATAGCCTGCGGCGAGCCGCGCTTCGCCTCGCAGGAGCTTTACGCCTACGTGCCGTCGAACGGCGTTTCCGCCGACTTCTGCCTGCGCGCCAAGGGGGACAGCATGACGGGCGCGCGGATAAACGACGGCGACGTCGTCTTCATCAAAAAGCAGGAGAGCGTCGAAAACGGGCAGATAGCCGCCGTGGCGATCGACGACGAGGCGACCCTCAAGCGCGTCTACGTGACGCCCGAGAACGTGACGCTCGTGGCCGAGAACCCCGCCTATCCCCCGATCGTGCTCGACGCCCGCGACGCGAAGAGCGTGCGCATCCTCGGCCGCGCGGTCGCCTTCCAGAGCTCGGTGAGATGATTTTTTATAGACACCGACGTTGAAATCATGTATAATTAAAACGTAATAAGAATAAAGCTGCGACGGGAGCGAAAGATGAGCATCAAGAAAAAGCTTTCCAAAATAAGACGGCGCGCCGTAAAGCCCTATCTTCTCACGGCGGCCGCGCTTGCCGTGTACGCGGCGCTTTGCTACGTCTATTGGCTCGCCGAGGGCGGAGCCGCGGGAAAGAAGACCTTTCTCGACATACTCTTGTGGAACAACGTGAACATCCTGTTCAGCAGAGGATATACGGACTTTATCCCCTCTTCGTGGCCCGGACGGGCGATCCTGATGATCTTCATCCTGTGCAGCATGCTTTTCCTTTCGACCGTCATCGGCTTCATCTCGTCCCGGATCAACTCTTACAACAACAGTCCGGCAAGGAGGATCAAAAAGGTGCAGACGCTTACCGATCACATCGTCATTTTAGGCTGGAAGAACGACATCAAGACCCTGATAGGCGACATCCTCCGCAAATCGGGCTCGCTGACGGCGGAGGACATAGTGCTCGTAAACAACGTGCCCGAGCTCAAGCTGCAGACCCTGCTGATGGACAAGGACCTCAAGGGGATAAAATACATCCGCGGCGACTTTACCGAGGAGCAGACGTTACTCAACGCCAACATCAAGCGCGCCTCGACCGCGCTCGTTCTCGGGGAGGCGCAGGAGAGCCTCGACGCCGAGCTCGTCGACTCGCGCATATTCGTCTGCACGCTGATGATAAAATCTTTAAGCCCGCGCTGTCACGTCTGCGCGCTGGTGCAGACCGAAAGATACAGGAATTACCTCGAGGCGCAGAACTGCGACGAGATAATCTACACCGAGGAATACAGCCGCTACATACTCTCGACCGTGACGAGCTACACCGGCATGGCCAACGTCATGCGCGCCCTGCTCGACAACGGCAACGGCATAAGCATACAGATCCTTCCCGTCACCGAGGAATGGTTCGGCAAGAGCTTTTCGGAGCTCGCGGGGTATTATAAAAAGGAAAAGGGCATTCTCGCCCTCGGCGTTTTGGAAAACATGGGCGCCGAGAAGACCATCAAGCACTCGATACTCGCCAACGCGATGAAGTCGAGCAACTACGGCGAAGTGATACAAAAACTCAAAACGGTCAAGGACGCCGAGCGCAACCATCCGCTGCTCAACCCTCCCGACGGGTACCTGCTCGGGATGAACATGGGCGTGATCGTTTTAGCGGAGGAGATCTGATATGCCGGATAAAAAAGATACCGTCAGCGGGCTTAAGACCTTCCCGCTTTTGAGCCGCCTTTCGGACGAGGACCTTTCCTGCCTTGCCGAAGTCATGCGCGAGCGCGTCTTCCCCGCCGGAACGACCATACTTCAGGAGGGAGAAGCCGGCGACGAGATGTTTTTGCTCCTTTCGGGCAGCGTCGACGTGCTCAAGACCACCCCCTACGGCGACCCCTACGTCACCGCCTCCTTAAAGGACAGCTACCACTGCTCCTTCGGCGAGATGGCGCTTATAGACCGCGGCAAGCGCTCGGCGACCGTGCGGGCGAAGACCGAGTGCCGCACCCTCTCCCTCGGCTTCGACGCCTTTCACGGGTTCTGCCGCGAGCACCCGAAGGTCGGGATCGAGCTTCTGATGTCCATCTCGGCGACGCTCGTGCACGACCTTCGCATGGAAAACGAGAACCTGCGCATAGTCTACCAGGCGCTGATAGAAGAGATAGAAAATACTTGATAACAAAGGAGATATACTTATGAAGAAATACGTCTGCGGCCCCTGCGGCTACGAATACGACCCCGCGATCGGCGACCCCGAAAACGGCGTAAAACCCGGCACCGCCTTTGAAGACCTGCCCTCCGACTGGGTCTGCCCCGTCTGCGGCGCGGGTAAAGGAGAGTTCGAGGAAAACTAAAAAAAGCCTCCCTTGTGTAAAGGGAGGTGGACGCCGTAAGGCGGACGGAGGGATTGTCTTATGGACCGAAAGCAAAATAAATCTCTCACGCCCTTTGCAAAAGAGCTCAGAAAAAACATGACGAAGGAAGAGCGTCACCTCTGGTATGATTATCTGAGGACTCATACCGTCCGTTTTTCACGTCAGAAAGTGCTCGGCAGATATATCGTCGATTTTTATTCGTCCGAAGCAAGCTTAGTCATCGAGCTTGACGGATCGCAGCATTTTGAAGAAGCAGGTCAAAAGCGCGACGTCGAGCGGGACGAATATCTCAAAACATACGGACTCAAGATCGTCCGTATCCCAAACAATGAGATAAACGAAAACTTTTTCGGAGTCTGCGAGTATCTGGACAGAGAGATAGAACAATCCCTCAGTCAGCTTCGCTGACAGCTCCCTTTACACAAGGGAGCCTTACGGGGAGTAAGCGCGGCGACCAATCAAGAGCATTATTTAAGCCCTCTGCTTTCGCAGAGGGCTTGTTTATGCGTTTAACGAAGCAGATTTTTGATTTTTTGAAAAATTTGTATCGTTAACTCGCCTTTTCGGGCATATAAGTCGCCGCATAAAACAAGCCCGCCTCTTTCGAGGCGGGCTTGTTTTGTGTCACTTTACGTGCCGCTTTACGTGCCGCTTTCTTCTTCTTTCTCTTTCTTCCCTTCTCTGCGCTTTACGAAGGCGTTATAGGCAAAGAGGCCCGCGATCGACAAAAGCGCGCCGACGGCGAAGGCGACGGCGGCGAAAACGTATCTGCCGCTCCCCAGCGCCGAGCCGCCTATGGTCGAGGTGAGCACGGCGGGCAGACGCCCGAGCGAGCAGGCGATCATGAATACCCCGGTGCTCATGTCGGTAAGCCCCGCGTAATAGCATAAAAGGTCCTTGGGGCTTCCCGGCAGGGCGAATATGACGAGGAAGAGGACGTCCTTTTTGCGCGTCTCCTTGAGGAAGCGGAGCTTGTCCGCCTTTTCCTCGGTAAAGAAGATGCGGAAAAAGCGCATCTTGTATTTTTGCACGGCGAAGAAGACGAGCACGCTCCCGAGCATCTGCCCCGCAAGGCACAAAACGCTGCCCCAAAAGGCGCCGAAGGAGTAGCCGCCGAGTATCTCGAGCGGCTCGCCGGGGATGAAGGCGACGACGACCTGGATAAGGCAGAGGGCGGAGTATAAAAGCATGCCCGCAAAGCCTCGCGAGTCTATCCAGGCGCGGAACTCCTCGGGCCTTCCCAAAAGCTCGACCAGCTTTTTGCCTATAGGTACGGACGCGGCGATAAAGAGCGCCGTTACGAATATTATCGCCGCCGCGACGAGTATTTTTTTGCGTTTGCTCGGGTCCATGATCTATCCTTCTATTTCAGTTTTTCTTCAAGCTCGGCCATGACGTCGGCGATCTTTATGTTCTGCGGGCAGACCTTCTCGCAGCAGCGGCAGCCGACGCAGGCGGTCGGGCGCTGAAACTTGGGCAGCGTGTTTATCTTTGCCCTCGTCCTGAAAAGGCTGCCCGAGAGCAGATACTCGTTATACGCCGCGATGATCGTCGATATGGGCAGCTCCTGGCGGCACTTGCCCTCGCAGTAGCGGCAGGCGGTGCAGGGCAGGGTGTTTTCCTTCTTTATGTCGTCGGCGACGTCGAAGAGGGCGCATATCTCGTCTTTATTCAGCGGCGCCGCCGTCCCGAATATCTTTATATTCTCTCGAAGCTGAGCCATGTCGCTCATGCCCGAGAGTATCACGGTCACGGGCGGGATGTTCTGCAAAAACCGAAAGCCCCACTCGGGCGCCGAAACGCCGGGACGCAGAGCCGAAAGCTTCGCCATCCGCTCGTCCGAAAGCTTCGCCAGCTTGCCGCCGCGCAGAGGCTCCATGACCCACACGGGTATGCCGCGCTCGGAGAGGATCGCGACCTTTTCCTCGGCGTTCTGGAAGGTGTAGTCGAGGTAGTTTAATTGTATCTGCGCAAACTCCATGTGCGAGCCGTAAGCGTCCAGAAAG
>JAEEGL016660567.1_pt1 | contig 11340 bp, 10 predicted proteins | sample 9134231 | NCBI WGS metagenome assembly JAEEGL01 (sample SAMN16246548, study PRJNA631951) | gut metagenome | biome: gut microbiome; feature: rumen; material: fiber-attached | host: Bos | place: Iran: Karaj | collected 2018-10
CATTATGTCCCGCCTGGCGCGGATCATGACCGACATGGGCTACCACTATTTCGATTGGAATGTGACCAGCGGGGACGCGGGCGGCACGACCAAGACGGAAGTGGTGGTAGACAACATCATCAGCGGCTGCACCGAACAGAGGACCTCGGTGGTGCTGCAGCACGACATCAAGGATTTCAGCGTAAACGCTGTGGAGCGGGTGATCGTCTGGGCCCTGCGCAACGGCTATACCTTCCTGCCGCTGGATGAGACCAGCCCTACGGCCCACCACGGGATTTCCAACTGACAGGAGCGGGCCATGCGGCAGATGCGTTATTTTTCTCCTCTGGGAGAGATCCTGCTGGCGGCGGAGGACGGAGCCCTGATCGGGCTCTGGTTCCGCGGGCAGAAGTATGAGAGCGCCGGCCTGGCGGGAAAACAGCTCGATGCGGATCTCCGGAACAAAGTGCTGCTGGAGCATACCTGCGCGTGGCTGGACGCCTATTTTGACGGGCGGAGGCCGACGGCCATACTGCCGCTGGCGCCGCGGGGAACCGCCTTCCAGCAGCGTGTCTGGCATGCGCTGCAGCAGATCCCCTATGGGGAAACGCGCAGTTACGGGCAGCTGGCGGAAGCGCTGGGCTGCGGCTCCGCGCGGGCCGTCGGCGCGGCGGTGGGACGCAATCCCATCTCCATCCTGATCCCCTGCCATCGCTGCCTGGGGGCAGACGGAGGCCTCACCGGCTATGCAGGCGGCCTGGAGCGAAAGGCGGCACTGCTCGCACTGGAACAGGGCGGCAGATAGCGCGGAAAACCAGAACGGCGAAAGTGCCCCGGCAGGGGAAACTTTTCGCCGTTTTTTGCGTCAAAGCACACGGTACAGCCGAAAAATGTACATTGACTTTTTTCCGGCGCTGTACTAATATGAGCTTGCGCCGCACCCGGCTGGACCGGGGCGACAGCAGAAAGGAATTGAATATGAATCTCAAGAACACCCGTACCCTTGTAGGCGTGGCTCTGTTTACGGCCATCGTCGTTGTACTGCAGCTGCTGGGAAGCTTCATTCGTTTTGGGCCTTTCTCCATCTCGCTGGTGCTGATCCCCATCGTTGTGGGCGCTGCGCTGTACGGAGCGGGAGCCGGCGCGTGGCTGGGCTTTGTATTTGGCCTGGTTGTCCTCTTATCGGGAGACGCGGCGGCATTTTGGCCGGTCAATCCACTGGGAACGATCCTTGTTGTTCTGCTCAAGGGCGCCATGGCCGGCCTTTGCGCAGGTCTGGTTTTCCGCATGCTGGAGAAGAAAAACAAGACCGTTGCCGTAGCGGCCTCCGCCATCACGGCGCCTGTGGTGAACACTGGACTCTTTCTCCTTGGCTGTCTGGTATTCTTTATGCCAACTATCAATGAGTGGGCCGCCGGGGCGGGCTTTGCCAGTGCGGGAAAGTTTATGATCATCATTCTGGTGGGTACCAACTTCCTTGTTGAAATGCTGGTCAACATCGTCCTCAGCCCGGTGATTCTGCGCCTGATCAACATCGGCAGAAAAGGAAAGAAAGCCTGATTTTCCAAGAGCTTGACGGCCGCGTCTGACGGCTGCGAAAGGGAGTGCACCTATGATTCTTGCCATCGATGTGGGCAATACCAATATTGTCCTCGGCTGCATTGAAAACGGGGAGATCCTGAACATTGTGCGTCTGCACACGGATCTGCAGGCTACCTCCGCAGAATATGCCATCCGCCTGCGTCTGCTGCTGGATTTCTATCAGCATGACGCCAAGGCCTTCGAGGGGGCCATTCTCTCCTCCGTGGTGCCGCCGGTGACAAAGCCGCTGCTGACGGCGGTGAAGCTGGTCACCGGGCTGGACAGTATGGTGGTGGGCCCCGGGATGAAGACCGGGATGAACGTGTGTATTGACGACCCCGGCACCCTTGCCGCCGATATTGTAGTGGGCAGCGTGGCGGCCATGGTGTGTTACGGTACACCCTGCATTGTTCTGGATATGGGCACGGCCAACACCATCGTGGCCATCGATAAGGATCGCAATTATCTCGGCGGCAGCATTACGCCGGGCGTGAAGCTTTCCTATCAGGCTCTGGCTGCCGGAACGAGCCTTCTGCCGGATATCGCCATCATGGCGCCCAAAAAGGTCATCGGCACGAACACGGTGGACGCCATGCGCTCCGGCGCGGTCTTCAGTACAGCCGCCTCAATCGACGGTATGATAGAGCGGATGGAGGAGGAGCTTGGTTACTCCTGCAAAGTCGTCGCCACCGGCGGCTTGGCCCAGTTCATCACGCCGCACTGCCGGAGAGAGATCGTGTGTGACAACGATTTGCTGCTCAAGGGCCTGTGGATTCTGTATCAGAAAAACCGAAAGTAATCGAGAGAAAAAGAGAATTCTGAGAAGCTGCCGCGCCACAGCGCGGCAGCTTTTTTTGAAAAAACCCGCGGGCAGGAAAAATAAATCTTAAAAATAGAAAATACCGCTTGCATATTCCCACGGTTTGCAATATAATGTATCCAAACTGTTTCTGAATAGGAACGAATTGTAATTAGTTTGACATTATTTGGCTCCGAAGGAGAGGATACATCCATGAAAAAACGTGTGATCGGTATGCTGCTGTGCTTTTGCATGGTGACTGCGCTATTGTGCGGCATGTCCGGCATGGCCTATGCGGACAACACCGTGGAGTATACGCTGAAAGCGGGAGACACGGTCATCGGTGTGTGCCAGAAACTGGGGATCGATTTCTATGCCAACCAGGCCTGGATCATGCAGAAGAACAATATTGCCAACTTCAACAATATGAAGGTTGGCACAAAGCTGGTTCTGCCTGCCGCAAGCGCCAAGGACAACACCGGCACTGCCGCGGCCGGGAAGGGCGCCAGCACTGCTGCCGGGGATGCCGTCAGCTATTACCTGATTGAGCATGTGATGGCAGCGGGAGAAACGGTGTACTCCGTCTGCAATCAGCTTGGTGTGGATTTTGCCGCTAACTCCGACAAGATCAAGGCCATCAACGGCATCAGCAATTACAACAAGGTCAGCGTCGGGGCCAAGGTGTTGCTGCCCTCTGCCAAGGCACCTACCTCCGGCACCTACTCCCAGATCGTGGCCCACACGGTCGTGGCGGGAGATACGGTCGGCGCGCTCTGCCGCACCTATGGAATTGACTATGCGGCCAATATGGATGCGATCAAGGCGCTCAGCGGCATTGATAACCTGGGCGTGATCAAAGCGGGACAGACGATTTACCTGCCGGTGAAGGCTTCCGTCTCCGCGACCTCGCCCGCCACCGCGAAGACTGACACGAGCAAGAAGACTGACACAAGCACAAAGACTGACGCGACCAGCACGAAGCCCGCCGCCGCGACAACCACGAAGCCTGCCGCCGCGACAACCACGCCTGTGAACACCAAGGCACAGGCCGGCGCCTTTATGGTGCACACCTCTTCCAACGGCGTATTCCACCTGGAGGTTAATGGCCAGATTGTCAACAGCGCCAAGGCCGGAGAAACGGTTAAGGTCGTGACAGTGCCCGATCAGGGATACAAGGTGAACGAGATTGTGGTCTACAAGACCTCGACCACCGATCGGATTGAGGTGAAAAAATCCACCTTTACCATGCCGGATCACGACATCACGATCTATGTGACCTTCAAGGCGAACTGACCGAAAAGAACAGTATAAAACAGGCACCCGGAAAACCGGGTGCCTGTTTTATAACACTTCTTATGAATACTTCTTGCATTTTTGCGGTTCTTGTGGAAAAATAGAAGTGCGGCGGGAAAAACGCCGCGGAAAGGGAGGAACCCTGTGATGGAAGTGATGCTGGTTGCGGCGGCGGTCATTCCGGCGGCGTTTCTGATGTGGAGAATCTATCGGGCGGATCAGCTGGAGCGGGAGCCGTCCGGCCTGCTGTGGGGGCTGATCATCCTGGGCGTGGCCGCCACGGCGCTGGCCTCGTTCACGGAGCAGCTGGGGGATATCTGGGTCTCCTGGTATTTGCCGGATACAAGCCTGGGCTACAACATCATCATGTATTTCATTGTGGTCGCGTTGTCGGAGGAGGGCTTCAAGTACCTGCTGATGAAGAAACGCACCTGGAGTTCGCCCCATTTCAACTGCCTGTTTGACGGCGTGGTGTATGCGGTGTTTATCTCCCTTGGTTTTGCCCTGTGGGAGAATATCAGCTATGTGCTCAGCTACGGCTTTGCCACGGCGGTCGCCCGCGCTCTGACAGCGGTGCCGGGACACGCCTGCTTCGGCGTATTCATGGGAACCTGGTACGGCATTGCCAAGCGCTATGAGCTGGCCGGCCAGGCCGCGGAGTCGCGCCGCGCGCGGCGTTTGGCGCTGCTGATCCCCACCTTGCTGCACGGCGCCTATGACTTTATTGCGGCTATCCAGGAGGAAGCGCTGGGATTGGTTTTCATTGTGTTTGTGCTGGGCATGTTTGTCATCTCGTACCGCCTGGTAAAGAAACAGGCGCGGGCGGATCACTATATCGACGGCAATCCCACGGATTTCACGCCCTGAAAGAACAGAACGCGCCCTAAGCAGTGCGCCTTGATGCCCGGCGAGCTTTTGCTCGCCGGGCACTTTTTTGTCCCCGCTTACGACGGGGCGGAAAGGGGGGAGAGCTGCGGTTCGTCAGCTTGTACAACCGGAATGCGGCGCGGGAACCCCGGACGAAGAGAAATTAACAAATATTCATAATTATTGAATAAAAATGCGGTATCGCCTTGACATTTTCCGGGTTTTCAACTATAATCAGCGCATAAAAATTCAATGGAGGCCATCTCATGAACAAAGAGAACATCAAAAAAGTCGTGCTTGCCTATTCCGGCGGCCTGGATACATCCGTCATTATCCCCTGGCTGAAGGAGAACTACAACAACTGTGAGGTCATCGCGGTCTCCGGCGACGTCGGCCAGGGCGACGAACTGGAGGGCCTGGAGGTGAAGGCACTGAAGACCGGCGCGTCCAAGCTGTATGTGCTGGATCTGGAGGACGAGTATGTAGACGAGTTTATAATGCCCTGCCTGAAGGCCGGGGCCATTTATGAGGGATATCTGCTGGGAACCAGCCATGCCCGCCCCTGCATCGCCAAAGGGCTTGTGGAGATCGCACTGAAAGAGGGGGCGGACGCCATCGCCCACGGCTGCACCGGCAAGGGCAACGACCAGGTTCGTTTTGAACTGGCCATCAAGCACTTCGCGCCCAATATGCACATCATCGCCCCCTGGCGTGAGTGGAGCATCAAGTCCCGCGACGAGGAGATCGACTACGCCGAGGCCCACGATGTGCCGCTGCGCATCAGCCGGGAGACCAACTACTCCAAGGACAAGAACCTCTGGCACCTGTCCCATGAGGGGCTGGATCTGGAGGATCCGGGCAACGAGCCCCAGTACGAGAAGGAGGGCTTCCTCGAGATGGGCGTGTCACCCATCCAGGCGCCGGATGTGCCGACCTATGTCACCTTGGATTTTGAGAAGGGAATTCCGGTTGCTCTGGACGGGGAGAAGATGAGCGCAAAGAACATCATAGCCAAGCTCAACGAGATCGGCGGCGCCAACGGCATTGGCTTGCTGGACATTGTGGAAAACCGCCTGGTCGGCATCAAGTGCCGCGGCGTATATGAGACCCCGGGCGGAACGATTCTCTACAAGGCCCACAGCGTGCTGGAGACCATCTGTCTGGATAAGATGACCGTGCACGAGAAGCAGAAGCTTGCCATCACCTTTGGCGAACTGGTATACAACGGCCAGTGGTTTACACCGCTGCGGGAGGCCCTGAGCGCTTTCGTGGACAAGACCCAGGAGCGCGTCAACGGCAAGGTGAAGCTCAAGCTGTACAAGGGCAACATCATCAATGCCGGCGTCTGGAGTCCCAACTCTCTGTACAGCGAGGAGATCGCCACCTTCGGCGCGAGCGACTACAATCAGGCCGACGCCGCTGGCTTTATCAACCTCTACGGTCTGCCCGTGCAGGTACAGGCAATAGTGGACGGCAAATAATACGAACGGAGAACGGAACGAAACAAGTCAATATCCTGCGTGGTTTAAACTGCGCAGGATATTGTCGGATTCAAGGTGATCATATGGCAAAGCTGTGGACCGGCGTCACGGCCGGTATTACCGATCCCATCGCGGACGATTTCAATTCCTCCATACGCTTTGACAGCCGGATGTACAGGCAGGACATCCGGGGCAGCATCGCCCATGCGGCCATGCTGGCGGCCCGGGGGATCCTGACAGAGGCGGAGCGGGACGCGCTGACCGACGGACTGGCCGGGATTCTGGAGGATCTGGATTCCGGGGCCCTGGCTGTTGATCAGAGCTGCGAGGACATCCATATGTTCGTGGAGCAGGAGCTGACAAAGCGTATCGGCGAAACGGGCAAGAAGCTGCACACCGCGAGAAGCCGCAACGACCAGGTGGCGCTGGATCTGCGGATGTACCTGCGGGAGGAATGCGCGGATATCGCGGCGCTGACAAAGGAACTGATCGCGGCGCTGACAGAGCAGGCGGAGACCCATAAGGCCAGCATCATGCCGGGCTATACGCACCTGCAGCGGGCCCAACCCGTGAGCTTCGGGCACTATCTGATGGCCTACGCCATGATGCTGCTGCGGGATCTGGATCGGCTTGCAGACTGCGGGAAACGCATGAATGTCTCACCCATCGGCTGCTGCGCCCTTGCCGGCACCACCTATGACACGGATCGGCGCATGGAGGCGGAGCTTCTGGGATTTGCCGACATTGCGAAAAACAGCATGGACGGCGTATCCGACAGGGACTTTGCCGTGGAACTTCTGAGCGCGCTGGCCATCCAGATGATGCACCTGTCCCGGCTTTCCGAGGAGCTGATTCTCTGGGCCAGCTGGGAGTTCAAGTTTGTCGAACTGTCCGACGCCTACACCACCGGCTCTTCCATTATGCCTCAGAAGCGCAACGCCGACATGGCGGAGCTGGTGCGGGGGAAAACAGGCCGGGTTTACGGAGATCTGATGGGCCTGCTTACCACGCTGAAGGGCTTGCCCCTGGCGTACAACAAGGATATGCAGGAGGATAAGGAGGGCCTGTTCGACGCCTGCGACACGGTGAAGCTGTGCCTGCGGGTCTTTGCCCCCATGATCAGCACCATGAAGGTGCGCACGGACAATATGCTCCGCGCGGCGCAGACCGGCTTTATCAACGCCACGGATCTGGCAGACTACCTGGTGCGCAAGGGACTGCCCTTCCGCAGCGCATATAAGATCTCCGGACAGATTGTGGCGCGCTGCATGGCGGAGGGGGAAGTTCTGGAGACGCTGCCGCTTGCGGTCTATCGGGAATTCAGCCCCCTGTTCGACGAGGATTTGTACGGAGAGATCGATTTGAAGACCTGTGTGGAAAAGCGCATCTCCGAGGGCGGCACCTCGGCTGCTTCTGTGGAAAAGCAGATCGACTATGTAAGGACGGTACTGAACCATGACTAAGGTTTTTATTGACGGCAGCGCCGGGACTACCGGACTGCGCATCCATGAGCGCCTGGCGAACCGGGCGGGGCTTGAACTGATCCAGATTCCCCCGGAGCTGCGCAAGGACGCGAAAGCCCGGGAAGAGGCAATCAACGCCGCGGATATCGCCTTCTTCTGCCTGCCGGACGCGGCAGCAGCGGAGGCGGCAGCTCTGGTGCATGGCGATACCGCCGTGATCGACACCTCCACGGCGCACCGCACATCACCGGACTGGGTCTACGGCTTTGCGGAGCTGCACGGTCTGCGGGAGCAGATCGCCGGCAGCAAACGGGTGGCCAACCCCGGCTGTCACGCCAGCGGCTTTATCTCTCTGGTGGAACCTCTGGTGTATGAGGGACTGATCGCTCCGGACACGGCGCTGGTCTGCTTCTCCGTTACCGGTTATTCCGGCGGGGGGAAGGGCATGATCGCCGAGTACGAAGGGCAGGACAGAAGCGCGGCCTTGGATTCTCCCCGGCAGTACGGGCTGAATCAGGAGCATAAACACCTGAAAGAGATGGTGAAGCTCTGTTCGCTGGAGACGGCGCCGGTGTTTTGCCCAATAGTCTCGGACTATTACAGCGGCATGGCGGTTACCGTGCCTCTGTTCCGGAGAGATCTGAGAGGCAGCACGGAGGATGTGGCTGCGCTTTACCGGGAGCGGTATCACAGCGCAATCGTCCACTATGAACCCTGCGCCGAGCCCATGCTGGCGGGCAACGCGCTCTCCGGCCGGGACGATATGGAGATTACCGTGGCGGGAAACGGGGAGAGAATCCTGCTGGTATCCCGCTTTGACAATCTGGGCAAGGGCGCCTCCGGCGCCGCCATTCAAAATATGAACATCCTGCTGGGCCTGGATGAGACGACCGGCCTGGTGCTTTCATAACGGAGGGAAAGAAAATGGAGATGCAGACAGTATCCGGCGGCGTGTGCGCCGCGAAGGGATTTCAGGCCTCCGGTGTCCACTGCGGCATCCGAAAGAGCCGCACCAAAAAGGATCTGGCGCTGGTCGCGAGCAGCGTCCCTGCCAGCGCGGCGGCGGTCTATACCACGAACCTGGTCAAGGGTGCGCCCCTGACCGTCACGAAGAAGCATATCGCCGACGGCAGGGCGCAGGCAATTCTGTGCAACAGCGGCAACGCCAACACCTGCAACGCAAACGGCATTGAAATTGCCGAGAAGATGAGCGCCCTGGCGGCCGAAGCCCTGAAGATCCGGGCGGAGGACGTGGTGGTGGCCTCCACAGGAGTCATCGGTCAGCCCCTGGACATCGAACCCATTGCGGCGGGGATCGGCGCGCTTGCCGCATCCTTGACGGAGAACGGCAGCGTGGACGCCTGCGAGGCGATCATGACCACAGACACGAAGAAAAAAGAGATCGCCGTGGAATTTACGCTGGGCGGCAAGGTCTGCCGCTTGGGCGGCATCGCCAAGGGCAGCGGCATGATCCATCCCAACATGGCCACCATGCTGGTTTTTCTGACTACGGATGCGGCGATTGCCCCGGCCATGCTCCGCAAGGCTTTGCAGGGAGACATTCAAAAGACCTTTAATATGATCAGCGTGGACGGGGATACCTCCACCAACGATATGGTGTGCATCCTGGCCAACGGCCTGGCCGGAAACCCTGAGATCACGGAGGAGGGGGCGGACTTTGACGTCCTCATGCAGGCCCTCAACACGGTGAATATCTACCTCTGCCGCAGCATTGCCGCAGACGGCGAGGGCGCCACAAAGCTGTTGGAGTGTGCGGTCACCGGCGCGAAGGACGAGACGGCGGCCAAGACCGTGGCCAAGAGTGTCATCTGCTCCAGCCTCACCAAGGCCGCCATGTTCGGCGAAGACGCCAACTGGGGCCGCGTGCTCTGCGCCATCGGATACAGCGGAGCGCCGGTGGATGTGGATAAGGTCGGCGTGAGCTTTCGCTCCGCCGCCGGCAGCGTGGAGCTTTGCCGGGACGGCGCGGGGGTGCCTTTCTCCGAGGAACTGGCCTCCAAGGTTCTCCACGAGGATGAGATTGAGATTCTGATTTCTCTGGGGGACGGGGATGCCTGCGCTACCGCCTGGGGCTGCGATCTGAGCTATGAGTACGTAAAAATCAACGGAGACTACCGAACCTGAGGAGGGACAGCGCATGGACGAACTGCAGTTTTCCAATGCTCAGCGTGCCCAGGTGCTTACCGCGGCTCTGCCCTATATCCGCAAGTACAACGGCCGCATTGTGGTGGTCAAATACGGCGGCAACGCCATGATCAGCGAGCAACTTCGCCAGCAGGTGATGGAGGACATCGTTCTGCTGTGGCTGGTAGGGGTAAAGGTGGTGCTGGTTCACGGCGGCGGGCCGGAGATCAGCGAACTGATGCAGAAACTGGGCAAGCAGCCGGAATTCGTGGACGGTCTGCGAGTTACCGACAAGGAGACCGTTGACATTGTCCAGATGGTGCTTGCCGGCAAGGTGAACAAGACCCTTGTCAACCTGCTGGAGGTTAAGGGCGGCAAGGCCATGGGAATCTCCGGCATGGACGGCCGGCTGATACAAGCGAAGATGAAGAATCCGCAGCTTGGCTATGTGGGCAGCATCACGGGCGTGAACATCCAGCCGGTGATGGATTTGCTGGAAAAGGGCTACATCCCGGTGGTGTCCACTCTGGGCTGTGACGAGGAAGGCAATACCTACAACATCAACGGAGACACGGCGGCCTCTTATATTGCCGGCGCCCTGGGGGCCGAAAGGCTTATCATGATGACGGACATCGCCGGGGTTCTGCGGGATAAAAACGACCCGACTACCCTGATCCCGAAGCTGAGCATCTCCGAGGCGGTGGCCCTGTTTGAAGAGCAGGTGATCGCCGGCGGCATGATCCCCAAGGTGGAGTGCTGCATTGATGCGATCCATCGCGGCGTAAAAAGTGCAATCATTATGGATGGCCGGGTGCCTCACGCCATCCTGATGGAGATTCTTACCGATGAAGGCGCAGGCACTATGGTTGTAAAAGGAGAGGAATACGATGAGTGATATCAAGGCGATCGATAAGGAATATGTAGCAAACACCTATGCCAGGTTCCCCGTGCAGCTGGTGTCTGGCAAGGGCTCTCTGGTTCTGGATGAGACGGGAAAGGAATACATCGACATGGGCAGCGGCATCGGCGTGACGGCCTTCGGCATCGCGGACGACGAATGGAAGGCCGCTGTTACCGGGCAGCTGAACAAGCTGCAGCACATGTCCAACCTCTATTATACCGAACCCTGCGCCCTGCTGGCGCAGCAGCTCTGCCTGCGGACGGGGATGAAGAAGGTCTTCTTCTCCAACTCCGGCGCCGAGGCCAACGAGTGCGCCATCAAAGCGGCCCGCAAGTACGCCGCTGAAAAGAAGGGGCCGGAGTATTATACCATTGTGACCTTGTGGAACGGCTTCCACGGCCGCACGCTGACCACGCTGGCCGCAACCGGACAGGATCACTACCACGAGCTGTTTCAGCCGCTGACTCCCGGCTTTGTACACGCTGCGGCAAACGATCTGGACGCGGTAAAGGCGGCGGCGCTGGAGAACAAGACGGCGGCGGTGATGATTGAGTGCATCCAGGGAGAAGGCGGCGTGATCGCGCTGGAGCCGGATTTCGTCAAGGGCCTGGCGGACTTCTGCGCGGCGGAGGATATTCTGCTGCTTGTCGACGAGGTGCAGGCCGGCAACGGCCGCACCGGCGCGCTTTACGCCTATATGAACTACGGCGTTATGCCGGACGCCGTATCCACGGCCAAGGGCCTGGGCGGCGGCCTGCCGCTGGGGGCGACGCTGCTGGGAGAAAAGCTTGAGTTCGTGCTCGGCGCGGGAGATCACGGCTCCACCTTCGG
>JAEEGL016983788.1_pt1 | contig 11340 bp, 9 predicted proteins | sample 9134231 | NCBI WGS metagenome assembly JAEEGL01 (sample SAMN16246548, study PRJNA631951) | gut metagenome | biome: gut microbiome; feature: rumen; material: fiber-attached | host: Bos | place: Iran: Karaj | collected 2018-10
AGTCGCGAACGTCGTCGTTCGGTTCGCTGATGGTGACGTACGACCTCGTGCCGTCCGGCTCCGTCTCGCCCTCCACGCAGGGGTGCATTCCCGCGCCGATGACCACCGTCCGCTTTTCCAGCGTTGCCCTTGCCGTCACGTCAATCTCGCAATAATCATCGTCATACATCATCTTTCTGTGCTTTCTGTGATTTCTTCGACTGAAGATCGAAGTGTGGCGTTGCAATCTGTGTGACCAGATAATCGCTCAACAGTCATCTTGCAGGGAATTGGCGTGTTGACAGGAGTGCAGTCCCTCAACATGTCCTTAATCTGGTAGAAAGTGAACATGCCGTAGCCGAATATCGGACCGAACGTCCCTTTCACACTGCCGTCGCCCGGATATTCCATATAGTATTCCAGCGTCTCGCCCAGCTTGTCAACGACGCGGACTATCCAGCCAATCAGCTCCAGCCTGTTCTCGTCCATGCTGATGATATTCTTCTCAAACTCAGCCCAGCGGTATTTCGGCGGCTCGCCAACATCATCGCCTACTTCAAGCGTCAGCCTGCCGTCATAGAACCGGCCTTCCTCCATCGGGCGGTAGAAGGTCTCGTAGGGTACGAGGTACGGCAACCATGCCAGTTTCCAGTTATCCTTCCTCTGCCAATACACATGGATGTCCGGCTCGAAGTCAGGGCAGTCCTGCACGATGTTAAAGAAGTCGTAGCCCCTGACAATATGTCCTTGTATGGTTTCTTTCTTCATCATTTCTGCTATTTCTGCTATATAACTTTGTTGACTTCCGTCACGACTCGACATAGCTCGAATATATTCGGCTCTGTGCTCGCTGCTCCGGAAGTTCTGCGGGACATTATTAATCTTTCTGTGTTTTCTGTGATTTCTGTGTGACAGGCAGATAATCATCCAGTCTTGCTGCATTGAACGAGCGGAAACCCTCCTCGTCCAAGTCCCAGTAGGTGAACGACCAGTTGTATCTACCGCTGATTTCGTCCTTCTTACCCTTGTACTCATACCTGTCAAAACGATCGTCAACACCTTGGCACACCGTGCCGCGGGCAATGCGCCGTGTGCCGTCACGCTTGCTGAAGTCCAGCATTACCACACCCTTACCTAGAGCCTCCAATGCGTGCTGGCACAGCCAAGCCTGCCGCGTAGCATCGTCAGGTTGCCACCCCTCCTTATATCTCAGATGGTTCGCCAGTTCCATCGCCCACTGCCTCAGCAGCCGCGACGTTTCATTGTCTTTTTTCTTTTGCTTCATCATGCAATTTTGTTTTTAATGAATAACTAGTGTTCTGTTGGATCGAGCTGGCCAGCTTTCCATGTGCAAAAGTAGACAAAAGAAATAACAGTAAGAGAAAAAAAAATCGGTCATTTCCGAACGACCGGAAATGACCGAAAAAGACCGAAAAAAGCACTCTTTAACGAGAGCGCTTCCTTATAAAATCATCTTTCTGAACTCATCAATCATTGCAGAGAAAGCACTACCAGCATATGGTTGTTTCTCTGGATTTGTATAATCACTGAGCGAAGACTTTCCGCTGATTTTGTCATTGCCAAACTCCTTGCAGAATTCCTCCCAAGTAGGTCTGCGGATAGCACCAGCATCCATCGCCGCACGTATAGGCATCACAATATCCTTGGGCTGAGTCTTTATGTCAATTAGCTGATGCAGACGAGCTAACACCTTATCAGCCACCTCAGGTTTAGTAACCAGTAATCGGAAGGACTTCATAGGCTTTACTTTCATCAATGCTTCTTCGTCTTTTTTTAAGCTTTCTTTTTGCTCATGAAAAGCACTGTCATCCAATGTCAAGCCAAGTTTTTCGGCATCACCTCTGAGGATAGAGTTTAACAATAGGATATAGGTAACTGTTTTTATTATATCTATCGGTTCGATACCAGCTATATTGTTAGTTTTATACAAGCGTTCTGCAAACAAGGGCCATGATGCTTGATTCTTCATCAATCCACTCCACCAGTTTTCATTATCCATAAGGACATAAAACTCTATCTGCCTATCGCGTATTTTTTCAATATTTGTTAGGAAGTCGGTATCATCCATTCGGGTACGATAGCGGTTTACAATATCCTCAAAGGCCGTCTGATAGGCTTCCATAAAGTCCTGAACAAAGCGAATTTTGCTTTGTTGCATCAGCTGGCAATATTCAATCGTACTCAGCCCGGCTGCTTGATTCAGAATTGTTTGGTAGTCTTGACGTAAACGGATGATGAAATTGTCAGAGAAGAACAGTTCGTCAGGCTGTTCCTGAAGCTTTTTTATATTCTTCAATAGAGCTGGCGATGCTGTGAAGCCCATGGACATATCCAATTTACTAAAATTCTTCATCATACATCTTAGCAACATATTTGAAAAGGAGCCAGTCGAGCAAATAATCCATGCTAAGGCTATGTTTTTCTGAGTCTATGTCATAGTCATATTGATGGAAAATCTTTTCAGCTGCACTGAAAACAGTCAGAGCCCAGTCTTTTCCTTTATTCCCGTCCATTGATGCTGTATCTGTTGGCATCATGCTATCAGCCAGCTTTTGAAGGTCTTTGGCACATGAAACAAGATTCTCTGGATAGTCATGCCGGAATTCGCAAGCTAATGCGTCAACGATGGAACCACCCTCTCTGTCAAGACCTATCTCGATAGCACGTTGTTTGTGCTTCTCTCCATCCTCTAATATTCGGAGTCCGGCAACGACATGCTCATTGCAATCCTCAATGCTATTCAAATCGAAGTACATAAAGGTAGACAGTCTATAATAGAAGTCCTGCTCTACAGAGTTTTTATATTCAGCCTCTATGCCTGCTTGCCATATCAGAAGATCTACAATGCAAGCTACAACTCTCCTATAGTTTGATACCTGAATCCAGTCTACCAGTTTCTTGTTTCGGATGGAGAAATTCTCATCAGCAAAGGCCATCTGCTCACGATATTTGTCTTCCACGGCGTATATGGCATCAAATCCATCACCTAAGTACATGACAGGATTGAAGAACTGGAAATTATTGAAGTACATACAACTTACAAAAAAAGCCAGATGAGTGGCAAAACGTGCATAGGCCTTTTCTTCTTCCGAAAACCCTTCTATGTCTTCATTAAACGCAAGGCTGCCATCCACCAGCAGCGGATTGCTTTTGATGAATTTCTTGTTGTCTTGATCGACAAGCAGAGTTGACAGCAGTCCGATTAGTTCCTTTCTATCCCTGTCTGCCAACAGACGCTCTGCCTGTTGCAGAATGAATTCCTGCCGTTCATCCTCCGTCATTGTCGGCAACCTACTTAGGTCTTCGCTGCTAAAGACCTTCTCCCTTATTTCATTAAGGAGCTTTTTTACACCTTCCATATCCATTGTTATTCTTTTTGCCTGCAAAGATACGAAAAATCCCATTCCGTTAATCAGGAATGGGATTGATATTAAGAGAATTTAGGAAATCGACCTCTATGTGTATATAGTTACTTGGTCCCTTGCCGTCTGCTCTGACATCTGGGGAGGCTCCTATGTTATTTCAATATTTTTTTAGCGGAGCCATCACTACCTATAACGATATTTATACCATGTTCTAAATGGTTCAATTTACGACCGCTAATATTATACATTTGTTCTTTATGATTATTAGTTATGCGAGGGGTTGATATATTAGAAACACTTCTATATACTGGGCGAATGGAATAGCCATACCATCTAATATTGGTCCAGTATGTATATATGTTACTCTCGTCAAACTTAAATAGCACACATTTATCAGTATCGCTATAATACAATTCCCTTGTTGAATAATATCCCCACTCATCCAGATGATAATTAGATTCATAGGCTTTAAAACCTGCCGATGGTAAGAAAATGGAATTACCATTAGGTCCCAAGATATTAAGACCATTAACTCCATTCAAGGTTGTTCTCGTTGTAGTGCAGTAGGCTATCAATTCGTCAAAATCAGCCTTAGTAGGTATACTCCATGATGACCCTACAACGCAGTTTGCTGCATCATCTGTATTTTCTAATGAATAGAGGTAGTCGACATATCCCAATTCTGAGTTGTCGTTATATTTCGTGTATCCATTATCATCACTCCATTTGTAGTTTTCAAAAGAATATGAGGACTTGTCTGACGTTTCACCCCATGCATAGTAATTGCCATAATTTTCAGGATTTGATACCCCAATATTATGTGTGGCCCAAAGCAAACCGCTGGGTAAACCTAAATCGACGTATTCATTATCTTCATTATTATGCAGATTAGGTAATGATTCATATATTTTTACCGAACCTTCAGAATTAATTACAATTCGATGAATAGCAGTAGAAGTTAATCGCCCAGAATATACCATTATATAAAGGGTTCGAGGAGAGTATTGGTTATGTGTTACCAAAGGGAATTCAGCTAATATATTATCAGTAGCCAAGTCGACTAAATAGAGGATGTCTTCGTTTATTACGAATGCACTTAGTTTGTTTTCATTCCAATTGCAGTAAAAAGCCATCTGCTTTGATTCACACCAAAAGGATTGTCCGCCATTAACATAAGAATCATTTGTACCACCTACAAAATGAAATGATACATATTCACCTTTATCAGTAGTATAATTGCCCACAATGCTATTTTCATTATAAACTGATATGCTTTTAAAATAACAGTAGTCTTGATCACCCCATGAATTTACATCAAAGCCGGTTGTGAATGCGAGAAAACATTCATTCGTCGGAGTTTGCAGAATAGGCATCATTATTTCTTTATTTTGTCCATAGGCACTGTTAATAATGAAAACAAACACGAGTAATAATAATTTCTGTTTCATAGTCCTATTTCGTTTTATAGTTTCTATTTCGTTTAGATCAGAGAACTGTCACCTAATTCACGGGTGCAACCGTTACTTATTAATAACCTTTACCGTTTTATCACCTGATTTTTTGATGATGACGTTTCCCTTACTATTATCCAACTCGACAGCTTTTCCCGATAGATCGTAGTAGGAGAGCTTGCCTTCGTTGTCAAAATCCATCTCGCTAACGGCTGAACTTGTATTGAAATCCACGCAAATGGCGTTGTTGTAACCATTATAGTCCCTTCCACAAGGTATCATAACCCTGTTGAAAATCTCGTCGTAAACGATGTGTTCAAAGTCTAATTCATACCACATCTGCTCTTGAACATAGTCTATAGTGCTAAACAGCTGGTTGAATGTTCGGGTAACTTTCTCTGTTCTAAGCCGAATCCCTAATTCTTTGGAAAATGAAATCACCAGGAATTTATTTTCCTTAACCAATGTTGCTACAATCTCAGACGGGTACGTAAACGATGTTCCGCCACCATTCATGCTTGGGGCGCATGACAGCGTTAAAGGCTTACCATTGCCAATTAGCCAATCCCAGCTATATTGGTCGTCCCAGAATTTCCAACCAATAGTCACATCGTCTTTCGTGTAATACTCTTGAGCGCATACTGGTGTTAGAATCAGCATTGACAACGCAACGAGGATTATTTTCTTTGTATTCATATTATTTCTAGTTTTACGTTATGATTTATATCCGTGAAACCGCTCTCGCTTAATCGAAGCGTATTTTTCTTGATGTTCCATCACTCATGCGTACAATGTTTATACCTACTTGTGGAGTATTCTGTTTCTTCCCATCAATTGAATAATACCCTTCGACTGTAGCTTCTTCGCTACGTGTAGTCTGTACAGCTGAAGGGGCTTTGTCGAATACAGCCGTAATAGTTATGTCCTCGGTTACTGTCAGTGTATATTCCACATCTGTAGAAACGGTCACCTCGTCTATCATCCAGCCTTTAAATATCCAACCATCTTCGGATGAAGCTGCCATAGTGATTTCATTGCCTATATCATAAATGCCCCCGATAGACATTGAGCCTAATCCCTCTGCCTTAGTTGAAACAATTATGTTTGCAGTTGGGTCGAATTCATTAATACGAAGGAATTCTTTCCATCCTTCCAATTCAGCATATTGAGTCCGAGTTCCCTTGGGAACGTACAAAACTGCTGTCTCAAACGGATTGGGTACATCCCCGTAATGAGACCTAAAAACCCATTGTTCAATTGGAAATGGTTCTTTGATATAGGATACGACTTCCTTTAACTTTTCAGACCCTGCGAACGCGTCACTTCCAATGAAGCAAACGTTCTTTCCTATTGTGATTCTTTCTACGTTCTTACAATAATAAAAAGTCCGGTATCCTATTGTGTCAATATTAGCAGGAATATACACTTCCTTCAATCCATCACACCATGAGAATGCCTCGCCACCTATTGTTTCAACACTTTGGGGAATGTCGAGACTCTCTATCTGAGTGCAGGACTGAAATGCTCTGTTGCCAATTGTCTTTAAACTATTGGGAAGTCTGAGCTCTTTTATTGGGCAAGTATAGAAAGAAAGCTCGCCAATGGTTTCAAGTTCATCGCCAAACGTTACATTTGTCAGATCCTTGCAATTTTGGAACACGCCAAAACCTATCTGCCGAACATTTGATAGGTCAATAGAAGTTAGCGGCACTCCAGCAAAGGCATTGCCATTAAGAATTTTAACAGATGGTGGCAAACTGATTTCCCTCAATTCAGTCTGACCTTGGAAAGCGCTGGTTCCAATCTCTGCGATATCATCGGGTATGACCGTTGTCACGCATCCAACAATGAGGACATTTCCATTCTTTCTGATGATGGCATTACAACCATTTCTTGAATCATAATATTGGTTACCTTCTACCACTTCAATCTGCTTCAGACTTCTGCAGCCCCTGAAGATGTTCCAGCCCTCACCATCATATAGGTCGATAGCTGTAGAGGGTATTCTAATGCGTTCAAGGGCATAACATGCTACAAAAGCATCAAATCCAAACGTCTTGATTCCCTCGGGCAACTTTACTTCAGTGAGTTTGGCGCATCCAGCGAAAGCATCAGTACCGACAGCGATGATTTTATATCCTTCGGACTCTGCGGGTATGGTAATTACGCCAGAAATATTCTCATCAACGCAAGGGATGCCACCATAGTTCGTCTTATAATAACCATAGAGACTGGCCGTCTTATCTGCCTCGCTCATTACCTGCATTTTGAACTGATAGCCCTCTTCCGACCATCCTGTCAGAATATCACCATCTGCAGCAAGAGTAATCTGCGGAAAGTACAGCAAACTAAACGACAAAAGCATTAAACCTTTGCTGATAAAACCAAATGAATTCGCCTTTCTTTTAAATACCTTCATTGCCATAATCAATTACTATTTTAAATTATACTATCCTATAGCGCATAAAGAAGCGTGAACCTTCCATTATCTGATTCGGAGGCTGTAGGAAATGCCTATAACACAAGATAAGTAAAGCCCACGCTATCGCGCAAGCATTCACTCTATCTATCTTTAGTGTTATGCACCGATTCTTGAACTTCCTACATTCCCGAATCTCGATAAACAGCTGAACGCTAATTCATAACCAATATGTCTTGCTTTCCATACGGATTGCACGTGCAAATATACGAAAAGATTTCGATAATGAATCGTTTTTTCCTGTTTTTTTCGAAAAATTTCTCAAAAATTTGGAACTTTCAAAAATAATTCCTATCTTTGCAGCGTCAGAACGTATGTTTTGACTACGCCGCTGAGTGCGGGGAGTAAGACCTTATCGCCCCTGCTCCATTTAAAAGTCACCTTTTGGTGGCTTTTATTTTTCATAAAGCTTTCTGAAGATGCGGTTGAAATTTGGATTGCAAGCCAATCCGCGCTTGACGGTGATGCTCTTATTTCCCTTAAATATCAGCACCTCAATGGCATCGCGGTTGGACTCAAAATAAGTTTTGATGTCTGACGCGAGCAAACGAGCATTATAGTCTGATTGCATATTCAGTATTACGCGATTCGTCTGTCCAATGGAATCAAGCAACTGTGTCCCTACAGAACCTTTTCCATAGACAGTTTTCAAATCATAGAGTCCGAGAATACCCTTCTTTTCAAATATGAAATCGGCAGTCCTGCAACTTCTCGGATTAGGCAATATATATACACGATAGCCATGCTCTACAGCCTTGCGAGCTGCATTGATCAGATTGTCGTAGTCGTCGCTTTGGTTGCTGATGGCACTGAAAATTCCCGGCTCGCCCTCGACAGGGAAAAACTCGCCGGAGTTGATAATCAATTTCAGTTGATTGATAAATAGGGCTCCTTTCAGATAGTGCAAGTCCTGTAGTTCAATCGCAAAACCTCTCCAAGGACTTTCCTCTGCCCTCAGCACAGAGCCATCCTCTTCGTCAAACACCTCATAATATATTATATGATTGTCTATTATTGTCGAATCCATCTTAGCCCCTCACATTCAGTGCGTTATATGTCGTTTTGCGTAGGTTCATAACATTTAAAGTCGTTAATCTGTTGGCAAAGATAGTACATTTTATTGAGACTTGCAAATTTTAATCCGAGAAAATTTAATAAAATCAGTAAATCAGATAGCTGTTGTGTGTGTCTATCTGCTCCTGTAACCGCTCGTACTCACTGTCCAAATAGCACTTGCCCCCGATTCCTTCAACCTTTCCACCAAGAGCAACAAAAAAGTACACAAAAGGGAGTCCCTTTTGTGTAAAAAAGCCCCGCTGTCCTGATTCAAAAGGGCAGCGGAGCTATTCTTTATTATATCACAAAGCCTGTGATTTCTCTACCAAGGTTCTCCACCTGGCCAGCTGGGATCAGTTGGTAATGAACTCTCCAACAGTTGGGGGCGGTTCTTCAACTCGTAAACCTCCATTGAGGGCTTCGCGTATGTCTTTTTTGTTTTAATCGTTGTCATAGTTTTGTCCTCCATTGGTTTATTTTACGATAAATTTCTTTCCGTTTCTCACATAGATGCCTTTGCGCGAGGGCTGAGCATTCAGTTGGCGTCCGTCAAGTGTGTACCACACCGCATCTGCAGCGGTAGCAGGTTCTTCACTCTTCACTCTTAACTCTTCACTCAACGAAGTAGTTTCACCGTCGTCGAAACCGAGCATAGGCGCACTTGAAACAATTTCAATATAAGCACGATGGGCAGGAACATCGCCAGTAAACTTATAGAATCCTACGACAGTTCCTTTCTTATTTAGGCAATAGACATCCGTTTTGGTCGTTGCCACATCCACACCCTTCAGGTCGTTGTTAGCCAATGTACCCGTTGCCGATGTCTTTGTCAGCGTCACGTTGGCTGCGGTCGATTTCAGGATGACGGCATTGCCGGCGGGAATAGTCTTGTCGACAATTTCTGTCAAGTCAATCTTGTCGCCATTCACCTTACCCGTATAGACCGTCGTGTTCGCATCGGCGATTGAACTCTTTGCACCATCGTAATAGGTTGACCAGTACTCGCCAGTCTTTCCCTCATTCGCTGTCAGACTGGTCGTAGCCATAAACAGGTCTAACCTCGGCTCACCGGAAACAGCATCCTGCACCCAAGGACCATTCTTGCGACCATTATTCAGCGCCGTCGTCGTTGTGCCATCGGAGAGATTTTCACCAGTCGGTTGAGTAATACCAGTAACAAGACTAATCGGATATGACTTGATGTAGCAGTTACTATAAGAGCCTGGTAAATCTGGGTGAATATAAGTATATGAACCTGTAGCCAAACAATTGTTCATAATTACTGTGCCCGAATTGTAGAATCCCAGGAAGCAACCACAGGCAGAACCTGTACTCGACATAGAACCTGTATACAAGCAGTCAGAGATAGTAACATTTGCAGATCCACTGCTACCTCCCACAAAAGCTGCAAGATCAGCCTGTCCAAACGTAGTGGAGAAACTGGCTGACATCCATACATTTGAAATATTTACAGTTCCACCACTGACAAATCCGACCACTCCGACGTAAGCGAACGTTGACTGAATAGTTCCAGCAACATGCAAATTCTTAATCGTTGCACCATATATCTTAGAGAATGGTGAAACGAGTTGGCTTCCCTCTCCTACATAGGCAACCGTCAACGTATGACCCTGGCCATCGAAGGTGCCGCTAAAGGCATAACCACCTTCCTCCATAGAGCCAATATGACTTTGGTTACTGCCGAGGTTGACATCAGCCGTCATCTTGGCATTGGCATTCTGCGTCGTTGCCACAATATTTGAGAAACCTATCCAATCACCCACAGAACCTATCAGATAGGTGCCACTTCCATCACTCTTCACAGCAAACGTCTTCAGCATCGGCTGACTTCCCTGCTGCACCCATACAGCTTCATCGCCCGTACGACCTGCATTCAGCGCTGTCGTTGTCGTACTGTTCGATAGTTCGGCATCTGTTGGTTGTGTTACGCCTGCGGGATAGGCAACAGGATACGTCTTTACGAAGCAGTTGGAATGAGTTCCCGTGAATCCTTCAGCTCCTGAGTATGTGAATGTGCCTGTTGACAAACAATTCGAGATGCTGGCTGAACCGGAATAAGTATCACCAACGAAACAACCGAGACAACCATTGGCAGTGGTACAAGTAATGGAACCGGTAAATAGACAGTCAGTCATTGTGATAGAGGCAGTATCGTAAATACCTCCCACGATAGCGCCACACCATCCCGAACCGCCAAAGGTACAAGTAATCGTAGCTGACATCCAAACATTGGAGATAGTGACTGGGGCTGTTCCGCGTGCAAAACCAACTACTCCATTAAAGGCAAATGCTGCTTGTATAGAACCTGCAACATGCAAGTTCTTAATCGTAGCACCCACAACCTGAGTGAAGGGGGATGCGATATATCCTCCAGTCTCAACGTAGGCAACTGTCAATGTATGTCCTTGCCCATCGAAAGTACCACAGTAAGCTGTTTCATTTTGTACCTTAGAACCAATACGAGTTTGATTTGTTCCCAAATCGACATCGGCCGTCATCTTAGCATTGGCAGCGGGGTTTGTTAGCACCAATGTTGCGAAGTCATTCCAATCTTGTACGGAACCGATGAGATAGTTTCCCTCGCCATCCTGTTTCAAATTGCTCTTCACTAGGCGGACAGGGAAGCCGTTCTGCCGGTCACCATCGTTTTCAAGGTTTAATGAACTGCCATCAAAACGGATGTTATATACCCTGTCTGCATCCATGCAAGTGCTCGACCAATAATTACCAACGGATCCTGTCTCTGATACACTTGTTCCATTTCGCAATCCTGTGGCAGGCAGGAATACTACACCTGCTGCTTCCAGTGCAGTCCAGTCTCCATCGCTATAAGATGTGTAACTGGCATCTGTCGTGTTGGCATTACTGATGCTAACCCCTGTAGGAAGAGTGAACCCATCAGGGAAAAGCATCAAACCGTTCGTGCCATGTATCGTTCCCTTGGCATATCTGTAGGTTTCGCTGCGGG
>JAEEGL017184980.1_pt1 | contig 11340 bp, 8 predicted proteins | sample 9134231 | NCBI WGS metagenome assembly JAEEGL01 (sample SAMN16246548, study PRJNA631951) | gut metagenome | biome: gut microbiome; feature: rumen; material: fiber-attached | host: Bos | place: Iran: Karaj | collected 2018-10
AAGATCGATTTTACGGAACGGATCCATATGTCCGTGCGGCCCGAAAGCCGCTTGTCGGTGGGAATCAGCGGCTTTTCGCTGCCGACGAGCCCGAACAGATAATCCACAGCGTAGCGCAGAAGCAGGAGCGCAAAAACCGTACAAACCGCCGCAAGCAGCGCTGTGCCAAGCCTTGCGGCTGTCTTCCTTTGGTCAAAACGCCGCCAGGCCGCGCCGAAGCCCGTCAGGCCGAAAGCGACCAAAGCGGCCAGAAAGTACGCGCGCGAGCCGGAGATCACCAGCGCCGTAAAGTGGATCAGCATAAAGACGATACAGACCCACCTGAAAGCCCTGCGCTTCGTGCTCAGCGCGGCCAGCGCGCAGCTCATAAGGAACACGTATTCGATGCAGGAGGTGGAATTGGGGTTATTGTTCAGCGCCAGCGCGTTGTATTCTTCATATAAGCCCAGCCTGACGCCGCCCGGCAGCACCATGACCCTGCCCATGAACACGAAGACGAGCACCGCCAGTATGAACAGCGACCACAGCGTAAGCAATAGGCACAGCAGTTTTACCGTAAGCCCGCTTGCGCCCTCGCGCGCGATCAGCCGCCCGAAAGGGAAGTACACGAAGAACAAAAGCGCCGCGTCGATCAGCGCGTTCGGCGCGTAATAGACGTTTTTGGGGCCGACGAACAGGAGGTTGGCGATGCACGAAAGTATAAGCCATGCGAACATGAAAAGCAGAAGCCCCTTTTCACCCTTCCATTCGACGTGCTCTGAAAGGCGCGGCCTGTTCTGCCTTGCGTACAGCACGAAGCTTACGAGCAGCGCAAGGCATGCAGCGTAATCGATCGCCAGCGCGACCGCTTCGGCTGTAAGAAAGCGAAGCAAGCCGCAGGCGGCGTGTAAGAAAATCACGACCGCCGCGACCGAAATCAGGCGCTGCCTGTCCATCAAAAAAGCTGAATGTGTTCTTTCCATCGGCATAAAACCCGTCTTATTCTTTGACCGGCGCGTTCTTTGGCGCCGTCCAGCGGCCCGACGCGCCGCAGGGCAGCACGCCGCCGCTTCTCACCGGCAAAACCACTTCGCCGGCTTCCACGTGCCCGCCGAAGCGCTTTTGTACAGTCTTCGTCAGGATATTGCTCAGCACCGCCGGCTGAAGCCCCGTGGTGTAGCTGTTGATCAGCATGAAAAGGGGATCGTCGCTGATCAGCGCGGAGGCCGCCTCGACCAGCGGATAAAGCTCGTCCTCCAGCTTCCAGATTTCGCCCTTCGGGCCGCGCCCGTAGGAGGGCGGGTCCATGAGGATAGCGTCGTAGGTCTTGCCGCGGCGCGCTTCGCGTTCCACGAACTTTACGCAGTCGTCCACGATCCAGCGCACGCGGTTTTCGTCCAGACCGCACATTTTGCGGTTTTCGCCCGCCCACTGCACCATGCCCTTTGCGGCGTCCACGTGGGTCACGTGCGCGCCGGCGCTTATGCAGGCGCAGGTCGCGCCGCCGGTGTAGCCGAAAAGGTTCAAAACGCGCGTCTCACGCTGCCTGTTTTGAATCAGACCGCTCATCCAGTCCCAGTTTACGGCCTGCTCGGGGAAAAGGCCGGTGTGTTTGAAGCTGGTGGGATGCACGATGAACTGACAGGAGCCGTATTTTACCGTCCAGCTTTCGGGCAGCTTTTTGACGAACTCCCATTCGCCCCCGCCCTTGCTCGAACGGTGGTAGCGGGCGTCCGCCCTGCTCCACGATTCCTTGTCGGCCTTCGGCCAGATGACCTGGGGGTCGGGGCGCGACAGAAGGAAGCTGCCCCAGCGCTCGAGCTTCATGCCGTCGCCGGTATCCAGCACCTCGTAGTCGCGCCAACCATCGGCTGTGTACATTCGTTCTTACCTCAGTTCTTTTCCGGCAGTACGCGCATGGCCCTGTTGAAATCGCAGTCGCCGTCGCGGTAGGGGCGCATCACGAAGCACAGGCGCTTTGCTTCTTTCAGATACAGCTTGTACTTTTCCATCGGCTCGGGGCCGCAGGAGCGGGAGCCTATGCCGCCGTGCAGGTAGTCGATGGACAGCGTGATGTCGTCGTCCCACAGAAGCTCGGGCGTGTGCTCGGCCTTGTCGAGCGCCTCGTCGGAATAGTTGTGTGCGGTAAAGCTGAAGCCGTCTCCGCCCGCCTCCTCGCAGATGAACATGAGTCCAAAGCCCAGATCGTCCGTCAGCGCCACGGCGCGCGTGTCCGCGTGTGCGCCGTTTTCCTGCGGGCGTATGTAGGGCTCGTGCGTGTCCTCGACGCTCAAACGCCAGGTGCCAATGCAGGCCTGCAGCTTGAGGTCGGGATAGCTCTCCATCGGGCCGCGCCCGTACCAGGTCAGGTGCTCGTAGGCACCGGGAATCACGGTCTGAACGCCGAGACGAGCGAGCTCGGGCAGGCTGTCCCGAAGGGGCGTGAACGTGACGTCCATGCGGATGTCGCCGTTTCCGAACACGGTCCAGACCGTGTCGGTTTCGATCAGCGGCATCGTGTTGCAGGAATAGTGCACGTGCTTTGCCCTTGCCTGCACTGCGCTTTCCGACAGGCGGCTTATCTCAAAGGAGCGCTTCTTGTACTGCATATGGTCCAGCTTGAACTGCTTCCACTTCAATTTGACCATGTGGTCGTTGTCGGTGGCCGCGCGGCGGAAATTCGCTTTGAGCGCGCCGGTAAGCAGCACATTTCCGTCCTTGATCCAGCCGTTCAGCTCGCCGCGGACGGTGTCGAAGGACACCTCGAAATTGCGCCCGAGTACCGTGCCGTCTTCCTCAAGCACCAGTTCCGGCATGGCGGAGGCGGGAATGACGTCCGTCACGATCTCACCCTCCAGCTTAAGCTGCGCGTGGGCCGTTTCATGCCCGGCGGGGGCGTACTTGCTCGCAAGCGCCGTCAAAACGCGGATATCCAGTATGTTTTCGCCCGCGGACGGTACGTCCAGCGGCAGTTTGATCTCTTTTTTCTCGCCTGGGCCTATGCCGCTCAAATCCAGCGTGCAGCCGGCGGCGCAGACGCCGTCGCTGAGAAGCCGCGCCGTGGCGGTAAGGCCGTTCAGTGAAATGAAATTGTAGCGGTTTTCGCAATAGAGCTTTCCGTCCTCCATCGTGAACTTCACATACTCCAGCGCGCGCTTGAGCATCCAAAGCCCCGTGTGCGGCGTGCGGTCGGGGTATCACAGCGCGTCCACGCAGAAGTTCACGTCGGTCGGCCAGTCGCCGAAATCGCCGCCGTAGGCGTAGTAAATTTCGCCGTCCTCGGTCATGCACTCGATGCCGTGGTCCACCCACTCCCATACGCAGCCGCCGATGAGGCGGTCGTATTTGTAGATCGTGTCCCAGTATTCCTGAAGGTTTCCGGGGCCGAGGCCCATCGCGTGCGCGTATTCGCACATGAAGAAGGGCTTGTCCGCCTGCGCGTCGCTGCCTTCCTTTTCAAGATATTCGATGGAGGGATACATGACGCTGACCATGTCGCTGGTGGGATGGCCGGGCTGCTTGTCGCCCTCGTAGTGCACGGGGCGCGAGGGGTCCAGCTCCTTGATGCGCTCGTACATCGCCACGTGGTTTTCGCCCCAGTAGCTCTCGTTGCCCAGCGACCAGAAAATAATGGATGGATGATTGATGTCGCGCCTGACCATGCGCTCCGCCCTGTCGACGAAAGCGTTTTTCCATTCGGGCTCGCGCGCGAAATCGTAGAACATTTGCTTGTCCGGCGTGTCCCAGGTGGCCCGGTACGCGCCGTGGCACTCCAGATCGGTCTCGTCGATCACGTACAGGCCGTACTCGTCGCAAAGATCCAAAAACCGGGGGTCGTTGGGGTAATGCGAGGTGCGCACGGTGTTCACGTTCATTTGCTTCATCAGCTGAACGTCCTTAAGCAGCGCGTCCATCGGCGTCACGTGCCCGAGGCGGCAATGCGTGTCGTGGCGGTTCACGCCCTTAAGCTTTACGGAAACGCCGTTTATGAACAGCCCTTTGGGGCTGAGGGATACGGTCTTGAAGCCGATCATAAGCCTTACGCATTCGATCTCGATGCCGTCCTTCGTGAGCAGCGCGTACAGCTCGTATCTGTCCGGCGTCTCGGCCGTCCATTTGCGCACGTTTTTGACGCTGAAGCTCGCTTTGCCGGCGCTCGCCTTCTTTCGGGCAAGCTCTTTGCCGTCAAAGCAAAGGACGTATTCGAGGCTTGCGCCCCTGCCAAGCAGCTCGGCCTCCGCCGCCAGCTTGCCGTCCCTGTAATCGGCGCTCAGCGTCGGCCGGGCGACGACGTTGCGTATATGGTTTTTGCCCACGCTCAGAAGGTACACGTCGCGGAAAATGCCGCTCAAGCGCCAGAAATCCTGATCCTCAAGGTAGGTCGCGTCGCTCCACTTGAATACCTTGACGAACAAAAGGTTCGTGCCTTCCGTCAGGAACTCGGTGATGTCGAACTCCGCGGGCATGTGCGCCACCTTGGAAAAGCCCGCCTGCTGCCCGTTGACGTAGACGAAGAACGCGCCGTTTACGCCCTCGAAATTCAGGTAGACGCGCCCTTCGAGCTGCGAAGGCGCGATCTCGAAGCTGCGGCAATACAAACCGACCGGAGTCTCGTCCGGAACGAACGGCGGATCGAGCGGGATCGGATAGGTCACGTTGGTGTAATGGGGTACGTCGTAGCCCTGCATCTGCCAGTTGCCGGGAACGTCCAGCGCGTCCCAGTCCACGGCGGCGATGTCCATTTTGCCGCTCAGCAGCGCGTCGGGACAGTCTCCCTTTTCAAAATAATGAAAATTCCAGCTGCCGTTCAGGCTCAGGTACATGGGATCGAATTCGCGCATGCCCCTGCGTGCGGACGCAAGGTCGGGGTAGGGGATAAAGGAAGTGCGCGGCTCTTCCTTGCGGAAATGGATGTAGTTGGGATCTTGCCAGGCCGGATTGCTCATAAGCACGCCTCCATTTGTCTTTCTTCCGGAATTATACCACGTGCGCAGCGTAAAACGCAATGTTTTCCAGGTTAGGATTTTGCTCAGAATGACACAGCGGCGCCAAAGAGAAGGGCGGCATCAAAAAAGCTTGGCAACGGCGGGAAAGGGATTGAACTCTTCAGGCAAATCGGATATAATAAGAAAACGAGCGATCGATAAAACGGGTCGGACCGAACAGAGGAATGAAGCATATGACTCCCAAACAGCGATTTATCACGGCCCTTGAAAGGGGCGTTCCTGACCGCGTGCCCACGTTCGAGCTGGAATTTCAGCTTTGCCCCGAATTCATGGGCGGCGACTTTCTGCACGAGGAGCAGCTCGAGGGGCTGAGCGAAGCCGAAAAGCAGAAGAAGCTCAAACAAAACGCAGCCTACATGATCAGGGTCTACGAGGCGCTGGAGCACGACGCCATCTGCATCCACTATCTGAGCCGGGAGCACATCGCGCAGACCTGCGAGTACATCAAAGAGCTCTCGGGCGACAAGTTCATGGTCATGGCGCACGGAGACGGAACGCTCGCCATCCCCGACGGCGACGGCATGTACGAGCTCAGCTATGGGATGTACGAGGAACCCGAAAAGGTGCACGAACAGTGCCGCAGGATGGCGGACGAAGCCATCGAGCGGGATTACTACTACCTGGACCACGGCATGGACGGCTTCATCCTCTGCTCCGACTACTGCTTTAACGCTGGGCCCTTCATGTCGCCCAAAATGTTTTCCGAGTTCGTCGCGCCCTATCTTGCACAGATCATAAAGGCCATCCGCGCGCGCGGCGGCTACGCGATCAAGCACACCGACGGCAACATCATGCCCATCATCGATCAGCTGGTCGCCTGCAATCCCCACGCGCTGCACTCGCTGGACCCGATGGCGGGCGTGGACATACGCACCGTAAAGGAAATGTACGGCGACAAGGTCGCGCTGTGCGGCAACGTGCACTGCGCTGCGATGCAGACGGGCACCGAGGAAGACGTGATCGCATCCTGCGAATACTGCCTAAAATACGCAAAGCCCGGCGGGGGCTACATCTACTGTACCAGCAACATCCCCTTCAAGGGCCTGCCGCTGGAAAGATACATGCTGGTGCTGGACGTCTGGAAAAAGCACAGGGACTACTGAGCCGGCCGAAAGAAGCCGATTGACATACAGGGAGAGGATTTTATGAAGCATTTTCTGAACGGCTGCCTTGCGGGCATCGCCATTTCGATCGGCGGGACCGTGTTTTTGATGAGTGACAGCAAGCTTGCGGGCGCGCTTCTGTTTTCCGTGGGCCTGTTCGCCGTGTGCGTGTTCGGCTTCAGCCTCTTTACGGGCAAGGTGTGCTACGCCTTCGACAACGATGCAAAATACGCGCTGAGCCTTCCCGTGATCTGGCTCGGCAACCTGGTCGGCGCGCTCGTCATGGGCTTTATCCAGATGCCTACGCGCCTGTACCCCGCGCTGCTCGAAAAGGCGAAAACCGTGTGCGAGGGCAAGCTTAGCCAGGGGCTGCTGAGCGCCTTTTTGCTCGCCGTACTGTGCGACGTGATGATCTACATCGCGGTCGAGGGCTATAAGGCGATACCGCACGAGGCGGGCAAGTATCTGGCGATCCTGTTCGGCGTGACCGTCTTCGTGCTGTGCAGCTTCGAACACTGCGTGGCGAACATGTATTATTTCACCGTCGGAAAGGCCTGGAGCGCGAAGGCCGCGCTGTACATCCTCGTGATGACGCTGGGCAACGCGCTGGGCGGCGTGAGCATCCCGCTTTTGAGAAAGGCCGCCGCGAGATTCAATTAAATCAAAAACCGCATAAAAAAAGAGCCGCAAGGCTCTTTTTACGCGGAAAAACAACCTGAAAGCGGAAAAAACACTTCAGGTCAGCTTCTTTCTGAGCCTCGAAATAAAGCTTTCCCTGCCGAAGCTCACAAAGCGCATGTATTTGTCGGACTTTTCGATCGTGAGGGGGGAACCTGCGTTCAGGGGGCGCGTGTTGCCGTCCGCGGAAAACAGCGCGTCGTTTTCGCTGACAAGGGTCACCTTGCTCAGGGGAGACAGCACGATCGGCCTGCTCACCAGCGTGTGCGGGGCGATGGGCGTGAGCAAGAGCATTTCGCTCGAGGGATCGACGATGGGCCCACCCGCGGACAGACTGTAGCCCGTCGAGCCGGTGGGCGTCGCGGCGATCATGCCGTCCGCGGTGTAGGAGATCAGCTCTATGCCGTCGACGATCACGGTAAAGCGGATCACGCCCGTTCCGCTGTGCAAAAGCGCCGCCTCGTTGAGCGCGTTCACGCTGCTTTCCCCGGGGACCGTGCAGTGCAGCGTCATGCGGTTTTCGAGGGTGAATCGCCCCTCGAACACGGCCCTGATCGCGTCCTTCGCGTTTTCGGGCTCCACGCGGGGCAGATACCCCAGCGTGCCCGCGTTTACGCCGATGACAGGCGCGTCTCCCTTTTTCCAGGCGGAGACCATCGTGCCGTCGCCGCCGACGGCGACGATGAAATCGGCGTCCCCGGCGACGGAAACGCATTCGCCGCCGAGCGACAGAATAGTTTTTTCGAGCTCGAGCGCGATCAAAGCGGCCTCGCGCCGCGTGGGGTGCACGTTAAAAAAGAACTTCATCGACTTTTCTTCTCCCGTGGACGGTTTGCCCTGCGTATTACGCTTAGTATAATCCGAAGGCGCCGTTTCGTCAATACGGCTTTATCAAAAAGAGCCGCGCTTCGTCAAAAGACGCGCGCCCGTATTGACGAAAGGCGCGCCCATGGTATATAATGAAGCGGTAAAAAACGAAACGGAGATGAAACGCATGGATCTGAACAGGACCGCCATCGGCATAGAGCTGGGCTCGACGCGCATCAAGGCCGTACTGATCGACGATAAGCACCTGCCGGTCGCCTCCGGCAGCTACGAATGGGAAAACCAACTCGTGGACGGCATCTGGACGTACTCGATGGACATGGTCACGGAGGGCGTGCAGACGTGCTTTAAGCGCTTAAAGCAGGACACATTCGACAAAACGGGCGTAAAGCTCACGAAGACCGGCGCGATCGGCATAAGCGCGATGATGCACGGCTATCTCGTTTTCGACGAGGACTGGAAGCTGCTCGTGCCCTTCCGCACCTGGCGGAACACCATCACGGGCGAGGCCAGCGAAAAACTCAGCAAGGCACTGGATTTCAATATCCCCCAGCGCTGGAGCGTCGCACACCTGTATCAGGCAAAGCTCAACAACGAGGCGCACGTAAAGGACGTCGCGCACCTTACGACGCTGGCGGGCTATCTGCACTATCTGCTCACGGGCAAAAACGCGGTGGGCATCGGCGAGGCCTCGGGCATGTTCCCGATCGACAGCGCAAAGGTCTGCTTTGACGAAGAAAGGGTAAGTATCTTTGACGAACTGAGCGGCTTCGACATCGTGCGCCTGCTGCCGGAAATACTGCTCGCGGGGCAGAACGCGGGAACGCTCACGCCCGAAGGCGCGCGCTTCCTCGACCCGACGGGCGAATTTGAGGCGGGCGTACCGCTCGCGCCCTGCGAGGGCGATGCGGGCACCGGCATGGTGGCCACGAACTCCGTAAGGGTAAGAACCGGCAACGTCTCCGCAGGCACCTCCGCCTTTGCGATGATCGTGACCGACAAAAAGATGGCCGCGCACGAGAACATCGACATGGTGACGACGCCGGCGGGCCTCCCCGTGGCGATGGTGCACTGCAACAACTGCACCTCCGACATCAACGCTTGGGTAAAGCTGCTGGACGAATTTGCCTCGGCGCTCGGCGTGAAGGCAGACATCGGCGACATCTATACGCTTCTTTTCAACAAGGCGCTCGAGGGCGAAAAGGACGCGGGCGGCATCGTCGACTTCAACTGCCTGTCCGGCGAGCACATGCTGGGTCTGACCGAGGGCCGGCCGCTCATCACGAGGACGGCGGACGCAAAGCTGTCGCTTTCCAATTTCATGCGCGCCCAGCTGATGAGCGCCCTTGCGGTCATAAAGATCGGCCTGGACATGCTCAAAGAGAAGGAAAACATAGAAATCGACAGCCTGACCGCGCACGGCGGCTATTTCAAGACGCCGGGCGTAGGGCAGAGACTGCTCTCCGCCGCGGCGGGTTCGCCCGTTTCGGTACTGGAGACCGCGGGCGAAGGCGGCCCCTACGGCATGGCGCTGCTTGCGGCCTACATGCTGTGGAAGGGGGAGGGCGAGCGCCTCGAGGACTATCTGGACGGCAAGGTCTTCGCGGGCGCAAAAAAAGTGACGCTGAGCGCGGACAGGGAAGACGTCGAGGGCTTTGAAGCCTACATCGCTTCCTACAAACGGGCCGTTCCCGTAGAGGCCGCGGCGGCCGAGCGCGTTTTGCGCTGAGCGGGGCTTGACAAACGTCCCTGTTTCGGGTAAAATACGCTTATCAATCGAAAGGCGGTTCAATAAGACAGGCATGAGGAAAGGCATCTGAGCGGCAAACCACTTTTTGCCTCCGTACGGGGGCTGATTTGTGTTGCCGCGAGGATGCCTGTATAAATCAGTTTATGCAGGCTTCTTTACGGCGAAAGGAGCTTGTTTTTTATGGCTGAAATACTTTTGACCGCGCGCAATCTGCGCCTCAGCTACGGCATAAGGCGCCTTATCTCAACCGACGAAATGACGATATACGCCCGCGACCGCATCGGGCTGGTCGGCGAAAACGGCGCAGGCAAATCCACGCTGATCAGGCTTTTGAGCGGAGAGCTTTTGCCGGACGAAGGCGTGGTCAGGCGCTTTTGCCCGATCGCTGTCATCCATCAGTACGGACAGAACAAAACAGACGCGCAGGAGGAGTTGAGATCGCTCTTTCGCGCGCCGGACGATGCGGACACGCTCTCCGGCGGAGAAATGACCCGCAGGCGCATCGCCGCCGCGTTTTCGCAGAACGCGCCGCTGCTTTTCGCCGACGAACCGACGACCGATCTGGACGGGTCCGGCCTTGCCGCGCTCAAAAAGCAGCTTTCAGCCTACAAGGGCGCGCTCGTGATGGTGAGCCACGACAGGGACATGCTCAGGCAGTTCGCAGACAAGATCTGGCTGCTCGAGGACGGCACCGTCACGGAATACCCCGGCTCCTACGACGAATTCGAGGCGGAACGGCAGCGCCGAAGGGAGTTCCGGCAGTTCGAGTACGAGCAGTACCGGCAGGAGCAGGCGCGCTTAAGAGGCATCGTGCAGCGCTACGGCGAAATGCGCCAGAAGATCAAAAAGGCGCCCAAGCGCATGGGCATAAGCGAAGCCAGGCTCCACACGCACGAATGGACGAACGCCGACATAGGGCTCAGCCACCAGTCCCGCGTGGCGCAAAACCGGCTGGAGCACCTCGAAAAGAAGGAGCGCCCGAGGGAAGATCCCTCCATACGCATAAAGCTGGGCGACGCGGTACCCATCCCGTCGGCGACGGCTTTGAGGGTAAGCGGCCTTACGCTCAGGGCCGGAAACCGCGTTTTGCTGAAAAACGCCGCCTTCACGCTGCCCACCGGCATGAGAACGGCGCTCGTAGGCGACAACGGCGCGGGCAAATCAACGCTCGTAAAGCTGATATCGGGCATGACGCCTATCGGTATTTCCTACGAGGGCAGCGTCCGCCTGCACGAGAAAGCGGTCGTCGGCCTGTTCGACCAGGATCACAGCGCGTGCCTGGATTTTGAAAAGAGCGCGCTGGAAAACGTGCTGTACACCTCCGTTCAGCCTGAAAGCGTCGTGCGCACGGCCTTTGCGCGCATGAACATGCGGGGCGACGAGGTGTTCAAGCAGGTGTCGCTGCTCTCGGGCGGCGAAAGGGCTAAGACGGCACTGGTGAAGCTGCTCATGTCCGAGGCAAACCTTCTGATCCTGGACGAGCCCACGAACCATCTGGACATCTTCACGCTGAAAGCACTCGAAGAATTGCTCGGCGCCTACGCGGGCACGCTTTTGTTCGTGAGCCACGACCGCGCGTTCATCCGCAACGTGGCCATGCGCATCCTCAGCATCGAAAACGGGAGCGTTCGCACCTTCGAAGGCGGCCTCACGGAAAAGGAAAGCAGGCAGAGCGCCGTTTCCGCGCCGGAAGAAGACCGCGCCATCAGGATCACGACGCTGGAAATGCGCCTTGCCGCGCTTGCCGCCCGCATGCGCGCGCCGAAAAAGGGTGAAAGCCCCGAAAAGCTCGCAGGCGAATACGATGAACTCAGCGCGGAGCTCAGAAGGCTCAAGCATATCTGAAGCAGGGAAATCCCGAAAAAAACCGCGCGGGCGGCCCCCGAAACGGAGCGCCCGCGCTTTTTTCGGCTCCGAAAAGCCGTAAAACAAATAATCCGGGCGCCGCGAATGAAGTCTTTTCGTAAAAAGTTTATCTATTTTATATCACAAAATCAGA
>JAEEGL010122624.1_pt1 | contig 11339 bp, 10 predicted proteins | sample 9134231 | NCBI WGS metagenome assembly JAEEGL01 (sample SAMN16246548, study PRJNA631951) | gut metagenome | biome: gut microbiome; feature: rumen; material: fiber-attached | host: Bos | place: Iran: Karaj | collected 2018-10
TATAATCGTTTTTTCCGAGACCGAGCGGGAACTTGCGGAGTACGCGGATTACATTCGAAATTTTTTGAAAGACAAGCAACTCAGCGTAAACGAAAAAAAGGAATTTGTTTACAGACCCGGCGAAGGCTTTACTTTTCTCGGTTTTTCCTGCCGTGACGGCGTTGTCGACATAGCGCCCGTGACCGTAAAAAAGCTCAAACAGAAAATGCGCCGCAAACGAGACTCGCTCTCGCGATGGCATATGAGAAACGGACTTGAGCCCGAAAAAGCCGCGAAGGCGTTTATAAGGATTTTTAACAGAAAGCTTCTTGAAAGTCCTCGCGACAACGAACTTTCGTGGAGCAGCTGGTTTTTCCCGGTTATAAACACGGCGCGCAGTCTTCACGAAATTGATCTGTACGCTCAGGACTGTATCAGGTACTTGATAAGCGGGAAACATACGAAATCCAGATTCAACGTACGATATGAAGACATAAAAGCCCTCGGCTACAGATCTCTTGTCAATGAATTTTACAGCCACAGGAAACATTCCGAAAATAAAAACGGGCTTTAAAAATGCCCGTTTTTTAATATCAGAACAAACCGGTTATTTTTCCGTTGCTGTCAACGTCGATTTTTTCGGCCGCGGGAACTTTGGGAAGTCCGGGCATGGTCATTATGTCTCCGGTGAGGACGACAACAAATCCCGCTCCGGCTGAGACTTTGACATTTTTTACGGTTATTTTGAAATCCTCGGGCGCTCCGAGCTTCGAGGGATCATCCGAAAAGCTGTACTGCGTTTTTGCAACGCATATCGGAAGTTTTCCGAAACCGAGCGATTCGAGTTTTTCAATTTCCTTCGCTGCCGCCGGAAGTACGTTAATTCCGTTCCCGCCGTATATTTTTCTTGTGACCGCTTCTATTTTTTCTGTGATTGAGAGCGAATCCTCATAACTGAAGCGGAAGCTGTTTTCTGCTTCACAAAGGCGTACGATCTCTTTTGCAAGTTCCGTGCCGCCGTTTCCGCCGTCGGCCCATACGGTCGACAGGCGTACGTCAACGCCGAGTTCGCCGCATTTTTTGATAATGTAGCTGATCTCGTCGTCCGTATCTGTGGGGAAGCGGTTTACTGCGACAACGCAGGGAAGACCGTAAACGTTTTTGATGTTTGAAACATGGCGAAGCAGGTTCGGAACTCCTTTTCCAAGCGTGTCAAGATTTTCTTCGGCAAGCTCGGTCTTTTTTGAACCGCCGTGCATCTTCAGAGCGCGAACTGTAGCGACGACAACAACTGCGTCAGGCTTCAGACCTGACAGCCGGCATTTTATGTCAAGGAATTTTTCCGCTCCGAGGTCGGCGCCGAATCCAGCCTCCGTTACGGCATATTCCCCGAGTTTCATTGCCATTCTTGTCGCTATAACAGAGTTGCATCCGTGCGCGATATTTGCGAACGGTCCGCCGTGTACGAACGCGGGAGTGCCCTCCAGAGTCTGGACAAGGTTTGGTTTGAGCGCGTCCTTAAGGAGGGCCGCCATTGCGCCGACCGCTTTTATATCTCCTGCGGTAACGGGCTTGTCGTCATACGTATAGGCAATGACTATTCTTGAAAGGCGTTCCTTCAGGTTGTCGATCGAGTCCGAGAGGCAGAAGACCGCCATGATTTCCGAGGCGACCGTTATATCGAAACCGTCCTCGCGCGGGGTTCCGTTTGCTTTTCCGCCAAGACCGTCGACAATGTTCCTCAGCTGCCTGTCGTTCATGTCGACGCAGCGTTTCCATGTTATTTTTCTCGGGTCGATGCCGAGACGGTTGCCCTGCTGTATGTGGTTGTCAAGCATGGCCGCAAGCAGATTGTTCGCGGCTCCTATCGCGTGAAAATCTCCCGTGAAATGGAGGTTGATGTCCTCCATAGGCACGACCTGCGCGTATCCGCCACCCGCGGCTCCGCCCTTGACGCCGAAAACCGGTCCGAGCGACGGCTCACGGAGCGCCACAACTGAATTTTTGCCGATTTTCCGGAGGCCGTCGGCAAGACCAATCGTTGTAGTCGTTTTTCCTTCTCCTGCCGGGGTTGGAGTAATAGCCGTGACGAGAATGAGTTTCCCGTTTGCTCTGTTGGATTCGTTCAGCAGGGAATAATCTATTTTTGCTTTGTATTTTCCGTACTGTTCAACGTATCTTTCTGGAATTCCGGCTTTTTCAGCTATTTCGGTAACGGGTCTGAGTTTGATTGATTGAGCAATTTCGATGTCGGTTAAGTAATCCATTTTAATTTTCTTCCTTCCTGCTGAACGGGAGACACATTTTGATGCGAAAAACAGTGTCCTTGTCGTGAAATTATTATATCACTTTTTTTCCTTTTTATCAAGACTTACGGGCTTTTTTTCAGTTAAAGACGGTTTTTTCAGAAAAAAACCTGTCGAAAAGGTAATTTTTTAAAAAAACTATTGACATCCGGGAAAAAAAGTATATAATATTCTGCAAAACAAATAAATTGCAATTAAAGGATAGAGGCGCGGTCTTTATCAGTAGCTGCAACGGGAAAGGTCACGGCATGACCGTTGTTTCAGCGAAAGGAAAGACTGCCGAAGAAGCGTTTTGCCGGACGTCTCTGGTTTTACGGAAAATATCCGTACGACTGTCGCATTTGCGGAGAGCTATGTATTAATTTTTAATTAAGAACATATCTGCGGCAAGTGTATTCCTGTACATCTGCCGCCTTCTTTTATTGCAGAAAAGGAGAAAAAATTATGACAAACAATCCACTTTTTAAGGGCGTGGCAACCGCTCTTATCACGCCGCTCTGCGAAGAAACGGACACCGTGGACTACATTTCGCTCGGACGTCTTATAGACTGGCAGATCGAGAAAGGGATAAACGCGCTTGTTATTGCCGGGACGACCGGCGAGGGATCGACCTTAAGCGACGAGGAGCATCGCGAGGTACTGCGTTTCAGCACGGAACGTGTCGCAGGGAGGGTTCCGGTGATCGCCGGAACCGGATCAAACGATACGGCTTATGCGATCTCTCTTACAAAATACGCGTGCGAGGTCGGGTGCGACGGTATGCTTGTTGTAACTCCGTACTACAACAAAGCAACGCGGAACGGGCTGATAAAAATGTTCACCGCCATCGCCGACGCGTCTACAAAGCCGATCATTCTTTACAACGTGCCAAGCCGAACGGGAGTAAACATTCAGCCCGAAACGTATCTCGCGCTTGCCAACCATCCCATGATATGCGGAATAAAGGAGGCAAACGGAAATATTTCTTCAATTGTTGAAACAGCTTCACTTGTAGGCGACAGGCTTGACATCTATTCGGGAAATGACGATCAGATCGTTCCTATATTGTCTATGGGCGGGGCGGGAGTTATTTCCGTTCTCAGCAATGTCTTTCCGTCGGAAACCGTCGAGATCTGCGACAGGTGGTTCCGCGGAGACGTTGAAGGAAGCCGCGAACTGCAGTGCAGATTTCTTCCGGTCATAAAAGCGCTGTTTTCCGAAGTCAATCCGATTCCGGTGAAGGCGGCGATGCACATGATGGGCTGGTGCGAAAACTATCTGCGCCTGCCGCTTACTCCGATGGAGAGGGAGCATGAAGAAAAACTTGCCTGTGCCATACGCAATCTGAACGTGTGTGAGGAGAATATATGAAAATTCTGTTGAGCGGTCTGAACGGACATATGGGGAAAGAGGTCGTGTCTCTTGCGGGACAGGGCTGCCGCGGCGCGGAAATCGTGGCAGGCGTTGATTTTCTGAATACTGAGGGAAATATCCCGTGCGTCTCAGACTTTGATAATGCGAGGACCGACGTTGATTGCGTGATAGACTTCAGTCATCACAGCTGTACCGGGCAACTTATAGGATTTTCGGTTAAAAACCGTCTTCCTCTGGTCGTGGCGACGACAGGGCAGACGGATGAAGAAAAGAAATTTATATTCGAGGCGTCCAAGGCCATCCCGGTGTTTTACGCTGCGAACTTTTCAATAGGTATCGCCCTGCTTATCGAGATGGCGAAAAAATCCGCGTCTGTACTTCCCGACGCTGAAATAGAAATCGTTGAGATCCATCACGACAGAAAACTCGACGCGCCCAGCGGTACGGCGCTCGCCATAGCGAACGCTTTGAAAACCGTCCGTCAGGACGCCACGGTCAACGCGGGAAGAAACGGCGCGTGTAAACGCGAAAAGAACGAGATAGGCATAAGTTCAGTAAGAATGGGCAATGTCGTTGGCATTCATGAGGTGATGATATGCACTTCCACACAGACTGTTACGCTTAAACACGAGGCGCACAGCAGGGCACTGTTCGCCGAGGGCGCGCTTGCCGCTGCCGAATTTCTCTGCGGAAAACCCGCCGGTCTTTACGGGATGAGCGATATGATAAAATTATGATATTCGGGGAGATGAATATGAGAATTGCAATTTACGGATACGGCAACCTCGGAAAAGGGGTTGAAGCCGCTGTGAAACAAAACAGCGACGCGGAGCTTGTCGGCATATTTACAAGACGCGATCCGCAAACGATTACGACAGTTACCGGAGCGCCGGTCTACCGCGCCGAAAAACTTGCTGATTTTAAAGGCAGCATAGAAGTTGTCATAATATGCGGCGGCAGCGCAACGGATCTGCCTGTTTTAACGCCGGGAATTGCCTCAGATTTCAACGTAGTCGACAGTTTTGATACGCACGCAAGGATTCCGGAACACTTTGAAAATGTGAATAAAGCCGCGCTGTCAGGAGGTAAAACCGCGCTTATCAGCTGCGGCTGGGACCCGGGTCTTTTCTCGATTGCCAGGATTTACGCGAATTCCGTTCTTCCGGATGGAAGCGATTATACTTTCTGGGGCAGGGGAGTGAGCCAGGGCCATTCCGACGCTGTGAGGCGTATTCCCGGTGTTGCGGACGCACGTCAGTATACAGTTCCGGTCGAAGAGTCGGTTGATGCAGTGAGGCGCGGGGAAAATCCCGTTCTGACGGCAAGGCAGAAGCATCGCAGAGAATGCTACGTTGTCGCTTGCGACGGTGCCGACAAAAATGAAATAAAAGAAGCTATTGTCAGCATGCCTTACTATTTTGACGAGTACGACACAAGCGTTGAATTTATAACCGCGGAGGAAATGAGGCAAAAGCATTCCGGTCTTCCGCATGGCGGTTCCGTCATCAGAAACGGTGTAAACGGAAATTGCGGCGAGCATAAAAGCACGATAGAATTTTCGCTTAAGCTTGATTCAAACCCGGAATTCACGGCGCTTGTTCTTGTGGCTTTTGCCCGCGCCGTATTCAGATTGAACGGCCGGGGGATCACGGGATGCAAAACAGTTTTTGACATCGCGCCTGCCGATCTAAGCCCGCTGAGCGCCGATCAGATCAGGAGAAAATTCCTTTGATGTCAGAATATATATGCGGAAATATTTCCGCTGAAAACGGTTCTCTTTTCTTTGGAGGTCACGGAGTCGTTGAGCTTGCGAAAAAATACGGCACTCCGCTATACGTATATGACGAACAGCGAATAAGACATAACTGCCGGCTGTACAGGCGCGCAATGTCCGAGTATCTGCCTCGTGGCTCTTTCCCGCTGTTTGCGGGAAAGGCTGCCTGTTTCCGTGTTCTTTACAGGATAATGACCGAGGAGAAAATGGGCGTTGACGTTGTGTCACCTGGGGAAATCTTTACGTCTTTCAGCGCGGGGTACGACATGCGCAGCGCGTTTTTCCACGGGAACTGTAAAACGGATGAGGATATTTCGTATGCGATGGAATGCGGCGTCGGATTTTTTGTCGTTGACAACCTGGACGAGCTGTTCGCAGTCAACCGCGAGGCGGAAAAAAGAAAAATAAAGCAGGAAATTCTTTTGCGCGTCACACCGGGCGTGGATCCGCATACGTACGCGGCGGTAAACACCGGTTGCGTCGACAGCAAATTCGGGAATGCCATAGAAACAGGTCAGGCCGAAGAGATAACCCGCGCCGCTCTTTCACTCGAAAACGTAACACTTTGCGGTTTTCACTGTCACGTCGGATCTCAGGTGTTCGGCGAGAATGTTTTCGAGCGTGCGGCTGGAATCATGCTGCGGTTTATTGCCGATATGGGAGCAAAACACGGCTATCACGCGGAAATACTCAATCTCGGCGGCGGTTTCGGTGTCAGGTATACGGAAAATGATCCCTGCATTGACATTGAAGACAAGATAAAAAACCTCGGAGAACATATAGCACTTTGCTGCGGGCAACTCGGGATTTCCGCTCCGAAAATAATACTTGAACCAGGCAGAAGCATCGTGGCCGACGCGGGTATGACGCTTTACAGCGTCGGAAGCGTAAAAAAAATACCCGGATATAAGAATTACGTCGCGATTGACGGCGGAATGACGGACAACCCGAGATTTGCGCTTTACGGGAGCAGATATACGTGCCTCGCCGCCGGAATGACCGATGTGCAGCACGATATGAAATGCGATCTTGTCGGCCGGTGCTGCGAGAGCGGGGACATAATTGCAAGGGATATTTACCTCCCGTCGTCCGTTAAGCGCGGCGATCTTGTCGCGGTTTTCACAACAGGAGCGTACAACTATTCCATGGCGTCCAATTACAACAGACTGCCGGTACCCGCCGTTGTTATGGTCAACGGGGAAAACGATTATTTAGCCGTTAAGCGTCAGACGTACGCGTTTATTGCTGAAAATGACGTGTAATTTTGACCGCCGCGCCACGCGGCGGTCTTTTTCGGATACATGGAAATACAATATCCACTGTTTTTCACTTGACAAAAGCGGATAATAATGATATAATATTGTGCGGAAATACGGAGGTGTTTATGTCAAACTTTAAAATCGGAGCAATGCTTGATTCGTTCCTTCTTCCTACCGAACAGGCGATCAGAACCGCAGCCGAAATGGGCGTCAGCGGTCTTCAGATGTATTCAACATACGGCGAGCATTCGCCGGAAAACATGACCGATGAAAAAATCAGAGAGCTGAAGTCCATGATGGATTCTTACGGACTTGTTTTCTCCGCTCTTTGCGGCGACCTCGGCAAAGGCTTCGGCAACAAGGAACTTAATCCTGGCCTTATCGAGAAATCCAAAAGAATTCTCGATCTCGCAAAAAAACTCGGGACGGATATCGTCACAACGCATATCGGCGTCGTTCCTTCGAATCCGGAGTGCGAAAGATTTGAGACGATGCGTTCCGCGTGCCTTGAACTCAGCAGATACGCCGACAGCATTGGTTCTCATTTTGCTATTGAAACAGGTCCCGAGACCTCGGAAACCCTTGCCGGTTTTCTTGATACGCTTGATTCGACGGGAGTCGCGGTAAATCTCGATCCGGCAAATCTGGTTATGGTAACGGGCGACGATCCGGTAAAGGCGGTCTACAATCTGAGGAGATATATCGTCCATACCCATGCAAAGGACGGTTTTATGCTTACCAGAGGCGATCCGGAAATGATTTACGGTGTTACTCCCATGCCGGAAGATCTGAAAAACATCAGTTATTTTGAGGAGGTTCCTCTCGGAGAGGGGAGCGTGCCGTTCCGGGATTACCTCAGTGCGCTTGAGGACATCGGCTACACGGGCTTTCTCACGATCGAGCGTGAATGCGGAGAAAATCCCGTTCGGGACATCGGTACCGCGGTTCGTTTTCTTGAAAATACTATAAAGGAATTATAAACGGAAAAATGAAAAAACTGAGAGTTGGAATAATCGGCACAGGCAATATCAGCCATAGTCATATTGCCGGTTACAGAGCGCTGTCCGACAAATGCGAGGTCGTGGCTGCGTGCGACATTGACGAGAAAAAGCTTAACGCATACTGCGACCTTTACGGCATATCGCACAGATACACCGATTACAATGAGATGATGCGCGCCGAAAATCTCAATTGCGTTTCGGTTTGCACTTGGAACTCGGCACATAAGGGCGCAACGATCGCCGCTTTGCGCGGCGGCGCCAATGTTCTTTGCGAAAAACCTATGGCGTTGAACGCTGCGGAGGCGCTTGAAATGCAACAGGCCGCGGAAGAAACGGGAAAACTTCTGCAGGTCGGATTCGTACGCAGGTTCGGCAATGACGCCGCATGTCTTAAGAATTTTATTGACGCGGGCGTTTTCGGCGATATTTATTATGCAAAAGCTACTTATCTTCGCAGAAACGGCTGTCCCGGAGGATGGTTCGGAGACAAAGAACGCTCCGGGGGCGGACCGCTCATTGATCTCGGCGTTCATGTAATCGACCTTGTCAGATACCTCGGAGGCTGTCCTAAGGCAATCTCAGCGTTTGGCTCGACTTATGATAATCTCGGTCCCAACCGTGCCGTGGGCGGAAGCGCCGGATGGAGCGTGGGCGCGTTTGAAAAATTCGATGTGGAGGATTTCACGACCGCTCTGATCAGGTTCGATAACGGGCTTACGCTTCTGGTGGAGGCAAGCTTTAATCTGAATATCAAAAAAGACGTCGGTAACATTGAACTGTTCGGAACAAAAGCCGGATGCCGCATAGATCCGGAGGTTGAGATTTATACGCAACTTGCCGGCAGATTCGTTGACGTTCAGCCATTCGGCAGCACGGCTCTTTCGTTTGAAGGACTGTTTGAAAATGAAATCAGGGGCTTTGTCAATGCCGTGCTCGGCAACGAGCCCTGCCGCGCGCCCGCCGAGGATGGAGTGGAACTTATGCGTATAATAGACGCGATCTATCTTTCTGCAAAAACGGGCAAATCAGTGGAGATATCCTGAAAAAAAGAGCCTGATCCGATGACCGGACCGGGCTTTTTTACATTGTTCTGTTGACGGCTGTTTTCCAGCCCTGCATAAGTTTCATTCTTTCTCGGCTGTTCATTTCCGGAGAAAAGACCCTGATTTTTTCGGGCAGCGCTTTGATTTCCCCGATGTCAGCGTAAAATCCGCTTCCAAGCCCGGCGAGCATCGAGGCTCCGAGCGAGGTGGTTTCCACGCTGTCCGGTCGAATGACCCTGATATCGGATATTTCCGACTGAAATTCGGCGAGAAAATTGTTTGCCGATGCACCGCCGTCTATCCGAAGAGAGGCGAGCCTGATGCCGGATTCGGTTTCCATTAGTTTGATTACATCGTCCGTCTGATATGCCATAGACTCGATTGTTGCCCGCACTATATGAGCCCTTTCGGTACCGCGGCTGATACCGCATATAAGACCTCTTGCCTCGGGATTCCAGTACGGCGCTCCGAGCCCGGTGAAGGCCGGCACGAAGTAAACGCCTCCGCAATCGGGAACGGAACGGGCTATCAGTTCGCATTCTGATGCCGACGCTATTATCCCAAGCCCGTCGCGGAGCCACTGCACGGCCGCTCCGGCTATGAATACCGAACCTTCGAGAGCATATACGGGTTTTTTGCCGATTTGCCACGCAACCGTTGTCAGAAGTCCGTTTTCGGAGTTTACCGGTCTGCCGCCTGTGTTCATCAGCATAAAGCATCCCGTTCCGTACGTGTTTTTCACGTCGCCGGAGCTGAAACATTTCTGGCCGAAAAGGGAAGACTGCTGGTCTCCCGCAACGCCGCAGATGGGGATCTTGACTCCTCCGAAAAAGTCTGTATATCCGAAGCAGGAACTTGAGTTTCTGACATCCGGTAGAATGCGTGACGGTATGTCAAGTATGCGTAAAAGGTCGTCGTCCCACTTCATTTCGTGTATGTTGAATATCATAGTTCGCGAGGCGTTTGTAACGTCGGTAAGATGCTCTCTGCCTTTTGTCAGCCGGTTGATGAGCCAGCAGTCGACGGTGCCGAAAAGCAGTTCGCCTTTTTCCGCTCTTTTTCTTGCTCCGTCGACGTTGTCAAGAATCCATTTTACCTTTGTGCCGGAAAAATAGGGATCCGCAAGCAGACCGGTTTTGTTTCTTATCAGCTGGGATACTCCTTCCTTTTTCAGTTCTTCGCAAAAATCCGATGTTCTGCGACACTGCCAGACAATCGCGTTATACACGGGTTTTCCGGTGTTTTTGTCCCATATCACGGTTGTTTCACGCTGATTCGTTATGCCGATGGCGGCAATCTCGGACGGGTCTATTCCGCCGATTGCAATGGCCTCGACCGCCGACGAGAGCTGTGACGCCCAGATTTCCTCGGGATCGTGTTCGACCCATCCCGGTCTTGGGTAGATCTGCCTGTATTCTTTTTTTGCGGAGGAAACGATCTGTCCGTTTTTATCGTAAATGATCGCCCTTGATGAGGTTGTGCCCTGGTCAAGCGTTAAAATATATTTTTTCATGTCGCTATTCTCAGCGCGTTGCGGATGACGGAAACGTTAACTGTTTCTGCTTCTTCGATTTCTCCGTCGGCGCATATGCTGCTGACTCCTTTGATATTAATTCGTGTGACCCTGCGGTAAAGCATGTGTTTTTGAAATTTAGCATAAGGTGCAAACGTTTCCGGGTCAAGGTGCTTTCCTTTTTTGTAGGCGCCTATCAGGGAAATAAATGCGGCGCGCGATATTTTGCGTACTGCCAGAAAATCCAGCAAGCCGTCTCCGGGATCCGCGAGAGACGCGGAGCAGAAACCCCCGCCGTAATATCTGCAGTTGCCGACAAGAGCAAGCGTAAACGAGCCGTCGATATGTTCGGCGTTCCCGTCCGCATCGTAAATCTCAAACGACCATTCGTTTCCCATTTTGTGAAAAAAAGCGTCGGCGACTCCGGCAAGATAGGCTGGACTTCCCGGGAGAATTTTTTTGTATCTGTCCGTTTTCTTTACGACGTCGCAGTCAAAACCGAAATTGATTATATTGACGGCATATCGTTCATTGTACTTTATGGCATCAATCGTGTAAATCCTGTTCTTTTCTCCGAAGGTTCTTACAAAATCGTTTCCCGTTCCGGCGGGAACCACCGATATCATGCTTTCACTTCCCGCTCCCGCACGCAGAATGCCGTTTGCGACCTCGTTAATCGTTCCGTCGCCGCCGTATACTATGAAATGCGTGTCGGGACGTTTGATGCAGGTCATGTACGCGAATCGTTCCGCGTCGCCGACGGAATCGGTTATATGTCGTTCTTCGTTTTTTGCCGGGCCTTCGTCAAGCAGCGCAGGCGAGTGGCCGCAGCCCGATACGGGATTGAAGATATGTATCCTGTTCATTGACAATCTTTCCTTTCTTAATACCTATATTATACATTATTACCGCAGAAAAATCAACTTTTTTTTATTAATTTTAAAAATTTATCCATATTTTCTTGACAAAACGGTAAAAAAGGGATATAATATGTCAGTATATCCGGCTCATGTTTTATAATAGGCTTACAGATGCCGGGCAAACATTAAAAAAACATCAGAGGAACAAAATGAAAGAAAAGAAACGAAACCGCAGGGACAGATACGACGGA
>JAEEGL011665696.1_pt1 | contig 11339 bp, 9 predicted proteins | sample 9134231 | NCBI WGS metagenome assembly JAEEGL01 (sample SAMN16246548, study PRJNA631951) | gut metagenome | biome: gut microbiome; feature: rumen; material: fiber-attached | host: Bos | place: Iran: Karaj | collected 2018-10
CCTTTGCCTGAAATTTCACAAATTGCCATCTTATTTCTCCTTCACTGCAGTTACAATTGCTTTAAAAGCTTCCGGATTATTCACGGCGAGATCAGCCAAAATTTTACGATCAACGTTGATGTTCTTGGCTTTCATCCCAGCGATGAGTTGAGAATAGGAAATACCATTCTCACGGGAAGCATTGTTAATCCTTGTAATCCAAAGAGCTCTTAAATCGCGCTTCTTGTTGCGGCGATCTCTATAGCTATAGCGGAGAGCCTTGATCACGCCTTGCTTACCGAGACGGAAGCTACGGCGGCGATAGTGCTGCATCCCTTTGGTCTTGTTCAAAATCTTCTTGTGTTTAGCATGTGCTGCTACGCCTCTTTTTACTCTCATACTAAACTCCTAATGCTGTCTTAATATTTTTCTTGATTTTGCCATTTACAACCGCATCAGTTTTCATGTTGCGTTTTCTGGCTTTAGATTTCTTGGCAAGAATATGGTTGCCAAATGCCCGTTCACGGACAATTTTACCGGAGCCGGTGATTTTCACCCGCTTGGCGGTCCCTTTATGCGTCTTTAGTTTCGGCATAAAATTCCTTTCGTTTAAAATTAGTATTCAATGTACGTACCGGCAGCCTAGGGAAAGTAGGAATTACTTTCTTCGTACTTGCACCGATAAGTTGCGTCCAGCCATTTGTGGCGTACCCTCAACCACGACGTCTTCGCCGAGAAGGGAAACAACTTTATCAAGTAGTTCTTTACCGATTTCTTTGTGAGCCATTTCACGGCCTTTAAAGATAATCATTACCTTCACACGGTCACCGTCATCGAGGAAACCACGCATTTTGCGGACTTTAATGTTAAGATCGTTATCTGAAATCTTGAGGCCAATCTTCATCGTCTTAAGCTCGGATTGTTTTTCACGGGCCTTCTTACGATTTTTGGCTTCTTCTTTCATCTTTTGATACTGGTATTTACCCCAGTCAATAATTTTAACGACCGGAGGATCAGCATTAGCGGCAATCTCCACTAAGTCTACTCCCTGTTCCTTCGCAAGCATCTGGGCATCTTTACTCGACATAATGCCAAGCTGCTCACCGCTTCCGCCAATTACACGTACCTCAGGATATCTAATTTCTCCATTAATACGAATATGTGATTTTGGTGAGTTTTTGATGGTGTCCTTTCTACTCTTGAATTAACCTGTGACTATTATATCAAACATCAGGGAAAAAAGCAAGCAGTTATCAGGTTTCTTTTTCTGGTAAATCGGCCGCAAACTCCCCAGGGCTCGTATCTGAATAGAAAATCGTATCATCGCCCATTGCTTCCATAGTCTTTTTCATGCCTCCGAGAGGATCTTTTTTAGAGATAGCCGCCTGAACTTTCATGCCTAGACCATGGACTTTCTCGGCGTATTTTTTGCGCAGTGCCATTGCTGCCTCAGGGTTAAGCATCTCTAAAACATTTGCCACTTTATTAACGATAGTTAATGAAGCAGCTCCCACTTTACCATCAGCATTCATCTTGGAAAGAGTTTTTACGGCGTTAGTTGGTAGTTTAAGCCAAAGATAGCCCGTTTGTTTGCCGTAGCCGTCGTTATGCTTAGGGGCTTTCGTAAGACTAGAAATAAATAGTTCCACACCAGGGATTTTAATTGGGAATTCATGCTCACCACCCTCATTCGCATCCAAACTTTTTTCTATGTTACAGCTAATCACAGGGGCGATACCACCGTTTAAAATCTTGGAATTTTCCGGGAAAACGTCATGTATAGACCCCATTAAATCTGGAGACAAAGTAGCAAAAATTGCCGAGTCTTTTAGCTCTGTTTGCTCAAGTAGACCGCCTACAGTTTCTAACAATTTCTTCCGTCCTTCTTCACTAGCACCGAGTTCTTTAATCTCTAGAACTACTTTGTGGTCCCCATTTTCATTATATCCTTGGACTAACTTTAGGGCATCCTCTAGGGATAGACGTTGACCTAAACCTTCCACTTCTTCGCTAGATAATTCATGGATGTGTTTTGAAAAGAGGAATCTTGCTCCAGCACGCGGGGAATGAGATACCCACGGCTTACCATCTTTATCAAAACGAATGTCTAGCTCTGGAATTGCCGTGCCACTTTCAAGTTCCTCGAGCAATGCATCCTTAGTGTTGATCTGTTTGTGGTTTACGATATTGTAGTCTAATTGATTCTGTAGGGATTTACCAACCGTTCCAAGCGCTTCCTCGAGCTGTGCGATGAACGCATCAGCCTGTTTCTCTTCTACGGTTTCCATTTCTTCATGGGTCTCAGCTTTCGTAGGGGCAGAATCCTCCATAGCACTAAGAGCCAGCGCTATTTTTCCAAATCTACGATATCTCTGAGCCCTCTCTATAACAGACTCTGAATTTATCTGCTGTTCAGCTAAGGTATCCCATTCACTAGTTTGGTCAGAATTATTATTTGGCGTTTGCTCAAAATTCATACTTTTAGTATATCATATTTAGAATATTAGCACCGTTCTCTATAAGTCAACGCCTCAGCCACGTGAGGTGCTTTGATGATTGCCGCGCCGTCAAGATCCGCAATTGTCTGGGCCACCTTAATGGTTTTAAAATATGATCTCGCCGAAAGCTGTAATTTGCTAGACGCATTAGTAAGTAACTGCTCAGCTTCCGCATCCATTTTGAGAAGCCGTGTTACCTCATAGGAAGAAAGGGAAGCATTATAAACTCCATCCCGCCCGTAGCGGCTAGCTTGCCGGGCAATCGCCTCTGTAATAGTATTTTTCACAACACTATGTTCACCTCTGTCTGGAAGGGCCTTTTTAAGATCTGCGTTCTCCACGCGCTCCACCGTCACACGCATATCAATCCGATCAAACAGGGGACCAGAGAGCTTTTTCTGGTAATTTTGTATCTGTTGCTCGGTGCATTTGCACTCGTGTGTTGGGTCTCCAAGGTATCCGCACGGGCAAGGATTCATCGTCGCTACCAGCATAAAATCCGCCGGATAAGTAGTTTTAGCATTCGCTCTAGACACCGTAATTACCTTATCTTCCAAGGGTTGTCGTAAGGCCTCTAGCACCGGCCGTTGGAACTCTGGAATCTCGTCTAAAAACAAAATCCCCTTATGGGCCAGGGAAATCTCTCCCGGTCCAGCCCCTGCGCCACCACCGATAATCGAGGTAGCGCTCGCCGTATGGTGTGGGCTCCGAAACGGCCGCTCCTCTATAATTTCATCTTTGGAAATCCCCGCCAGGGAATAAATCTTCGTGATATCAATCTTTTCTCCAGGAGTAAGCTCTGGTAACAAATTCGCCGCCGCTTTAGAGAGCAATGTCTTACCCGCCCCTGGTGGCCCAGAAATCAAAATATTATGGTGTCCGGCAATTGCAATTATCATTGCCCGCTTAGCCATTTCTTGGCCTCTAATATAGTCTAAAATCGGCCCAGAAGCCATCGGCATGGGCGAGGAAGCGGTTTTAATCTCCGAGGAGGTCATAAGCCTAGTCTGATTTTTTAGCCCCAAATAGAGCTCCTGAAGGCTTTTTACCCCATAGACCGTCACTCCCGAGATTAGCGCCGCCTGTGGTAAGTTCTCCTCGGGGACAAACACCTCAGATATCCCACTCTGTTTGGCTTCCTCAATGATATTGATAATCCCTCTCACTGGCCGCACCTTGCCATCTAGTGCCAGCTCTCCCACGAATAGCCGTTTAGAGACGTCGCTCTCAATCAGTTGCCTAGAAAGTACCAGAACCGATAGCGCAATCGGCAAATCCAGATACGAACCGTCTTTATTTAGATCTGCTGGCGCCAAATTAATGGTGACTTTCTTGTCGGGAAAGGAAAATCCCGAGTTAATAAGCGCGCTTCGCACCCGATCTCGCGCTTCGCTAATGGTTTTGCTGGCCATGCCCACAATATTAAATGCCGGCAGGCCGCGATTCATGCCCCCCTCCACCTCGACTGGCTTTGCATTAAAGCCAAATGGTATTACTGAATGTATTTTAGAAATCATGCCGTTCTTTTAACACGGCTATTTTTCAAAAGCAACCCCCCACCATGTGCTTATGCTTAAAATAAGCTTCAAAAAGGTTGTGGAAAACTCGGTATAAAAAACCTAAAAATTTATACAAAAATCTATTGACATAACCATTTTTCCACGATATAATAGAGGTAGCTTTTGAATAAAAAAATTATTCAAAAGCCAAAAATAAAAATATAGCCAAAATAACTCCACACTCTACTTAGAAGGTCGGTTTCCTCGCAGTTAGCCGACCTTCACTTTATTCTAAAAGCCAAAACAACATCAAAAAACGCCAAAATTTGGCGATTTTTTTACGATTTGGTGGAGCTGCCGGATACTGCCTCCGGGTCCGAACCGTCACGGGGACCTGAATCTACGTGCGTAGTCTTCTGTTTTGTCTTGGCAGATTCTAATTAGCTGCAGAAAACGAAACTAATTAGCGCCATGGCTGGGTTTTCGAGCCATTTTTCGCCGCTCAAATGGCCTTATTTCCGTTGTATGATAATCTACACCCTACGGAACCTTAAGTGCAGACCAGCCTATAAATAATTAGGCATAAGCTGGCATGTAAGCAACATGCGCAGTTTCAGTGTTTTTAGCACTTATTTAATACTTACGGTACTCAATCGGCACGCATCAAATCTGTTAACAATCCGTCTAAGCTTTGTCAGCCCCAACTGCTGTAAATTATACCACAGGCATTTAAAAAATACAACAAAAAGTGCTCAAAGATCGTCCAAAAATAGCAATTTGTTGTGAAAAACACAACAAAATGTAATATTTACATATACAGAGGTAGAATAGATAACATGTTGTAAATAATACAACAAAAATATTGAACAAATCTATTGCATTTTTATTCCGCTTATGATACACTCAAATTAGTCGAGATGACTAAAACAAAAACTAAAAAAAGGAGCAAAAAAATGAAATATCGCAAAAGAAAATCACCATAGACTTGGCGGACCAAAAGGTAATTTCTAGCCATAAATTACATTCTAGGAATTACCTAGAGCTCCGCCAAGTGGAGCCACAAGCTCCAAAGACGTAGAGCGCGTTAGCAAATCCTCCGATAGCACATTAGAATACATAAACCAGATCGAAGGGAAACACTAGCAGGGACCATATGCTTCACCTCTGCGTGAAGCGGTCAAAAGGAAAAAGTGGAAAGGTTGCGGTCAATAGTTAAGATTTTAGGCACCGGATAACCTTCCACTTTTCCCCATATATAAAATCAACTAGGGGGTGGCCTTGGGGGACTAAACTATTTACGAAAAATGTGATACAATGAGCTTATGTCAATGAGCCTCGTTGTAAAAATCACTGGTATCCTGGGACTCGCAGCCCTCACCATGATCCTCACACTTACATCACCTACGGAAATCGGTCCGTTAGGTGTTTTAGTATTTTTTACAACACTATATATAACCTTATTCAGCGCCTTTTCAGTCATCCTTTCCGCTTTCAAAAAACTCGCTTTCAAAAACGCCACTATGCGCCGCAAAGACTATCTCTGTGCGGCGGTTTTTGCTTTTGGCCCAATTATGGTGATGATCGCTCGCTCATTTGGCGCCATCAACCTCTGGACGCTCAGTCTCATCATTTTATTCGTAGCACTCGCTGAATTTCTAGTTTACAAAAAAACTTAAACTGTGCTAAAATAAGCATATGGACAATGGTCATCACAATGCTATTTATAGTAGTAACCCCGATGTGGATGATAATTTGAATGAAGAGAACTGGCAACGTTCTCTTGAAATTTCCGCTCCTGCTGACATGCTATCTCCAGAAAAGATGAAAGCCCGTGCCAACGCAATTTTCTCCAGAGAAAATACCACCGGCAATTTTCCAGAAGAACTCGAAAATATCCCAATAGACGACACTCCAGGTAATCCTGCAATGGCCGCTGATTTTCAGCCAAAACAGCCAGCCCTTGGGCAAATTACTGACATTAGCGCCCCTGTCCAATCTCAATCAGATCATACATATAATCCAGCCAACATCAAAACTACCGGTGATCGTCTCGACCCAGCCTCAATTATTGAGGTGGATCACGCAATTGACGAGCTCAATCACACCGGTGATCTTAATGCTTTTTACGATAAAGCCCGCACTATGACCGATGCAAACACCTTAAATTCCTTCAATCGCAAGCTTTATAACGAGGAGGAGGCAGCTTAAATGCCGTCTTGGGTGGTCATTCTTATCATCATCGGGGCCTTTGTAATCTTGGCCGCCACTATTTTTAGCGCCAAGATTAGCCAACTCAGAAAATCCAAACGCTATGAACGCGGGCTCAAGATGGTATCTCTCTTAATCCATCTGCCACCAACCACCGATGATATTGAATCGAACGGCCGCGATAAACGCGATATCGCCCTCGAAACCATCTCTAAAGCCCAGGTGCTTTACTCTATCTTAGCCTCTACCATCACCAAGGGATTCAAAACCAAAATTTACGGTCAGAGACACTTCTCCTTCGAAATCATTGCTAAAGACGGTTTTATCCGTTATTACGCCATTGTGCCAGCCGTTTTAACAGAGACGGTGCGTCAAGCTATCCAATCCGCCTATCCTACCGCTAGAATCGAGGAGAAAAGGGAAGAAAACATCTTCGCTCCAAGAGGTACAGTCGATAATATCGCCGGTGCCGAGCTCACCTTAAATAAGGAGCCATATCTCCCGATTGCTACCTATGAAGATACCAAACGTGATGCCTCCATGGCCATCCTTAACGCACTCGGCAGCGTCAAGCAGGACGAGGGCGCGTCTGTACAAATTCTTTTCCGGCCTGCACAAAATATTTGGTCAGAAAATGGCAAACAACACATTGATGACATCACAAAAGGTAAGACCAAGAAAAAGAGCGTCGGCGCTGGTCTCGGTTTAATTGTGCTAGATGTAATGAGAGCCCCTTGGGAAGTCCCAGAGGAACGCGAAAATCATGAAACTGTTCAAGTCAGCAATGTCAAACAAGAAGAAATCACTGCTATTACCAATAAATTGCGCTATCCAGCCTTTGAAACCTTGATTAGGGTAGTTGCCAGCTCTGATACCAAAGCTCGCTCCGAGGCCATTCTAAACGGTATTTTGAGCGCCTTTTCGCAGTTTAATTCCCCGGAACTTAATGGTTTTAAGGTTAATACCTTCAAAGATACCAAGAAATTAGCTGTAGACTACACCTTTAGATTCTTCCCACTAAAGATCACCGGGAGCGTCTTAAACAGCGTAGAACTTGCCTCGATTTTCCACTTGCCAGAACAGGATGCTATCCCAAGTTCATCTGTAGAAAGACAACTTACCAAACAAGTAGATGGCCCAGCGAAACTCGCTACTGAAGGTATTTTCCTCGGCACCAATGAATTTAGAGGCGCTAAAAAAGCGATTTATCTCTCTGATGACGACCGTCGCCGCCACATGTACGTGATTGGCCAAACCGGTATGGGTAAATCCGTCTTCCTTGAGAATATTGCCTTCCAAGATATGTGTGATGGCCGTGGTTTCGCTTTCATCGACCCGCACGGTGACGCCGTAGAAGCTCTTTTGAAGCGCGTTCCAGAAGAGAGAATTGACGACGTGATTTACTTTGATCCAGCCGATATTGAACATCCAGTCGGTATGAATATGTTTGAATTTACCTCTGACGACCAAAAAGACTTCATCGTTCAAGAGGGTATTTCCATGCTCCAATCGCTCTTTGACCCGCAAAATCAAGGCTTCTTTGGCCCACGCGGTCAGCACATGTTTAGAAACGCCGCGCTCCTCTTGATGGCCGATCCAAAGGGTGCTACTTTCATCGATATCCCGCAATGTTTCACCGACCCGAAGTTTGTAAAGTCTAAGCTTAAATACGTCACCGATAAGGCGGTTTATGACTATTGGACCAAGGAATTCCCAGCCTCGCAGAAATCCTCCGACGCCGGTGAAGTTATTACCTGGTTTGCCTCCAAATGGGGCCCATTCCTCTCTAATACCATTATGAGAAATACGCTTGGTCAGGTTAAATCCGGCTTCAATATCCGCGAAATCATGGATAATAAGAAAATTTTCCTCGTTAACCTTTCTAAGGGTCGTTTAGGTGACATCAATGCTAATCTCCTCGGTATGATTTTCGTGATGAAGTTCCAGCAGGCTGCTATGAGTCGCCAAGACATCCCTGAATCCGAGCGTAAGGACTTCTGTCTCTACGTAGACGAGTTCCAAAACTTCGCTACCGATTCCTTCGAATCCATTTTGTCTGAGGCTAGAAAATATCGTCTTAACCTCATTGTTGCCAACCAGTTCATGACTCAGCTCACCGATAAAATTAGGGAAGCACTCCTTGGTAACGTTGGCACCATTATCTGTGGTCGTGTGGGTGTTACCGATGCTGATTTAATGGTTAAAGCCTTCTCCCCAACCTTCACCGCCGAAGATCTTACCAAGACGCCAAACCACGCCGCCGTAGCTAAGGTGATGATGTTTGGTATGCCATCCTCGTCCTTCACCATGAATCTCCCAGCCCCAATGGGACAGCCGAATGATGAGCTCATGGAGAATCTCAAAGTTTACTCCGCTACCAAGTACGCCAAGACGAGAAAAGAGGTTGAAAAGGAGATCAACGAGCGTTGGACTGTGCCCGAGGAAGAAAAGCCAAAACAAGCACAAGCAGAAATACCCGCTAAAACCGACGCAGAGGCCCCTACGAGCGACGATAACACCAAAAATGGGTTCTTGGACGGTTGGCTCAAAAAGAAGGCTTAGAAGCGGTTTAAACTTGATTTTTTGTTTTTTTAGGTATATAATAGATAAAGAATATTTAAGAAGAGGTATAAAATGGCTGGGAAAGACGCCTATGATTCGTCTGAGATTCGTGTGCTTGAGGGCCTAGAGCCAGTTCGCTTACGTCCTGGTATGTATATTGGTTCCACCGGTTATGATGGTCTTCACCATCTAATCAAGGAAATCGCAGACAACTCTATTGATGAAGCCATCGCTGGTTTTGCCAATAGAATCAATATTACTATATTACAAGACGGTGGTGTAAGGATTGACGACAACGGTCGTGGTATTCCTGTAGACATCCACCCTAAGACCAAAAAATCCACTTTGGAAACCGTGCTTACCGTGCTTCACGCCGGTGGTAAATTCGGCGACGGTGGTTATAAAGTATCATCTGGTCTTCACGGTGTAGGTTCGTCTGTAGTAAACGCATTATCTACCCATATGGTAGCTGAAGTTTACAGAGATGGCAAGACTCACCACATCGAGTTTGATACCGGTAAACCAACTATGGAACTCCAAGTCTCCAAAGGTTCACCGAGAGAATCAGGCACCTCTATTACTTTCGACCCAGATCCTACCATTTTCAAAGAAACTACTACTTTTGATTATAATTGGGTCTCTTCTTATGCGCGCCACCAGGCGTATCTTACAAAAGGCATATTAATCACCGTCCAAGACGAGCGCACCGGCGCTTCCGAGTCTTTCTATTTTGAGGGTGGTATCAAAAGTTATGTCAAACGCCTAAACCAAGGGAAAGAACTTCTTTCAGACGACATCTTTTACGTTGAGAAACAGGTTAACGAAGCCAACATTGAGATTGCACTTCAATACAATGATACTTTCGCCGAGATTATGAAACCGTTCGCAAACAACGTGCTGACTCCAGACGGCGGTATGCATGTGGTTGGTTTTAGGACCGGTCTTAACCGTACTATCAATGACTATGCCAGAAAGAATGGTTTACTTAAAGAGAAGGAAGAAAACCTTACGGGCGATGATATTAAAGAAGGTCTCACCGCTGTAATCTTGGTTAAACTTCCAGATCCACAATTTGAAGGTCAGACCAAGAACAAACTTGGTAATCCAGAAGTTCGTGGCTATGTAGACAAGGTTATGAGCGAATACTTTGGCTACTATCTCGAAGAAAATCCAGCCATTGCTAAGAAAATAGTTGGCAAAGCCACCCTCGCAGCTCGCGCTCGCAAGGCTGCTCGCGCTGCTCGCGATAACGTAATTAGAAAAGGCGCTTTTGAAGGCCTTAACCTTCCTTCAAAGCTTGCCGACTGTTCATCTCGTGATCGTAGCGAATGCGAACTCTTCATCGTAGAGGGTAATTCCGCAGCTGGTTCCGCCAAGGAAGGTCGCAACCCACAGATTCAGGCTATCCTGCCACTCCGTGGTAAAGTTCTTAATACTGAACGTGCTAGATTAGACAAGATGCTTGCTAACGCCGAGCTCGTATCCCTCATTAAGGGCCTTGGTGTTGGTATCGGCGACCAATTCAACCTCGACGGTCTCCGTTATGACAAGATTATCTTCATGACCGATGCCGACGTCGACGGTCTTCACATCGCTACACTGCTTATGACGTTCTTCTTCCGCTACATGCCAGATGTTATCGAAGCCGGCCACGTTTACTTGGCTAAACCACCGCTATTCGGTCTCATTAAAGGCACTGGTGCTACTAGAAAAATTGATTATCTCTACGACGAGGTTGCGCTTGAAAACAAGCTCACCGAAAAAATCGAAGAGAGAAAGAAAGCCGGTACTAAAATCGACGAAACTCAGGAGAGGTTCAAACAAGCTGGCTACACCGCTCAGCAACGGTTTAAAGGTCTTGGTGAAATGGACGCCAAACAACTTTGGGAAACCACTATGGATCCAGAAAACCGTGTATTAGTACAGGTACATGTAGAAGACGCCGAAAAAGCCGACGCAGTATTCACGAAGTTAATGGGTGACCAGGTCGAACTTCGTAAGAACTTCATCCAGGCCGGCGCCGCATCAGTTAACTTGGACGATTTGGATTTTTAAGGAGGAAATATGGAAGACGAAGAATTGAAAACTACACCAGAGATGCCAGAAACACCGGAAGTCCCAACTCCAGTCGAAGGCGTCGAAATCAAACCAGTCGAACATACCATGGAAGATTACTTCCTCAAGTACTCCATGTCTGTGATTATCGATCGTGCACTTCCTGACGTCCGCGATGGTTTGAAACCAGTTAACCGCCGTATATTATATGCAATGAATAAAAATGGTTGGAAAGCTCCGCACCCAACCGTCAAATCCGCTCGTATCGTCGGTGAAGTAATGGGTAAATACCACCCGCACGGCGATTCCTCAATTTATGACGCAATGGTAAACCTCGCTCAGCCTTGGAAGATGCGCTACACTCTCGTAGAAGGTCAAGGTAACTTCGGTTCCGCCGATGGTGATGAGCCAGCTGCCTCCCGTTATACCGAGGCTCGTATGGATAAAGTTGGTGCCGAGCTCCTAGCTGACATCGAAAAAGACACTGTAGATTTCCGCGATAACTTCGATGGTACTGAGCAAGAGCCAGTCGTACTCC
>JAEEGL012402997.1_pt1 | contig 11339 bp, 9 predicted proteins | sample 9134231 | NCBI WGS metagenome assembly JAEEGL01 (sample SAMN16246548, study PRJNA631951) | gut metagenome | biome: gut microbiome; feature: rumen; material: fiber-attached | host: Bos | place: Iran: Karaj | collected 2018-10
CCACCACTCCCGCCCAGATGCTCAAGGCCTGGGCCGATGATTTCACGTCCGCCCTGGACTGGACCCGCGACTGGGGCTATTATGCCATGCTTACCGGGAACCACGACCACCTGAGGCTGAATACCGGCGCCAGGAACTCTCCGGACCAGCTCAAGGTGATGATGGCATGGATCATGACCATGCCGCTCCCCATCCTGTATTACGGCGACGAGATAGGCATACGCTCGCTGGTGGACCTGCCCAATGTGGAAGGGGCAAACCATAACGGCAAGGAAAGGGCCGGCGGACGGACCCCGATGCAATGGGATTCCGGAGCGAATGCCGGATTCAGCACCTGCGCCCCTGAAAAGATATACCTTCCGGTTTGTCCGGAATGGACGCCGGCAACGTCATATCCGCTGTATCTGCAGTGGAAGGCATCCGGCGCCAAGGCTCCCACCGCCCCCGGGGCGATAACGGTTGAAAGCCAGGACACCGATCCGGAATCGCTGCTGAACTGGACCAGGGCCCTTATCCGTCTTCGCAAGGCGAGCCCGGCCCTTCGCGGCGACGGGTTCATCGTCCCGATTATCAACGGGGAGAATCCATATCCGATGGTGTATACCCGGTCTCTGTACGGGGAAACCTGGATCGTGGTCCTGAACCCCACGGGTAAGAAGCAGTCCGTTACCCTTCCGGCGATGACATCCATTGCAAAGGGGGAGATCCTGCCCCGGCTGTCGGCCGGAAAGACTTCATACAAAGTCACTTCCAAGGGCGACGTGGTAACGATGGGACCCACGTCGGTGTTCATCGCCAAGATATGAAAAAAACGATTTTTTTCCTTGCGGTCCTGCTTGCGGCAGCGGGCCTGTGGGCGTTGTGCCTGAAGGTAACTGTCCGGGAGGGTGATTTCACCGCAGCCGAGCGGGAAATCATAACCCGGAACGATTCGGTGATGTATGTCACCCTCATTTCCGAGCCGCTGGACAGCGCTTTCCTGCGCACGCCGTCCAGGGAGTTGTCTCCCAGGGCCATCCGCAGCGGGGAGTTCAGGACGCTTGCAGCCAAGATGCTCGCCACGGTGCGGTCGCCCCAGCAGGGGGGCGTGGGAATTGCGGCACCGCAGGTCGGAATCGGCCGGAGGGTGATAGCCGTCCAGCGCTTTGACAAGGACGGCGAACCGTTTGAGGTGTATCCCAATGTCAGGATAGATTCGCTTTTCGGAGAGGTGGTCCCGGGTCCCGAAGGCTGCCTTTCCGTCCCCGGAAAGCGGGGGACAGTCCGCCGCAACCGCAGCGTGATAATACGTTTTACCAATCCGGAAACACTTGAAACAGTGGTGGATACGGTTCATGGATTCACCGCGGTGATTTTCCAGCACGAGTGTGACCATCTGGACGGAATCATGTATACCGACCGTGCCGATTCGGTCTGGACCAATCCTGTCCGTGACGCCGAACGCGCCGCCTACGACGCCCTTGGTCTCTATCGCCGTCCCGCCTGGCTCAAGTTTGAGTAGTTCCCCGGCCGGGGCTGTAGTTACGCGCTTTGCACGGTCGGGCTCGATTTACCGTGTTTTCGCTTCCGTCCGTGACAAGCGTGTCACAGTCCGGCCCGATAATGGGCAAAATCGGAGCCAACCGTGCAACAAAAACCTGAAGATTGTTGGATAATAAATATTTTTATTACAAATTTGCACCAAGCGGATTTCAGCGATCCGCTTTTTTTGTGCAAGATTTTATGTATCAGGCTTATGTTGAAAGCAAAAAATGAAACCTATGAGTCTCCGGAGTGGGAGTTGCTGGAGATAGTCATTGAGGAGAGCATCCTTTCGGACCCGAATATTGAAGACGCGGAAGAGGAAGAGTGGGGTGACTTTTAGTTAAGGAGGATGTCAAAATGAAAAACGGAATTATGAAATCAGGAATTGTCGCAATTGCGGCACTGTGCCTGGCTTATGGCTGTCAAAGGGCGGAAATGGACGCCCCTGCAGAAACCGAAACCGTTTCCGTCAGTTTTACAACGGCGCCTATCGAGGCAAAGACGACTTTCGGCGAGATCAGCGGCAACAAATATCCTACATATTGGACAGATAACGATTCCAAGGTGGCTGTCTCCCTGAATCTCAGCAAGCCGCTCGAGATAGATGTGACGCCATCGGCGGACTATCTTAATGCACGGTTTTCGGGGGATTTCCCGGTGGACGGGAGCGCTCCGTATACGTTCTATCTGCTGAGTCCTTCGAGCGTTGCCGAATCGGCCAGCGCGAGCCGTAACTGCTGGAATATCCTTATCCCGGCAATCCAGACGCCGTCCGAAAACTCGGTTGACGAGTCCTCCCAGGTCCTCGTGGCCAAGACCGACCCGATGGACGCGATTCCTTCCCAGGTGGAAGTGTATTTTTCCCATCTGACCGCGTATGCAAAAGTGGCCTTGAAAAATGTTGACAAGGCCCTGGAAACAGCCGATTTTGAGAATCCTTCGATAGTCTCGGTTGATTTCACCTCCGAGGAGGCTTTTGCCGGGTCGTGGTACTATAATGTGGACGACGGCTCCGTGACGCCCAAAGATCCGTCATACACCGTTACCCTTAAGGTGTCCGACATCGCCGACGCCTCCCTGATAGAGAACCTCTGGTTTTCCTGCCTTCCCGCCGACATGTCGGAGAAGTACTTGAAAATCAGGGTTAACACCGACAAGGGTTCCGTGGAGAGGACGATTACTTTCCCGTCCGGCCTGTCGTTTAAATCCGGCAAGGTGGCCACTTTCTCGGTTGATATGGAAACGGCAGTCATTGCAACCACGACCATAGAGACGCCGGAGGTTGTCTTCTCTTTGGTAAAGGATCTGAATGATCTCGAGGAAGGGGATGATTTCATCCTTGTAAATACATACAATAATCCCATGCGCGCCTTGTCGACGAGCGCTGCCACGACAAGCGGCCTCCCTTCGGTCATGTCTTCAAAAACCAGCTTCAGCTTTGACTCAGACGGCTATATCAGACTGGCCAAAGGAACGAATGTGGATGTAATGTATGTTTATTCAAAAAACGGTTCCGCTTTGAGTTTCGTGGGTTACAATGGCGGCCTGTATTTAAATGGGACAAGGCTTGGTTGGACAGAATCCGCATCGTCAATTACTTCATGGACTGTGTCCATTGCAGACAACGGCGCGGCTACCATTTATGCGACATCTTCTAACAAGAAGTATTACATCAGGTACTACAGCAGCTATTTTAGTGTCAACACAACGTCTACCAATACGGTCGCAATTTACAAGAAGATAATCCTATACAAAAGTTCAACAACCGCCGATCAGCTTTGCGACGAGAATGATCCGGTACTTGGCTATGAGGAATACGGGGCCTACCTGAACGACTCCAACAGGCAGATCTATACCCGTCAGACCGACCAGCTAAGCCGGGAATACGGCTATTCCACGGTATCCTTTGGCATATTGACCCCCTCTTCGGGCAAAATCCTGGAGTTCTCCGGCATTCCCAACGGAGCCACGAAAGACAGGACGTTCACCCTCACCGTATGCCGTTACCACGGCACCGATGTGGCTTATATCAAGCGGTTCAATGTGATCGTGGTCAAGGAAGAAGGCGCCAAGCTCTGGCTGAGTACCGGCGCGGGAGAAGGTTTCATTGTTAAGAAGTAAGGTTTATGAAAAGGAATATTTTCACCTCAATGGTTGCGGCCCTGGCTTTTTGCGTCATGTCTTATGCCGGCCCGGCGCCGACAGGTCCCGCAGCATATACCCAGCCCGACGGCAGCGTGGTGATGATAACCATGCATGGTGACGAATGGTGTCACTGGGCGACCGACGCCTCCGGGCGCGTCGTGGCGCTTGGCGATGACGGTTACTGGCACCCCGCGGAGAAACCGGCTTCCGAGGTTATTGCAAAGGGAAGCGAACAAAGGGAGAACGCCAACATGAGACGAGTCAGAAAGGCGGCGTCGCACAACAATACCGGAACCCGGCGTTTCCTGGTGCTCCTTGTGGAATTCAGCGACAAGTATTTCCGCTCATCGACGGCAAATGCGGACTTTTCCGCGCTGCTCAATCAGGACAATTACAGCGCCAACGGCTGCATCGGCTCTGTGAAAGAGTATTTTTATGAGAACTCCATGGGGGTCTTTACCCCCATCTTTGACGTGGTTGGTCCGATAAGGCTGGACAAGAGTTATACCTATTATGGAGCCAACGGAACAAACGGGAAAGACACACACCCCGAACTGGCGCTTGCCGACGCCCTGAAAAAATTGAGTTCATCACTTGATCTCAGCCCGTATGATTCGGATGGGGATCACGTCCTTGACGCCGTCCTGTTCTATTATGCCGGAAACAATGAGGCGGAAGGCGGCGGAACCAATACAATCTGGCCCCACGAGTGGTATCTTTCATATAGCAGCTATGTTACGACTTCCGACAGGTATGTGAACGGTTACTATGTGGATTGCTACAGCTGCACCTCCGAACTCAGGAAGGCCGGAACCACAATGTGCGGAATAGGAACGGCCTGCCATGAATTCGGTCACGCCCTTGGCCTTCCCGATTTTTATGACACCGACGGCACAGACAACGGTTCTTGCGACGGTTGTCTCTACACGTATTCAACCATGTGTTCCGGATCGTACAACAGCGACGGATGCATTCCTCCGTATTTTACTGCGGAAGAAAGGCTGATCCTCGGTTGGATGGATTCAATCACAATGATGCCGTCCAGCGGAACCGTTACCATCCCCGCCCTGTCCACCAACTTTGCCTATAAGACCAACAGCAACGTTTCAAACGAATATTTTGTGTATGAATGCCGTTCCGGACAGCGTTGGGACGCCCCTCTTCCGACAGGCATGGTGGTCTACCATGTGGACAAGTCGTCAAATATAGTTTCCGGTTCAACAAGGGCGTCAAGCCTTTGGAACGGAGGGAACAAGATCAACGCATATGGCAGCCATCCCTGTTGCTATATTGTTCCGGCCAACAACCAGACCAGCCTCGCATATCCCCAAACGGAACTGGAAACATCAAGCGGGACCAAATATCTGCCGTTCCCCGGCCGGGGCAACAAAATAACGTATACCCCTAAGTTCTGGAGCGGAGCTTCTGCGGATTACAGTTTTACCGGCATCGCCTATAACTCGTCGTCCCGGACGGTAACGATGAACATAAGCAGCAATTCGCGCCTGCTCACGGGAAGGGTGAAGACAACAAAGAACGCAGGAATACCAGGGGCTTCCGTGAAAGTATATTCAGCCGCAGCGGCGGTTTCACAGACCGGGAGGCTGTATTCCAGGGCCCTGGCTTCAGGGAACGTCGTGGCAGAGGCGACTACCGACGATTCCGGCACCTATATCATTGATATGGCTTCTGTTTCCGGCTCGTCCTTTGACGTGGAGGTATCGGCCGAGGGCTATAATTCCACGACAGCGTCCGTACAGGTTGGCAGCGGGGTCAACGAGCAGGATTTTGTGCTTGTTTCGGATTCTGCCGTAGAGGATAGTTATCTGTTCAAGTACAATGCGGAGAATGACTTGACAATTATCGGCATGGGTTATGGCTTCGGTATGATGGGTGCGGTTGGTTTTACTGCCGACGAGATGTTGGGCAATGTGGGAAGAAGGGTTGACGCCATTTCGTTCATGTATTTCGAGGAGGTTAATGACGGAGTGTACGTGGTAATAGACTTCGGCACCACGCGCAAGCTTTGGCTGAAGGTTGACAATCCGGTTTCGGGGGCTTATATGACCATAGACCTCAGGGAATACAACATAGTCATTCCGGAGGGCCAGGCATGTTATTTCGGGTATGCCGTGGACAATCCTACCGGAGTGGGTTATCCGCTCGTTTATGAGACGGGAGACCATCAGGAAGGCGGATTCTATTATGCGGCCTTAAATGAAACATCTTCCACCTGGTATGATGTTGGGGAAGGTAATATCATCGTGGACGTCACGCTTTCCCCTTCCGTCCCTTACAATTACATCGTGGATCCCAAGAACGGGGTGTATCAGGTTGGAGATTCCTTTGTCCTTGACCTGGTTGAGGCCAGCAACTATCGTGCACCTTACTCGATCAGCTGGTATTTCGACGACGAGCCGGTATCCGGAAATACGATCCCTTTGGATACGCCCGGAGACCATACTGTTACGGCAGAAATTACAATGGCGAACGGTTATAAGAAGATCGTCGAACTGGAAATTTCGGTGGAGTAGTTCCCGAAATTGAGTATCTTTGCAGGCGGCCCGGGTGTCGCCTGCTTTTGTATAATTATGACAGTCAAGGAAAAGATAGCCCTGTTCCCCCACCTGCCGGGGGTGTACCGGTACTACGACAGCGCCGGGAAGGTTATCTATGTGGGTAAGGCCAAGGACCTGCACAAGCGGGTGGCGCAGTATTTTGTGCCGCCGGAGAGGCTCAGCACAAAGACCCGCATCCTGGTGTCGAAGATTGCCGACGCCCAGTTCTCGGTGGTGGATTCGGAGGCCGACGCACTGCTCCTGGAAAACAACCTCATAAAGCAGTACAAGCCCAAATACAACATCCTCCTCAAGGACTCCAAGACCTATCCGTGGATCTGCATCAGCGCCGACGAGTTTCCCAAGGTGTTCATTACCAGGCGGGTGGACCGATCCAAGGGGAACCGGTACTTTGGCCCCTACTCCTCGGCCCTTCACGCCCGCAGCCTGGTGGAGATGTTCTCGGACATATACCCGCTCCGCAGCTGCAACCTCAAGATTACGTCCGAGGCGGTGTTGCGGAAGAAATTCCGTCCATGCCTGGATTTCCATATCGGCCGCTGCCGCGGATGCTGCGTGGGCGCCGTTTCCACCGACGAGTACGGACGGTGGATCGATGAAATCGCCCACATGCTGTCAGGGAAGGGCGGAGAGATAGTAAGGCGGTACAAGGCCCTGATGCAGGAGGCCGCGGAAAAGCTCGATTTTGAAAGCGCCCAGGAATACAAGGACCGCCTGGACCGCCTCCAGAAGCATTATTCAAAGTCGATAATAACCTCTTCGGCCGATACCGACGCCGACGTGTTCTCGCTGACCGGGGACGCCCCCGAATGGTACGGCAACTTCCTGAGGATCAGGGGTGGCGCGGTTGTCCAGTCGCTGAATCTCTCGCTCCGGGCGAATATAGAGGAGGAGCCGTCATCGGTGCTGAGCGCCTTCATCGCCGAGATGGAATCCAAGTTCGGGGCGCTTTCGGCCGAAGTGATAGTCCCTTTCCTGCCCGACGTGGAGATTCCCGGGGTGGAGTTCCGCATCCCCGTCAGGGGCGACAGGCTGTCGCTGCTGGAACTGAGCGCCAAGAACGCCCGCGAATTCAGGTTCAATTCGCTAAAGCAGAGGGAGCATACCGACCCGGATGAATTCCGTGCGGCGGTGGTGGAAGAGCTGCGCAAGGCCCTGGGGATGAAGGAGCCGCCCATACATATGGAGTGCTTTGACAATTCCAACATACAGGGGACCAACCCTGTGGCCTCGTGCGTGGTGTTCCGGAACGCGGAGCCGTCCAAAAAGGATTACCGCAAGTTCAAGATCAAGACCGTGGTGGGCGCCAACGATTTTGCCTCCATGAAGGAAGTCGTGAACCGCCGCTATTCCAGGATGCTGGAGGAAGCCCCGGACGACCTTCCCCAGCTGATTGTGATCGACGGCGGAAAGGGCCAGCTGGACGCGGCATACCAGGCCCTGGCGGAGCTTGGCCTGACGGAGAGGCTGACCGTCGTGGGTCTGGCCAAGAGGCTGGAGGAAGTGATAAGGGTGGGCGACCCCTATCCTCTTTTCATAGACCGTAACTCTCAGGCGCTGAAAGTGTTGCAGCATATAAGGGACGAGGCACACCGCTTTGGGATAACCTTCCACAGGGCGCTCAGGAGCAAGAGCCAGATACAGTCGGCCCTAAAGGAGATAAAAGGCGTGGGCGACAAGACCGAGCAGAGGCTGTTGCTGCACTTTGGAAGCGTGGCCCGCATTGCAGACGCCCCGCTTGAGGAAGTCTCGGCCCTGGTGGGCCCCGCCCTTGCCGCCAGAATCCAAGCATACCTCAAAACTCAAGAATAATGATAATAACCTGTTCCGTCAGAAGACCGTCTGCACCCACGCAGCGTAAGTGGGAGGGGCCCGGTGGGCCGCTTAGAAACCGGTCCTCAGACCGGTCGGCGATGCGGGTATTTTGCGACGGCAAAATACGGGAGCAAGGAGCCGCAGGGGTTTGGGGCGGAGCCCCATCTTGAACTTGAAGGATAGGCCGAAGGCCGTAGTCTGATGACGGAACAGGTTATTACAAGAATACAAAACATGTTAAACGAAAAGAAGTTCAATAAAATCTTCTCGGCGGTGATAATGGCGGGGATGCTGATATCCATCGCCATAGCCACTGCTTTCAAGCTGCAGGATCCCGGAGTCAACCGGGTTATGCTGCTGGTTGCCGGATTCGGGTCGCTGATGGGGGTCCTGTCGACGGTGCTGTCGGCCAACGCCCTTATATGGACATTCCTGTTCGGGATACTGGACGTGGTGCTGGATTCGGTGGTGGCCCTGGACGCCGGCGCGCCCGGAAACTTCGCCCTTCACGCATTCTATTTCCTGCCCATGCAGTTCGTTGGGATCTGGCAGTGGCGGAAGAGGGGTGCCACGTCGAACGAGGAGGTCAAGGCCCGGAAACTCAGGCCGGGGCAGTGGGGCTGGGTGGCGCTGGCCGTAGTCGGGGGAACGGCCCTGTCGTACGTCGTCCTTCTTCTGGTCGAGAGGTACCGCCTTTCGTCGGGGGCGGTCGACGCCATCGACCACGCCAAGGTTTTCTTCGACGCCGCCGTGCTGGACCTCAACATAGTGGGCCAGGTGATGCTGTCCATGGCGTTCTACGAGCAGTGGTACATATGGAACCTTGTGAACGTCTTTTCAATCCTCCTCTGGGGGAACCGCATGCTTTCCTCGGTGGAGAGCAGCTACACCGTGGTTATGTTCATAAAGTACATCTTCTACCTTTTGAATTCCATAAACGGGCTCAGGATATGGTACGCTCTGGCGCATAATGCCTCCCCGGGGCCCGGGAAGGTCTAAACTTTTGCCAAAATTTTCTTATTTCAGTTTTTTTTGCTTACTTTGCAGCCGATTGTGGAAAAAACGTATTAAAAACATAAACTAAATCAATCAATTATGACTAAAGAGGAAATCGTAAAGCAGGTCAAGGACATTATCGTTGACAAGCTTGGCGTGGAGGAGTCGGAAGTTACTGAAACCGCAAACTTCACCAATGATCTCGGAGCAGACTCCCTTGACACAGTTGAGCTTCTCATGGAATTTGAGAAGGTATTCGGCATAAAGATTCCCGATGAGGAGACCAGCGGAATAGCCACCGTGGCCGACGCCATCGCAAAGGTAGAGGAGAAACTCGGCGAGTAATAAAGCCGTCTTCTCAGGATGAAACCCGGTCGTTTGGCCGGGTTTTTGCGCATCAGCCCTCCGATGACATTAAAAGTCAAGCATATAGTAGTGGTTTCGCTGTGCCTTGCGGCGATTGCGCAGCTGTCCCGTGCCGACAACCATGTCCGCAGGGCCATGCAGCGCGCCCGCGAGCAACAGGAGGCCCTTGCGCGGAAGAACATTGAGAGCGAGAGGGCCGGGAACACCGTGGGGGGCTACATGTTCTATACGGTGGAAAACGGCGACACCACCTATTTCGACAACATCGACCCGGTGTGGGTCTTCGCCCGGGCGGCGACGGCCAGCAAGAAGGACTGGCGCAAGTTCTACAAACTGGTCTACAACTTTGCCAAGGTTTATCCCTATGCCAAGGCGGCAAAGGTCCTGGAGGCCGAGGCCGACAGCACCATAACCACCCAGAAGATGAGCCGGGCCAAGAAGGAAAAATACGTTGCAGGCATCCAGAAGCAGCTTTTTGCCGACTTTGAGGGGGCTCTCAAGAATATGACCATCTCGCAGGGGGCGTTGCTGCTGAAGCTCATCGACCGCGAGACGGACAAGACCTCGTACCAGATAATCAAGGAATACAAGAGCGGCATTGCCGCGGGGTTCTGGCAGGGGATTGCCAAGATGTTCGACAACAGCCTCAAGTCGCAGTACGACGCCGAAGGGGCCGACAGCGACATAGAGGAACTGGTCCAAAAATGGGAAGACGGGACTTTCCCCGCGTTCTATTATTCGATATTCTGGGAGGCGCCGCCCGAGGTCAAGGTTCCCGAGCGGTACAAGTAGCGGCCCGTGGAGGCGTCAAACTCAATCCAGCATTCCCCGTCCATCCAGTCCTTGAGTATCAGGAGCTTGGACGGGGTTTTTCCTACCGGTATCTCGACCCGGCAGTGGAAATGTCCGAAGATGAAGAAATCGGGCCGGGAACCGTCCGGGGCGGTGAAATCGCGGCAGAAGGCATAGAGGGGCTCCTCTTCGCCCCTGAACTCATAGGGGATGTCCTTTGCAAGCCGGCTGTGCCTGGACCAGTTGTTCCCCAGGCGGAACGCAATCCAGGGATGGAGGGTGGAAAACAGGGCCTGGAGGGTCTTGGAATGGAATATCCTGCGGAGGATTTTGTACCCCTTGTCGCCCGGACCCAGGCCGTCGCCGTGGCCAAGGCAGAAGAGTTTCCCGCCGATCGCGGCCAGATGCGGCTGGACCAGGGGTATCATCCCCAGGGATTCAAAATAGGAATAGGTCCATACGTCGTGGTTTCCCTGGAAGAAATATACCTTTACACCTCCGTCCATCAGGTCCTGAAGTGCGGAAAGCACCCTCAGATAGCCTTTGGGCACCACGTCGCGGTATTCGTACCAGAAGTCCCAGATGTCGCCCAGAAGGTACAGGGCCTCGGTCTGTGCCGCCGGAATCCCCTTCAGGAATGAGACAAAACGCTTCTCCCTTTCCTCGGGGCCCTTTACGTCGAGTCCCAGGTGGACGTCTGCGGCAAAATATGTCAGGTGCCTGTCCATCAGGCAAATATGAATAACAGGATTGCAACGGCGAGGCAGTAAAGGGCAAACCAGCCGAGTTTGGCCTTCTTGACCAGGGCGACCATCACCTTGCAGGCGAAAAGTCCGGACAGGAACGCCGAAACGAAGCCCAGTGCGAGGCAAAGGGGCGAAACGGCCCCGCCGAAGAAGGCTCCCTCGCCGGAAATGCCGTCAAGGACGGAAAGCAGCTGCTCGCCGATTATTGGGACCAGCACCATCAGGAAGGAAAACTCCGCCATCCTCTCCCTGCGGACCCCGGTCATGAGCCCGGTTGCGATGGTGGTTCCGCTCCGTGACAGGCCCGGAGCCACCGCGGCGGCCTGGCCGATACCCACCACGAAGGCCTGCAGATAGGAAATCCCGTTCCTGTGGG
>JAEEGL012452930.1_pt1 | contig 11339 bp, 5 predicted proteins | sample 9134231 | NCBI WGS metagenome assembly JAEEGL01 (sample SAMN16246548, study PRJNA631951) | gut metagenome | biome: gut microbiome; feature: rumen; material: fiber-attached | host: Bos | place: Iran: Karaj | collected 2018-10
CTACCGGCTCCTTTGGGCCGCGAGCCCCACGAACTTCCTGAGCACGATCGCCTCCTCGAACGCGCTTCACATTGGAAGGTCCATGCGCCCCGTGTCCTGGACCTTGAAGACGGGCGGGGAATGCAAGCTCGACTTCGTCTACGTGTTCAATCTCGGCGACAAGGCCGAGCAGACGAAGGGGCTTGAGGACGAGATCGCCAATGCCGTGACCTCCGTCGTGGCGGTCGCGGACGGGAAGGTGGACGTCCAGGGCGTGCAGCACGAGAACCTGCTCGACGTGGACGAGCTCAACATCTCGGTCCGCTTCTCGCTTCCGAACGTGAAGCCGTTCCCCACAAAGGAGAAGACCTTGGCCGACTGCGTGAAGGAGATCGCCGCCATGCGGAAGAAGGTGCAGGAGACGCCGTTCATGAAGGCCGGAGACGCCAAGGGCGACCCTACGACGGCCCTGGCGCTGATGACGAAGCCTTATATCGAGATCGGACGGGACGCGGAGGGCCGGCCGGATCACAAGAATGCCATCGACATCATGGGATGGTTCAGAAATGCGGACAAATTCATCGATGGCGCTGTCGCGAAGTCCGGGAAGAAAGTGCCAGACGCTGACATCGCGCGTCGCCAGCATCTCAAGGACGTGTGGAACAAGATCGGCGAAGCGCGCTTCCCGTGGAGTCTTCCGTGGGGTCCGAGGGGCAGGTTTCGTGTCCTCGACAATGACGAGCTTGTCGTCCGGACGAAAGACCTCGGTAAGGTTTCGGACGGCGTGAAGCGCTTCAAGGGCTTCCTGGACCAGCGCCGCGCCGACTGCATGAGAAAGCTGGAACCGTTTGTCGAGGCGTATCTGCACAACGACGTGTTCAACAAGCCTTTCGTCATGGAAGACCTGACGAATCGCGTTGCCAAGGCGGCGGGCATACCCCACGCGGGGGCCGAGTTCCGGGACGAGCAAGGCGCCGAGCCGGCGGTTCTCGAGAAAAAGGACGAAAAGTTCACCTTCACCTGGGTACGCTGGAAGCTTTCGCTCGGCGTCATGCTAGGGCGCGACGGAAACGCGGGGAACGGGTCGGCCGAGCCCGAAACGCCGCTCACGCTGGAAAATATTGCGGAGTGCGCCAGAAGGGCGCAGGAGCTCGGGCCGGGCTATGCGCTGGATGTCGTGAAGATAGGCTTTGCCCCGGGCGGGAACGTCGTCGGCGCGACCTTGGAGGGGCTGCTCCCCGTGAAGAAGGTCGAATCGAACAAGGAGGATGAAACGAAGGAGGCTGGCAGGAATGGCGATTAAGGATCTTAAGAACAGCGGCGCCTTCGTCTTGGCGGTCCTTGCGCTCGTCGTGGTTCTGCTGCCGTTCGCGGCGGAGCAAGTGGGCGAGGCGACGGGGTTGTTCGACTTCCCCGTGACGAAATGGGTGAAGGGGCTGTTCTCGTCGGGAGGGCGGACGGCCTCGTCCTCCGCCCCGAAGTCAGTTGACTGGGAAAAGCAGCTGAAGGATCTCAAGGACTTTTCGGACTGGGCGGACGGGTTGGCCGAGGCGAAGATATCCATTGTCCGTCCCGAAGTGTTCCAGATCGCGAGGGCCGACCCGAACCCTGCGACGGCATCGCATTTCTCCTGGAAGCTGCAGCTCATCTCGGACAAGCTCGAGACGAACGCGACGCAGGTCAGGAAGAAGCTGTTGCTGATTTGCGAGCCTGCGGACAAGGTTTCCGGCTCGATCGCGTCCGTCAAGCCTCTCGGCGGCGGCGAGAAGGGGTTTCTGGTGACGGTGGACGATGTTCGCGGCGAAGGCAAGATCGGCCTTTCGTACGAGGGTCTGCCGCCGGTGTACTACGACGTGAAGCTGCGCCGCCTTTGGCTCGTCCCGGTTGCGAGCTGCCGCTCGGCGATGAGGGGCCGGTACGAATCGGCCGTGTTCTTCCCGGGAATGGAGAGGGGGCTGCCGGAGGGGGCGGTGATCTCTCCCAGCGACGACAAGTGCGGATACAGGATCCTGAGCATCAGCGACCACTGCGTGTGGTTTGAGGCGTTCTACGGCAACGAGCCGACGGCGGACACCCTGCCGCACAGCATCTGGCCCGACTTCTCGCGCGTGGACACGATGGCCCCCACGCCGCCGCCGGGGAGACTGATCTTCGGCAGGAACCGCTGCTTCTGGCCGGGCGACGCCATCAAGCTGCCGAACTCCGGTTCGTATCTGATGGTGGACGACTTCCTTGCGGGAAGGGCCGCCGTGTTCCGCCTGCTGGACTCCGGGATGCGTCCTATCCGCGAGCTGCTGTGTGTCATCGTCCGCGAGAAATAGCAATGGCGAAATACAGCGTAATATACCGCGAGTTTGGCGATACGCGGCCCAAGAAGGCCACGATGGAGAGCTTCGGCGAGGCGTATCTCCGCGCCGAGTGCGAAGGAAAGGGATGGCAGGTGCTCCTCATCCGGAGCGCGGAGGACATGAGCCTCGGCGCACGCCTCAGCCGGGCGCTCACGGGCAAGCTCAGCTTCAGGATACGCCTTGGCGTCTCCACGGCGGAGCTCTGCATGTTCTGCGAGGTGATGAGGGCGCTCTACATGGCCGGCGTCCAGATGCTCCAGATCATCGAGATGTGCATCGAGGAGGAAAGCAACTCCTGGTTCAGGAAGCGGCTCATGGTCGTACAGGAGCGCTTGAGGAGCGGCGACGACCTCTCGACCGCGATGGGAGACCCCAGGTGCTCGAAGGCGTTCCCGCTTCTCATGCGCGAGACCGTGCGCATCGGCGAGGCGAACGGACGGCTGGGAGACTCGCTCGCAAGGCTCATCACCACGTTCAAGCGCGCGGTGGAGACGAAGCGCGAGACGATTTCCGCCATGACGTATCCGGCGATCGCGATGATCGTGTTCTTCGCGGTGGGCGCGGTCATCTCGATGAAGATTCCTCCACTCCTCAAGGAGATCGTCGGCCCGAAGGACATTGACAAGATATACAGCCAGCTTCCCGCAGCCATACGGCTCCTCTTCTACATCTACGACCATCCGGCCTGCCTCATCTACCCGCCCCTGGTGATCATCGGGCTCGTCATGCTGTGGCGCACGGGGATGAAATACCACGCCACGCGAATCGCGCTGACGAAGTTCCAGCGGAAGGTATGGATGATCGGTTCCCTGCTCTACCAGTTCGCGCTCGTCAGGTTCCTCGACATGCTCACCGCGAACCACGAGACCGGCATCCAGATTTCGGACTCGCTCCTTCTTATCCAGGGCACGGTGGACGATGCGCTCATAGAGGACAGCCTGGGGCGAATCCGCGAACAGATCGTGACAAGAGGCTCGAGCCTTTCCGCCGCCATCTCGCAGCCGCGAGAGTCTGAGATTTATCCTGGGCTGGTGCGGCAGATGATAAGGGCGGGCGAGGAATCGGGCAAGCTCGCGGACATGGTCCGGCCGATAGTAGATTTCTACGAGAACCAGGCCAAGGCGCTCCTGAGGCGTACCATGGACATGATGACCCCGGTGATGATCATCCTTCTCGGTGCGATGATCGGCCCCGTGATCATCGGCGTGTACAAGACGCTTATCATCCTTTCGAAAGCCGCTGCAAGTTGACGATGGGCGCACAAGAATTCACAAAAAGCGGCGCATTTGTCGCCATGGTGTTTGCGCTTGTCGACGTGTTCGTTCCGTTCGGGCTTGAGCAAATAGGCGAGACGACGGGATGGTTCGACTTTCCCGTCACAAAGACGATCACGGGCTGGTTTTCGGCGGGATCACGCGTCTCGCGCGACCGCCTGCCCGCCTCCAAGCCAGTGGACTGGGAACGCTACCGGAAGGACCTGGAAGATTTCACCCGGTGGGCCGACGGCCAGGTCGAGGCACGCATCTCCTTGCCGCCGCCCGAGGCAGAGGTCATAGAAGTGGTGGAGGAAGAGAGACCCGAACGCGTGATATGGCACGTTCCCGTCGCAAGCTGTACTGCCGGATCCGCGGTCGGGGGCGGCGCAGCCGATGTGCAGGGGTACGTGTTCATATCCGGCATCGACCATCCCTACAGGGAAGGAACCGAGATCGAGCCTTCCGAAGAACTGTGCGGCTACGAGATCGTCTGCATTGGCGAACGGTCCGTGTGGTTCAGGGCCATCCTTGGTCGCGAGGGAGGTTCCCCGATGGGGATAGTCAAGTTCCCCGAGTTCACCCGGGTGGAGGGAGAGAGTCTGGTCAAGGGCAGCCGGAAGTACGTTGTCCGCGACGCGTTTCCGCTGAAGTCCGGCGGGTGGCTGATGGTCGATTCCTTCATGCCGCCGGACGGAGTCGTGTTCAAGATACTTGACGAGAACCGCAGGGAGGTCGCGACCCTTCTTTGCATCGTCATCGGCGAGAAGGGAGACAAGCCATGAGTGCGTGGAAGAACAGCTGGGAGCCGGTCAAGACGGAGATTAATGGGCTGGGGGCCTTCAGGATATCGAAGGTGAAGGTCATGGACGGCGCGATAAACGCCGAGATGTTCAATCGCATAGACATGGAGAAGGAGCACCCCAAGCTCTCGATCGTCCCCGCCGGCGCCGACGGGGACGTTCTTCTCGCCGCGGTCGTAGATTACGAATTCATGACGAGCTTCAACGTCGAAGGCAGCGAGGCGGTTTCCGTCATGACCCGTTGCGGGTTCATCCCGCTCGGACGCGCGAAGGACAGCGAGGACAACAACGCCGATACGCTGTACGTGCTCATCAACGGGCAGAACGCGATGCTCACGGCAATGCCGTACATGCCCACGGACATCTACCGGAACATGACGGCCGTCCTTGCCGAAAAGGAGTCCAAGGCGATCTCCGTGAAGCTCATAAGGGTGGATTCGTCCGTCGTGAACCGAGTGATCGACTTCATCTACTACCGCATCGAGATTTCCGATTCAGGCCCTGACCCGGAAGACCAGGCTGCGAAGGCGCTTTCCGTGGACGTGCAGCCGGGCGAGACCGGGGTCATCATGCAGGCCAGGGCCTGGTTCCGCGAGGCGCTGAACCGCGGGGCCTCCGATATCCACATCGAGCCGATGGACAACGGCATGGGCAGGATACGGCTCAGGGTCAACGGCATCCTCGAGATCCTTCAGCGCCGAATCCCCGTGGGGGACCTCGTTCAGATCGTCACGTGGGTGAAGGCGCAAAGTCGAATGGACATCTCCGAGCGGCGCAAGCCGCTCGACGGCAGCGTGCGCATCTCCTACACCGACAGCGGCGTGGAGCGCCTCGTGGATGTGCGCATCTCCACGATCCCCACGGCCTTCGGGCAGAAGATGGTGATGCGTCTTCTCGATCCCGGTCGGCTCAGGAAGCTGGCCCAGGCCGGCCTCACGGGAACGATCTGGGACGCGGGTCTCCGCCGCCAGTTCGAGACGGCGCTCGGCACGCGAGACGGCATCGTCCTCGTGACGGGGCCTACCGGATCCGGCAAGACCTCGACCCTCAACGTGGCGCTCATGCACCTCCTTGCCGACAACGTGTTCGGCGACACGAAGAACATCGCGACGATCGAGGACCCGATCGAATACACCATCCCCGGCGCGAACCAGACGCAGATCAACGACGCGGCGGGCGTGACGTTCGCGAAGATGCTCCGCGCCCTCCTGCGACAGGACCCGGACATCATCCTCGTGGGCGAAATCCGCGACCCCGAGACGGCGCAGATCGCCGTCCAGGCCGCGCTGACCGGCCACTTGATCCTCGCGACGCTTCACACCAACGACGCCCTCGGCGCGATCGACCGCCTAAAGGACTTGGGTATCTCGCCGTTCTTGATCGGCTCCACGCTCCGCATGACCCAGGCGCAGCGTCTCGTGCGAAAGCTATGCAGCCATTGCGGGAAGAAGATCAGGCTCACGGGCGCCGATCTGGAGCGGAAGGTCTCGGGCAGCAGGATATCCTGCTACGGCGACCGGCTGCTGGACGCCGAGGCGACGGTCTACGAGCCGTCCAAGTGTGCTTTCTGCAACTTGACCGGGTTTGACGGGCGAATCGCGGTAATGGAGATGGTGCCGTCGAGCCAGCCTCTCGTCAAGGCCATCGAGAAGGACCTCAGCTCGCGCCAGCTGATAGAAGTCGCAATGGCGAACGGCTACAGGCCCATGCTCCAGAACGGCGTAGAAATGATCCGTGCCGGCCTCACCTCCATAGCCGAGATGGAGTCGATATCGCTTGCATCCGTCGCAGACGACGAAGAGAAAGTCGGAAAGGAAAAGTTATGAGCAGGAGGATACTGTTCGCGGCGGCGGTCGCTTTCGCAACCGCATCGTCGCTTTGGGCGTGGACGGACTATGCGATTGTCGGCGGCTGCAGGTGCGAGTATGTCGTCGAGGACGGCGAGGCGACGATAACCGGCAACTGGTCGGCGGACAAGCCGACGGGCGACGTGACCATCCCGTCCTCGCTCGGCGGATGTCCCGTGACGGGCATCGGCGAATGGGCGTTCGAAACGTGCGACGGGCTGACGGGCGTGGAGGTGCCGGAGAGCGTGAGGCACATCGGCGGCTATGCGTTCCAGGGCTGTCGCAGCCTTGCGAGCGTGACGTTGGGCGCTGGCGTCACGGACATCGGCGACTTCGCGTTCCTCGACTGCGGCGCGCTTGTGGACGTGACGCTGCCGGACAGCTTGAGAAACATCGGGGAAAGGGCGTTCATGTCCTGCGGACTGACGAGCGTGACGATACCGAGAGGCGTGAAGAACATAGGGGCCGCGCCGTTCGCCGGCTGCAAGGGGCTGACGTCGATCAGCGTCGATGAGGGCAATTTCTACTACATCGCGGTGGACGGCCTTCTGCTGACCAGAGGCGGCGACACCATCGTGCAGGGAGTCAACCGCGACATCGCCATACCCGAGAACCTCGGATGCACAGGGGAGGGCGCGTGCGAGCTGCAGGTACTGGGCGTCATGAGCATCGGGGAGGGGGCGTTCAGCCTGCTTGACCGCATCACCGACATTACGATCCCTGCGGGCGTCACGCGCATCGGCGCCGATGCGTTTACGGGATGCAGCGGGCTGAAGGCGATCAACGTCGCAACGAACAATCCCTCGTTCAAGTCGGCATCCGGGCTGCTGCTGACGAAAGACGGCAAGAAGCTCGTCGCGGCGCCGGGCGGCGTTGAGGAGGCGACGATACCGGACGGCGTGGAGACCATCGGCGAAGGGGCGTTCAAGGAATGCTCCAGCCTCGTGCGCGTGGCTATTCCCGACGGCGTGAAGACCATCGGCGAACGGGCCTTCTGCCTTTGCACCGACCTTGCGGGCATCACGATGCCCAGCAGCGTGACGAGCATCGGGGACTATGCATTCATGGGTTGCGGCAGGCTTGCGAGCGTGACGATACCGAGCGGCGTGACGAGCATCGGGGATTGCGCGTTCGCGCTGTGCACGTCGCTTCGCCAGGCGCGGGTGCCGAGAACGCTCGAGGGCCATGTCCCCGATTCGGCGTTTATCGCCTGCGCGCCCGCCTTTAGGATAGTCTACTACGAGGGGCCGCAGCCTTTGAGCGTCGTCGTGGCCGACGGACAGGAGTCGATGGGACGGACGACGGGCGGGAACGCGTCGTTCACGGCCGGTGCGAAAGTGCCGTTGAAGGCGACGGCGAACAGGGGCTACGTGTTCTCGTGCTGGCGGCGCACGGTGGCAGGTCCGCCCTATGCGGCCGACAGCGGGGAACTGTTGTCGCAGGCGCCGTCGTTCAACTACGTCGCCTCGGGCCTGGAGGAAACGATCGTCGCGGTGTTTGCGACGGTGGAGGACGACGCGGCGAGCCTGAAGGTGAACGTGGCGGACGGCACGACGGCGGCGGACGGAACGTACGCGCTCGACCTCGGCGCGTGCGTGGAGTCGCTCTCGCAGCCGAAATTGACGGTGAAGGGCCTGCCGCCCGGCCTCAAGTACGACGCGGGCACGATGACCGTCAGCGGCACGGCGACGAAGCCCGGCACCTACAATGTGACGGTGACGGCGACGAACGCCTCGGCGACCGGCAAGGACGCCGTGACGCAGACGTTCGCGATCACGGTGCCGAACCTGTCGTGCGACGCATTGCCGAACCTGCTGCCGGAGACGGACGCCTACGGCACGATCCTGTGCGGCGTCGCGTTTGACCCAGACCTCGTGGACGGCGCGCCGGAGGAGGGATGGACGGTGAAGGCGGCTGGACTTCCCGCCGGCCTCGCGTACGACGCGAAGACGGGCGCGATCACCGGCGTCCCCACGAAGGCCGGCACGTACACGGTAACGTTCACGGCGTCGAAGAAGGGCGAGAAGAACCAGATCGCCACGATCACGCTGACGACCGAGGCCTTGCCCGACTGGGCGCAGGGTGCGTTTGCCGGATATGTCAAGGAAGGCGCCGACTATGGCTCGGCCACGATGACGGTGGCCGCAAACGGCAAGGTGAGCGGCAAGTTCACGCTTTCAGGCACGAACTGGACGTTCGCCGCGGCGAGCTACGCGTCCGTTGAATGTCCGTCGCCGGACGTCGACGAGGCGACGTTCAGCGTGAACGCCGAGGCGAAGGCCGACAAGGCGACGATGGCGGTGGCGATTGCGGTCTGCTCGGCGAACGGGCCCGCCGCGGGCGGCACGCAGCTGGAGAACGGCGTAGCCGAGGGAACGGCCGGCGGCTGTGAGGTGACGCTCTGGCGCAACATGTGGAAGGACAAATCGACATCCGCCGCCGCGAAGGCGGTCCTCGCCGGATGGGAGGGCGCATACACCCTCTCGGCGGAGGACGGCGGCTACCTGTCGATCACGGTCGGCAAGAACGGCGACGTGAAGGCGTCCGGCAAGCTCTCTGACGGCACGGCGGTCTCCGCGACGGTCCCCTTGATGTACGAGGATGGCAAAGACTTCTTCACGGTCGTCTGCGTGTCTCCGTCCGCCTACAAGGGCGGGTGCGTTTGGCTGCCGGTCGGGTTCGGCACGGAGCGCGGCCGGCTCGGCGACCTCGGCGAGAGGCTTGTCGTCCGCAGCCGCAACCCGCAGGCTACGGGCGAGTACGGTGCCGGACTCTCTCTCTCCCTCTCGTTCGAAGGCGCGTACTACGACAAGACGAAGAATTTGAGCGACTACTACGAGTCCCTTAGGTTCTCGGCAGACCAGCCGACGCTGGACGGCGCCGCTCCGCAGAACGGCGATGCGGTAGAGGTCGCGATCAACGCGAAGGGCAAGCCCGTGATCGACAAGGCCACCGGCCTGACGCTCACGTTCACGTCGGCGACCGGCGTGTTCAAGGGCAGCTACACGTTCATCTTCGGCGAGAAGACGAAGAAGAAGGTTTCCTTCGAGGGCGTCCTGGTGCAGGGTTCGGACACGCTCCGTGGCTTCTACCCCTGGGATGCATCCGCATCCTACGCCGACCCGAAGACCGGCAAGGAGAAGACGTACAAGTACAAGGAGTCCCACGTTGTCTCGCTATCCGCCCCGTGATGGATAGATCAATCTTGTGAAGTGACGAAAGGACGGGATGATCGCATGAAAAAAGGGGTGACGAAAAGAAAGGAAAGGATGCGCTATGAGTAAAGTCATGCTGTTCATGGCTGTGGCGACAGCGACCGCCGCATTGTTTGGCGACGGGGTTGCCCCGCTTAATCCCAGATTCGCCGAATGGCGCGAGGGGCAAGCGTCCCTTTCGCCCGCAAACGGGCCGGTCGGCGGCAACGTGGCCGACGGGAACGTCGCCAATCCCCAGCTGCGGGCAGGCGGGGTGATTCCAAGCCCGTTCGACAGGTCCTACCTCAAGGATTTCTACGTCGACGGAGAGGCCGTCTCGCCGCTCAAGCCGAGGCGGGCCAGGTTGCTCGGAGCCGGAAATTCCGCCATCCCGAGCGCATACGACACGCGAGTCGACGGCAGGGGACTCACCAGCGTCAAGAACCAGAGCCCCTACGGCACGTGCTGGGCACACGCCACGTGCGGATGCCTTGAGGCCTGGCTGCTGAACGTGGGCAAGGGGACATTCGACCTGTCGGAAAACAACCTCGTCAACCTTCACGGAAGGGATTGGAGCTTCAGCGAAGGGGGAAATGGCGACGTCGCCTCCGCATATCTGCTGCGGTGGGGCGGCCCGGTGCTGGAGTCCAGCGACCGTTATCCCAACATCGGCGGCAGTCCGCCCAATCTGGAGCCGATCCTGCACCTCCAGAACGTCAAGTGGATCCCGGGCCGGACGTCATCCACCGACAACGCCCTGATCAAGAAGGCGGTGATGAAGTACGGCGCGGTGTCGGTCGATTATTTCCACGAGCCGGCGGCGGGCGGCGGCGGCGTGGATCTGAAGACAAAGAACGCCTACTGGAATCCCCCCGAGGGCGCGTACTACAGAAGCGCCTACCACGACTCCAACCATGAGGTTTGCATCGTGGGATGGGACGACAACTATTCCGCCGGGAATTTCTCCACGAGGCCGCCTACCGACGGCGCGTTTCTCATAAAGAACAGCTGGGGGACGGGATTCGGCACGAGCGGCAACAAGGGTTTCTGCTGGATATCCTACCATGACGCGACCTTGGCGCAGACGGTGTCATACGTCTTTGCCGACACGGAGGCGGTCGACAACTATGACGACATCTACCAGTACGATCCGCTCGGACTGGTCTCGACATACGGCCGCGCCGGCGGCACGCGGTACGGCGCCGCGATGTATGCGGCTAGGGAAGACATGACGGCCGCCGCAGTCGGCTTCTATCTTCCCGAGCCGTATGCGCAATACGAGATATCCGTCTATTCCGGCTGCGCTGACGGCAAGCCGACATCGGGCACGAAGATCGGCTCGGCCAGCGGAAGCGCAAGCGAGTACGCCGGCTACGTGACGGTGCCGGTGTCCTGCAGATCGTCAATCCCGAAGGGAACAAGGTTTTCGGCTGTCGTCAAGGTCATGACGGCGTCCGCCTACCAGCTGGCAATAGAACATCCCGTGCAGAATTACTCCAGCGACGCTTCAGCGAAATACGGCGAGACGTTCATCTCCAGCGACGGCACGTCGTGGAGCGACTTCAACGGCGAGATTTCGGGCGCGAGCTTCTGTTGCAAGGTCTATGCCAAGCGGTCTGTCGCGCCGTCCGGCTCCTACGTCGTGAAGTTCGCGGCGAACGGCGGAACGGGATCGATGGCGGACCGCACGTACAGCTACGGGAAGAGCTACACGTTGCCGGCGAATGCGTTCACCAGGGACGGATATTCGTTCGCCGGATGGAACTGGTCCGGCGGGCAGTTCGCCGACTGCGGCACGATCTCGTTCACATCCGCCGTGTCGAGTCCGCTCACGCTTACCGCGCAGTGGCAGAAGACGTCCGCCGCCAAGCCGTCAAGGCCCGTGATCTCCGGCGTGACGCAAGGCGACCTCGAC
>JAEEGL012582582.1_pt1 | contig 11339 bp, 7 predicted proteins | sample 9134231 | NCBI WGS metagenome assembly JAEEGL01 (sample SAMN16246548, study PRJNA631951) | gut metagenome | biome: gut microbiome; feature: rumen; material: fiber-attached | host: Bos | place: Iran: Karaj | collected 2018-10
CAGCCGACGCCCATCATCCGGTGCAGTACTTCCTGATAGGCTTCCGCCACATGATCCATATCCCGCCGGAACCGGTCCTTGTCCAGCGGCTCATGGGTGCTGCTGTCCCAGAAACGGGCCGTGTCCGGGGTAATTTCGTCCGCCACGAGGATTCTTCCGTGATACCTGCCGAACTCCAGCTTGAAATCGATCAGCTCGATGTTGATCTCCTTCAGGTAATTCATCAGCAGGTCGTTCACCTTGAAACAGATTTCGTCAATCCGGGCCATTTCCTCGGGGGTCGCGGCCTTCATGGCGTAAATATGCGTGTGGTTGATCAGGGGATCCACGTCCATATCCGTATCCCGCAGCACGTATTCCACCACCGTCGGATCCAGTTTCTGCCCCACGGGGATGCCGATGCGTTCCGCCAGGTTGCCGGCGGCCCGGTTGCGGATCTTGACGGCGAAGGGCAGCATGTCACATCGTTTCACCAGGCTGTGGCGGGCATCGATCTTTTCGATGAAATGGTTCTCGATCCCGTTGGCGTTCAGCAGGGAGAACAGATGCTCGCACACCGCGTTGTTGACTTCTCCCTTTCCCAGGATCCTTCCCCGTTTCAGGCCGTGAAAAGCCATCGCCTCGTCCTTGAAAAAGACGATCGCCTTGTCCGGGTCATCCGTCGCGTAAACCTTTTTCCCTTTTCCCTCGCGCAAAATCATCCCGATTTCAGGCATCCGGCGTTCCTCCGTTTCGTTCCCCTTGAATTCCTGTATTTTATCATCTTACCCGTTTTTTCTCAAGACGTCGGAAATGTCCCCTCTTTCAGCCAAAAAGGACAATTCCCGGACGTTTTTACAGATTTCCGTGCAATCGTTCGGGCTGTGCCTGTTGCGCCCTTTTCCGGAAAAAGGTAAAATAATTGTATCCGTTCCGTGGAACGGAAAACACACAGCAAGATCTGGAGGAATAACATGGATCGTTACGGTAGAGTCCGGCGTGAAGGGCTTCGGGTCTATACGGCCGCCATCCAGGCGAACCAGGATCCCTATCTCCCGGTGCTGGAGGCCAGGGTTCCGGAGCTGGCATCCCTGTCCCGGCTGTCCCTGGGGATCATCTCCGTTCCCCTTTCCCGGGTGGTCGGTTCCGTTTCGGAAGGCCGTTCCAAAGCCTTTACCAAAAATTTTCTGCCGATTCTGGACGGGGGCAGCGAGTTCGCCGCCAAATGGGATCACCTGTACGAAAGCGTGGAAGCCAAAGGGGTGACCATGCCCGTTACCGCCCTTGAATATCTCGGATACTATTACATCATTGAAGGCAACAAGCGGGTTTCCGTCATGAAAGCCATGGGAGCCCGGGAAATCGAGGCGGATGTGACCCGGGTTTATCCGCCCCGCACCCAGGACGACGAAATTACCGCCTACTATGAATACTGCGATTTCACAAAGGAAACCGGAATGTACGGAATCCTCTTCACCCGTCCCGGTTCCTACCAGAAACTGGTTTCCCTTCCGGGCATGCGGGCCGGGGAAAAATGGACCGAGGACGAAATCCTTTCCCTCCGCAAGCTTTTCCACTACTTTGCCGAAACCTACGAAACCCAGATGAAGGATACGGAATGCCTGCCCGTGGGGGACGCCTTCCTGGCCTACCTGATCGCCTTCGGCTACCTCAGCGTCCGGGACGATTCCATGGACAAAACCCGGGAGCGGGTCCGCCTGATGTCCCGGGAATTCGAAGTGCACGACGGACGGGTCAACCTGGTGATGGACCGGGCCAATCCGGCTCCCGCCGTTCCCCTGATTACCTCCCTGTTCCGGCCTTCCCACCTGAAAGCCGCCTTCCTTTTCAACCGGCCCATTGAGGCTTCCGCCTGGAACTACTGGCACAACCTGGGCCGCCTGGAGGCGGAGGAAAAGCTGGGCGGCAAGCTGGAAACCGTCGCCCGCATCGTTCCTTCCCGGGCGGATTTCGAACAGACGGTGGACCAGCTGATCAGGGACGGGTATACCGCCTTTTTCGCCACCTCTCCCGTGATGCTCAACAGCGCCATTGAACCGGCCCTGACCCATCCGGAGGCGCGGTTCCTCTGCTGCTCGCTCCTGTCCAGCTACACCAACATCCGCACCTACTACATCCGCTTCTTTGAGGCAAAATTCCTGCTGGGGCTGGCTGCCGGCATCCTTTCGGACAACGGGAAAATCGGCTATATCGCGGATTATCCGATTTACGGTTCCCCCGCCGCGGCCAATGCCTTCGCCCTGGGGGCCCGCATGGTGAATCCCGGCGCGAAAATCTACCTGAACTGGTTCTCCGCCTCCTGGTACAACGACGCCATGCCCTTTGAGGATCCGGAAATCCGGGTCGTCTGCAACCGGGATATTACCGCGCCCCAGTATGATGCCCGGGACTATGGCCTGTATGTCCGCAAGGACAAGAGCCTGGTGCACATGGCCACGCTGGTTCCCCGCTGGGGGCTTTTCTACCGCCTGATTTCCGAAATGATCCTCAACGGCACCTTCAACCCGGCGGAGAACCGCCAGACCTCCACCAACTACTGGTGGGGCATCGGATCCCACATTCTTGACGTGGCCTTCTCTTCCCGTTTCGATCCCTACGCGGCCCGGATTATCCACCATTTCCGGGAGGAACTGAAGGAAGGCACCTTCACCCCCTTCGAAGGGGAAATCCGGGATCAGTCCGGCGCCCTGCGCTGCGAGGCGGACCGCCGCCTGACCCCCGCGGAAATCCTTTGCATGGATTACCTGGTGGACAACATTGTCGGTTCCTTCCCCCGGGAAGACGAACTGATTGAAACCGCGCGCCCCCTGGTTCGTCTCCAGGGCATTCACGGTGAACTGAGGCCCGAGCTTTCCTCCTTCAGCTGGAACAGAAAGTGAGGTGAAACCATGCGGATTCTTGCCATTTCAGATGAGCCCTCCGCCAGGCTGTGGGGAGAGCAGTGCCGGAAAGCGCTGGAGGACGTGGATATGATTCTTTCCGCCGGCGACCTGCCGTCTGCCTATCTGTCCTTCCTCACCTGCTTTACCAGTGCGCCGGTGGTCTACGTCCACGGCAACCACGACGACCACTATGCGCAGAAGCCGCCGGAAGGCTGCCTGTGCGCCGACGGAAAAATCATTGAGATCAAAGGAATCCGCATCCTGGGCCTGGGCGGCAGCCTCCGCTACCGCCCGGACGCCGTAAACATGTACACCGAGCGGGAAATGGAAGGCCGCATCGCCTCCCTTCGCCGCAGCCTCCGGGCCACCGGCGGTTTTGACATCCTGCTGACCCACGCCCCCATCCGCGGCCTCGGGGATGACGACCATCCTTCCCACCGGGGTTTTGAATGCTTCGGCCCCCTGCTGGACCGGTACCACCCGGCCGTGATGATTCACGGTCATATGCACCAGGCCTATTCCGCCTTTTTCCAGCGGCAGCGGGAATATCACGGGGTGCCCGTGATCAACGCCTCCACCTCCTGGGTTTTTGACCTGCCGGAAACCCCGGACCGAAAGGAGCCATCCTTCCGCGGCCGGAGAATCCTGAAAAAAGCCAGCCGGTTCGAATGAACCGGCCGGCATTTTTTTATGCACAGTATTTCTTTTTGAAATCCTCCGGCTTCAGGGGTTTGTCAAACAGGTACCCCTGCAGCAGCACGTCCCCGAAGGAGCGGAGGTAATCCCGTTCCTCCGGTTTTTCCACGCCTTCGAAGCACAGCAGCATCCGGTGGTCCTCCGCAATGGAAGCCAGCAGCTTCGCGAACTTCGGATCGTTGTCGTTTTCCCGCATATGCTGGGTAAATTCCATATCCAGCTTGATCTCGTTCACGTCCAGGTGCAGCAGCAGGTCGATGGTGGAGAATCCGGTGCCCATATCGTCCAGCGCCACCCGGAATCCGGCTTCCCGCAGCTCCTTCACCCGCTGTTTGAGCACGGCGAATTCCATTTCCTTGCAGCGTTCCGTCAGCTCCAGGATCAGGTTCTCCGCGGGATACTTTTCCTCTTCAAGGATTTTCAGCACCCTCGGGACGAAATCATCCGAATAAAGCTGGATGGCGGTAATATTGACATTGATGTTGAAGTCCGGAAGGGACTTCCGGATTTCGCCCGCGCTCTTCATGGCGTTCCGGATAATATCGTATCCCAGCTCCGTATAGGCCGGATCGCTTTCCAGGAAGGAAATGAACCGTCCCGGTGCCACTTCTCCCAGTTCGTCGGTTACGTAGCGCAGCAGGGCTTCCGCACCGGTTACCTTCTCCGTCCGGGCGTTCAGGATCGGCTGCAGCCGCAGGATGAAACGGTCCCGGTTGTTCACGGCGTCGCTGTGCACCGTGCGCAGCAGCCTGGCTTCCTCCTCCCGGGTGTCCCCTTCACTGTGCCGGTAGAAGGCCACGCCGTTTTCGTGTCCGAAGCCCGCTTCCTCCGTGATGTAAAGCACCGCGCTGCGCACATCCACCGCTTCGCGGAACGCCTCGTCCGGCAGCAGGGCGCCGCCCGCATAGACGCTCAGGGGAATCACGTGACTGCCCGCGATCACCCCGGCGCCGCAGGCTTCCCGGATCCGGCAGAAAACCTCGTCCGCTGTGCCCCGGTCATTGCCTTTCAGGCAGAAAACAAAGCAATTGCCGTTGTCGCTGTAAACTTCTCCCCGGTCCTTCACCGCCTGCAGGCAAATATCCGCCACAGACCGCATGGCGCCGAAAATGGATTCTGAACCGTAAAGCATCCGGGCCCGCTTGATGTTCCGGATTTCCATCCGCACCACCATGACCTCTTCCCGGTTTTCCATCACCGCATCCATCCGGTCCATCAGCGCGTGCTCGTTCAGCAGGCTCGTCACGCTGTCCCGGATCTTCGGGGCGCCGTGGTTCACAATATAGCCGCAGAAAATATCCGGCTCTCCGTCCCGGCCGTGGTAAAGGCCGCCCCGGCAGGTCACTTCCACATAGCTGCCGTTCCGGCCCCGGGCCCGGTATTTGTAGAAATGATAGTCCTTCAGGCTCTTGAGCGTCATCCGCACGTCCGCCTCATATCCGTCCCGGTCGGCGGGATGAACATGCTCCAGCCAATGCTCCAGGAAGTCCTGGATAAACTCGCTCTCCAGCCCGAAGAATTCCGCCATGCCCGGCGCCACCCGGGTCACATTGGTCTCCAGGTTGGTCATGAAGGGATAGAACTCCTCGCTGGTCAGGCACATGGCGTCGAAAACCCGGTCCGTCAGCCCGTAAAGGTTCAGCCGGGTTCCGTTCTCGTGAACGCTTCCCACCGCGACTTCCCGCTTCAGGGCCGTCTTGTCCCGGTACATCATGTAATCCGCAACCCGCAGCACGTCCCGCAGGTTGTTGTATTTCGTGTCGGAAACCGCGTATCCGATGGCCAGCTCCGGATGATACCTGCCCCGTTCCGCCTCGCGCATGCAGGCATCCTGCACCCGCTGGATGTCCTTTGCCACGATTTTTTCATCGTTTTTGCGGTAAACCGCCAGGAATTCGTCTCCGCCCATGCGGTAGATATGCTCCGCCGAGCGCAGGTTCTGAACCAACAGGGCAGCAATCCTGCTGATGTAGGTGTCCCCTTCCTGGTGGCCGTACAGGCCGTTGATGGAGCGGAGGTTGTTGATATCGATGAAGACAAAGGTAAAGGGTGTTTCCTTGTTCTCCATGAACTCCTTGTCGTATTTCTCCATGTCATACTCGTAGCTGGAGCGGGACCCCAGGCCGCTCAGGGCGTCCAGCAGGATCTTTTTCTCCAGCACCGCCGCCGGATTCTCCATGGAGAAGAAAAAGCCGATGGAAATCACCGTCAGCGCTGCCCCCGTAAACAGGAACTCCTTGACGGCCATCTGGACGATTTCCGCCGCGATCAGCAGGAAAAGCATCGGAACCAGCAGCAGCCGGATATGCTTTCCGACCCGCCGGTTGTTGGCCAGGATCATGGCGATGGACACAGCAAACATCAGCAGGCACATGGCAAAGCCCACCATCGGTGCGCTGCCTGTGCTGGCCCGGGTTCCGTCGAAGGGCTCATATTGAATTGTCAGGACTCCCAGAAGGGTCAGGACAAGAAACACCGCCGCGGCGCAGTCCGCGGTGATCCGGATCGGCTTCAGGCGCTGCGGATAACACAGGTTGGTAATATAGACCAGGACCTCAACGGAGAAAAAAATCGCGGAAAGATAGAAAATGATGTGCCCGCCGTCCAGCAGCCACCGGGGTACGGAATCCGGATGGTTCACCATCCATACGGTAACACCGTCCATCACCACATGGGTGATGGAAAATGTCAGAAGCAGGTTAAAGATCCTGCCGTCCTTTCCCATCCGGTATGCCCTGGAAATAAAAGCCAGGTACACCAGGAGAATCAGGCAGACGATCTCGGTCCTCAGGATAAGAATGGGGTTCATCCGTCGCTCCCTCTTTCAGCGGATCAGCCGTCGCACATCCATTGATTAACCATTTCGGTTTCTTTTTCGTTTATATCCAGCATGTAGGCACGGTGACGCTCATCCGGTTCCGGATCTCCGGAAACCGCAAAGCGTTCAGCGGGCACATGCAGCCCTATATACTCCCTGTTCCTTATAATTTTGACATAATCCGAAATGGTTGTCAATCTTTTTTCCAATTCCACCCCGTAGGGCCCGTCTATGGGAGAGTTATGATTGTCCGACCCGGCGGTCATGACCAGGTTTTCCCTTTTTCCCATCCGGTACGCCCGGGAATCGTCAATGGCTTCATTGCCCCGGTTGGCGGCCTCGATGCCGTCGCAGAAAAGCGTGCCCACCCGGATGTAGTTCATGTAGCCGCGAATCCGGAACGGATGCGCCTGGATCACGCAGCCGCCGGCGCGGTGAACCTCCTCCAGCTGCTGGCGGCGGGTCCATCTTTCCATTTCCGGATGCGCTTTCATATATTCCTTTGTCAGTCCGTAAACCAGGTACTCATCCCCGGAGAAGTTCTGTTCCAGCCCGAAAAAAACATCCAGGCCGATCCGGTCCCCTTCTTCCTTCGCGTCCTCATAGCCCCGCCAGAACAGGTCAATCCGCTCCTCCCAGGGCAGGGACCGGTCAATGGCGGTGTTCCCGCCGAAAAAGTGATCCGTCATGATGATCCCGGTAAAACCCGCTGCCTTGTAAAAGCGGGCGTGTTCCTTTCCGGTGCTTTTTCCGCAGGCGCTGGCCAGGCAGGTATGCATATGCGTCTCGTACAAAAACGGCATGCTCGTTCTCCTTCTTCCTTTGTCAGCCTATACTACTCTTTTTTTTCCGTTTCTTCAACAAAAAAACCGCCGCTGACCCGTCGGATCAGCGGCTTTGGGTGAACGCATGTTCTGTTTTCAGATTTCCCCGTCCCGTTTGAGGTAATTCACCAGGGTGACAAATTCTTCCTTAAAGCTGTCCCCGCTGACGCTTCCGCAGTCCCGGAGCAGGCCCAGGGCCGTTTCATAGGTGGCGTCGCCCTTCCATTCGCTGGAGCGCAGGATCATTCCGACCTCCGCCACCGCCGCGGCGAACTTCATGTTGTCGCTCAGGGTTTCCGCGGGCTTGTTTTCCACGGGATATTCGTACAGTCTGCTTTCGGTTCCCTCCGGCTCCTTGGCGCGGATGCTCACCGTCAGCAGGTCTCCCTCCCCGCTGCCTTCCGCCGTCTGGTAACGGCTTTCCGCAGCGCCGAAGTCAAAGTCGGAGTTCACCGGCACGATCTCGTACAGGGCCGTCATCCGGTGGCCGCTGCCGATTTCACCGCCGTCCTTGGTGTCGTCCGCAAAGTCTTCCGCCGCCAGCAGCCGGTCTTCATAGCCGATCAGCCGGTAGCCCTTCACCTGGGCCGGATTGAAGTCCACCTGGATCTTCACGTCCTTCGCCACCGTGATAAAGGTGCCGCCGCCCTCGGTTACCAGCGCCTTGCGGGCTTCGTGGATCGTATCGATATACCAGCAGTTTCCGTCTCCGTAGTCCGCCAGGGCTTCCATTTTGTTGTCCTTGTAGTTTCCCATGCCGAAGCCCAGGCAGGTCAGGCCGATGCCGGTCTTCCGCTTTTCTTCCACCATCCGCACCAGGTCGCCTTCGCTGGTAACGCCCACGTTCAGGTCTCCGTCCGTGGCCAGCAGGATCCGGTTGACGCCGCCGGGCACAAAATGCTTTTCCGCCAGTTCATAGGCCCGCCTGATTCCCGCGGAACCGTTGGTGGACCCGCCGGCTTCCAGATCGGAAATGGCTTCCATAATCCGGGACTTTTCCCCGGCCGGCACGCCGTCGATCACCACCCGGTCCTGGCTGGCATAGGCCACGATGGACACCGTATCCTCCGGGCGCAGGTCCTCCAGCAGCATCAGGAAGGCCCGCTTGACCAGGTCCAGCCGGTCCTCGCCGTACATGCTTCCCGAGGTATCAATCAGGAACACCAGGTTGTGCCCCGGCAGCTGGTCCTGTTCCGCCTGCTGCGCCTGCAGGCCGATCTGCAGCAGCATCGTTTTGCTGTTCCAGGGGCAGGGGGCGTATTCGATGGTCACGCCGAAGGGATCGTTTCCTTCCGGCTGTTTGTAATCATAGTGGAAATAGTTCAGCATTTCCTCAATCCGCACGCTGTCCGGGGGAATCGTATCCCCGTTCAGGATCCGCCTGCGCAGCTGCGCGTAGGAGGACGTATCCACATCCGCCGCAAAGGTGGACAGCGGAGAGGTCAGGGTGCTCAGGAACCGGTTGCTTTCCATGTGGTTATACTCATCCGTGCTGAACTCCGGCATTCCCGGCCACGGGGCGCCGGCGGCCGGCATCGGCATGGCCGTCATCATCGGCATGGCGTTTCCTGCGTAGGCTTCATACAGGGCGCCGGATTCTTCCGTTTCCCAGTCCTGGTATTCCCGCCGTTCTTCACGGACATGTTCCTTTTCCTCTTCCAGGATTTTCCGGGTCACATGGTCCGCCAGGCCGGTTTCCAGCAGGTTATGCTTCCGCTGGAACCATTTCACGGCCTCTTCCGTTGCCTCGTCGTACTCGCCGGTGGCTTCCCCTTCCAGGTACTCCAGCTCAATCAGCTTTTCCTGCAGGCGTTTGACTTCCTCCCCCTTGTCGCCCGGCCGGAGGATTCCGTCCTCCGCCAGGGCGCCGGCGGCCACTGAAAGCGTCATGATGACGGTCAGTATGATTGCGATCCACTTTCTCATTTCTGTTTTTCCCCTTTCTTCCTCCGGTTTTCCCGGCTCACCCTGTCTGACGCCGCATCCGGAAAAAAGTTCCCGGTTCCGGAAAAAATTTTTAAATCAGAAACGGATCATCACCTTGAGCATGTCTCCCGCCAGGCGGTCAAATTCCCGGAACGCCCGTTCCGCTTCCGCGAAATCATACACGTTGGTAATCACCTGCTCCACGCCGGGATCCTGCTCCTTCACGGTCCGGATCAGGTCCCGGAAATCCTTTGTCAGCGCGTTGCGGCTTCCGAAAACATTCAGTTCCTTTTTCTGGATCACCGTGAAATTCAGGTCACTATTGTGCTTTCCGATGCCGATCAGCGACACCCTTCCGCCGAAGCAGGCCGCGTCCAGGCAGTCCTGGAAGGTGGAAGGAAGCCCCACGCATTCCACCGTTGCGTCGAACCCGCAGCCTTCGGTGATTTCATCGCAGGTTTTCCGGAAGTTTTCCGGGCTGTCGTTCAGGAAGGTGCCCGCCAGGCCGAACCGGGCCGCGTATTCCAGTTTCCGGGGCGCCACATCGCAGATCCACACCTGCGCGCCCCGGGCTTTGGCCGCCACCGCCGCCAGCACGCCGATGGTGCCCGCGCCCACCACCAGCACCCGGTCGCCGGCGCCCACTGCCGCCCGCTGAATCCCGTGGTAGCCGATGCAGAAGGGTTCAATCAGCGCCAGGGTTTTCGCGTCCAGTCCCTGCCCGTCAATCAGCCTCTCCACCGGCATGGTCAGGTATTCGGTGAAGGCCCCGTCCCGCTGCACCCCCATGGTCTGGTTGTCCATGCACGCGTTCACCAGTCCCCGGCGGCAGGAATAGCATTTTCCGCAATTGAAATACGGGTTTGCCGTCACCACGTCTCCGGGCCGGAAGCCCTGTTCATTCTCTCCGATTTCCACAATTTCCGCGGAAAACTCATGCCCGGGAATCCGCGGATAAGTCAGGTAGGCATTGCTGCCCCGGAATGAATTCAGGTCGCTGCCGCAGATGCCGCCGTAAAGCGGCCGGAGCAGTGCCTCTCCCTTTCCCGGCACCGGCCGGTCAAACTCCCGGATTTCCACTTTCCCGGGAGCGGCGATCACAATTCCTTTCATTTTCACCGGACATGCACTCCATTCTGTTTATTTTGCCCGTTTCCGCAGGCATTCCGCACCGGGGCTGCCTTGCAGGCACCGGACACAATACGGCGAAACCCCCGGGATGCCTTTATTCCCACCGGAGAAGGGTTTCCTCCCGGATGTTTTCAAATCCGTAGGCAATATGCTCCTTCGCATGCGCGTCGCTGGACAGGAGCATTTTCCCGCCCTTTTCCCGGATATACTGCCGGATTTCCCCGGCGGGATAGGGGCCGGTCCGGTATCCCCGGCTCATGGCGCCCGTGTTGATTTCAAAGGGCTTTCCGGTTTTCAGCAGCGTATCGCAGGCCTGCTGCCAGGCCCGGATGTACCGCGGATGGCGGACGTCGAAGGAGGGATCCGCCTCGATAAACTTCGTCACCAGGTCAAAATGGCCGATGATGTCGCATTTCGTCACCTCCGCCACCCGTGCTTCCGTGGCGTAATAGGCTTCCGCCAGCGCGTACATGTCCCCGCCGAAATAAACCGCGGCGCCTTCCCGGAGCTTTTCCGGCGTCCAGTCAATGGAAACATGGTGCCCGTCGGGCATGGCCAGCCAGTGCACCGAGCCGATGGTGTAGTCATATTCCCCGAAGTCATCGGTCAGGAAATCCCGTTCCAGCCCGCACAGCACCCGGATCTGTCCGGCATATTTTTCCTTCAGCCGGCCGATTTCCTTCCGGTACTCCGGGCTTTGCTCCAGCTTCATGCCGCAGGGATCCCCGGAGCTGTGGTCGGAGATACCGACGGTTTCCAGCCCCCGGCGGATGGCCTCCTGCACCATTTCCTCCGGGGTGTTTTTTCCGTCGGACCACACCGTGTGCATATGCAGATCAAACATCAGGTCATCTTCTCCTGCTTTACTTTGTGGTCGATCACATGGCGGGAGGCCAGTTCCCGGTGAATATCCTCCAGGGAAATGCCCGCTTCGATCATCAGCACCATCACGTGATACGTCAGGTCCGCGATTTCATAAATGGTTTCCTTTTTGTCCCGGTCCTTGGCGGCAATGATCACCTCGGTGGATTCCTCGCCCACCTTCTTCAGGATCTTGTCCAG
>JAEEGL012619954.1_pt1 | contig 11339 bp, 15 predicted proteins | sample 9134231 | NCBI WGS metagenome assembly JAEEGL01 (sample SAMN16246548, study PRJNA631951) | gut metagenome | biome: gut microbiome; feature: rumen; material: fiber-attached | host: Bos | place: Iran: Karaj | collected 2018-10
CAAACCATGAGAGTCACCAACACCCAAAGTCCGCTTCGGCGGCCTAAGGTGGGGGAGATGATTGGGGTTAAGTCGTAACAAGGCATCCGTACGAGAACGTGTGGATGGATTACCTCCTTTCTTGAGAAGGATTTGATGCGCTAAAAACAGCAATGTTTTTAGTAGCTAGGTCGGTTACGATTATGTCGAGTAAGCTTAGGACATAATTTTATCTGGTTCACCAGACGTAACTAAAGCTAAACATACGACTCACGATGATAATTGCACAACTAAGTTGTTAAACAAAGTCCACCCGAGAGGGTGGATTTTTGTTATTATTTGATCTTAGGGGAAGACTATCTTGTCATCTCTGTAAAATATGTTATAATATAGATGTATTTGGGGAGAGAAATAAGAAACTTAATTTTTTGGTGGAATTATTGACATTCACGGGGAGGTGACGTTATGTCAACAAGATTGAATAATGAATCATATTATGAAAGTCCGAGCGGTGACAAGAAACAAGAGCTTCTTGAACTGTTACGTGACTATATGGTGAAACATAATAACATGAATCCGACACTGAACGATTTACGCGATGATCCGTTAATGCCGGAACAGACTGGTAAGAATATATATTCTACCTATTTTGGCGATTTGCCGAAGGCTGTTTTTAAAGCTCAGCGTATGATACCGAAAAATGATACGGATGAGAAGCTTGAAAAGGACCTCATGGACAAGGTTCTTGATGCTTGTTTTCAGCATGGCAATGATCATTCATGGATTTCGGAAGCTTCTTTGATCAAGATAGGTATTGCTATGAAGGATGTAAATCGTTTTTATGGCAATATCAAGAAGTTCAAGGAAGCAGTTAAAGATCGTTTATGGGCGCAGAAGCATAATAGGAATAAGAAGAGGGATAAACCTTTTTCACAACCTAGGGAAAACGATTCTCAGAGGCTGGCATCTACTGTTACTGTACCTACGGCAGTTTTGAAATCTGTGGCGGAAGCCAGGGAAGAAACCAAAGATCCTGAACCGACCGTAAAGGTTGGCGAGTTGGGTTGCGTCGAATCTAATCCTCCGAAACTGGCTGCAAAAGAATTTGCGGAAAAGATTGCCGAAAAGGTTATCGAACGTACGGCTGAGGAATCTCCGGAATATACTCAGGGGACAGATTCGGCTGATGATTATTATCTTATCGATGAAGAGCATGAGCATTCTGAGTCTTCTTCTGAACAACCTTTTGGAACCGAGACGGTGGCTATCGATGTAGTAGCTGAAACAAAGTCTGAAAATACATCTGACGTCGAAGTTGAGCCTGAAGTTGAGGTAAAGGTGGAGTCTGAACCTAAGCTTGAGTCTGAATCTGCGTCGGAGCTTAAAACTGAGGCGGAATCCGAAATTGACTTCGGTGAAGATTGTTGCGAGAATTATCGTAAGATATGTCTGGCAAAGGGATACATTATTGCACAAACCGAGTTGAGAGAGCTTCGCAAAAATGGATATGGTAGTATTCTTCCTTTTTGGGAGAAGCTAATTAAGAAGTTTGGCCCTTGCTATGATTGGGATACTATCATTGGCGTACCATTTAAGACAGAGAAGCAGACGGCATATATGAAAGCCATGAAAGAAAAGGCCATGAAGCCGGTTGAACCCGAGAAGGATGAAACTTCGATTGATGTAACGGCGGATGTGAAAGAAGATTCTTTAGATGAGAAGGCGACTGACGTTAAAGAAGAGACTTCGATTGAGACGACAGTAGATGCTGAAGAAGACGAAAAGGTGACGAAAGAAGACGCGGATAAGGAGGAGACGGTTATGGAGGAACCGAAAGTTGAGAATGTAGAGAAGGAAGTAGAGCAGCCTGAGGTTGTAGTTTCTGGATCAAATATTGTTGTAAATGTAGAGATGGAACAGAGAAAGTTTAATATTTGTATTGATGCCACACTCCCCAAGAACGGGCATGGTACATTTACTGTTCCTGTAACTATTACATATTAATCATTTCCACCAAAAAGAAAAACCACGCGGAATTTGCGTGGTTTTTTCTTGTAGAGTTTTTATCTTTCGTCGCCGTGACCGTGGATTGTATTGCGTTGATAGCGATCTTCGAGCTTATTGATGTTTTTCTCGGCCACTTCGGAAAGGGAAACGCCTAAATAGCGCGAAATGGAGGCTACGTACCAGAGAACGTCGCCAAGTTCTTTGACGATGGCGGCGCGATCTTCTTCGGTTGGTTCGCCTTTTTTGTCGCGGATAATCTTTTTGACTTTGTCGGCAGTTTCGCCAGCTTCGCCAGTGAGGCCGAGGATTTTTTCGATAAAACCAGCAGAGGTAAAGTTGTCGGTTTCTACTGAAGTGTCATATTTGATGATGTTTTTTTGATATTCGTCTAATTTCATTATGCCTCCTGATTGGTATTATTATAGCATGGAATCATTCCAGGCTTTTTTTCTATCTCAATAAAAGTGATATAATACAGATATGAAAGAAGCCACGCAAGCAATGAATCCGGCAGAGGACACAAGAAATCTTGTAGATGAGTACAAGGGAATGACGAATGAACAAGTTTTTGATGCATTGAACAAAAAACGTAATTCGCTTGAAGTGGCTATTGAAAATGTTGAACACGATTTTAATATTGGCACGATTGTGCGTAACGCAAATTCATTTAATGTAAGTAAAGTTCATATTATTGGTCGTAAAAAATATAATCGTCGTGGTGCAATGTGCACGGATAAGTATCTCGAGATTGTGCATTGGGATGATATTAAAAGTTTTGTTCAGTCTCAACAGGGGCGAGAAATGGTGGCAATTGAAAACAATACACCACGAGCGTTGCCGATGCATGATAAAAAATTTGTTCAAAATACTACATTGATTTTTGGCTCAGAAGGAAATGGGATTTCGGAAGAACTGCTCGCGGCAGCGCAAGATGTGCGCTATATTGAGAGCTTTGGTTCTACTAGATCAGTAAATGTCGGGGTGGCGGCAGGGATAGCAATGTATGAATGGACGCGCCAAATCGTTCTTTAGGCGTGTTAATATCAGCCGTCCATGGCTTAAATTTGCTCTTATAATACTTATGGTTTTGACAGTTAAGTTTGTGGTGCGAGCGCGACCGCAGATTTTTGAAGATGAAGTGATAGCTAGTTATGTAACCACTCCGATGATTATCCAGCCTAAGGTACCAGAGAGGCCATGGCGTAATCTAGAGGGCAAAAAGCTCGTAGTATTAACTTTTGATGATGGACCAAGTAATGCGACTACGCCTTGGTTGCTTGACACTCTTTATGAGAAAAATGTACCGGTGACGTTTTTTGCGCTTGGATCGATGATACAAAATAACCCAGAGATTGTATTAAGAGAGGTAAGGGAAGGTCACGAGGTGGAGAGCCATACGATGTGGCACCAGAATTTGACGGCTATCTCAGAGGAAGATGTAATTGCTGATGTGGAAGAGGCGAGACAAGTTTATAAGGATTTACTGGGGTATGAACCGAAGTATATTCGCCCACCTTATGGTGCGTCGAATTACAAACTAGAGAACAATGCTGGTGTGCCGCTAATTGCTTGGACGGTAGATTCTTTGGATTGGAAATATAAAGATGTGGATTCGATTTTGTGGCGTAGTCAGCAGAATCTTAAAGATGGTGGAGTAATACTGATGCACGATATTCATGAGACAACGATTGAAGCGGTGCCGTATCTGATCGATATTTTAAGGGGCAATGGTTATGAGTTTGTGACTCTTTCGGAGCTCGTAAAAATACGCCATTTGAATCTGGAAAATGGCGCACTTTATTGGGGCTTTGATTAGTGCTTAAAGAATAAGTTTACAAGTAAATCGAGAACTAAAGTGTGAAGATTGGCGGTGACGATGACGCCGACGATAATGGCGATAACGCCGTATCTTTTGACTTTGTCGTAGGAAGATACGCCATTGGCAAGATTCTCGGAAATTTGGCGGTAGAAAAAGACAGTGAGGCCGCCGCCTAAAATAATGACAAGACCAATAATCATCCAAGTAACACTAAAAGACCAGTCTAATTCCATAACCAATATTATACCATGTTATAATGTGGGGAGATGGGTATTAAAGCGAAAAAACAGGAGTATACAGAGAAAGTTCATCAAAAAATTGATGAGCATACTGAAAAACGTAAGGATCCAGACTATCCGCGTATTTCGCTAAAATCGATGCTTTATGTGATGAAGATTTATCGCAAGGCGGTGGGGCCGAAGCGATTTTTTGTGGCTTTTTATCGACTATATAATGCGGTTTTACCATCTGTTACGGCGGTGCTCGCTGGTGCGGCGGTGACGGCAATTGCAAATGCGGCCGTGTCGCATGATTTGATTCCGTTTATCGTGTTAATTGCGGTGCTTCTAGGGGTGCAGCTTATTAATCTGGTACTTAGCATGATTAATAACTATCTGTCGCTAACTACTTTTCATGATGTGTCGGTGTATTTGAGTGAACAGGTGGCGACGAAGTATATTCAGATTCCACTGAAAATGCGCGAGACTAAGGAGTTTGCCGATAAATTTAATCGCGTAAGGGACTTTTCGAATTCGGTAGAACCGGTGTCGACTAGTGTGATTAGCGTGGTGTCGGCAATTATTGGGTTGATCTCAGTGGTGGTGGCTACTTTGATGGTGTCGCCGATTTTGACCGCGGTAGTAATTTTATCCTCTATTCCGTCATCGGTTTTAACCCTGAAGCTTGCCGCGAAACGTCGTCGTAACTGGCGCAAGTTTACTTCGGAGCGTAGGATGGCGTGGCGTATTGAAGAGAAGATTATTGATTCAAATAACGCGCTGGGTATTGAGCTAAATGGCCTCTCGAATTATCTGGTAAAGCGCATGATTAAGGCAAGTCGTCGGGCGCAAGAGCAGGATATTACAGATGAAAAAAGCTTCTTGTGGCCAAAATTCGGCACGAATCTACTCGAGACGATTACGGAATATGGCGTATTGGTCACCGTAGCACTCGCTATCATCTATGGAATTTTGGAAATTGGTCAATTCTTCACTGTGAGAGCGTTACTTTCGCAGCTTAGCTCGAATGTTGCTAATCTGTTTAATAGCATTTCGTATATCTCTGAGGGTTTGGTGAATGCGACGGATTATATGGAGTTTATGGAGATTCCGGCACGTCCGAAGGGAAACACCGTAATTACGGAGATTCCAAAGATTGAGTTTAGAAATGTGTCGTTTAGCTATCCAAATACATGCGAGAAGGCTCTAGATGGCGTTAGTTTCGTTTTGGAGCCAGGAGACTCACTTGCAGTCGTGGGTGAGAACGGAGCGGGCAAAACAACGCTCGTAAAGCTGCTTGTGGGCGCGTATGAGCCCTCTGACGGCACAATACTGGTAAATGACCAACCTTTGGCCCAAATCGACCGTGACAGCTATTTAATGCAGCTAGGGGCCCTATTCCAGGACTATCCGAAGTATGAATTTGCGACTTTGGGCGAAAATGTGTGGTTTGGAAATACGAGTAGGGACTACAAACCGGCAGAGGTGGAACGAGCGCTTGCCCTGGCGGACCTAGAAGGCTTTTCCTCTAGGTTTGGTAAGGGGCTAAATCAGATTCTCTCTAAGGATTTTGATGAGGAAGTGACGGCTGACCTCTCTGGTGGGCAGTGGCAGAGGTTGGCGATTGCACGTATTATGTATCGCTCGCCAAATATTTTACTTCTAGATGAGCCTACTTCGGCGATTGATGCAAAATCTGAATACAAGATTTTTAAGAATATTCTAGAGGCGCAAAAGGGGAAGACGACCTTAATCATTTCGCATCGTTTTTCGGCGGTGCGTAAGGCGAAGAAGATTTTAGTATTGGATCATGGTAAGGTGATAGAATCTGGTTCGCATGAGGAGTTGATCTCGAAAAAAGGCGTTTATAAGACGCTTTTCGATGTGCAAGCAGAGGGGTATAAGTAAAAATAAAAATTACATTTATGTTTATTGACAGGGGTATGGATGTATTTTTTTGTAAAAATTGTTTTACAAAAGCTTATTTAGTGTATTGCCTGACGATTTCTTTGAATGGTTCAATTAGGTCTTCGGGGTTGTCGTAGAAGATGACTTTTTCGGCAACATCTGCCATGGTGGAGGAGATATTGCTACCGGTCTTGGCAATAATAAAGACTGGTTTACCGATGGCGTAGCAAAATCCGGCATTCATGCCGAGGCCGACGCCTTTCTCGCTAAATTCGATAATGTTGCAGTCGCATTGACGCATAGCAGGAAAGGCGTAGTCGCGCATGAGTTTTTTTGCCCTCTGGGAGAACGGCTTTGCCCCATTTTTCGACGTCGCGGGCCATGAGGGTAATAGTAATACCGGCTTGATTTAAGGCGGCCTCTATTTTTTCGACTTTCTCACGATCCTCGTCGCCGTCGTGAAACTTGAGAGCAAAGAAAGAATGCATGGTGCCTGGTTGCCTCTCTGCTGGTATCTGTACTGGTTGTGCGATTTCTGGCATAAATATCCTTATTTAGTTTTAATTATATATTCTCTTTGAGTTTTAATGAATCTTGCTTTGTCTTTTAGAAGTTTGCGGATTTCTTCTAGGAAGTTTTCGTAGGTTTCATCTTTAAAATAGAACTTGGCATAGCCGTTTTCGCCAAATTTGAGCTTGAGATGGTGGTAGGCGCGCTCAAAGAGCTCGTCGTCGGTGTAATCTGGGTGCAATCTTTTACCGTAATAATAGCTGCGGTAAAGGCAGGCTTCGATGGTATTATTGCGGTCGGCTGTAGAGACGATTTTTCCATAAATACTTCTTGGATCGTGGTCGGCGGAGGAACGGTGATCTTCGATGGCTTCTTTGATGATGATTAGTTCTTCTTTGGTGAAGAATTTTTTGAGGTTTTGGTCTTTTTGCATTAGTTCTGCAGATACGATTTCGTGATTCTTAGGATCGATGTGGTGACCAATATAATGGAAAGCGGCTACGGTGTAAACAATATCATAGTTAATATCAGTAGTGGTGGCTGCCATTTTGGCAAATTTAAAGCTACGCTCGATGACGTACTGGATATGGGTAAGGTTGTGAGCGGGTTCGTTTTTCTGGTATTCAGGGAAGATATGCTTCTCGATGTATTCTTTGAGCTTTGGGTTAACTTGCATAATTCTATTATAATGCGCGAATGATATAATCTAAGTATGGAAAACTTGAGAGATTTCTTAATTGAAGCCAAAAAGGCAACCTATGCAAACGAAAATGTCGAGAAGGTTTCTGCTTCTCGTCTTGGCTCAAATGATTACGAATATAGTAATAATGGAATGACTTATCATGACACCTATTTTGGTGGTACGCAGTTTATTGGTGAGGAAGTCGTCTATACGAATGGTTCCGATAAGCCAGCTTGGGGGATGAACTATTATGGTGTGACTCTAGGGGAGGGGCTTTCTGAAGAGGCGATGGACAAGGCACTTCGCCCTGCCTTAATGAAGGTTGGCGAGGATGATACTTTGCCAGTGCGTGGCCCAAAATCTTTTGTCAATGGTATCTATGAGTATTCTTTTAAAGTTGAAGGCGATTTGGAACGTTTTAATGGGGTTGAAGAGATCTTTAAAGACGGTGAATTAATCTATCAGCTTCGCTGTACTGGCGGGATGATTATATGAGACAGCTTTTTACGTTAGATTTAAAAGATTATAATCCGAATGCTAAAAAGTTTTATCGTCCGTCAGTAAGGGGAATTATCCGCAATAAAAACGGCGAGGTGGCGATGATCTATAGCTTAAAATGGCATTTTTATAAGTTTCCAGGTGGCGGAATGGAGGGGAATGAGACTCAGCTTGAAACTTTAATTCGTGAGGTTAGGGAAGAGACTGGAATGAGGGTTATTCCGGAGACGGCGAAGGAATTTGGGGAAGTTTTAAAGATTCAGAACGAAGATCATAGTGAGAATACTGTCCATATTCAACAAAATTTCTATTATACCTGTGAGGTTGAAGATGACAGAGGTGAGCAGGAGTTGGATGAATATGAAAAAGAGATGGATTTTGTTTTTGGATATGTTCCAATTGGGGAGGCTATAGCCAAGAACGCCGCATTTCATAGTGATAATTTGTTCGATAATTTAATTGCGGAGCGCGAGAAGAGGGTGCTCGAGATTATAAAAAAAAGAAAGTAAAAGCTAGGGATTAATAATATGATAAAGCCACCAAAACTAAACAAAGGGGATAAAGTTGCAATAGTGAGCTTGTCTAGGGGACTGCTGGGGATGCCTTTTTGCAAGCATGAGCTAGACATTGCGGTAAAGAGGCTTGAAGGGTATGGATTGGTGCCAGTTATAATGCCAAACTCACTAAAAGATATGGACTATCTTAAGGAGCATCCAGAAGCGAGGGCAAGCGATTTAAAACAGGCTTTTATGGACACAGAAATTAAGGGGATAATCTGCGCTATTGGTGGTGATGATACATATAAGACTATTCCGTATTTGATGGAGGATGAGGAATTCATCAGCGCCGTCAAAAATCATCCTAAGATATTTGTAGGATATTCCGATACGACAAATAATCATTTAATGCTTAATAAACTAGGGTTATCGACTTTTTATGGCCCTTGCGTGTTGACTGATCTTGCAGAACTAGACAAAGAAATGCTGCCGTATACGAAGCGGTACTTTGAAAAGTTCTTTGTAAATGAGCCTAGTTTTGAGATAACATCGAGCCCAATCTGGTATTACGACAGGGAAGATTATGGCGTTACTGAGGTTGGAAAGCCAAGAAAAAGCCAAAAAGAGCAACATGGTTTTGAGGTATTGAATGGTGGAGGCGTGGTTACGGGGAGATTGTATGGTGGATGTTTGGAGAGCTTATATGATGCCTATACTGGTGAAAGATATGGTGACGAAAATAAAGTGTATGCCAAATATGGTATTTTACCAACTATCGATGAGTGGAGGGATAAAGTTCTATTTATTGAAACCTGTGAGGAAAAGATTCATCCAGATAAACTTGAAGTAGTATTGAATTTCTTTAAGAGTAATAGAATTTTGGAAAGTGTAAAAGGCGTTATTGTAGGAAAGCCTATAGATGAAGTATATTACAAGGAATATAAGCAGGTTTACAAGAGAGTATTCAGTGATTTAAAGACGCCGGTTTTGTATAATGTGAATTTTGGACATGCTGTCCCGAGGTGTATCATTCCTTATGACGCTGAGGCGACGATAGATTTTAATAAAAAGACTATAGTTATTAATGACTCTATCCTTGAGGGGTAGATAAACTCAGCCATGTTATAATGAAAACATTATGAATAGCTCTGAAAAGATTTTGTCTAAAGAATCTCTAAAAGGTTCACAATCTGATGGATGGGAGAGCGTTGCGGCTATAGCGAACAAGAGTGTTGTTACAAATAATTTCATTAATCCTGAAGATTTTGAGAAACCGTCCGAAAATTTTGACACGATATCTGCGGCCGTTGCGGTATATACTCGCTGTGATTTAAAGAGGAAAAATAGTTTCTATAATGACATAATGAATGTTGGGACAGAGAGATGGTATCCAGAAATGAAAGTAGGTCGAAGCTCAGCAAAAATCAGGTTTGAGGGTAAACGCTTTAATGAATGGAAGCAAAACATAATTAATATGGATGCTCAAACTGCGATAAAGAGATTTGGGGCTAGTGATACCTTTTCTGTTTTACAAAAACTCCATAATTATCTTGTAAGTGGCCATGATGCACCGACTCAGACTGAATTAATAAACAATTGCTTCAGTGGCTTCGATAACGAACTTGAAATAGCGTTTGAAAGGTTAAAATATGACAGACATAGCGGAGGGGGTTGGATGTATTATTCGTCCAGGGATGAAAAACTTGGTTTAGAAGAACGTATTAATATGGACGGTAGGCTTTACTTGAATGCTGAACCAATGGATACTTTTGACATCGCAGATAAATTTGTAGATGCTTGCAAGGAAGTGGATTTGCCATATGAGTTTAAGATTAATTGGTTTTCCGATCGTTCTGATGCGATGGTTTTTTATATAAATAACAAAGAATTAGGGAATTACTCTGCAATACTGACAAGAATTTTAGACGAGAATCCTAAGATAAAACAAAGAGTTGGAGGACCACCGCTTTTGACGGAAAAAATTTCTGATAAGATTGGCTATGGGGATGAAAAAACGGGGACATCTTATAACGAAAGACAAAGTGAAAGATTTGCGAGGGCGATTGAAGATGCTGCCATGGCATATAGTGGCCCAGCACCAAAAGGGCCGGTTCAGGAACGGGTAAAATTCTTATATACCAATTTTAATGAGAGGTATTTGCAGGAAGTAAAGAAAAGACTTTAACCTAATTAATGTGGCAGATTGGTGTTCTAAAAGCTCGTAAATGCGAGCTTTTTCGCTTGCAATCTTTCCATTTCATGGTAGGCCGGCGCTCTAAGAGCTCGCTGTGGCGAGCTCTATCGCTTGCCGCCCTTCCACAAAACACGAGTTGCTTGCGCAACTTTTTTTGTTTGACAACAAAAAACGGCCTTCGGCCATTCGTGTTTTGTGGTGGGGATATCAGGACTTGAACCTGAGACCTCGTCATTATCAGTGACGCGCTCTAACCAGCTGAGCTATATCCCCGATCTGGTGGAGTAACAGGGATTCAAACCCTGGACCTCTGCCTTGCAAAGGCAGCGCTCTAATCAGCTGAGCTATTACCCCAGTAGTTTGTATTTTATCAAATATGGGTTGATTTGTCAAAGGGAATTTGGATCCTATAAGTCCCATAAAAGGAAAAATCACCTTGTTCAGGGGTGATTTTTCAGGTCATACAAATGCCTTAAGTAGCCTCGCAGTTTAATCTACTCAAGTCACCCTTAGTGTATATCACCACGTGCATAATGTCAATACATTTTTTCCACAATTTGTGGATATTTTTTAATTTTTTTGTTCGGGAATTTTAAATAATTTACGTTCGGGTTTGTTCGGGTTTTGGGTTTATTGAGGTAGGTTTAACAGGGAACAGAGGTGGAAAAAATATTAGAACATAAAATTAACCAAAATCATATTGACAAAACTAAAGCACTATGCTATAATATAAGCATTAGCCTCGGTGAGGCGAAGTTTATTAATGTTTATTGGTGGGCAGAAAAGGACTATTAAAATGTCTGGAACTAAAGCAGGTGGCATGAAAGCTGCCGCTACTAACAAGGCTAAATACGGCAAAGAATTTTATGCTCGTATCGGCCAAAAAGGTGGCCAAAATGGTCACACTGGCGGTTTTGCCGCTAATCCAGCCCTCGCACGTATCGCTGGCGCTAAAGGTGGACGTATTTCTCGCCGTGGCCCAGCCAAAAAGGCTGCTTAATTAGATTAAGTCGTGCAAATATAAAAA
>JAEEGL012995289.1_pt1 | contig 11339 bp, 10 predicted proteins | sample 9134231 | NCBI WGS metagenome assembly JAEEGL01 (sample SAMN16246548, study PRJNA631951) | gut metagenome | biome: gut microbiome; feature: rumen; material: fiber-attached | host: Bos | place: Iran: Karaj | collected 2018-10
CGCGGATACCGTCTCCGGCTTCGCGGGAGCTCTCACCCAGCACTCCAAGGACGACGTTTCCGACGTCAAGGGCTTCCTCTCCGGCGTCGATCTCAAGGACGGAGCCAAGATAGTCAGCCATCTTCTCGGCGCAGGCGAGAGCGGCGCCGTGGCAGCCGCAAGCGCCGCCTCCGGCACGAGCAAAGCCAAAACGAAGGGCGTTCTGTCCGCCGCGGCTCCTCTTCTTATGAGCCTGCTCGGGCAGGAAACTCAGGCGCAGCAGTCGCAGAACTCCGGTCTCAACGTGACCGGCATTATAGGCTCGCTTCTCGGCAACGTGGACACGACGAGTCTGCTTCTCGGTCTGCTCGGCGGAGGAAATCAGTCGACCGCCGCTCAGCCTCAGGCGGCCCCTGCACTTACCTCGCTCGATTCACAGAAGCCGAAGAAGCCCTCCTTCCTCAGCTCGCTTCTCGGCGGGCTCTTCGGCAAAAAATAAGCTGCTGAAGCTTAAAAACGCCTTTCGCTTTTCCGGCGAAGGGCGTTTTTTCATATTACGGGTTTTTTCGGAAAAGATAAGCGCAAAAAGGAAGTGACGCTTATCTTCAAAATGCACCGAGGCGCGGCGAGCGCCGAAAAAATCAGAAGGCTGCTCTCGCCCTCCGCTGATCTGAGAGAGGAAAACCTGCTGCTCGGCGGACAGGCGGGGAAAGCCCTTACGCTCATATACCTTGAGGGGCTATGCTCATCGCAGGAGATATCCGCCTCCGTAGTCTCGCCCCTTACGAGCGCCGTCCGCTTTCCCCGTGAGCTCGCGCCGGACGCCGCCTTTGAGCTTGCCGCTCGCGGTCTCGTTTTCGGACCGGCTCCGAAGGCGAGGGAGAGCGCAGAGGAAACGGTATCCGATATCCTCTCCGGACGCTGCGCAGTCGTTTTCGACTGCCTCGGCTCGGCTCTGACCTTTTCGCTGCCCTCCTGCGAAAGACGCGCGGTCGATATGCCGAAGGAGGAGAAGGTTGTCAAGGGTCCGAAGGACGGCTTCGTTGAGACTCTCTCTGTGAATTCCGCTCTCGTAAGACGCAAGCTTAAAACCCCGAAGCTCCGCTTCATTGAGAAGAGCGTCGGCGGCCTCTCCGAAACGAAGGTCTATCTGGCATACGTCGAGAACCTCGCCTCCGAAGAGCTCATAGACGGCGTTTCGCGCCGTCTCGAAAGCCTTGATCCCGAGGCTCTGCTCTCCGCCGCGCAGATAAGCGAAAGCCTCGCCGCGGACTTTGCCGCCTCGCCCTTTCCTCGGGTGATAACGACCGAGAGACCGGATAAGTTCGCCCTCAATCTCACGGAGGGCAGAGTCGGACTTCTCGCGGACGGTCTGCCTCTCGGTTTCCTCTTTCCCGCGACCTTCTCCCAGTTTATGAAGGCTCCGGAGGATAACTCCGGACATTGGCTGTTCTCATCCTTTCTGACTTTGATACGCTATTTTGCCTTTATCCTCTCGTCCCTTGCTCCCGCTCTATACGTCGCCGTCACAACATATCACCGGGAGATGATACCTGCAAGGCTGATGCAGTCGATAATCGACTCAAAGGCCTTTGTGCCATTCCCGACGGCTCTTGAGGTGATAGGTATGCTCCTTGCCTTCGATCTCTTGCACGAGGCGGGCATAAGGCTTCCGACGCCGATAGGTCAGACAGTCAGCATAATCGGCGGCCTCATAGTGGGACAGAGCGCTGTGGAGGCTAAGGTCGTCAGTCCTGTCGTCGTGGTCATAATCGCATTTTCGGGCATCGCAGGCTACACAATGCCCGATCAGGAGATGTACTCCGCCATACGCATCGTCCGCTTCTCGCTCACCATCGCCGCCGCCCTACTCGGAGCTTACGGCATAGCCCTCGTATCCGCCCTTTGGATAATGCATCTCGCGGGACTTGAGTCGTTCGGCACGGCATATATGTCGCCCTTCGCAGGAAACGGCGGACGGCATATATCTCGGGCTCTTTTGCGCTTTCCGATGACGAAAAAGCGGGACAGGGAGCCAGAGCTGACGGAGGCGAACAAGAAATGAAAAAGCTCTTCCTGTTTCTTCTTTCTCTCCCGCTTTTGCTGTGTTCCTGCGGAAACGGAGAGTTCTTCCCGCCCTCCCGCGACGTAGAGGATATGGGTCTCGTCCGTGTTCTCGGGATCGACTTCGCAGAGTCCGGAGTTACGATAACCGGTCTTACCTCCGGCGGCACGGAGGGAAAGGGCGAGGTTTTCTCCGGCGAGGGTCAAAGCGTTTCCGAGGCTGTGGACAGGCTCGTAAGGCTTCCCGCCGGAAGGAGCGCGGTCTTTTCACACACGGAGAGCATAATAATCGGGGAGAGGGCGGCAGGCGAGCTTTTTCCCGAGATACTGGACCATATTGCCCGCTCGAACGAGCTGAGGCTCGGCGTCAATATTTTCATCGCTAAAAACGGTACTGCCGCGTCTCTCATCGAGGAGGGCGGCGACGGACTCGGCGAGCTTCTCGACCTCGTCGCTGAGTCCTCTCCGTATCTCGGCTCTTACGCCTTCTCTGCGGGCGACTGCGCCTCGGCTCTGAAAAGAAACGGCTGCTGTCTCGTCGAATGCCTGGCTTCAGGCAAAGAGCCTGAGCCGGACGGCTTTGCCCTTATCTGCGGCGGCTCTCTCGCGCGATATCTCGATAAAGGCGAGAGCGAGGGCGCTGCGATAATAATGAACAGGCTCAGAGGAGGGGAAAAGACCCTGGACGGGATCACTCTTTCGCTGAACGGAATAAAAACCGCCTTCTCGCCCCTGTATAAGTCCGGAAAGCTCGCGGGCGCGAGCCTCGATATACGGCTCACCGCCCGCGAGGCCGGGGCCTCTTCGGGACGCGGAGGGCGCGACGCCGTTCAGTCCGCTCTTGAAAAGCTCGAAAATCAGGAGCTTGAAAACGTGCTCTCGGCTCTCTCCGTCTGCCGCAGTCTCGGAGAGGACGTCTTCGATATACGCTCCTCGCTTATGGAGGCTGCGCCGCTGGCATCCTCCGCCGCGTTCCGCCTCCATGCCGGAACGATGCTCCTTGAAGTCAGGCTGAGCGCAGAGCTCACGGGCTCATACGATCTGAGGGAGGGCTCTGGGATATGAAAAGCGGAGCAATTACCTCGCGTCAGCTCGGGATACTCGCCTTTTTGAGCGTTCTGTCGCCGATAGTGAGGCTTCTGCCAAATTCCGCGATAGGTGCGGCGGGGAGCGCCGCCTGGCTCTCGACCCTTCTCGCCTCAGCAGCCGCCGTTTTTTTCGTTATCCTGCTCTCGTTTCTTTTAAGAAAGACGGGAAAGTGCGGGGGAAATCTCTTTTCCCGCTCGCTCGGCGCTTTTTTCGGAGGTCTCTTCTCCGCCTTATACGCCCTCTGGCTCGTTTTCTACTGCGGTATCGTCCTTCGCTCCTCGGTAGAGCGCCTCGTCAGCGCGCTCTATCCCGAATCCGCGCCCTGGCTTTTTATGATCGTGACGGCGGCGGCGCTCACCGTTCCTCTCTCAATGAAGAAGAAAGCCCTTTTCAGAGCCGCAGAGATAGTGCTGCCGCTCATTGTCGGATGTCTCGCCTTCGTCTTCATCTTTTCCGTCAAGGATATACGTCCGCGTTTTCTTCTCCCGGTCGGACTTGACGGCGCAGGCGGGACAGCGGCAGGCGCGATCCCGGTTTTAGAGATCTTCTCGGTTTTTGCTTTTTTCCTTCTCGCGTCTCACGAGGTCTCCGACCCGGAACGGCTGATGCGAGAGAGCGCTAAGTGGACGGGTCTCGCCGGCATAGCGGCTTTCCTTCTCTGCGTCGTCACTATCGGGACCTCCTCAGCGCCGCTATGCGCCGATTTTCTCAGCCCCGCTCTTACCGTTGTGCGGAACATCAGGCTTTTCGGCACGGACGCGCGGGTGGATTCCGTTATTTTCGCGGTCTGGGTTATAACCGACCTTGCTCTGATGGCGTCGCTTCTGAAGATAGCGCGCGAGCTCCTCGCCGCGCTTTTGCCGAAGAGAGCCGTACGCCTTTTGCCGGCGGCAGAGCCCGCCGCAGTTCTCTTAACCGCCGTCCTTATCTCCGGCGGTGCGACGGGCGTCGCCTTCTGGTCGGAAAAAGCCGCGCCTGCGGTAAACGCAGTTTTAGCCGCCCTTGTCCTGCCGCTCGTTCTAACGGTCGGGCTTATTAGAAAAAATTCCCGGTAATAAAATTCCGCCGATTCCGTAAGATACAGGAAGAGGCGATCTTATGTCCAAAAAAAGGCTCATTCCCAGGCTGATCGCGGTTTTTCTCCTTAATATCATAATAATATCGCTCGCCTCCTCCGTGAGCGCGGCGTCATACCGGCGCGGCTCTGCCGGCAGCACGGTGACAGAGATACAAAAGCGGCTGAAAAACTGGGGCTACTACGACGGCGCCGTGGACGGGATATTCGGCTCCGGCACGGAGGCGGCAGTAAAACGCTTTCAAAAGAAGAACGGGCTGACCGCAGACGGAATAGTCGGACCGGCGACCCTCGCGGCTCTCGGGCTCGGAGGCTCCTCCTCCAAAAGCGATAACGACGTCGCCCTTCTGGCGCGCCTTATAAGCGCGGAGGCGAGAGGCGAGCCGTATTCCGGGCAGGTTGCAGTCGGCGCGGTGGTGCTGAACAGGATAAAGCATCCCTCGTTTCCCTCGACCGTCTCCGGCGTCATTTACCAGAAGGGCGCCTTCTCCTGCCTTGAGGACGGACAGTTCTACAAGCCTGTCGCAGACTCGGCATACCGCGCGGCGCGCGACGCGATGAACGGCTGGGATCCCTCCGGCGGTGCGATATACTACTTTAACCCCTCGACCGCAACGAGCCGCTGGATCTGGTCAAGGCCGGTCATCGTCGTTATCGGCAAGCACCGTTTCTGCGCGTGATAAAAAATTGTTGCCAAATATGAAAAGATAATATATAATAATATCTACCCCTCCGCGATCGTGAGCGGAGTGGAACCGCACTAGTCGGGGAGATAGCGGTGCCCTGTCGCCCGCAATCCGCTACAGCGGGGATGAAGCCCTGCCCCCGGTGGCGTTATGTGTCGTCTGCCTTTTCCGAGAAGTGTTGATGGGCCGGTCCCGCGCAACGGGACCCTGTGAACCGTGTCAGGCGGGGAACCGAGCAGCACTAAGCAGGTATTCCCGTGTGCCGCGGGCCTGCCGGTCCTGAGCTTCAAGGTCAAGTAACGGGTGTATAGCTCCATCAAAGGCAGGTGTGCGGTTCCACTCTTCCCATGATCCCGGAGGTAGTTTTTTGGAGGCGCGAATATGTATCAGGCTCTTTACCGCAAATACCGCCCGCTCCGCTTTGAGGACGTAGTGGGTCAGGAGCATATAACGACCACCCTCCGCCGTCAGGTGGAGTCCGGCCATACCTCTCACGCCTACCTCTTCTCCGGCTCGAGAGGCACGGGTAAGACGACCTGCGCCAAAATACTCTCCCGCGCATTAAACTGCGAAAATCCGGTCGGAGGCGAGCCCTGCAACGAGTGCGCCGCCTGCCGCGGCATACTCTCCGGCTCGGTCCTCGACGTCGTCGAGATCGACGCCGCCTCCAACAACGGAGTCGAAAACGTCCGCGCCATACGCGACGAGGCTTTCTATACGCCCGCCTCCGTCAAAAAAAGAGTTTACATAATCGACGAGGTCCATATGCTCTCGCCCTCCGCCTTCAACGCCCTTTTGAAGATACTGGAGGAGCCGCCCGAGCATCTGGTGTTCATACTTGCCACAACCGACCCGCAGAAGGTGCTTCCCACCATACTCTCCCGCTGTCAGCGCTTTTCGTTCCGAAGGCTCTCTGCGGAGGATATCAAAGGTCGGCTCGGTTTCGTTGCGAGATCTGAGGGCATAAGGCTGACGGACGGAGCCGCATCTCTGCTCGCCAGGCTGGGAGAGGGCGCGATGCGCGACTCTCTGTCGCTCCTCGACCAGTGCGTAGGACCGGACGAGATAACGGAGGAATCCGTTCTCGCCTCTGTAGGACTAACGGGCACGAAGACTGCCATCGAGCTTTGGTCGGCCCTCCGCTCCGGCGACGCGGCGGGCGCTATCTCCGCGTTCGAGTCCGCCTATCTCACCGGCACGGAGCCGGGTCCCGTGCTGTCTTCGCTTCTTACATTGCTGCGCGACATGCTTATTACCGCCGTCGCCCCGAAGGGGGCCGACGGGCTCATATCCGGCGCCGTCGGCACAGAGGAGCTGAAGTCCCTCGCATCGGGCGCGGACAGGCATCTTTTGACCCGCGCTGCGAGATCGCTTCAGGAATCGCTGAACTCCCTTGCGAACGCGAGAGATCAGCGCACTGCGGCAGAAATAGCCCTTATAACCCTCTCCGGTCTCTTCTCCGGCGAGGAGGACTCGGCTCCGTCCTCTCCGGCTCCGGCGCCCAGGCCGCAGATAAAGTCTCCGCGTTCTGCTGATCAGGCTCCCGCGCCGGTCGCAAGGCCTGAGACGGCGGCAAAATCCGAAGCCGCTCCCGCTCCTAAAACGGAGGCGCCGAAAGCTGAGGCTCAAAATGCGGGCACGCCGAAGCAGGAGACTCCGAAGGCGGAGGCTCCCGCTCCTTCCGGCGACTGGTGGCAGAGGGTGCTGAGAACGGAAGAGGTCAGGAACCTTATTTCATATATGTTCATCTCGGACAGCGCGAACTTCCGCGTCAGCCTCTCCGGCAGCGTAGTCACTCTGACCTCGACAAACCCGATGGCGACTCTTATGGCCGATACTGTGGACACGCGGGCGGCTATAGCCGAGGCGGCGTCGAAGGTGCTCGGCGCGAGGGTGACGGTGAAGGTGACCGAAGCTGCGGACGAGGCTCCGCAAGCCGAGGACAAGCTCGACAGCTTATTGAAATTCGGAAACGTAACGATAAAATAGGAGGTAAACAAAATGGCAAAAGGCGGATTCAACGGCGGCAGGATGAGCGGCGGCATGAATATGAATATGATCAAGCAGGCTCAGAAGATGCAGGAGGAGATGCTGAGGCGTCAGCAGGAGGTCGAGGAGAAGGAGTTCTCAGCCTCGGCAGGCGGCGGCATGGTCACGGCAAAGGTAAACGGAAAACGCGAGCTCGTCTCTCTCGATATCGATCCGGACGCGGTCATCGACGCGGAGGCTGCGGAGGACGTCGAGATGCTTCAGGATGCTGTCATCGCGGCGATAAACGAGGCGATGAAGAAGGCCGCCGAGGAGATGAGCGGCACGATGGCGAAGCTCACCGGAGGGCTAAACCTCGGATTCTGAGGTCGGCGGCACGGCGCATAATCAAAAAGCAGGGAGGCGCATCGGTATGCCTCCCTGCTTTTTATATGCTGAACGGAAAAAGCGACGTATTACTCCCTTGCTTCAAGTATCCTCTCGACCTCGGCGAGCTCCTCCGGTCTGTTTACACCGATAAGCTCAGGTCCCATCTGCTGGACGCTGACGTTCACCCTGTCGCCGCGCTCCTTCATAATGTACGGCACGTCGGTAAGGTAATATTCGCCCTGCGCGTTATTGGTCTTCAGAAGCTTCAGAGCCGAGAAGAGCTTAGGGCAGTTGAAAACGTATATCCCCGAATTGAATTCGCGTATATCCCGCTCCTCCGGCGTGCAGTCCTTTTCCTCAACGATGGAGATAAAGCCGCCCGCTTCGGTGCGCTTTACTCTTCCGAGCCCCGGCATAGGGCAGTCCGCCGCTCCTGCGAGGACAGTGCAGTCGCTCCCCGCGGCTCTGTGCTCAAGGCAGAGGTTTTCAAGCGTGTTTCTGGTAATGAGCGGGGTGTCGCCGCAGCATACGAGCACGTCGCCCTCAAAGCCCTCGAGAGCCTCCCGCGCAGAGGCGACGGCGTGACCTGTGCCCTTCTGCTCGGCCTGTACGGCGAAAACGCAACCGGGATATGCCTCGACGACCTTCTCCCGCTTATATCCGACGACTATGACCGCGTCTTCAACGCTCTCGACGGGCAGAGCCTCAAGCACATAGCTGAGGAGCGGTCTGCCGAGCGCCTTACGCATTACCTTCGGGACGTCTTCGCCCTCGGAATGCATCCTTGTGCCCTTTCCGGCGGCAAGGACTACTGCTTTCAGATTTTCCATATTATCACTCTCCGGTGCATAAGAAGGCGTTCCAGCCCTCTTCGTAATAACGTTCTTTTATAATGAAGCCCGCTCTCTCAAGAGCTGCGGCGACTTCGGTCTCCCGGCCTTCGATTATGCCGGAGGTTATGAAAACGCCTCCGTCCGACATAAGCTCGCGCGCCCTTTTCGATATCCCGATTATCACGTCGGCGACGATGTTCGCCGTTACTATCTCAAACCGCTCGCCGCGCAGTCTGCGCGTGAGCTCCGAGTCGGCGGTTACGTCGCCGGCAAAAACGCTGAGCCTGTCGCCGCCTATGCCGTTGAGCGCGGCGTTTTCCATTACGACGGGCGGCGCCTTCTCGTCGATATCGACGCCGACCGCTCTGTCGCAGCCCAGGAGCAGGGCTGCTATAGCGAGTATTCCGCTTCCGCAGCCGAGATCGAGCACTCTTTTGCCCGCGCCGGAATATTTCTGAAGAGCTTTAAGGCACATCCTCGTCGTCGCGTGAGCGCCTGTTCCGAAAATGAGACCGGGATCGAGGCGGAGTATCGCCCTGTCTCCCGCGTCCTCCGGAGCTGAAAGCCAGCTTGGGACGATAACAAGCCCCTCGCCGACCTTTATCGGCTTATAGTATTCCTTCCAGTTGTTCTCCCAGTCCTCATCCTTGACGGAAACGGCGGAAAATTCCCTTTCCGGCATCGCGGATTCGAGCCTTTTAAGCTCGGCGCGGCCCGCCTCGGAATCCTCAAGATAGAACTTGATTCGGCTAATCCCGCGTATCGAGGCGGCAAATTCCTCGTCCACATAGTCCCAGTATTTGCGGTTATCCTCCAGAAAACGGCGTATCTCCTCCTCGTCCTCGGTTATGAGACTGTCAACGCCGAGGGATACGAGCCTTGCGGTCAGAGCCTCAAGCTCTGAATGCGACGTGTTCACCGTAATTTCAAGCCAGCGCATAAAAACCTCCCAAAATGCTGTCCGTGCTGTCCTCTATATAGGCGGTCGCTGTGACGGAGGCTATAAACCGACCGCTCTTAACGAAAACGCTTAGCTGACAGACGCTGACTTTTTCGCCGCTCTCTGTCACCAATACCGCCTCGCATCTCAGAGCGCAATGCTCTTCGCCCGCAAAGCTGAGCTTTTCCGCCTTGCTTTTCACCGCCTCAAGCCCCCGTTCGCTGAGCGCCGAGGGGACGAGAGCCTTCATTATTCCGGCGAACTCCGCTTCCGTGACCGCGGCTCCCGCCTCGGATACGCTGATCTTCAGCTCGGACGCTCCGTCCTCCGATTTGGCGGTAAAGGCGTTCACCGCCTCGCCCAGGGAAAAGGCGGAAGCAAGTCCCTCCGCATCCCATTCGTTTAGCGGGGTTACGAACAGGCTATCCTCAAAAAGGACGCCGAAGCCAAACCATTCGTTTTTATATTCCCCGTCCTCCGCCGTGCCGAGAACTGCGAGAAGGTCGGCGGGCTCCCGTTCCTCCGGCTCGATCTCAGGCTCCTGCCTGTAAGCGGGTACGCTCGCCTCCGGCTCGGCCTTCCGCGCCTTTCCGCAGGATGCCGCCGCAAGGCACAGAAGGGCTGAAATAATAATAACTGCTGCCTTTTTTATCGCTATCTCCCTTTCGTATAAGCTCTTCGGCTTATATTATACCACATTATACCAAAAACCCGACTCCAATGGAATCGGGTTTTGATTTTTTTATCCGTATCAGCCGAAAACCTTGATGAGAAAGCCTGCGGCGATAGCAGAGCCGATGACTCCCGCGACGTTCGGTCCCATAGCGTGCATGAGAAGGAAGTTGGAGGGGTTCGCCTTCTGTCCCACCATCTGGCTGACGCGGGCAGCCATCGGAACGGCGGAGACTCCGGCTGAGCCGATGAGCGGGTTTATCTTTCCGCCCGAAAGCTTATACATGAGCTTGCCGATAAGCAGTCCGCCGACAGTAGAGAAGCAGAATGCGATGAGGCCGAGAAGAATTATGTAAAGCGTTTGCGGGTTGAGGAAGCGGGAGGCCACCGTGGTCGCTCCTACGGAGATGCCGAGGAAAAGTGTCACGATATTCATAAGCGCGTTCTGAGCGGTGTCAGAGAGGCGCTCTGTGACTCCGGTCTCCTTGAGGAGGTTGCCGAACATCAGCGAGCCGATGAGTGGCGCGGTGGAGGGCAGAAGAAGGATAACGAAGGCGGCGACGACGATCGGGAACACGATCTTCTCCGTTTTGGATACCTCGCGGAGCTGCTCCATCTTCACGCTTCTCTCCTTCTCGGTGGTCAGAAGCTTCATGATCGGCGGCTGGATCATCGGGATAAGCGCCATATAGCTGTAGGCGGCGATCGCGATAGCGCCGAGGAGCTCGGGAGCGAGGAGGGTGGAGGTGAGGATAGCGGTGGGGCCGTCCGCTCCGCCTATGATGCCGATAGCTGCGGCCTGATTGCCGGTGAAGCCGAGGAGTATCGCGCCGAAGAAAGCGAAGAAGACTCCGAACTGAGCGGCCGCGCCGAGAAAGAAGGTCTTGGGGTTGGCGATAAGCGGTCCGAAATCGGTCATAGCGCCGACGCCGATGAAGATGAGGCAGGGATAAACTCCGGACTTGACGCCGATATAGAGGATATCGAGAAGTCCGCCGTGGGTCAAAATGTGACCGTAGCTGTGGTAGAACTCTCCGCCCTCTCTGAGGAACTCATCCCAAAGCTCGGGGTGATAGAGCCCGGCGCCCGGCAGGTTTGCAAGCAGGCAGCCGAAGGCTATGCCGACGAGGAGCAGCGGCTCGAATTTCTTTTTTATGCCGAGATAGAGGAGCACGCAGGCGACGAGTATCATCACGATATACTTCCAGCCGCCCTCGGCGAAGAAGTTACCGAAGCCCGAATCCTGCCAAAGCCCCTCAAGGGTCTTTAAAACGTCCATTCCTTTGCCTCCCTTACGCGATCACGACGAGGGGAGCGCCTGTATCGACCTTCGCGCCCTTCTGGGTCACGACCTGGGCGACTGTGCCCGCCTTGGGCGCCATGACCTCGTTCTCCATCTTCATTGCCTCGAGGATAAGGAGAACGTCTCCGGCCTTGACGGCCTGGCCCTGACTGACCTTCACGTCGATTATCGTTCCGGGCATAGGAGCTGCGACAGTCTCGCCTGCCGCGGTGACAGCGGGAGCTGCGGGAGCTGCCGCGGGAGCTGCCGCGGGAGCGGGGGCCGCCGCCTGTGCGGGAGCTGCCGCCTGTGCGGGGGCTGCGGGAGCTATTGCCTCATACTCGCTGAGGAGCTGGGCTTC
>JAEEGL013091723.1_pt1 | contig 11339 bp, 8 predicted proteins | sample 9134231 | NCBI WGS metagenome assembly JAEEGL01 (sample SAMN16246548, study PRJNA631951) | gut metagenome | biome: gut microbiome; feature: rumen; material: fiber-attached | host: Bos | place: Iran: Karaj | collected 2018-10
GTCATCAAGGCCTATTGCCAAATCCATTTCCTTGTATTCGTCACTGAGTTTAGTGACGGCAGTATACTCTTTGGGCATACTTAGCCACACTACTATGGCAAGCAGTGTAGCTATTAGGGTAGCGGTAATATATGGATGTCTGTTAATCACTTAAATGTTAATGAACTTCTCACGATTTTTCCATAGCAACATAGTGCTGCGCAAAATAAAACCTAGGAACATCCAAATAATAAGTGTTACAATCTTGGGCCGACTACTATGTTTGATGGGCACCGTTGCGTTTTGTACAATCGTAAAAGCGGGTGTGCGTTCTTGCACTTTCGCCTTGGCTAATTGGAGTTGTTCTGCCACCTGCTGGTAGATGGTGTGCTTAAGCTGCATTTCGTTCTCCAATTCGTCTAGCTGTGATTGCACAGACTGAAGCACCACCTTGCTATTGGAATCACCGAAAGAGGCATACTTCTTACGGGCAATGGTGTACTGAAGGCTGGCCTCTTGGAATAGTTTCTCCATATATTCAAGGTCAATGCGTGCCTTCTTGGTACGGTAATCTGTGATAGTGTATTGCAAGTGTTGCTGTATAGAATCAGCCACCGTGGCAGCTATTAGAGGGTCTTGGTCTTCAACGACAATCGTAATGACATTTGTTTTCTTGTCAACAGTACATTCTACTTTGCTTTTAATACTTTTTAATACTTCATCCTCTTTCTTGGTCAGACAGAAAGGGTCAGGCTGATGCCCTGCTTTAGGACCTGGCTCATTTTTAATTTTCTCTATTATCATGTCCACCAGTGCATGAGGGTAGTCAGTAACTCCAAGCTTCTGGTGCCGTTGGATATATTCTTGATAGGTATATGTTTCGTGACTTTTCTGGGTTGTTACTTTTATTGGAAACAAATCTACGATGAAACGGGTAGATTGCATTAAGTCAGGATAAATCTCTGGGTAGAGAGCATCACCAGTCTGGCCAATCTTCATATTCATTCCTATCATGGAGGCTAGTGAAGATATGCTACCAGAGAAGCCTCCGCCTGATTCTTCTGGTGCGAGCATGACCGTAGATTTATATATTTTCGGTGTCCCAAAAGCAAGAAGCACTCCAATGACTCCTGCGACACAAGAATAAATGCATATTTTTTTCTTGTCCGCAATAAGCAATCTTATTACCTGGACAGCATTGATGTCTATTATTTTCTTCTTTTCTTCCATAGTCACATACTACTTCAAAAGATTGGCAATGGTAGCGAACATCGTGCCGAGTGAGGCAGCACTAGTACCTATGCTGAGCCATTCGGTCAAGCCAAGACTGCGGCCACGTCGCTTGGTTGGAACGACAATCTGACAACCAGGGGCCGGTTTGTGCTTCCTGTCTGCTCGGGCCACCATACCGTTCATATAGATGATGATGGTCTGACTCTTCTTGGCGGTAGAGGTGGTTCCACCAGCCAGGTCAATATAGTAGTCTGCATCTTTTCCTTCCTTGAAATAGACGGTGTTGGGATAGAGCACCTCACCGTTAATCTTAACGGTACCGTCATAGCGGGGAACGACAATGCGGTCGCCTTCACGAAGGATGGGGTCATCATCGCTGCCTGGCTTTTCCAAAGCTTTGTCCAACTCAATACCTACAGGGTAGTTGATGTTGGTCACCAGTTTTTTCACATCGATAGAGTCGTTGCCCGAATTACGCTGGGCTGTGCGCAGCATGGTCTCCATCTGGTCGCGCTCCTCCTGCGTCATCAGGCGCAGCAGCTTGGCACCTCTGGAATAGGCTCGTTTGGTCAGTCCACCTGCCTGCTTGATGAGCTCGCTCAGGTGCTGGCCTTTGTTGGCCAGGGCATAGGTTCCTTCGAACTGCACCTCACCCTCAATGATGACGTTCTGCTGTTCGGTATAGTTAGGACTGCGACGGACGTAAACCTCGTCAAAGGGCATCAGCGTGAAGTCAGGCTGTTCGGCAATGTTAAAGTCGTTGGTCAGCTTGAAGCTGAATGTCTGGGCAATCTGGTCTTCAGCCTCTGTTGCATACGGATTGCTGACACGACGGGCAACATCGACCTTGACCAGCGAAGCGGCGTCTGTAGGGCCGCCAGCCTGAAGAATGAGGTCTTCTATCGTCTCGTTCGCCGCATATTTGTAAATACCAGGATAGAGCACCTCGCCACTGATGGTAACGGTCTGCTTTTCGTTTCTTTCTTCGCGACTGGCAATATAGATGACATCCTCGTTCTGAATGGGGACATCAGGTGAAGTGCCTTCCAGAATGCCAAGGATGTCAATGCTCTTAACCTCCAGCGTACGGTCATATCTCATGCGGTGCATGACGGCATGCTGGGCTATGGCCCCTTCCGTCAGTCCGTCAGCGGCTTCCACCAACGCCTTGACCGTACTGATGCCGTCTCCCACCTGATACATGCCAGGACGGAACACGGCACCCTTGATTTCCACCATGTTCTGATAACGGGTGAGCGTAGAGTCCACACTCACGGAGTCTTCGTCCATCAGCTTGAAACTGTTCATGTCAAACTCTCCCACGCTAAATACGGAATACTGTTGGCCTGCCTTGCGGTTGACGCGAATGGCCTTGGTGTAGGCATCGCCTGTGAAGCCTCCTGCATAGCGGAGCAGCGTGGCAGCACTCTCCGTCTTCTTCATTTCGTAGAACATGGGACGTTTCACCTTACCTGTGATATTGACCAATGCCTCGTAAGGACTTACCGTGATGACATCGTTGTCCTGCAACCGCACATCTCCAGACAGTTTGCCGTTGAGCAAGAAGTCGTATACGTCAACATTGGTAATGAGTTTACCACGACGATAGACTTTGACATTACGCAACGTACCTATCTCGTTGGGACCTCCAGCCATGTATAGAGCATTGTAGACAGTGGCAAAGGCCGACAACGTATAGGTTCCCGGAACCTTGACTTCACCCATGACACTGACGGTAATGGTGCGTGTCTGCCCTAGTGTCAAGTCAATCTTTGAGCCCTGATAACGGGGACCAAGCATGCTCTTGAGCCTGCTCTTGGCCTGACTGACGGAAAGTCCACCCAGCTGGACGACGCCAAAGCCTTCTATCGTGATGGTTCCGTCAGGCGATATGGTTTCCGTAATACTCTCTTGCGAGGCTCCCCAGATATCAATATTGACATCGTCGCCCGGACCCAGCCGATAATTCTGCGGAGTAGCCAGATTCATGCTGCTCTCAAAAGTCAGATACTTGTTATTGAAAACATCGTGGCCAAATATCTTTCTTTTCTCTTTCTTCTCGTCTTCTTCCTCATAGTAATACTTCAGCGAGTCAGGCATCATGAAATCCATCGCCTCGTCCATTTCTACGAAATCGGCATCTTCATCGTCATAGGTGTGTTTCTGAATTTGATTGGCCTTCTTAGTATCCTTGACGCGGAATTGCGATGCCTTCTTCTTATCAGTTTTCTTCTGTTCTTCACGTTTCTCGCCGTTCGACTCACGCATACGCGTCTTCACCTCCTTCGACCCAGCAGTAATGTCCTCGGCACCCAAGGCACCGTTTTTCATTTGCTTCTGGTATTTCTTACGAATTCGGTTTATCTGCTCAATGGTTACGCCTCGCTGCATCAGTTGGGTGACTATTTTCTGCCGTGAAACACCCTGGGCATTCTGTTCTATCACATAATCCATCACCTGATTGTCAGTCATACCCGACTGAGCCTGGCACATAGTTACTGCCAGCATCAGGCAGAATATTGTTATAGCTATACGTTTCATGAGTTTTCTGTATACATTATTATAAATAACACACCATAGCACGAAATATTGCGCAAAAGTACAAATTTTTTATGAGAAAAAGCAGATGTTTCAGAAATTATTTGTATCTTTGCAGCGATTTTACGGAATCTCAAGCTTTGGGGTTGACTGGATTTGACAGCAAGATGAGATGGTACGTAAGCATGCGGAGTGACGGCTGTATACTCCATAATCCATTCGGTCGAACAATTAATTGGCGAAAACAACTACGCTCTCGCTGCCTAAACGAAGTACAGTAGTTTACTGGCTTAATTCCCTTACTAGGTGAGGGAACGAGACATCGCTCCAAGGATGTGGTTCCGAATCTGAGGATCAAGCGGTGCAGGATAAATCGGAAATAGTTTCTCGGGCGCTCCGACTGGGGAATGAAATTTTAGGAGATAAGGCTGCGATTGGTGGCTTGGGTCTTGTCACAGCACGAAAATGAAGTCCAAGATAAGCATGTAGAAAGCGTATGGTTTCCTTGTTTGGACGAGGGTTCGACTCCCTCCAGCTCCACCAGGTTTATATGTGAGCGCTGCAGCCATTAACTGCGGGAGCAGTAATGTATCTTGAGGGTGTGTCGATACTGACACACCCTCGTTTTTTGTTGGGAACATAGACTCAAGGGATTCTGAGTGAGTGGAATGAAGACAAACATAGCGTATGTGTGTACACTCGAACCTTGGGCTGACGGGAGGTAGTTGATGCCCCACCAACACATTTGCAGGAGAACGAAGGAGATGATGAGCATCCAAAGGGCCAACCGTTTACTATGGCGGGGAATCTGGCGGTAGTGGATGTAGACGAGATAGGAAAGCCAGGTGATGGCAGCCCACGTTTCCTTGGGATCCCACGACCAGTAGTGACCCCACGCTTCCTTAGCCCAAAGTGCACCAAAAAGCATGCCGATGGTGAGGAAAGCGAGACCTACATAGATGAGGTTATCAGTGATGTCCATTTCTTCATCAGCAATGGCGTTTTTTTTAAAGAAAAGCAGATAGATAGCCATCACTGTAGCTGCACCCAACACAGCATAGGCGAACATGTAGACAATGACGTGGGGGGCGAACCAAGGACTCTGCAGAGCTGGCATCAGCGTCTTGTCGTGAATCTCCGGCTTGAACAGGTTCACGCAGATGAACACCAAAGCGAGCACCGTGGAGAACGAGAGAATCCACTTGTATTTCCAGCGCGAATAGACAATGAGACCCGCTAACGGCAGGAAGAACGAATACCAGAGTCGCGTCTCGCCCATCGTGCGTAGCGGCGGACGCTCCAGAGAAATCCACATCAAGAGAATGAACGAGAAGAAAGCGAGCAAGCCTAACGCAGTTGTCATGTAGGCTATACCAGTTTTTTCCTTCCACGCAGCCCAAGCACCAACGCCCCATAGCAGCACCGCTGTAATCGCAAAATATATAAACTGTTCCCAACTCATAACTATTGTCCTTTTAACTCCTACCAACTTCCTCTATCTTCTTCTAACTCCACCAAAGAAAAACATACAAACTGCTCCTGCCAGCATCATGTAGATTCCCGCATAGACCAGTGGCAGCCACGGGTCGCTGACCAGTTCGAGTATAGATATCTGACTCTGGGCACCCATCTGTGTGTCATAGCCGTACTGGTAGATTTTCCAGCCGTCCACCTCGTAGGGCTTGTTCACATCGACGGTGGTCTCGATATTCTTTCCTGTCTTCGTCAGTATCTGAATCTCAGAGGCAAAGCGCTTGGGGGAACCGTCATCGTAGATCTCCATGACAAACTTCTTCAGCTCAATGGCTATAGGCATCTCCTTAACGGCACCCTCTTGAGTCAACGCCCGCCACTCAGGTTCGCCGATAGCAGTAATCATTTTCACACGTTGCATATCGGCATTGCCGAGGGTTGCTGTAGTAAGCGCAAGAAACAAGCCCAGATGGGATAAAAGTGAAAAGTGAAGAGTGAAGAGTGAAAAATTTGCTGCCGCCGTCCTAATTTGACGAAGGATTACCAGACCTAAAATAAGGTCTATATACACATAAATGAGTACGAACGGCCAGAACGACAGCATATTGTTCAGCCACGTACCATCGACTTTCTGCCGCGTCAGTCCCATGATGATGGTCAGCACCACGGCATACCCCATTGCCGGTATCGCCGCTTGATACGTGCCTAAGAACTGAAAGGCATAGATCTTTTTCCGCAACGGGAATATCACAGCTATCAAAGCCAGGAATCCTGCCAACACAATCCCATTGGCAGGCCACGCAAATGCCTCCCACACCACAGGGCCAACGCTCAGTTCTAGCGCCAATCCTGCTAAGATAAGGCCTCCCCCTATGAGGAAACCTTCTTTCATCGTCCAGGGTTTATTCCACATAAAGCCAGCCCCTGTTACCGAATGTCAAGCAGTTTGTTGAAGCTGTGTCTATCCAGCCGGTAAGGATTCCAAGATAGGAACCGTTTTGTTCTTTAATCTCGATATTCATATTTTCAACTTTTTATTTTGTTAGTAACAGTTCATTGATATGCTGTTTCAGCGAGGTCTGCATATACTCAAACGCGTTGCGCAGCTGCAGTCGCCCGTGAAATGGAAGAACAAGAATACAGCCTTGATGGCCTGATGCTCCATGTGACCCACGAAATACGCTGTGTGCTTCAGTCCATCAACTGCCTTGAAACCATAATAGACCGCCATATTCTGATGAGGCACGTGACAGTCGTTGCACGTGGCATCACGTCCGTGCGAGGAATGGCTCCACGTAGCGTAGTAAGGTGTCATGATATGGCAGTTGACGCAGGCAGACGGGTTATCGCCTATGAAATAAGTATGCGCCCTGAGTAGATACATAAACAATCCGCCGAGGCCGCATACGACGCCCGCTATCACCAGCAAACCCACCTTCTGTCGATATGATAGCCAGTCCTTAAAAGCAAAAAAGTCTTTCAGCTTCATCCGTTATTGGTATATCTATGGTGCAAGGACGGTGCAAACCGAGTGCAGAGAATTCGTTCTTTGCCGAGGTGCAGCCCGTTCTCGCGTCATTATGGCGCAAAGACGGTGCAAACCGAGTGCAGAGAATTCGTTCTTTGCCGAGGTGCAGTCCGTTCTCGCGTCATTATGGCGCAAATATACGAAAAATATTCCAAACCTCCAATTTTTTTTCCATTATTTCCGGTTCTGCTTGATGACAAGGTCAACGAGTGTCATTCCACAGGTCTCGTAGAGGCTTTCGGCGGAATAGCTGGGACTCTTGTCCATTCCAGCGAAATCCATATAGATGATGCCTACGGAGCCTGTATGGCTGGATAGCCAGTTGGCAGTAACCTTGTTGGCTTCGACGGCGTTTTCGCGGTAGCTGTCGGAGAGGGGCAGTCCGAAGTAGGCGGACGGGAAGTTAATCACCCATGCGGGCTTCTCAGCCGTCATGTCGCGCCCTACGGCAGCTTCCAACGTGTTGACCACCGCCTCGTCCTTGCCCTCGCGATTCCATTTTCCCCAGAAGTCCTGCACCCAGAGCGGTGTCTCCACACCGTCGGCGCCCGCGATATGACCTTTCATCAGCTCCTTGTGTCCACTTTTAGAGAGCCAACCATAGCAGTATCCGCCAACAGGCTGCTTGGCATATTCTTTGCACGAGAGCATCAGTACGTGACCACGCATCTCGCCTACAGTAAGGCGAGGTTTGAAGTCGGCAAACATGCTGTGGAACTCAGCACTGCTGACAAGTTCCGTGAACTCCTTACCCCAGGCCTCCATGTTGGAGGTTGCTGAAAGGTCGACAGTCAGCAGGCAGAACTCAGAGGGATTGGCAGCGAGGAATTCCTTCAGCTGCTGGAAGAACTCACGGACGAGCAGCTTGGTATACATAATGCCATGCGAGCAGCGCAGCACGTAGCTGGTACCGTCAAACATACGTTCCGGACGCAGGTCGAACACACGCATACCCACCTTCAGCTGTTCGCGGATGGTCAGATCCTGCGTCTTCGCCGATGCTTCGGCGAGAATGCCAAGACTCTTATCATACCAGCCATCAGCCGTGCATGCATCATGGCTGCCAGGCAGCGAGAGGTCGGCGACGAGGCGGCTGTCGGCCAGCGACTTCATCCATTGGCTGTTGTCCACGCCCTTGGGCTTGTAGTCGTCGACATCGTACTTGGTATTACCACTGCCGCCATTCTGCTCTACTAAAGTGTTCAGTACTGCCAACGTCACATCGTCAGCGCGTTCCAGCGTCAGCATCTGTCCGTCTACGCCCTTAGCAGTAATGGTCTCATCGGCATAGGCAACGTTCCACGTCTGCGGATAGCTCTGGTTCCAGTTGTTCTTCAGGGCGATGGAGACCGTCCCATCAGCTACAGAGCTGTAGGTATAAACACCATAGCCCAGAATACCCTGCACTATCACCGGCTCCACGCTGTCGTCGTTGAAGAAACAGCGTTGGAAATCGCCCGTTCCGTCTGTCTGGAAGTGATAGATGTCAATCACTGAATGATAGGTTTCACTAACGCCTCCGGGTCCTTCCTCCTTGGCTATCCCCGATGCTTCATAAATCTTGTACCATGCCCCGCCGCTCAGCTTTTCAGCCAGCGGACCAGGCCCGACGTCAGTTTTCTTATCGTCATCGTCGTTGCTGCAGGAAGTCAGCGTCACCATTGAGCCGCAAAGAAAGATGGCGGCCAGCATCATCAACAATCTCTTACCTTTCATCTGTTTATGTTTTAAAAAAAAACGGTGCAAATATACATCTTTTTCGATTTTCCGCCAAACATTAACCGAAAAATATCGGAACTATCGCCGTTTTCTCGATTCAAGTGTCACGTAAAAATAATAAATAGTGTGATAATCTTCGAGGTAACAAGAAAATCCTATCCTCGGATTTTAAGGATTATTTCATCATTTTTAGGTATTGTGACATTTCATCAAACTCTCTATCTTTGCACTCTGTTTTACAACATCATTTAAGAAAGATGAAAAGAATTGGATTTACATTATTAGTAGCATTTGTTTGTTTAAGCTGCTGGGCCGGAAACGAAGGAGACAGCATCCATCGTTCACGCCTCAGCATCGGAGGCTATGGCGAAGCAGTATTTTCACGTAACTTCTTCAGTGACCACGTGAGCCGCTATAGCCAGCCCGATGAACACAAAAACGACCCTAGTCACGGGCGCTTCGACATTCCTCATGCCGTTATCTACTTAGGCTACGACTTCGGCAAAGGCTGGACATTTGGTACCGAGGTTGAGTTTGAACATGGTGGAAACGGCATCGCCTACGAAAAGGAAGACGAAGAAGGCGGCGAGTGGGAACAGGAAACTGAGAAAGGCGGTGAGGTAGAGTTGGAGCAATTCTGGATTCAGAAGTCATTCTCGCATGCTTTCAACATCCGAGCTGGACATGTCGTTGTGCCCGTAGGACTGACCAACGCCCACCACGAACCGCTAAGTTTCTTCACCGTCTATCGTCCTGAGGGCGAGAATACCATCATGCCCTGCACGTGGCACCAGACAGGTGTATCGCTGTGGGGGCGCTACAAGGACTTCCGCTATGAGGCGCAGCTGTTGGCGGGACTGAATGCCGACAACTTCACCAACACCGGCTGGATTAAGAAAGGTCCGAAGTCACCACTGGAGTTCGATGTTGCCAACAAATACGGTGTCTCTCTGCGCCTGGACAATTACACGGTTCCTGGTCTTCGCATCGGACTCAGCGGATACTATGGCCACAGTATCGGCAACAGCTATCCGCGCAATGCCAATGGTGTAGATGCGGAATACAAGGGCGTTGTGGCTATTGGAGCTATCGACTTTACGTATAAAGGCCATAACTGGATTGTTCGTGGGCAGGCAGACTATGGCTATCTGGGCGATGCAGAGCAGTTAAAGTATGTGTATAACCGACTGAACTCGAAGTCACCTTACAAGCACTCGGCTTTCGTGTCAAAGAATGCATACGCGGTTGGCATTGAGGCTGGCTACGATGTCTTCTCACAGATTCCGCAGATGCGTCAGAACAACCAGAAACTATATGTTTTCGGACGCTATGAGACGTATAATCCGTATGCCAGCGACACCAAGGGTACGGCTTACGACTACACCGCCGTGAAGCGTATGGCCGTTGGCATGAACTATCACCCCATTCCGCAGATAGTCATCAAGGCCGAATACTCCAAGCGATTTCTCAAGTCCACCTATAACGACGAGCCGTCTGTGAACATCGGTGTGGCTTATGAGGGATTCTTCTTATAGCATAATAATAACAGATATAAAACAATGAAAAAGATTTTTTACACTTTAGCCCTGATGATGGGCACCATGGCATTCACTGCCTGCAACAGTGACAACGATGACAACAGTAGCGATGACAATTCGTTTAACATTGTGAAAACCACTCCGATTGTCGATCAGGACAATTACCCGTTAAATACCATAGCGGCGAACTATTCTAACAAGACGTTCGGACAGGCAGCCATTGACGGATGCATTGGCTTGGTTGGAGAACTCGAGGCTGCCAATGCCGTCATTGCCAGCTCGAAGCTCAGCGAGGACCAGGAGGCTTATCTGCGCAAGGTTCTTGAAAAGTTGGTAAGCAACGTGATTGTTCCTACCTATACCAAACTGGCTGACGAGACGGAAACCCTGGAAAAGACGCTGAACGGTCTGACTGTCAACAGCATCACTCAGGCTCAGATTAACAGTGCCTGCGACGACTTCAAGCAGGCCCGTAAATACTGGGAGCAGTCAGAAGCCTTCCTCATGGGTGCTGCCAGCGATTTCGACATCGACCCCACCATTGACTCCTGGCCTCTTAACCGTTCTCTGTTGCTGAGCTACTTCAACAACGGCATGGACGATGAAATGCTCGAGGATGCCACCATTCTGGGATTCCACGCTCTGGAGTTCATTCTCTTCCGCGATGGACAGCCCCGTAAGGTTGCCGAGTTGCAGGGCTACGATACCTACAAGGGCTTCGAGAACGTCAGTGGTGCTCAGGAACTGGCTTACGCCCAGACCATCTGCAAGCTGCTGAAGGAACGTTGCTTCCAGTTGCAGTGCGCTTGGGACGGTGGTGCCAACAGCAGCCGACTAAACGTCGTCAAGGCAGCCGGTTTAGACTATCAGACGGAGAAGGGTCTGTCGTATGGCGACAACCTTGTGAAAGCCGGTATCAGCGGAAGCAACAGTACGTTCTCTACCCTGAAAGCTGCCATCGCCCAGGTGTTGAGCGACGACGAAGGTTCGTGCGTAGCCATTGCCAACGAGGTGGGAACGGCTAAGATTGCCAATCCTTTTGCAGCTGGTGACGTAAGCTACGTGGAGTCGCCCTATAGCTACAACTCCATTACCGACTTCCGCGACAACATCCGCTCCATTCGTAACGTATGGTTGGGGTCTACTGACAAAACGGCCAACGACTACTCGTTCCACACTTTCTTTGCCAGTGTCAAAAGTGAGACTGTTAACAATGTTCTGGAGAATGGCTACGTCAATGCTATCGAAGCTATAAGCAATATGCCTTCGCCCTTCGTCAAGTATTGCTGTACCATCTGGAACATCAACTTCGAGGATGACAACGACTGGGA
>JAEEGL013707198.1_pt1 | contig 11339 bp, 8 predicted proteins | sample 9134231 | NCBI WGS metagenome assembly JAEEGL01 (sample SAMN16246548, study PRJNA631951) | gut metagenome | biome: gut microbiome; feature: rumen; material: fiber-attached | host: Bos | place: Iran: Karaj | collected 2018-10
AGTCTATCGGCCATATCCTGCTGTGTCATCCCGATTTCTATCCTGCGCGCCTTGATTTGTTCTCCAATATTCATTGTTCCCGCCTCCTTGGCCACACTATAACGAACGCCGAAATCATTATAAAGCGAGGCACGCTTACACTCAAGGAAACGCAGTGTCAGTATCTCTGACATTCTGGTTTTCCATTGCATATATCTTTCAAACGAGTAAAAAACATGATCTGACACCAATTGCCGATCATGCTGTATGTGCAGTAACTTCGAGTATGGTCTGATTAGGTTTGTAAAAACGCCAAACATATTAACATTTCAACAAAATTCAGTAAAAACAAAAGCTCCCGGATTTACTCCGAGAGCCTTGAGATTGGTTGCGGGGGGGGACGCATTATTATCTGAACCTCAGTATTTTCACGGATTACATTGCCATTCTTCAAAATCATCCCCTATTTTATCTCCAGATCTGTAGGTTTCAGTATAGTTCGAGTTGGTTTAATATATACTTACACAACTAAATCTATAACCATATACATTGCCTTACAACCGTCTTCAGCTGGTTGATTCTTTGTAATTCCCATATCCTCTTCTATATCTTCAAAGTCATGTCGTAGATATAGGCTATAACCCTCCTTAGTTGACTGTAATGTTACGAAAGAACAACCAATATGATTATTACGAATATATTTGATTCGCTCTAAGCAATCATCCAACAGCAAATCTGAAATATTAGCAAATTCAGTAACTGCCACCCCCTGATACCTTTGTTTTATTGCGAACTCATTAATATGAATAGCACCGCCCATCTTGTAACGATAACCGTCTTCCAGATAGTCTACGCTTCCTGCACTAATATTGTAAAACCCGATTATTTCATCACCAGATTCATTGAGCCATACATAGGTTTTACCAAAACTATCATCAAGTGCTTGAGCACTTCTGAGGAATAAATCTATGTATTGATTACCACAATGAAAGTCAGACGCAAGCTTTTGAAGGCTTGCGTCAAGAAGTTTAGTATCAAGTTTAGATTCAAATTGATTGATCATATCAATTTTCCTTAACATTAACGATTATATCGCCGTTAGCACTTGTATTTATGGAAACCTTATGGCTATCCATAAATTCTCTTACTTTTTTAGAGTGCTCGCCTTCTACTCTCTTAGTCTTCAATGGCTTAGTAGAAATAATAGGCCTATCTGTTCTTACCGAATAAACCATACAGTTTCCTCCTTTCCAATCAGCATTTTGTAAAATGATTATAGCATAAGTGTCAATTCAAAAGGTGAATTAATAATCATTTTCAATTCATAGGTTATTCATAATCCCAGCTTTCCCATTTGTCATCACCAAGGGCTAGCTCCAACAGTTCTGCCGCTACTATCGGAGACTTGATTCTAATGAGATTATCCCAGATGTCATCACTTCCAAGAAGATTTACGCCTCCGTGCCATACTATTTCATCATCAATAACTGCGAAATGTTCCAACACCTCTTCTCTCGGAATAACGTTGATTCCATTGTTTGTCATTGTATTGATGAGTTCCATATAATAATTTGACGAACTATCAAGCACTCGATCCGGATTTGTTGTGATTACAGTGATCTTTACACCAGCTTCTTGTCGGCTGCGAACAATATATATGAATCGATTCACCTTTTCACGAAGAAGTACCGGGCTTGAAATCACAATAGCCCTATCTGCTTCTATAACATCCTGTTCAAATGTATCAGAATAGTTGCCTGCATCATAGATGGCATTAGCCTGTTGTTTTTCGGGTGTTGCCCACCCTATCACGCTGAAGCCAATCTTTTTGTACAGATTCAGTCTCTTGACATACATATTATTGAAGTAGCGTATATGTGAATCAACATAATCATAGACTACGATTTCCTTTTTCCCTTCATAGTCTCTGTTGAGCCGCCCTACGTATTGTTCAAGATTAGACCCTGAAGAAGATACAGGAGAAGCAAGCATCAGTGTATCAAGCCGTGGCATATCAAAGCCTTCACCAATCTTCTGCCCGGTAGCCACAAGTATCATGGATTCATCATCCGGAATTCCTTTCATTTCAATTCTGGCTGCACTGTTTTCTTTATCTGAATTGTCTCCATATATAAGAAATACATGATCAGCCTCTTCTCTCAGGTTATCGTAGAGATATTTTGCATGTTCTTTGTATCTTGTCAGGATGACAGGTGTTTTATCATCAGATATTGACTGCTTAACATCCGAGATTATCATCTGGTTACGATCAACACTTTTGCTTATAAGTGTAAACGCCTGATTTATATCGCTCCGGCTTTCAAAAGTATCAATAGTCCTCGTGAATCGAGGAAATACATAGTGTCCGATTCCTTGAGAGACAGCTCTCTGCTTTGATGTATAACTGTGGCGCATAGGTCCGATCAGCATTGGAATCATCTTCTCAAGTTCATCACTTCTTTTTATGGTTGCTGAAACGCCATAAACATATCTTGCATTCACCTTTTGGAGAACTTCAACAGCCGTACTTGCAGCCGCATGATGACATTCATCCATAATAACCATTCCATATGAGTTGATCAGCTCATTGAATTGTCCCTTTGCATACACAGAACCAACCATAGCTACATCTACTATTCCTGTAAGTGCTTTCTTCGATCCATGCAAAACTCCTATTACACTGTCTCTCTTTTTAACTCTTCCGGTTTTGGTTGTGTATTCCGGTGGCTCCTCATCTATATCCAGAAATTTTTCGAGTTCATCTACCCATTGATTCAAAAGGTCTTTGCTTTGCATCAGAATCAGGCAATTGACTTTTCTCTCTGCAATAAGGTAACTGCAGACAACAGTTTTTCCGAAAGCAGTTGCCGCACTGAGCACTCCGTTGTCATATTCCAACATCTTCTGAGCTGCAAGATCCTGTTGTTGTTTAAGGGAACCATTGAATTTGACCCTTATCGGTCTTCCTTTTTCCCTATGATCTGTAGTGTCATATTCTATTCCTGCTTTGTCACATGCTGCTTCTAATTCTTCCAGCATGCCTCTTGGCATACGAATATATCCGTCAACATCTTTTCCGAGATATAATGCGCTGAAATTATAATAATTTGAAAACCCAAGCCGTTTATTCTGAAAATACTTCGGATTGTCAAATGCTGTCATGCATCTTATCTGATTCTGCAATCTTGGCATAAGATTCAAGGTATCTACATAAACACCATCCGCCAACACAATATGCAACTTACCTATTACGTCAGCCTTATTCAGACGGTCCGTCTTTCTCCATGGTTTTGGTCTTGAGCCAGAGAATAAATCTGTGGCATTCACGGCATTAGGATCCAATTCATTTGACCATTTGACCATGAGTTGCTCGATTTCCCTTTGAGAATACCTTGGAGTTCGGTTCACAAGAACATCCCACTGGTCAGGATATGCATTCCAGTTTTTATCAACAAAGGCACTATTGCCATTATTCAATGCCCGGCCCTGTAGTGGTAGAGCAATAAGATTTCCCAGCCTGCTTGCCGTGTCCTGTGATGGATACATTCTGTCGTAATAATGAAAAGACTTCATATTAACTGATGCTGCTCCCCTGTCCAGAAGCATGAATCCAAAGTTCCTTGCAAGCGATGCCTGTATCGGCTTGTCAAAGAAGATCCAGACATGAGCGCCACGTCCTGATCTTGATCTTTCAACAAGAGGAATCACGCCGTTCTTTTCGCACATTTTTCTGAGTGCATCTACCTCTTCATGCCAGGCTTCATCTTCATTTGCATAGTCGTTGGTTTCAGAGCCTTTTACATGATTATCAAAATCGAACACAAGGAATCTGCATGTACCATCCGGAAATAATGGGTACACTCCAATCACATCTGTACCATCTTCCCTGTAGCCAATCAGATGCTGCATTACAGTTTCAGGTGTAAGCTTTATCCATTGGTTGAATGCACACTCATCGCAGAACTGCTTTTCGCCATGCTGCTTAGGGCAGACGTAATTATTCCATCTGTTTGCGCATTGTGGAAAATATCCGCCCTTACGCCCACGTTTCGCATAAACATCCTGACGGCCCCAGAACATTTTGAAGAAAACCTGCGCGTGCTCCCTTGTTATAAAAGGTCTGTATATTCTTGCACCCTGATCAGGATCATACTCTTCATACTCTTCGATTCTGTCTGAAAAATAGTCCTGCTCATTATAGGCCGCTCCGGCCTGTCGCAGTTGCGCCTTAAGGCTTCTATTTTCTTCCTGTAATCCTCTGATTATTTTACGCAGGGAATCCAAATCATATGCTTCGATGTTCATAACATATTTCCTCATTCACTTGACATGGATCATATAATGCTCTTTGTTGTTTTTTATATTATCACAAGGAGGTTAATATGCACTCAAAGCTTAACGATTCTCAAATCCTGTCAATACGCTCAGCATACTGGAGCGGAACACCGGTAAAAGAGATCTGTAAAATATATGGTATTTCGGAATCAACAGCATATTTCTGGATTGCCCCTAACCAATACAAGGAATATGTAGCAGATCTTGGAATGGAAATAATGATACATAAAGAGTTCTGTGATACACAACGCAGTATGCAAAAGCTAAGGACGATCGTAGATATTCTCAATGATGCAAACTGTAACAGCGAATCGCCGCTCGAAGAGAAACTAAGTGAATTCGTGAGATTAAGTCCAATTTACGGAATCAATGTGACACTTGAGGCTCTTCATATTTCAAAAGGGACTTATCATAACAGGATAATCTGTAAACATAACCCGACTTGTTATGAGCTGCATCACAAAGAGATCAGCGAAGCAGTTCAGCTCATTTTTGATGAAAGCGAGCAATGCTATGGTTCAGATAAGATTTTGGCTGTTCTTAAGAGACGTGGATACCGCACGTCAAAGAAGTATGTACTTAACATAATGCATGAACTTGGTATCGAAAGCATACGGATTCATTCAAAGAAAGATTACTACGCCCTGCATCGGAAGAACAAAGTCAAAAGGCAGTTTGATGTTTCTGCACCAAATACTGTATGGGTCAGTGATATTACCAAATTCAAGATAAAAGGTATTTATTATCATGTATGTGTTGTTATGGACCTGTTTTCGAGAAAAGTCGTCGGCTATAAAATCTCTCCGAACGCTTCAACACAGATAGTAACCTCTTCTTTCAAAATGGCTTTCAAAGAAAGAGGCTATCCAGAGAATCTATTATTCCACAGCGACCAAGGATGTCAGTATACTTCCAAGGCTTTCCGCAGACTTCTTACAGGCTGCTCTGTGGATCAATCATTTTCACATACGGGTACACCCATTGATAATGCAGTAAGTGAGTCTTTCTTTTCTAATCTGAAGAGAGAAGAAATATATAGGCATGACTATCGCTCAGAGCGCGAATTCAAAACCAGAATATCCAGGTATATCGCGCACTATAATCAGAATCGCCCGCACAGCTATAACAATTACAGATCACCTGATGAAAAGGAAACTCAGTATTATACACATATGGCGGAATAAGCGGTTCAGGATAGAACACCGATTCAAATCTTTGAACAGGTGATTTCAAATGTTTGTAATCTGGCACAATTCTTAAAAATGTCTGAAAATACTGATATTGCTGCATTAAAGAAAAAAGTCGGAATTCCGTGGTTCAGAATTTCGACTCCTTTTGACTTGGTTGCGGGGGAGGGACTTGAACCCTCGACCTCCGGGTTATGAGCCCGACGAGCTACCAACTGCTCTACCCCGCGTCATCATATTAAGTTTTTGGAAGGTGGTACCGGAGACCGGACTCGAACCGGTACGAGAATCACTTCTCATAGGATTTTAAGTCCCAGGTGTCTACCAATTCCACCACTCCGGCTTATTAGTTAAAAATGGCTCCGAGGGTGGGGCTCGAACCCACAACCTACCGGTTAACAGCCGGTTGCTCTGCCATTGAGCTACCTCGGAACGTCTGTCGCTTTATGCGACTTGATTATTATAGTTTACACAGGGTGCCGTGTCAACACCTAAATCAAGCTTTTTTATGTATGTCTATCCAACCACTTCTTTTATGATCCTGTGGAAGTTACCATAAGCGATCTTTGCCAGTTCATCCTCGCGCATTCCCCTCTCTCTCATGATAGTAAAGAACGCCGGTATTTTTGACGGGTCTTCAAGGCCTGTTACGGCACCACTCGAAAAATCTGAGCCTGCCGGATCGTCCGGGTCTTCGATGTAGTCGCAGAAGTCGAAGCCGCATCCCACATGATCTATGCCCATTACATCTATCATGTGCTCACAATGGTCGGCAAGCCTCTGTATATTTGCCTTTCCGCGGTCAGGATCTACGAACTCATTCCATGTGTTGAGGCCGACGCAGCCGTTAGCATCTCTGATAGCTCTGAGCTGATCGTCAGTCAGGTTACGTGGATGGTCGCTGAAAACCCTGCAGTTGGAATGCGAAGCGATGAACGGCCTTCCGTTCATAATGCGCGCGATATCCCAGAAGCCTGCTTCATTAAGGTGTGAAGTGTCTACTATCATCCTCTTTTCGATCATATGAAGCACTGCCCTCTTCCCGAGGCTGCTGAGTCCTTCAGTACTGCCGGATGCTGCACTGTGGCCGAAGCCATTCTCCTCGTTCCATGTCAGCATGCCGTGCCTTGCGCCGAACTCATAATACTCATCCAGCCTTGCAAGCGATGGATCGTGGGAGGCATATGCCATGCCCTCAACGCCCATGAAAACATAAAATACTCCCTCTTCTCTGGCTCTGAGCATCTCATCGTAAGTTTTTACAATGCGAAAGTCGCCGGTCTCTGCGATTTCATTTTTTACGCAGCGGAATATGTCTTGTGTCCTCTTATCAATATCTCCTGTGCCAAGAGTATAGACCCACACAACTAAAACGGAGCCTTCCACTCCGCCCTTTTTAATGTTTTCAAAATGGTGGTTGTGGAAGACGTTTGTTTCTCCCCTCATTCTTTTGTTGGTGACATCTGCCCAGATGTCGCTGTGTGCGTCAAAACAGTTCATGATCGCTCATTTGAAGCTTGCAGCTGTCAGTTGTACAGATTGTCTGACTTTTCTTCTTCAAGATTTCTGTTGATTATACCGATCTTGTTTCTGTACTTTGCAGCGTTGTCGGTATCTCCTATAGCCTCGTAAAGGTGTACGAGTTCGTCCATGGCATCAATGTTGCTCGGAGAAAGCCTGAGCACCTTTTTAAATGCTTCGATTGCAGCATCCGGATTTGCGAGCGATGACTCAGCAATTCCGAGGTAATACCAGAGCGGCCACCACTCGGAGTATCTGCCCTCCTTGAAGCGCGCAAGTATGTCCCTGCCGCCTGCGAAATCACCGCCCATTATCTTATTACAGCCCAGCTCGATCTCGACCGGTTCTTCAAGTTCTTCGACACGTGCCGATATCTCATCCCTGAGCGATGCAAGCAGGTCATCATCCATTTCGTAGGTCTCCATCTCGCTGCCAGCCGAATACTTCAGGAAGTCCTGCCATGTAAGTTTCGCCTTAAGATAGAGGCCCATGTTGAGATATGCGTATCCGAGGAAGTAGTAGCCCATCGCAAAGTCCGGGTGAATCATTGTGAGGAGCTCGAAAGTCTCGGAAGATTCCGCCTTGAACAAACCTGTTTTTTCCTCGTCACCCAGACCGTCCTGAGCTTCGGCTTCGTATATTTCCTTGCAGACTCTGGCATAAAGGTAAAGAGCCTCTTTCGACTTCGGCTCAATACGGAGCGCTCCCCTCAGGAGTATGCATGCATCCTCAAAATCACCCATATCCGCAGAATGAGCGCCTTCTGATACCAGCATAGGTGCGGAATTGTCGCCTGTCGCATGCTTAATGAATTCCACATACTTTTCCGCAAATACAAAGTACGGATCGCCGCCTATCACCCTGCCCATGTTGAGCACGATGTTCTTAAGATCTATCTCTCCCTTTGCATCGCTGCCTTCAATACCTACCGGTACAGGAATGCCTGAGAGGATCTCAAGAGCACCCGTCCTCGAAAGGTAGTCAGGCGAAAGCTCCGCGAACATCATATTCTGAATTCGCGGAGAGAGGTATTTGCTTATTCTGTCTTCGTTTTTAACTTCGCTCAATCTAAATCCCAGCCTTTTCTGTCGAATTTCTTCATGGCATCTTCGCCTATCATCGTTTCGAGATCGGCGTAGATGACGTCTTTCAGTATCTCGTGCTTCACGGAATCGGCAAGATCTCCGTAAAGTCCGTCCGTGTATGCGTAAAGGATCCGTGCAAGATGCTCCGTTTTGCGTGTCTTTCCGGTAAGATCATTCTTCGTTATGTATGAAGTCAGCCTGCTGAAGAGGTCGTAAGGCTTGAGACCTGTGTCATTCAGGATGCGCGGGATCGACTTTTTGAACCCTCCGTCCCCGATATATCTTTCGACAATACGCCCGATGGCTCTTATACGCAGGAGTTCATCAGCTGTCATATTGCCGGTAGAGATCACCTCATAAGGAGCGTCGGCTGCATAAATGTAACCGAAGTCATGCGCCTTTGCCCTGAGCATGGTGCCCTTGCTCATGTATAAGTTATCTATGTGCACAGGCATGCCCTCTGCCATTCCGTACGCCTTGTTGAATGAGCGGGCAAACATGGACTCTGTCTCATGCGGAAGTCCTGCCTTCACATGGATCTCCGTGCGCACCTTACCGCTCTGGAGCAGCTTTGTAGTGTTGTACATGAGGCGGTATATATTCTCACCTCTGCCGCATGCCGCGAGTACCTCTGCGTTGGTGCTTGCGATATCCATATTGAAGATGATCTGACCTTCTCTGGCTTCCGACAAGAGTCTTATTGTTTCCTCATCGAGGATATCCCCGTCAATGCTGAACTCGAACGATGTTATGCCGTTGTCATTATTGATTATGTACTCGAAGATCCTGTATGCCCTCTCACTGTTGAAGTTGAACCATTTATCAAGGAAGACGACGCGCTCGACTTCGTTTGCAAGGAAATATCTCAGCTCAGTGCATACTCTGCTCAGACTGAGTGCTCTGACTCTTGCGTTAGGGAGGAATTGTGAATATACGGTCCTGTCCGATGTTCCCCTGACGGACTCATAATAGATCGTGCCTTTGCCAACCTCGAATCTCTCGTATGGGAACGGCAGTGATTCCATCTCGACCGGAGCATCATACGGATTGACTACCACCTGATCGCCCTCCCTGTAGGCAAGGCCACCGATGTTTTCAAAGTCAAATTCGTAATCGAGCACCGACTTAAGGAAGTTGAAGAGCACGCTCTCACCTTCTCCTCTTATGACATAGTCAACAAAATCGTTATTCTTGATAAACGAGCGGGTCTCGAACGACACCTCCATGCCGCCGAAGATAATGGCTATGCTCGGGATGGCCTTCTTGACCATATCCGCAACATGGCACAGCTGTCTTATATTGCAGCTGTCAGCGTGGAAGTAAACAATGTTGTACTGACCGGTCGCTATGCACTCAAATATGTCTATGTAAAGCTCATTGCGTCCGAAAGTCTTCAGCTGTACGTCCAGCGAAGAGTCGGCAACGACGTTGTAAATGGACTTGAGAGCCAGATCGGTCTGTTTGCAGTCACTTTTGATTGTAGTTAACAGTAATTTCATATCTGTATACCCCACACAATGGTCCTGACGAAGGAGGTTTTCCTCCGTAAAACGGGCATTACCGCCTTATGGCAGTGCCCTTTTACATCCTTTCCGGTGCTGCTATGCCCAGCAGTCCCAGACAATTTGCAATGACTGTCTTTGAAGCCTTCACGAGAGCCAGCTTTGTATTCCTTTCAGCTTCGTCATCAACCAGGATGTGCTCATCGTGATAGAACTTATTGAATGACTGTGCGATATCTACCAGATGACGTGTCACTATGGACGGTTCATACTTCTCAGCAGCCTCAACGACCACCTCAGGCACTCTGTAAATGAGCTTAGCGAGCGTATAAGCGCTGTCGCTTCCTAGATATGCCGTATCAATGTTTCCGAGATCGTTTACGTTTACTCCGGCTTCCTCTGCCTTACGAAGTACACTCGATGCTCTGGCATGTGTGTACTGAACATACGGACCGGTCTCACCGTCGAAGTTGAGTACCTTGTCCCATGAGAACACGTAATCTTTGATCTTGTTGTTGGAGAGCTCCTGGAAAATAACGGCTCCGATGCCGACTTCCTTCGAGACTTCATCGATGTCTACGCCCTGTGCGTCCTTTTCACGCATTATCTCCGCTGTCTTGGCAACAGCAGTATTCAGAACATCTTCGAGGAAGACGACTCTGCCTTCGCGTGTCGACATCATTTTGATGTCATCTCCATCTGAGAGGCTTACCAGTCCGAACGGAACGTGTATGCAGTCCTTTTCCCACTCGTATCCCATGAGCTGGAGAACCTTCTTCCACTGCTTGAAGTGGAGATTCTGCTGCGATGCAACTACGTAGATGCACTTATAAAAGTCATAGTGCTCCTTGCGGTATACGGCGGCTGCAATGTCTCTGGTTACATAGAGGCTTGAACCGTCTGACTTGGTGATCATTGCTGCTCCGAGTCCGTATGGCTCAAGATCTACGATCTGTGCACCCTGTGATTCGATGAGGAGGCCCTTATCCTTGAGTTCCTGAATGAATCTAGGCATCTTGTCCGAGTAGAAGCTTTCGCCTGCATAGGAGTCGAATGTGATGCCAAGCATGTCGTAAACGCGGTTGAACTCTTCGAGACTCAGCGTTCTGAACTTCTCCCAGAGCTCAAGCTCTGCAGGCTCTCCGGCCTCAAGTCTTACGAACGTTTCTCTGGCTTCATCTTCAAGCTCAGGATGGTCCTTTGCTTCTTCGTGGAATCTCGTGTAGTAACCGAGGAGAGCCTTGATCGGCTCCTTGGCAAGCTCTTCTTCGCTGCCCCACTTGCGGTATGCCACGATCATCTTGCCGAACTGTGTGCCGTAGTCACCGAGGTGATTGATCCTTACTACATCAAAACCTACTGCATCGTAAAGCTTATAGAGCGCGTTTCCGATTACTGTGCTCCTGATGTGTCCTATATGGAACGGCTTTGCGATATTCGGCGAGGAATACTCCACGATTACCTTGCGCCCTGCGCCGCCGTTCGACTTGCCGTAGTCTGCGCCCAGCCTGTCTACTTCTTCGATGACTTCGCCTGCAAAGAACGCTCTGTCTATGAAGAAGTTGACGTAGGCGTTGACATTCTCGACTTTGGCGAATGCTTCAGCATCGCCTGCCTTGGCGGCGATGTCCGCAGCGATCAGCTGCGGAGCCTTGCGAAGAGCCTTCGCAAGCCTGAAGCATGGCAAAGCATAATCTCCCATCTTCTCGTCAGCAGGGATCTCGATCATG
>JAEEGL013820975.1_pt1 | contig 11339 bp, 11 predicted proteins | sample 9134231 | NCBI WGS metagenome assembly JAEEGL01 (sample SAMN16246548, study PRJNA631951) | gut metagenome | biome: gut microbiome; feature: rumen; material: fiber-attached | host: Bos | place: Iran: Karaj | collected 2018-10
CGCTCCCGCCCCCGATGGAGCTGGGAGATCACTGTGCCCTGGGGCAGGTCCAGGGCCTTGGCGATGTCTGCCACGGTCATGCCCTCGAAGTAGAACAGCATCACCGGCAGCCGGTATTTTTCCGGCAGGGCGTATACCGCCTGCCGCACGTCCATCTGCAGGTCCCGATCCCGGGGCGTCTCGGTCAGGGTCTCCGGCAGCTCCACGGCAAAGCCCCGGCGGATCAGGTTCTTGCTCTCGTTGACGGCGATCTTCACCAGCCATGCCTTGAAGCTTTGGGGGTCCTTCACGCTGTATCGGCTGCGCCATCCCTTCAGGAGCGCGGATTGCACCGCGTCAGCCGCCAGATCCCAGCTGCGGACCACGCCGTAGCTCACGGTGAGCAGCAGCCGTTCCAAAGGAGCGGCGGCCGCCGTGAAACCCTCCCGGGTGGTGATGTCCGGTTTGTTTGGTCCTTGTGTCATTTGGTTTCCTTTCTCGAAACGCGTTTCTGTCAATAGGACACAAAAGAGAGGTAAAAGATTGCGCAGCGGAACAAAAGCAAAAGCGCCTCCCTATCCCTGCCTGCAGACGGCTATAGCCGGGAAAAGGGAGGATGCATAACAGAAATGCTTTTGGGTGATTCAGGATCGGGTTACGGCGTCGTCAGCCGGATGGTGAAGCGGCTGCTGTCGGGGGAGATGGTCTTGACCAGGGCGAAACCGCCGGACAGGGGCAGCGTCACGCGCAGGCCGCCGCTCTCGTCTAAGACGGACTCTGCGGAGGAAAGGTCGTAGCCAAGGCCCAGCCTGGCGGCCATGTCCCCGAGCCCCAACAGCGGCGCGTCCAGGGGATAAAGCACGGCGGACGCCATGATGGGCTGGCCCGTTCGGCTGTCCAGATACATGGTCAGGGAGAAGGCGTCCCCCGTGTTCAGATCCAGCCAAGCCTGGCCGCACCAGAGGGAGTAGCGGCTGCCGTCGTCGGTGAGGTAGTCCCGCAGGGAGGCGGAGGTATGGACGTCGCTGCCGGCGCCGTCGATGGCGGCATGCAGCTCCTGATCCGGGCCGGCTTGAGCCATCATATCCATGAACAATTGATTCCAGGCGGCGAGCACAACGGCGTTGGTCTCCGCTTCCGTCAACTCGTCAGGCAGAGGATATCGCTGTGTCCCCTCCGTTTGCGTGGCGTCAAAAAGCTGGACTCGGGTGGAGAGGGACAGTGGCGCGCCGACGGCGGTGCCGCTTTCCAGGGAGAAGGATTCGAAAGCAGGGCGGTCGTATAAACGGCGTTCCTCCGCTTTCAGCAGCAGGCTGCTGACGAGCACGCACAAAAAGGCGGAGGCGGCCGTGCCCACGCAGATGAGCACATACAGCAGGGTGGTCTTATCCTTGCGGGTCAACTTCCTCATGGCTGGCCTCCTTTCCGCGCTTATCCTTGGGCAGGGGCAGATCGAACCATACGCTGGTGCCCTCGCCCACCTTGCTTTCAAAATGGAGCTCGCTGCCGTGAAGCTGGGCGATCTTGTTGCCGATGGCCAAACCGAGGCCCGCTCCGTGCTGCGCGCGGGATCGGGATTTGTCCACCATGAAGAAAGCCTCCGTGATCCGATTTAACTCCTCTTCAGGGATGCCGATGCCGTGATCGGTGACGGTGATCCGATACCGCCCCTCCTGCTTGCGGCCCGTGAGCTCGATGGTCTTTCCCGGTTCGGAGGCCTTGCGGGCGTTGTCGATGAGGTTGGTGATGAGGGTCAGCAGCAGGTCCTTCTCATAGAGGATCTGATACTGCTCGATACTGGTGATGAGGGTAAGCCCGTGCTGCTCCAGCATGGGCGTGACCACGGCCATGACGTGGCCCAGGACCCGGCGGGCGTAGCCGCGGGTGAGCTCAAATTCGTTTTTGTCCAGGACCACCAGATCCATGAGCTTCAGGCTCAAGGCCTCCAGCCGCTTCCCCTCGGAGAAGATGAAGTTCGACGCCATGAAGGCGTCTTCCTCGTCTAGCTCCGCCGAGCGCAGCATGTCCGCATAGCCGATGATGGAGGTCATGGGCGTCTTGAGCTCATGGGAGAAGTTGGCCACGAAGTCCTTCTGCTGCTTGGCGTATCCCTCTAAGGCGGTGACCTTTTGTTCGATGGCGCCCGCCATGGCGTTGAAGCTGATGGCCAAGTCGCCGATCTCATCCAGAGATTTCACGTCGGCGCGCACGTCGTACTGCCCCTCCTCGATGAGCTTGGTGGCTCGCGTCAGGGTGCGGACGGGCCGGGAAACGAAGTAGGAGATGAGGAGCATGGCTCCGATGCAAACGGCCACGGTGACCAGGTGGAGGGAGACAAAGGCCGCCACCTCGCCGCGGCGGACGGCGAACAGGTCGTCCGCGGGGAAGCGGACGGAGAGGAAGTACCGATCCATACCGATGGGCACGCAGGCGGCGGTGTCCAACAGGGTGGCCTTTTCCGATCGGATCAAGCTATAGACGAAACGCTTCTCCGTCAGCTCCGCATAGGTCAGCTTATCCGGAAAGCCCTCCGCCGTGGCCACCAGGAGACGTCGGCTTTCGTCATAGAGGGCGCAGGCCGCGTCGCCCAGGTTCGCCGCTTTGGCGGACCGATCCAGCACCTCCCGCAGCATCCGGGGACCGGTGCTTTGATAATACACGTTCAACACGGAGATCTCCGCCTCCAGGGAGGAGGCCAGGGCAGAGTACGCCGCCTCCGCTTCCCGGACCCGGAAGGACAGGGCGGAGGAGAAGCTGCGGGCGATGAGGGCATGACCAAAAGCAGCAAACAGCACCGCCACAATCAGGACGGTGCAGACGCTGATCTTCAGAGCAAATCTCATGGGCTATATCCCTCCTGGCCGGGACGGATCATCTCTCCGATTGTTCGCGGCTCTTCTCCTCGGGGAGCTCCAGCCGATAGCCGATCTTGTGGACCGTTTTGATCCGATCGGTCCAATTGAGCTTTCGGCGAAGCCGCTGCACATGGGAGTCCAGCGTGCGGCTTTCCCCGATGTAGTCCGTTTCCCAGATGCGCTCAAACAGGGTCTCTCGGAACAGGGCGGTATTAGGGTTCTGGCAGAAGATGAGCAAAAGGTCGAACTCCTTACGGGTCAGATCCACCCGCTGGCCGTTCTGGTATACCTCCCGGGCTTCCGGGTCGATGGTCACATCCAGGATCTGCAAAATGCCCTGGCTCTTGTTGTAGCGGCGCAGGACCACCTCGATCCGGGCTAAGAGCTCCACGATTTCGAAGGGCTTCACGATGTAGTCCTCAGCACCCAACTTCAAGCCCTTGACCCGGTCCATCACGTCCGCCTTGGCCGTGAGGAAGATCACAGGGATGCCCAGGGGGCGGATGAAGGAAAGGAGATCGTAGCCGTCGAACTTTGGCAGCATGATGTCCAGCAGCACCAGATCGAAGGGATTGTTTTCCAGCAAATCGGCAGCCTCCTGGCCGTCGTAGGCGCAGGTGACCGCATAGCCCTGTCGGGCCAGGTTCATGCGGATCAGGTTGGCAATGGGCAGTTCGTCGTCCACCACAAGGATCTTTATCATAGTATCACCTCGGCATTATCGAGCGTATCCGTATCGGTACGGAGGCAGTATACCATTCAAATTCGGACAAATTGTAACATCTTCTTGACCAGATGATTATTTTTATAACTTTTTTTGCTTATTTTTGAAAAAAGTCCGCTTTTTCCTTCGGCCGGCGTCCTCCGGCAGGGGGATCTTCCGCTTGGGGAACAGGGTGATGACGCCGTCCCGCTCGAGCCCCACCAGCACCGCGCACAGAATGGGCAGGCCCAGCAGCCCCAGCCCGCCGAAGACTCTAAGACCAACGAACATGCACATGAGGGTCAGCAGGGGATGAAGCCCCACGTGATCCCCCACGATCCTGGGCTCGATGATCTGGCGGATGATGGTGATGATGACGTACAGCACCAGCAGCCCCAGGCCTCGCTTGATATCGCCCGTCGCCAGGGAGACCGCAGCCCAGGGCAGCATGATGGTGCCGCTGCCCACCACGGGCAGGATGTCGAACACGGCGATGGCCATGGCGATCAGGAGGGAGTATTCCACGCCCAGGATGGTGAGGCCGACAGCCTGCTCCACAAAGGTGATGAACATGATGAGGACATAGGAGCGGAGCATCTTGCCGATGGTGGTCTTGCAATAGTTGAGGCCTGCGATGATCTTGTTGTAATTCTCCTCCTTGATCCGCCGCGCCACCGCCCAGCGAAGAAGGCCGAAGTCCAGGGAGATGAAGTACGTAGCGATCATCATGAACAGGACGTTCAAAAAGCCCGAGGGCAAGGAGGACATGATCCCCGTGACCAACCGGGTGGAGATCTCCGCCACCTTGGACCGCAGGGAGAGCAGGACGCTGTTCACCAGTTCCTCCAGCACCTGCACCACATTGGGGTCCAGATGGCTGGTCCATCGGGAGGCGGCGTCAGTCAGACGCTCCACCGTGGGTATAATCACGGTGTTGAATCGGGACACGGAGGTACGGGCGAAGGTGAACAGTTCCGAGCCGATGAGCAACGCCAGCACCGCCAGCAGCATATAGAACAGAGTCACAAAAACGGCGATCATGAGCCGGCGGTTGATCTTCAGCCTATCCGCCGCATAATTGGCGGGGGTGCGCAGCAGAACGGAGAAGATGAACGCCAGCAAAAAGGGCATGAGCAGGGGCAGCACAAACTTGAACCCCAGAAAGATGAGGCCCAGGATCACGGCCACATAGGCGAACTTGATGAGAAATTGTGTCATCCTTTCCTTTGTCATACAGTATCAGTATACCATCATCTTTCCTGAACGTCAAAGAAAACCATGAATTCTTCGGATTCTTTTTCGGCGGCGAGGGAGGGGAAAGCCCGAACGGAAAAACTTGTGAAAAAGGTGAAACATTTGTCAGACTCCGGCTTGAATATAGCGGCTGAATGAGTATAATAAAATCATGTATTTTCAGCACGATTCGTTGGACATAACCTATCGCCGTCCTCAAGGCGCCGTGAAAGCGGGTCAGCAGGTGGAGATCTGCGCCCGTTCGGCAGACATGCGGGGCGAAGTGTTCCTGCTGCTCCAGGATCGGGTGGGCGAGCGGCTGCTGCCCATGTGGCCGGCAGGGGAGCGGTTCGTGGTACGTTTTTCGGCGATGGACGAACCGGGCCTCATGTTCTACGGCTTCCTGATCCGTCAGGACGGACGGGACTTTTACTATTGCGGCAGCACCGGCCGGGGCGAGCTTCGGGAGGATCGGGGCGAGCTCTGGCAGATAACCGTTTATGCGGCGGATTTTGAGACCCCGGCCTGGTTCCGCCAGGCGGTGGCCTATCAGATCTTCCCGGATCGCTTCTGCCGCAGCGAACACGCCCCCATGGCTGCCGGCGCCGCCTATCATCAGCGCATGGGCCGGAAGGTGTATCTGCATCATTCCTGGAGGGAAGAACCGGTCTTCGGCCCCCACGGCGGCAGCCGGAACTACGCTCCCGACGACTACTACGGCGGCGATCTCAACGGCATCCGGGAGAAGCTCCCCTATCTGGAGGAGCTGGGCGTCACCTGCCTGTATCTGAATCCCATCTTTGAGGCGGACAGCAATCACCGCTACAATACGGCGGACTACAAGCGCATCGACCCTCTGTTGGGCACGGAGGAGGATTTCAAGGCCCTCTGCGCCGAGGCGGCGGAGCGGGGCATCCGCATCATTTTGGACGGCGTCTTCTCCCATACGGGGTCCGACAGCCGCTACTTCGACAAACGCAACCGCTACGGCAACGGGGCCTACCATCACACCGATTCCCCCTATTATAGCTGGTACAGATTCTCCCGCTGGCCGGAGCGATACGAATGTTGGTGGGGCTTTGACACCTTGCCCAACGTGGAGGAGAAGGAGCCGAGCTACGGCGCCTTCATCCACGGGCCCGACGGGGTGCTCCATAAGTGGCTCCAGGCCGGCGCTTCCGGCTGGCGGCTGGACGTGGCGGACGAGCTGCCCGATTGCTTCATCCGGGACGTGCGCGCCAGGATCAAGGCGGAGCGGCCCGACAGCGTCCTTATCGGCGAAGTGTGGGAGGACTGTTCCAACAAGCAGGGGCCCGAAGGCCGCCGGGGGTATGTGGACGGGAACGAGCTGGATTCCGCCATGAACTATCCCCTGCGCACGGGCATCCTGCGGTTCCTCCGGGGGGAGGAGAGCGCCTTCGATCTGGAGCGTCGGCTCTGGTCCCTCTTCGAGAACTATCCCAAGCCCTTCCGGGACGCCTGTCTGAATCTGCTGTCCTCGCATGACGAGATGCGGGCCATCACCTATCTGGCCGGAGGACCGGACCGGTTCACCGCCACCAGGACGGAGCAGGCGGCCTTCCATCCGGACGGGCCGACGCTGGCCCGGGCCAAGCGCCTTTTCCTGGCAGGCACCGCATTGCAGCTGCTGCTTCCCGGAGTCCCCTGCGTCTACTATGGGGACGAGGTGGGACTGACCGGCGGGGGCGACCCCTTCAATCGGCGGCCCTATCCTTGGGGACAGGAGGATCTGGTGATGCGAGACACGGTCCGCACTCTGATCGGTCTCAGACGGGGCAGCGAAGCGATCCGGCAGGGGCATTTCAGAATGGGCGCCGTCTCCGGAAAGTGCTTTGCCCTGGTCCGATACAACGAGGAGGAGTGCGTGGTGCTGCTGGTGAACCAGAGCGCCGTGCCGGTATCGGCAGCCATCTATCCCTCCCTGCTCTATAAGGGGGAGGATGGGGAAACGCCCGTGCCGCTCTCAGGCCAATACACCGAGCTTTTCACCGGGGAGAGCCTGCGGGTGCGCAGCGTTTTGAGCGCCCTGGTCCCCGCGGAAGGATACTGCATTTATCGGAAGGAAACGAGTCTATGAGACCCAAGCTTCGGTTGGACGAACTGAACAAAGCTCTGCTCATCGCTGCCGGCGTCTGCTATTTGGCGAGCTTCGTGCTGAGCAAATTCACCACGGTCAGCACCGTGTTTCGCATTCTGTTTGCCGCAGCTGCCATCTTTCTGGCCATCCGCCTCTTTGCCGGGAACCCCGCCGCCCGCAACAATGAGAACATGAAGTTTCTCACCGGGGTGACGGCCGTGAAGGAGTTCTTTCAAAAGATCTTTCGGCCTTCTTCAGGGGCGCAGCGCCCCGCCGCTTCCCAAACCTCCGGCGGTCTGCTGGACAAATGGAAGCGCCAATGGCATGAGTACCGCACCTATCGGTATCTGATCTGCCCCCAGTGTGCCCAGCGGCTCCGAGTCCCCCGGGGCAAGGGCAAGATCCGTGTTACCTGCACCAAATGCCGAAATCAGTTTATTGCCAAAAGCTGATCCGGTGTGTATACTATATGGAGCAATATGAAAAGGAGCTATCACCATGAAACAAGTCACCAAGGATATGAACATCCGGGAAATGGTCCTGATGGACGAGGGCATCGCCCAGATCCTCATGAGCGCAGGCATGCATTGCCTGGGCTGCATGATGTCTCATTTTGAAAATCTGGAGCAGGCCTGCGCGGTGCATGGCATCGACGCCGACGCTCTGGTGGACGAGATCAACGAGTATCTGGAGACGCAGGGGGAGTAAACGCTCCCGGCCACAGGCGCCATGGACAGGAGCTTCGGGCCAAGGGGCCAGAAGCTCTTTTTATGCAAAAACAATACGCTTTTCCGTGGTTTTTCGTTGACGAGCCCGGAAAAAAAGGATATACTTAAAAAAACGAAAGTATTTTCCGATGTGGAGGTGAGCGTATGTTGACCGAATCACTGTCCCGGGTCATGCTGCGGATGCGGCTGGGATTTCTGCGGAAAATGTTTATCACCGTTCGGGAGGAGAGCCAGGATCTGACGCCCATGGAGATTTTCTGCCTGGAAGGCATCGAGACCATGGAGCGGCCCACCATCTCCCAGTTCGCCCGGTTCACGGGCATCTCCCAGAGCAACGCCACCTATCGGGTCAACTGCCTGATCCGAAAGGGATATTTGCGGCGGGTCCCCTCCGACAAGGATCGGCGGGAGTTCCATCTGGAGCTGACGGAGAAGTTCAAGGGCTGCGGCCCGGCCTTTGAGCAGAGCTGCCGGGTGCTGTCAAAGCGCATCGCTCTGCATATGACCCCGGCGGAAACGGAAAAGCTCACCGCCATTCTGGACGATTCCCTGGATAAGTGGAACGCCCTCATGGAGAAGGACGAGCTATTGAAGGGGTAAGGCGTTGCCCCCTAAACAGGACGCCGCAATACAAGGAGAATCTATGATCAATCACGCTGCCGTATCCGAATTTACCAGCTTCCAGAACATCGAGGTCTGGAACTTCATCATCATGTTGGCCATCCTTTCGGGCGCCCTGCTGCTGGCCGGGGCCCTCCGGAGGATGATCCCCCTGCTGCGCAAGTCCCTGCTGCCCGGCGCGGTGCTGGCGGGCTTTCTGCTACTCATCGGCGACGGGCTGTATCGGGCCGTCACCGGCGTCAGCTTTTTCAGAAGCGGCAATAACCTCATCACCCTGGAGGCCATGACCTATCACGGCCTGGGTCTGGGCGTAGTGGCCATGTCACTGAAGCAAAGTCAGCGGGCGAAGAACCAGCATCGAAACCGGGAGATCTTCCGTTCCGGCGCCATCACCGTCTGCGGTTACCTGATCCAGGGCGTGGTGGGCCTGCTCATTACCCTGGCATTCTTCTACCTGTTCCGGGGCAAGGTCTTCGCTTCCAGCGGCATACTGCTGCCTTTGGGATACGGCCAGGGACCGGGCCAGGCCTTCAACTGGGGCCTCACCTTCGAGAACAGCTATGGCTTTGTCAACGGCTCCAGCTTCGGTCTCACGGTGGCGGCCATGGGCTTTGTATCCGCCAGCGTGGGCGGCGTGCTGTACATGAACGTGATGCAGAGGAAGGGGAAGCTGAAGATGGCGGAAAACGCCGATGAAGCGGAGAATCTGACCGCCGAGACCATCACCGGCAAGGGGGAGATCCCCCTCAGCGAGAGCATGGACAAGTTCACGGTGCAGGCAGCTCTGGTGCTGTTCACCTACATCCTGGCCTACGGCATCATGAAGGGCATCGACGCAGCCTTCGGCGCCATCCCCTTCTATGTGAAGACCCTGCAGTCCACCATCTGGGGGTTCAACTTCCTGTTCGGCCTGTTGGCCTGCGTCATCGTAAAAGCGCTGCTGCGGGGCTTCCGCAAGGCGGGCTGGATGCAGCGGGAGTATCGGAACACATTTTTACTGAACCGGATCTCCGGCTGGATGTTCGACATCATGGTGGTGGCGTCCATCGCCTCCATCGACCTCACGGCTTTCGCTCATCCGGAGTTCATCGTGCCGCTGCTGCTCATCTGCGCGGCGGGCGCCATCGTGACCTTCCTCTTCGTTCGCTTCGCCAGCCAAAAGCTGTTCCCGGCCTATGCCCATGAGCAGTTCCTCTGCTTCTACGGCATGCTCACCGGCACGTTGAGCACCGGCCTCATCCTCTGCCGGGAGATCGATCCCCTGTTCGAGACGCCGGCAGCGGAAAACCTGATCTTCCAGAATCTGTACGCTGTGCTCCTGGGCGCACCGTTCCTCCTGGTCCTGGGCCTTATCGCCCAGAACCAGCCCGCCACCACCTGGCTGGTCTTCGGTATTCTGGCGGTCTACTTCCTGGTCCTCTGCGGGGTACTGTTCGGAAAGCTGTTGTTCGGGAAGAAAAAAGCAGAATAAAATATCGTAAGGCGGACGCGGCAACGTCCGCTTTATTTATAGGCAACAACGGGTTGCTTGTCTGACCTGGATGCCGCTGGTATACTGTAGCCAACAAAACAGGAGGAGAGAGAGGACCATGGAAGCTTATGAAATTTTGAAAGCTTTGCGCGAGAAAAAGGGCCTGACGCAGGAGCAATTGGCCAAGAAGGTGATGGTCACCCGGCAGGCGGTGAGCCGGTGGGAGAATGGGGAGACCCAGCCCAACACGGAGACTTTGAAGCTCTTGTCCCGGGTATACGACGTGTCCATCAACACCCTCCTCGGTTCGCCCCGGACCCTCTATTGCCAGTGCTGCGGCATGCCCCTCACCGAGGACGGCATGATCAGCCGGGAGACAGACGGCAGCTTCAACGAGGACTACTGCACCTGGTGCTACACCGGCGGGACCTTCGTCTACACCTCCAAGGATATGCTGCTGGATTTCCTCCTGACCCATTCGCCCAACCCGGACAACCAGCCGGAGCCCCAGCGGCGGGCCATGTACGACGGGTACCTTTCCCAGCTCAAACACTGGAAACAGGAAGTGTAAACACAAAAAGAGAAGGCCAAGGCCTTCTCTTTTTCACTCATCCGTTCTTTTACAGCCCCAGATCTTCCTTCACCAGCAGCACATGGAATGCATTCACAGGCCGGGTGGGGGCCTCCAGAATGAAGGTCACGTTGCACATGCGCTCGGCAGTGCGGCAGTCATGGCACTGGCCGGTCTTGGCGCAGGGGGTGTTCAGGCCCAGCCGCCGGGCGTTGGTGGGGCAGGCGTCCCGCTTGATGCGGTCCAAGGCTTCGTCCAGGGAGGATACGATCTTGTTTTTGCCCACGATCACCACGATCTCATGAGGGCCGTAGATGAGGCCCGCGGCCCGGTTGCCTGTGCCGTCGATGTTGACGAGCCGTCCGTCCAGGGTCAGAGCGTTGGCGGAGCACATATACACGCCCGCATGTAGGGCCTTGTCCCGGGTGGCCTGCTTGGCTTCCTTGGCGGCCAGCCAGTGCCAGTAGACCTGGTTTCCGTTGCTCTGCAGGGCTTCGGCCAGGCCCATGTCCCGGACGGTGGCGCTGCCGCCGATGCCCACGCTCTTGGCGCCGATGATGTTCAGGGCCGCCGCCTTGGCTTCCTCGGCGGTGTTGAATACTTCCGGCAGGAACCGGCGGCTTTTGAGAGCCTTTACCAGGGCTTCATAATCGATGTTTTCCATAGACGCCTCCTTATTTATCGTAGGTAAAGAAGCCTTTGCCGGACTTGACGCCCAACAGCCCGCCGCGAACCATCTTGCGGAGCAGGGGATGGGGCCGGTATTTGGGATCGCCCGTCTCGCTTTGCAGCACCTCCATGATGGCCAGCACCACGTCGAGGCCGATCATATCGCCCAAGGCCAGAGGGCCGATGGGGTGGTTGGCGCCCAGCTTCATGGCGGTGTCGATATCCTCCGCGCTGGCCACGCCCTCGGCGTACACGCCCACGGCCTCGTTTATCATGGGGATCAGGATCCGGTTCACCACGAACCCGGCGGCTTCGTTGACTTCCCCCGGGGTCTTGCCCAGCTGTACAGCTATGGCTTTGCACCTATCCACCAGTTCCCGGGGCGTGTTGATGACGGCGATGACCTCAACG
>JAEEGL014103297.1_pt1 | contig 11339 bp, 5 predicted proteins | sample 9134231 | NCBI WGS metagenome assembly JAEEGL01 (sample SAMN16246548, study PRJNA631951) | gut metagenome | biome: gut microbiome; feature: rumen; material: fiber-attached | host: Bos | place: Iran: Karaj | collected 2018-10
ATGTTATTTCTTGTTTTTGTTCTGTTTACTTCCCGCTGGTCAGTGAGAAAAGTTCTTGACTGTTTTTTTAATATGCACCTTTGTGCAAAACTACAACCGTACAGGTCGAAATAATTTTGCACACCTACTTATTAATTGTATTCTGTCTGTTTCAGCCTTTGGCTGAAGTGAAGACAATAATTACCAACTTTTCTCACTGACCAACGGGAAGTAATAATTACCAACAATTGTTCCAATAATTATTTTGTCATCAAATATTTTACTTCTATTTACTTCTTTTTACTTCATTTTACTTCCATAAATGAGCAAGTTGAAAACTTGCGAAACTTGAATTGGTAATATAAAAAAGTTGCCATTTCTTTCTGTTTTCATGAAAAATGTGCTATTTTTGCAAGGTCATTGTGCGTCTTGGCTGCAAGGCTTTGAGGATATGATGGCATGACATTATGGTTATTATAGCGTTAGCTATTTTCGGATTGTTGCGAAACCTGAGAAATTTTACAACAATATACCCGAAGATTATAGTTACGCCTACGCTTAAGCGTGGGTGGAACTTATCTCGGTATATGGGCAATCTCAGGGCCTCGCAACAAGGATAAGCGTTCATCTGCGCTTTTTCTTTGTTGTGAGGTCTTGTTGTGTTTGTCCAAATCACCCCGATAAGAGGCTTCCGCTCATATTTCTTTTTAATTTGACGTACAGATACACTTCATCTTGATGAAGCGTTTGTCTGTGCCGTGTCGTTCGTTTAAGCGTATGGAGTTAATCAATAACATAAGTAAGACTCTGGGTGAAGACATCGCTGTACAAATAAAGTCGGGAAGTCGCTTGTCAATAGCGGCATCCTGTTTCTCTATCTATGCCTTTCAGGAACTCAAGGAATCCCTGAAGGACATAAAGGAGCTGCGATTTCTGTTTACTTCACCTACATTTACCACCGAAAAGACTCCTAAGCAACAACGTGAATTCTATATACCACGCCTCAACCGTGAGCGAACTCTTTATGGTTCTGAGTTTGAGGTTAAGCTACGCAACGAACTGACTCAGAAAGCCATTGCACGTGAGTGTGCCGAATGGATCAGGCAAAAGGTATGTTTCAAGTCCAACCGCACCAACGAGCAGATGATGGGATTCATCAACCTTGATGACATCAGCTATTCGCCTATCAATGGCTTTACCACTGTTGACCTCGGTTGTGAAAAGGGCAATAACGCCTACACCATGATTCAGAAGATGGAGGCTCCATACTCCAAGGATTACATCGAGCTCTTTGACACAATATGGAATGACAGCAGTCGCCTTCAGGTTGTTACAGAAGAGGTTATCGACAGCATCAGCAATGCCTACAAGGAGAATGCGCCAGACTTCATCTATTTCGTCACGCTCTACAATATCTTTAACGAGTTTCTTGAAGATATCAGCGAGGACGTTTTGCCTAACGAGGCTACAGGATTCAAGAATAGCGTTATCTGGAACAAACTCTATAACTTCCAGCGTGATGCGGCACTTGCCATCATCAATAAGCTCGAAAAGTATAATGGCTGCATTCTTGCCGACTCAGTAGGTCTCGGTAAGACCTTCACGGCACTTTCGGTTATCAAGTACTACGAGAACCGTAACAAGTCAGTACTTGTTCTCTGCCCAAAGAAACTCTATGACAACTGGAGTACCTTCAAGACCAACTACAAAAACAATCCGCTTGTGGCAGACCGCCTGCGTTATGACATTCTCTTCCATAGCGACCTCAGTCGTGAACATGGTATGTCTGCTGGTATCGACCTCGAACGCATCAACTGGGGGAACTATGACTTGATAGTCATAGACGAGAGCCACAACTTCCGTAATGGTGGCAATGTGGATGACGAAGACTATGATGACGATATAGAGACGGATGAGCCTCGCAAGGAAAACCGCTATCAGAAGTTGATGAAGAAGGTTATCCGTGCAGGTGTCAAGACAAAGGTACTGATGCTCTCAGCCACGCCTGTCAACAATCGCTTCAACGACCTCAAGAACCAGTTGCAGTTAGCATACGAGGGACACGTTGAACAGATTAACGAGGCATTGAATATTGACCGAAGTGTTGATGACATCTTCCGTAGTGCTCAGGTTGCATACAACAAGTGGGCAAAGCTACAACCAGAACATCGTACCACGGAACGACTGCTTGACGAACTCAGCTTTGACTTCTTCGAGTTGCTTGATGCTGTGACCATTGCCCGTAGCCGTAGCCATATCGTCAAGTATTACGATACAAAGGATATAGGTAAGTTCCCGACTCGCCTTGCTCCTATATCACGACGTCCAAAGCTGACAGACCTGAACGAGAGTGTCACATTCAGCGACATAGCCGAACAACTCAATGAACTCAACCTCAGTATTTACACACCTTCGTTGTACATCTTCGACAGCGTTAAGGGTGACTACGAGATTGATGTGGAAGGTGCAACCGGTCTGTCTATTGACGGACGCGAAAAGGGACTGCGCAAGTTGATGGCTACAAACCTCTTGAAACGTCTGGAGAGTAGTGTCAATTCGTTCCGCCTTACATTGGGTAGGATAACTGACTATATCGAACAGACGCTTAATGTCATCAGTAGGAAGAAAGACGGAACAATTGACGTGACAACATTCGTGGATGACCTCGACAGCTACGATAGTGAGAATGACATGTTTGTCGGCAAGAAATCCAAGATAAACCTCATGGATATAGACGTGGTACGATGGTCAAGAGACCTGCAACATGACTACGACATCCTGCGACTTCTCATCTTGATGCTCAAGGATATCACGCCTGAACATGACAGCAAGTTGCAGATGCTCATCTCTGACCTGAAACATAAGTTCCAGAATCCTATAAACGAGTGCAACAGGAAAGTGCTCATCTTCACAGCCTTTGCCGATACTGCCAACTATATATATGAGCAACTGGCAGAACGTATCAAAACCGAATGTGGCTTGAATGTGGCTCTGATTACAGGTAATGTGGAGGCTCGAAGCACTCTTAAACTGAATGAGAAACTTGATTTTAACAAGGTGCTGACTCTCTTCTCGCCAATATCAAAGGAGGCTGCAACCATTTTTCCACATCTGAAGGATGAAATAGATGTGCTTATTGCAACCGACTGCATCAGTGAAGGTCAGAACCTACAAGATTGCGACTACTTGATAAACTACGACATCCACTGGAATCCTGTGCGTATCATTCAGCGTTTCGGACGTATCGACCGCATCGGCAGTAAGAACGATGTAATACAGCTTGTGAACTACTGGCCTGACATCGAGCTTGACAAATATATAGAGTTGAAGGGACGTGTGGAGAGTCGTATGAAGGCGACAGTCCTGACCAGTACGGGTGATGATAACCTGCTTTCTGCCAATGAAAAGGGCGACCTTGAATATCGCAAGAACCAGTTGAAGAAACTACAGGAGGAGGTCGTTGACATTGAGGATATGGACACTGGAATAAACATAATGGACTTGGGACTTAATGAGTTCCGTCTTGACCTACTCAGTTATATCAAAGACAATCCTGACGTTGGTCATGCTCCATTTGGTATGAACGCAGTGGTTAGTTCGACAGACCTTGCAGAGCCTGGTGTCATCTACATACTCAAGAATAGGAATGCAGGTGTCAATATCGATAAGATGAACCTGCTGCACCCATTCTATATGGTCTATATTGCAGATGATGGAACGATAATATGTGACCATCTGCAACCCAAGAAATTGCTTGATGTCATGCGCCATGTATGTAAGGGACGAAACAAGCCAGATGCTGAACTATGTGCCATCGTAAACAAGGAGACACGTGACGGCAGGAAGATGCAGCATTACAGCGATCTCCTTACGACTGCCATCGACAGTATAATTACAGTCAAGGAAGAGTCGGACATAGACAGTCTCTTCTCCGTAGGCGAGACAACAGCCTTGTGGGGCGAGGTCAAAGGACTTGACGATTTTGAGTTAATCACTTTCCTGATCATTCGATAGCCTATGATTGACTTGAAGTTTCCCCGAACAACCGTTGTGGGCAAGCCTGTGCCGAAGAATGCCTTCTACAAGCATCTGGAAATGAGCGCAAAGATGAAGCAGCACTTTGTGGATGATGTCGCAGGCATACAATGGCTATACAAGTTAGCACCCTCCACCATCAATGTGGACGATGGTAAGTTAGTACATGAGATTGTGGTCTTTGCTGTCGTACTGAAATCAAAGGACTGTCCCGATGATGTCTTTATCTTTATTGACCGGAATATGCCTCGTCATGTGGTGTTTGTTCTGGAATATGAGGACCGATACAGATTATTGCTCAACTACAAGGAGCAGAAAGACGGACAGAATAATCAGTTCAGAATTATCAAGACTTTCTCCACAGAATGGTTGACGGATGAGCTGCTGTCACTTACGCTCGACGGACAGAACATGGATGCCCTCTACGAGGCAATGGCTGGACAGGTGTCAGGCTTCGGGACAAGGAATGCAGTCGATACCAAACGCATAGTGGAACTGGAGGCACAGATTGCCAAGGCAAAGCGTGAAGTGGATGTTCTACAAAAGCAGATACGTGGTGAACGCCAGCTGAACCGACAGATTGAAATGAATGGTGTGGCACGAGGAATCAAGAAACAGATTGCCCAATGGCAAAATGAATTGGAACGAATAAAAAAACAATAATATATGGACAAACCAGAAAGATTAGATATGCTGTCAGCTGATGGGGCACAACTCAACCTTGATGCACTCTATCAGATTGCACCTTCCTGCTTTACGGAGGCTGCAGACCCCAAGACTGGAAAAATCAAGCGTGTGGTAAACTTTGACGTTTTACGTCAACTGCTTGGTGACGACACAGTTGAAGATGCTACCGATGCATACGAGTTCAACTGGGTTGGTAAGCAGGAAGCACGTGCCGAAGTATTGCGTCCTATCAACAAGACACTCCGTCCTGTTAAGAAGGATAGCGTGGATTGGGATAACACGCAGAATCTCTATATTGAGGGTGACAACCTTGAAGTGCTGAAATTGCTCCAGAAATCTTATCTCGGTAAAGTGAAGATGATTTATATTGATCCGCCTTACAACACAGGTAATGACTTCGTGTATCATGATGATTTTGCCCGTACTCAGGCTGAAGAAGATTTGTTTGCTGGAAATGTGGATGAACTGGGCAACCGCTATATCAAGAATACTGACTCCAATGGTCGATACCATTCGGATTGGTGTTCGATGATTTATTCGAGGTTAATGGTAGCACGTTCTTTGTTGTCTGAGGATGGGGTGATATTTATTTCGATTGATGACAATGAGCAGAAGAATCTGAAGAATATTTGTGATGAAGTTTTTGGTCAAGTCAATTTTGTGGCTCTTATTCCATGGAGAAAAAGAACTGCCAAATCCGATGTTCCTTTTGGCGTTTCACAGGATTATGAATGGATACTTATATACGCAAAAACAGAATCGTTTATAGCAAGCGTAGAAGGGAAAGAACGTAAGTATTATACTACTCCCGATTTTCCAAATCGCCCATGGCGTGTGCATGATTTGACAAAACAAACAACAGCAAGTGAACGTCCCAATAGTTTCTTTACAATTGTAAACCCGAAAACGGGAGAAGAATATCCAGCTAATCCAAATAGAACTTGGGCTATAACAGAGGAAACTTTTGAACAGTACTATAACGAGAACAGAATGGTGTTTCCAGGTGATTATGACTTCTTAAATATTTCAAAGCCCGTACTGAGATATTGGAAAGACGATGATATGCTAAAAGCTGGAGATTCATTTGGCAGAGTTGCTGTTAGCACAAAGTTACCTGATGAAATAGGAATGTCTCAAGATGGAACAAAGGAAGTTACTGAAATATTCGATGGAAAGATTTTTTCTTTTCCAAAGCCTTCGTCACTAATTAAATTCTTTACTAAGATTATTTATGATTCTGAGGCACTGATACTTGACTTCTTCTCCGGCTCGGCCACAACCGCCCATGCCGTCATGCAACTCAATGCAGAAGATGGAGGTAAACGTAAGTTTGTTATGGTTCAGCTACCAGAAGAAACGGAAGAAGGTAGCGAAGCCTACAAAGCAGGCTATAAGAACATCTGTGAAATCGGCAAGGAGCGTATCCGTCGTGCTGGTAAGAAAATCAAGGAAGAGCTTCCAGAGGCAAAAGACCTTGATACAGGTTTCCGTGTGTTCCGTATAGACGAAAGCAACTATGAGGACGTAGAGCGTACTCCAAAAGACTATAATCAGGGACAGCTCGATTTGTTCTTAAACAATATCAGAACTGACCGTACAGACCTCGACCTTCTGTTTGGCTGTATGCTCAACTGGGGTGTTCAGCTGTCTTTGCCTATGTCATCAGAGGTGGTGGATGGCAAGACAGTCTATACTGTTAATGATGGTGACCTCGTGGCTTGTTTTGCGGACAATGTGACAGACAACGTGGTGAGGGCAATGGCTGACAAGCAGCCGCTTCGTGTCATCTTCCGTGACAGCTGCTTTGCTAAGGATGCCGACAAGATAAATATATATGAGACATTCAAGCAGTTGCTGAACTGGAGCGATCAGGATGTATATAAAAATATCAATGTAATTTAGCCATGCAGATAAGATATAAACATCAGCATTTCCAGATGGAGGCTGCTCGTAGCATTGTGAATGTGTTCACGGGACAGCCGAAGAGCGATGGACTGAGTGACCACACTATTGACCCTGGCAAGAACAAAAAAGGACAGACATCGATAAAAGGCGGTGACTTCAACTTATCTGGTTATGGCAATAAGGACGTTATTCTCACTCCAGAGACCATCTGCGACAATGTGCGTGAGGTACAGACAAATCAAGGACTGAAGCCTATAGACAACCTGCAAAAGCTACAGGATGTTGGTATGGCTTTCACTATAGAGATGGAGACTGGTACGGGTAAGACCTATACCTACATAAAGACCATGTACGAGCTGAACGAGCATTATGGTTGGACTAAGTTCGTCGTGGTCGTTCCAAGCATAGCCATCCGTGAAGGTGTGATGAAGAGTTTCGAGAGTATGCAGGAACACTTTGCCCAGGAATACAACGGTAAGCGAATACAGTACTTCATCTATAACTCCAAGCAGCTAAGCAAGATTGATGCCTTTGCCAGCGATGCTGGTATGCACGTGATGATTATCAACACGCAAGCCTTCAACTCATCGTTTGACGAAGAAAAGAGTAAAGGCATCAGGGCTGACAAGGCTGCACGTATCATCTTTGACAAGCGTGACGAGTTCAACAGTCGTCGTCCTATTGACGTGCTCAGCCAATGTCACCCTATCATGATTATAGATGAGCCACAGAGTGTGTTGGGTGTAGATAAAGGCAATAAGACACGTAAGGGTCTGGCACAGTTCAAGCCTTTGTTTACGTTGCTGTATAGCGCTACACACCGTAAGGGTGACATATATAATATGGTGTTCCGTCTTGATGCCATTGATGCTTATAATCAGAAACTCGTCAAGAAGATAGAGGTGAAAGGTATCAAACAGATAGGCTCTACGGCAACCAACGGTTATGTGTATCTGGAAGGAATAATCATTAGCAAGAGCAATCCACAGGCACGCATCAGTTATGACGTGAAGACTGCAACGGGCACCAAGCAGATAAGTAAGGTGGTAGGTGAGAGGTTTGACCTATATGCCCAGAGTGGGGAACTGAACGAATATAAGAACAATTATATCATTGAGCGTATAGATGGACTGGAAGGTACTGTTCGTTTTCTTAATGGTTTGGTTCTGCATGAGGGTGATGCCGTAGGTGCTGTCAATGAGGATTATCTACGTCGCATACAGATACGTGAGACTATCCGCACACACTTGGAACGCGAATATCAACTATTTGGACAGAAAATCAAGGTGCTGAGTCTTTTCTTCATTGACCATGTGGATAGCTATCGTCTGTATGAAGGTGGAGAGACAAAGGGTAAATTCGCCAAGATGTTTGAGGAAGAATATGTCAATGTCCTCTCGGAATTGCAGCCAACATTCAATGACGATGCCTTCATTCGTTATCTAACTGACCCTCGCAACGAAGCATCTAAGATTCATCAAGGTTATTTCGCTATGGACAAGAAGGGTAAAGCCGTTGAATCTGGCAACAAGGAGGGCGAAAACGAAGAGCGTGCCTTTGACCTCATCATGAAGGATAAGGAACGTCTGTTGTCATTAAAAGAACCCGTACGCTTTATCTTCTCCCACTCTGCATTGAAGGAGGGTTGGGATAATCCTAACGTGTTCCAGATATGTACGTTGAAGAACTCCGACAACGAGACAAAGAAGCGTCAGGAGGTTGGTCGTGGTATGCGTCTGTGTGTGAACCAGAATGGAGAACGCCAAGATGCTGACGTATTGGGTGATCACGTCTTTGATACCAATATCCTTACCGTTATAGCCAGTGAGAGCTATGATGACTTTGCCAAGAAACTGCAAACGGAAATAGCGGAAGCATGTGGAGACCGTCCTATCATCATCACACCAAACCTCTTTGAAGGCAAGGTATATACGAAAGCCGACGGTAGCAACGGACACTTTGACCTTGCACAAGCACGTGCCATATATAACGCTCTTATCCGTCATGACTATGTTGATGACGATGGTGCTTTGACGGTAAAGTATCATGATGACAAGCGAAATGGAACTTTGAACTTTGGCAATGTGGATGATATGAGAGACGGCATTATAGCTGTTCTCAACACTGTATTTGACCCATCAACTACAAAGCCAGATGATTCGAGAAAGACAAGGACTGCCAAGCTGAACGAAGAAAACTTTGCGTTGTTTAAGGATTTGTGGGAGCGCATCAACCAACGCACTTACTATCAGGTGGATTTCGAGACACCAGACCTTGTGAAGAAATCTATCAAGGCGCTGGACGACAACCTGAAGGTGACGGAGATACGCATCGTGGTTGAAGGTGGTACTCTTGACAATGTGCACGACAAGGAATCTCTTGAGGCTGGTGTTGCCATGACTCAGGGAAATACTCGCACCATCCATGTAAAGGAAGCAGTGGGTAAGGGAGTCACTTATGACCTTATTGGCAAGCTGGTAACGGCTACAGGATTGACCCGTAAGACAATAGTAGAGATTCTGAAAGGCATTAAGCCTGCAACCTTCCAGCTGTTCAAGCTTAATCCTGAAGAGTTCATCATCAAGGCAGGAATGATAATAAATGACTGCAAGGGTCTTGCCGTTATCCAGTGTATCAAGTATGAGAAACTGAATGACAAGTTCTCGACAGACATCTTCACAGATAATATGTTACGTGGTAAGTTGGGTATCAATGCTATTGAATCAAAAAAGTCTTTATATGACCTCGTGGTACTTGACAGCATGGGAGTAGAGAAGAATCTGGCAGAAAAGTTGGAAACGCAAGATGAAATAAAGGTTTACACTAAATTGCCAAGAGGTTTCTACATCAACACTCCAATGGGCAAGTATAATCCCGACTGGGCTGTGGCATTCAAGGAAGGTACAGTCAAGCACATCTATTTCGTGACAGAATCCAAAGGTAACGACTCTCTGATTTCTCAACTCCGTGGTTCGGAGGAAAGCAAGATAGAATGTGCCCGTCGTCACTTTGCTGCCATCAGCGACAATGGCTGCATCTACGGCGTAGCCACAGACTACAAGACATTATATGACATCGTAACAAAATAGTTTGCATAAATTTACATAAATTATTTCGGGCGGAAACTGCAATATTTTGCAAGTTTCCGCCCGAGATGTTTATATGGATTAAGCGATCATTTCTTTACCATGATGTCAAGGACATACTTGTCGGTTTCGTCCATGGCATCCTTACCGATGCGTGTGAGGTTATGGATGCTCTTATCCACGTCATTATCAATGATACCTTCGACGGAGGTGACACACTCGCCCTGAATGGCAAGCATGGCTGAAAGGACGGCTGTGGATACACCTGATGCAAGCTTGAGTGCACATGATGGTTTTGCACCATCACATATCATGCCTGTAAGGTTGGCAATCATATTCTTGACGGCATATGTAATCTGTTCGTATGTTCCTCCCATTAGGTACGTTATTCCACATGATGAACCTGTGGAGGCAACAACACATCCGCAGAGGGCAGACAACTTGCCAAGACTCTGCTTGACATATATGGCTGTGAGGTGGGAGAGTATGAGGGCACGAGTAAGTTCCTCGTCTGTATTGTGGTTCTCTTTTGCAAACTTGACTACTGGAAGGGTAGCACAGATACCCTGATTTCCTGAACCGCTGTTGCTCATTACAGGAATCTTGGCTCCTGCCATACGTGCATCACATGCACATGCTGTTGCCGAAAGAATGTGGGAGAATATTGTGTCGCCCATTATTCCTCTACCAAGAGGGCGGGAGAGTGCCTTACCAAGTGAATGACCATAGTTGCCATGAAGTGATTCTTCTGCTGCATTCTCGTTAAGGATACGAGCCTCGTTGATAAACTCAATCTCGGAGAGTGGGGCAGTAGTGGCAAACTCATAAACCTTCGCCATATTGAGCCAATCGACCTCAGTATCTTCATCATTCTTGCCAGTTACGGGAATGTCAAGTAGCACGTCGTCATTCTTGCTAATATGAATAAAGTCTGTGTGTCCTCCACATATCACTGTCTTTGAATGATTATTGCCTGCTGTAGCAATTACCTCAATATAAAGTTTGTCTGGTGCATCGGCCTTTAACTTTACTGATATTCGTTGTTCGTCGATATACTTTTTGCCTTGCTCTACTGCGGCTGGAGTTACATCCTTCAATACTTCAAGCCCGTACTCGCTCTTACCTATGCTTGCACCAAGTGCAATGGCAATTGGTAGTCCTATCATGCCTGTGGCAGGAATACCTACACCCATGGCATTCTTAAGGATATTGGCTGAGAGTCGCACGTCAATCTTTTCTGGCAAACAGCCTAAGGTCTCCGTTGCCTTTGCTACACACAAAGCCACAGCCACAGGTTCAGTACATCCAACGGCTGGTACGACTTCGCTCTTTATGAGTTCAATAATCTTTTTTCTTGTTTCGAGTTCCATCTTGTTTTGTTATCCTGTTTTCTTGGCTGCAAAGATACATCTTTTCGTACAATCACACATCAATTAGTACATATTTTTTATGTGCTGAACCTACATCATTAATCAATACAATTATTATAAAAATAATTTCGAACTATACGGTTGTAGTTTTGCACAAAGGTGCATATTAAAAAAACAGTCAAGAACTTTTCTCACTGACCAGCGGGAAGTAAACAGAACAAAAACAAGAAAAAACATGTTTTTTTTGATTTTATTTGGTTTTTACCATGTTTTTTTA
>JAEEGL014472897.1_pt1 | contig 11339 bp, 12 predicted proteins | sample 9134231 | NCBI WGS metagenome assembly JAEEGL01 (sample SAMN16246548, study PRJNA631951) | gut metagenome | biome: gut microbiome; feature: rumen; material: fiber-attached | host: Bos | place: Iran: Karaj | collected 2018-10
AGATGTTTTTACCTCGGTTGAAACATCCGACTTATCTTTTTTCAATGATTTTATAGGTTCCAAAGATGCATCCATACCGATTGTTTCACCGAAAGCATCACTGTTTAATTCTTTTAATTTCGTTGCAGCCAGTTCATGTCCCTGATCTGCTGCCATTTTGAACCATTTTTTTGCTTCATTTAAATCTTGTTTTACTCCCTGACCTTCCGCATACATAAAGCCTATCATGTATTGTGCATCGGGATCTTTCTTTAATCTGTTATATTCCTGATAATAATCCATGGCTTCTTTATAATCTTTTTCTACTTCATATCCGTTATAATACATTTCTCCCAACATATAGATAGCGTCGTCATTACCGTTAACCATTGCTCTTCTGAAATATTCCAAAGATGCAACCAAATCTATTTTTCCTGTCTCGCCTTTATAATAGATTAGTCCCAATGAATATTCTGCATCGGCATTTCCCTGATTTGCTGCTTCATCATACCATTTCAATGCTGCTTTATAATTTTCCCTGTCATAATAATAATTACCTAACTCATTTTCTGCCTTAGCGTATCCCTGATTTGCAGATTCCTTATAGTATTGTAGAGCTTTTTCTTCGTTTTTCTGTGTTCCCTCCCCTTTTCTATACATTTCTGCAAGAGAAAACTGAGCTCTCTTATCACCTTGCTCTGCTGCTTTAAGATACCACTTGTACGCTTTCTCGTAATCTTTTTGTACTAATCGTCCGTTATAATAAAGATCTCCGAGATAATATTGTGCTTCATAAAATCCGTACGATGCAGACTCATTATAATATTTTAGAGCTTTTTCATCGTCTTTGGTCGTAGCTCTTGCATTTTCATACATTTCCCCAAGATAAAACTTTGCTTCTCCTACACCTTGCTCCGATGCTTTTTGATACCATTTAAAAGCTTCCTTATCACTTTGATGAACATTGCCCGAACCGCTGGCACATAAACCTGCTAATTCATATTGTGCCTGAGCATGTCCCTGTTGAGCAGCTTTTTTAAACCACTCATATGCTTGAACATAATTTTGTCCTACTCCTTCGCCGTGAAGATATTGCATTCCTATCTCATACTGCGAACTGGCATTCTTTTCGTTTTCGTTAACAACCGCTGCCATAACATAAGTAACACCGGACAAAAGTGCAACCATAATCAAACTGACCAATTTTTTCATACTTCCTCCAAAAATATATTATTTTAATAATGTTTTAATGCTTTTTCTTGTCTATATTTAAAAAACTTTATTAATTCCGATATATAGGGTTTATCCGTATATATATTCATTACGTCTGTTTTTGCCGCTTTAAATGTTTCATCCAAATAATTTTCGTGTAATCTTAAATTTTTATAATATTCATTTCTAACATCTTTAGACGAAAAATCTATATCCGTAAACAATCCGGTTTCTGCATCTTGTATCCCGAAAATCCCCTTTTCCGGAATATTTTGTTCTTTGGGATCCGAAATTTTTATACAAACCAAATCATGTTTTTTCGCGGTAACTTTTAACATTCTATCAAAATTCTCATCATAGAAATCAGATATTAAGAAAATTAAAGCTTTTCTTTTACAAAGTCTGTTCAAAGACTTCAACGCATTTTCAATACTCGTTTTATCGTTTTGCGGTTTATAACTCAAAATTATATCTATTAGTCGCAAAATATGTTTTTTGTTTTTTTTAGGTTTTATGTACTGCTCAACCTCGTCCGTAAAAGTCAAAAGACCTGCTCTGTCACTGTTTTTAAGTGCCGAAAAAGCAAGCACAGCAGTAAGCTCCGCAATCAAATCGTTTTTTGTAACAGTTTTGCTTCCAAACTGTCCCGAAGCGCTTAAATCAACAACAAACATTACTGTCTGTTCCCTTTCTTCGTCATATTTTTTTATGTAAGGTTTATTTCTTCTGGCTGTAACATTCCAAGAAATTCTTCTTACATCATCACCGGGAACATATTCTCTTACTTCACTGAATTCCAAACCCTGACCTTTAAAAACACTATGGTATTTCCCCGAGAAAACATCATCAACAAGTTTTTTTGATCTGAGTTCTATTTTTTTTATTTTTGATAATATTTCTGATTTTAACAATCTTATTATCCTTAATTTAATTACTCTTCAGCCACTATCGTCGTCTATAATTTTACGGTACTTCAACACCGTCAAAAATTTGTTTTATTATATCATCACTCGTCAATTCCTGTGCATCCGCATCATAAGTTGTAAGAACTCTGTGTCTTAAAACATCCGGACCTATATCTTTAATATCTTCCGGCGTTACAAATCCTCTTCCTTTTAAAAATGCCAGAGCTTTTCCTGCTCTGTTCAAATTAATCGTAGCTCTTGGAGATGCTCCGAAAGCTATAAGATTTTTTAAATTTTCAAGACCGTATTTTTCCGGTTTTCTTGTTGCAATAACAATATCGACTATATAATTTTTCACTTTCTCGTCAACATATATTTCATCAACAGCCTGCTTTGCTTCCTCTAAATCTTTTAATGTTATAACCTGATTTACTTCTATCTTTTTTCTTGTGGAATATCTGTCTAAAATTGCTCTTTCTTCCTGTTCTGTCGGATAATCCAACTTTAACTTAAGCATAAATCTGTCAACTTGAGCTTCCGCCAACGGATATGTTCCTTCCTGTTCTATAGGGTTTTGTGTTGCCAAAACCAAAAAAGGATTCGGTAACGGATATGTTACATCTCCTATTGTAACTTGTTTTTCCTGCATAGCTTCCAAAAAGGCACTTTGAACTTTTGCCGGTGCTCTGTTAATTTCGTCTGCCAATATAAAATTTGAAAAAACAGGGCCTTTTTTTACATTAAAATCTCCCTGTTTTGAATCGTATATAAGAGTTCCTGTTAAATCAGAAGGTAATAAATCCGGAGTAAATTGTATTCTTTTAAAATCTCCCGATACCGCCTTTGCCATTGTATTTACAGCTAAAGTCTTTGCCAGCCCCGGAACACCTTCCAACAAAATATGTCCGTCGGATAGCAATCCTACCAACATTCTTTCAAGAATATAGGTTTGTCCGACAATAACTTTTGACACTTCACTTAAAAGTCCCATTATGGACAAAGATTGCTGTTTTACCTTCTCGTTTAAACTTTTAATATCAATACTTTCTGCCATTTTAACTCTCCACCTCTCTATATTGCATATTAATTAAAATTTTAAAGCATCGATGACTATATTTATCCGGCCAATATTTCAAGAACTTTTTTTACAGGCATATTCATACTTATACCAAGTTCTTGAGCTTTTGCCGTAATAGCAACAACATTAGAATTAAGAATATCTTCTATCGTTTTTACTCCCGTAACGATACAAGCAACATCATTTCTCTTTTGAGCCGTATTTATATTCAAATAACCGCACATAATATAACCTTTTTTACCGGTAATAACCAACAATTTAGTCTCATCACACAAATCTAATTCTATGCCTTTAAAAACCGTATTCTTTACTTTTATTTCTTTCGTTACCATCTAAATTTTCCTTAATATATTTTTTAGACTATCCCATTACTTACTTTGTTACTTTTTTATATTTTATTACAAAACAATTTTACACCGTCCACGACAAAACATTAAAATTCTTAACCGGTTTAGGTAAAATAACCGAAGATTGGTACGGCCATCTTTCAACTTCCATACTATCTTTATCTACACTAACCGTAAATTCCATATTGTTATAATCTTTAGGAAATTCCAAAATTTCCAAAGGAATTTTCAGTTCTATTATCGAATTAAATTTTATATTATCTATCGGCAATTCCTTCTTTTCTTTTCTGCCTTCATAATAAACATCAAATCCCGTCACATTATGTTCTATATCAAATTTAAAAGAAACTTTAGTTTTTGCAGGTTCTAAAAAGTTAATATTGAAACTAAAATTTTCTATTTCTTTAGACTTTTGTTCGATGTTTAATTCTAATGCCAAATATATATTTCCCAAATCAAAGCCGAAATTAAACGATTTTATCGTACTGGCAACCTGATGCATCGAACCGCCGGTTTGACCTACTATATACAAACCAGCTCTTTTCCATTCGAAGAAGTTTGTGATTTCTCCGTCTATAACAGGAGTTATCAAAGACGTCGGCATTATAAAATTACCGCTACGACTATTTGACATGTGTTGCTGACCTTTAATAGCTTTATGCAAATAGTCAGGGATTTTTTCGTTCAATAAAGAATATATTGCCATTAAATGTTTTCTAAACAACAAATCAAACATTCCGTCATTACCGGAAGAATGATCGTCTCCATACCACCAGTTCCAATCTGACCCTTCCGCGGCATACAAAATTTCCCATACTTGTTTTTCCAAGTCGCTACCTGCAAACTCAGGATGATTTTTTGTATATTCAACTATAAAGTCTCTTGTTTGTCCTACATATTGCCAAGAAGTATTATCTTCGTTGTGCCCAATCCATATACCGAAATTTCCGTTTATCCAAGAACCTGCCATCAAATGTGTCAGAGTATCTCTGGGCGGAAATCTGTTTAAATAATCAGTTATGGTTACTGTTTCAATTTCATTATCGCTGTTCAATGCGGCGTACAGTTTAGACAAGAAATCTCTACCGTCGTTTCTATAATATTCCCAACAATTTTCCCCGTCGAGTATTACGGAAACCAACGGATGTTCATATTCCTCCGAAGCATAATTACCTATATTTTTTATTTTAGTCACAAAATCTCTCACGGCATCATCCGGATTCCATTTAGAATAAACAAATCCTATAGAATCAGATAAACCATGATCTCTGAAAATAATGTTTGTATGTTTACCGTCAACCGTCACATTGTAAGGTCTGAACAAACTTCTTCTGTTTTCACAAGCTCTTCCGGAACTTCCGCTCAATATTGCTTCATCGGTTGCTATCCATCTTATTCCGTTATCGGATACTATTTTTACAACTTCATCACAAACAGATCCTTCGGAAGGCCACATTCCCGTAGGCTTTCTTCCGAACAGTTTTTCATAATATTCAATAGCTGATTGAACTTGCCATACGGCATCTTCTCTGTGAGAAAATCTTTTTTTAGGCAAAACAATGTTAGGTGTTGCATCCAAAGCATTGTTTGTATCGCATAACAAAGGAAGTATGGGATGATAAAAAGGTGTTACGGAAACTTCTATTTGTCCCTTATCCTGCATTTCTTTATGTTTTTGAACGATTTTTCCGCAAATTTCAAGTTGCTTGTCTATAAGCTTATGTTTCTCATCTTCGGTAAAATCTCTTCCTTTCACATACAAATAGTTAATATATTCGTCTTGTTGCCTCCAATAAGGATCAAACCAAGATAAATTAAACCACACTTGCAAATCTCTTATATCTTCATTTTTAAAGTAATTCAATATTCTTCTAACGTCAGCTTCACTGGTTTGTTTTCCTCTTTTTTCCAATAACTGATAATATCTGTTATACGGAAAAACCATAGTTTCCCAGTTTGCCATGAAAAAATTCATAAGAATAAAAACTTTTTCATCGTCGGACAATTCCAAAACCGGCTTCAATGTTAAATCTAAAAATTTATCTTTAGCTATACCTTTGGAATATTCGTCAAGTTGAACCAACAAAGACGGAACCAAATTAATATTTGCTTTTACTCTCGGATAATCTTCTAAAATCGCAACCATATCGTAATAATCTTTGGTTGCGTGAAGTCTTACCCACGGTAATTCGTAAGTATTATTTAACGGATTCTTATATATCGGCTGATGTTGATGCCATAAAAAAGCTAAATATACTTTCTTCATTAAAAAACCCCAAAACCAGTTTAATTTGCTTTTTCTTCTGTCTGTTCTGCTTGTTCTGTCTGTTCTGTTTGATCGGCTTTTAATCTTTGAGGATATTTCGTTAACAATTCTCCATATACCTCTTTAGCTTCATCTTGCTTTCCGGCTAATTCGTACAATCTTGCTAAATTTTCCATCACAGAAGGAACTAAATAGTTATCTGGATATTTTGCCAAGAAATCTTTTGAAAGGGTAATCGCTTGTTCCACATTATTGTTATCATCATACAAAGAAATCAATAAAGGATATCCTATAGGTCTTACGGAAACCGGTACCGCTCTTTCTATATAAAATTTCAACAAAGCTTCAGCCTCTTCATATTTTTTGTCGAACAACAAATTACTTGCTTTAATTATAATCGCCCTAAATGCCGCGGGTGTATTACGATATGTTATAATAATATCGTTTATTAAAGAGAGTCCTTGTTCTAAATTTCCGGAAGCAATTATTTTTGTAGCCGTATCCAATTTGTCGGATGCGGCAGCTCTTACCATTTGTATTCTTACACAAACAAAAGTTATTATCAAAGCTACCACTATTACACTTATGATAGTACCAAAAAAAGGATTTTTATTTCTTTTAATCCAATTAATAACATCAACAATTGCCGAATTTTCCTGTTTTTCCATTTCCATTTTTTATCCTCTGTTTTTTGAAGCAACAATATCGTAAGAATTTTGTTGCATAATATTAAAATATTCCAAATCCAAACCGGATTGTTTTAAAGTATTTTCTATTTTTGTTTTATCCATCAAGTTTTCAGGTTCATGAGAATCTGTATTTAAAATAAGTTTTGCTCCGCACTCCAATGCCAAAGATGCAACTTCTTTGTTTGTTGCATTATGTCCGCATCTTGTAGTAATTTCCAAACAAACATTATTCTCTTTTGCAAGCATAACATCTTCTTTTGTTATATGTCCCGGGTGAGCAAGAATGTCTATTCCCGCTTGAACGGCATAATGGTTTGTTGTAGGTGGTACTGTTTCCGCAACGGTTTCACCGTGAACCACAATAATTTGCGTTCCCAAACTTTTACATTTGTCTGCCATATCTTTTATAAGTTTCGGAGGAACATAAGTTATTTCCACACCGGGAATAACCTGAAGATCATATTGTTCCTGCAAAATTGCAGCAACTTTTATTATTCTCGGTATAACATAATCATAAGTTGAATAGTCAACATGGTCGGTCAAAGCAATAGTTTTATATCCTTTAAACTTTGCTCTGTATACCAACTCACTTGGCAACAAAACGCCATCAGAAAATAATGTGTGCGTATGTAAATCTATCATAATTAAAATATTATATCATTTTTATTAATTTTTTATAACTGTTCCGTTAAGTTTTTTTATACCGCTTACACCATCAACAATTAAAACTTCTTTAACGCCTTTTTCCACCGCTTGTTTACAACTGTTTATTTTCGGTATCATTCCGCCTGTAATAACTTCCGTTTTTATAAGATTATCAACTTCATTTATTTTTATTTCCTGTATAGTTTTTTTATCTTTATCGAGAACACCGGCAACATCGGTTAAAAAAATAAGTTTTGCAGCTTTAAAAGATATAGCAATATTTGTTGCCAATGTATCGGCATTTATGTTTAATGCATGTGTATCTTCCGCCATACCTACCGAAGAAATAACCGGGAAAAATCCGCCGTTTATTAATGTTTCTATCAAACTTATATTTATTTTTACCGGTTCACCTACAAAGCCCAACTCTTTTTTCACGTCGCAAACGGCAATTGCACCGTCTCTTGCCGATATTCCAACCGCTTTAATACCGCAACTTATAAGTTCTGCCGTTAACATTTTGTTTACTTTTCCGCTTAAAGCCATTTCCACGGCTTCCAACGTTTGTTCATCGGTATATCTTAAACCGTTTACAAATTTAGACTCTATGTTTAATCTTGAAAGCAAATTATTTATTTCCGGCCCGCCGCCGTGAACAAGAACTATTTTTTGTGTTTTGGAAATTTCCGCCAACTCTTTTATAAATTTTTTCTGAGCATCCTTGTTTTTTGTTAAACTTCCGCCGAACTTGATTACCGTAATATCGTTCATCTAATCCCCCAAAAAAGGTTATTGCTTATCCGTATTATATTGCTTAATTATTTTTCTATATCTTACAATTTCATAAATTTCGTCTACATTTGCCGAAATTTTTATAATTTTACCATCGTCTGTATTCGTATTTCTCACATAAAATCCCGTCAACATCTTTGCTAAAGTTCCGTTATTATTTTGTGCTACGGAAAATTGAGGACTTATTTTCAATCCGGCTTTGTTCGTAGCAGCAAAATCTTCCTTACTCATATTTGAACAATCATATTTTAAATTATGAACAACTGTCAGTTCTCCCGTATATATTATTTTTATTATCATGTATTTATTGTTAACTTTGCTTAAAGCAACTACTTTTGCTTTTTCGTTACCTTCGCTTCTAAAATAATTTTTTTGAAAAAACTGTAATCTTTCGATATACGGATTCATCGTTTCCGACATTAAAGCCAACACTTTATATTTACTGCCTTTTTTATTTAGTTCCTCGGAACGATCCGAAGCACCGTATTGTATAAAATCAAGTCCGGTATCACTTTCCAAAAATCTCTCGTTGTCCGCTTCCAACAAAGATTCGAACTCATTCAATAAATTTTCCGTCTCTTTTTTTATTTCTGTAGCTTCTTTTAATATTTTTTGAATGGAATTGTCTGTCGTTACATCCGGCCAATCAATCATATACTTTTTTGCTTTATATTCTATTTCTTTTGCTTTAATCTGATTTTCTATTTCTATTCTTTTTATACCGTCTTCTTCCGAATCAAAAATTCTTTGTAATTTTCTAATGTCTTTTTTGTTTTGTTCTTCAAGAGCTTTAAGTTCATTTTCTTTTTCAAGAGCCTGTTCGTCTTCTGACAATTCTTCATCTTCTTCTACTCTTTCCGTTTTAAACTCTTTAGGTTCAAAATCTATAAACTCTTCCTGAAAGCCGTCATCCTCGCAAAAACAAGGGACACTTAATAACATCATGATTATAAATAAAATAACTTTCATAAAATTATCCCCTTATATAAGATCTGCAATCGTTACTTTAAAATCATCTTCTCTTGTTTTCAAGCTGCTATATTTGCAAGAAGATTTAAAATCACATAAACTGCATTTATCCGTATTAGGATCAAACTCGTTATTATTAATTTTTTCAGCGACCTGTAAAGATAAATTCAATGCACTCTTTATTTGTTCTTCGTTTCTGGCAGTATAAATTTTTTTGTTATGGGACAAAAAATATATTGCTATTCTGTCGGGAATAAACCCGAGTGCAACTTTGCATGCATAACAATACAAACTTAATTGCAAATCATTATCTACTTTTTCCTGTTCCCATATAACTCTATGAGTTTTATAATCCACCAACTCTCTTGTTCCGTCCTCATATTCGTCAATTCTGTCGATTATTCCTATAAAAGAATATTTTCCTATTTCGGATTTAAAATTGTGTTCGGTAGATACTTTTTTAGGAGGATATTTCCCGTACGTTTCCCAAAAATTTTTTAAAACATCTACTGCTCTCAAATAAGCAACGTATGCTTCCTGATGATTTTCATACCCGCTGCTTTCCCAACAGGTATTTAAACTGTCTAAAAGAGCTTCGTAAGAATAAACTCCGTTTTTATAAAAACAGTCCAATGTTTTGTGGACGGAATTTCCGAAAGATATATCCCCGTTTAAAGGAATATACTTGTTTTCCAAATATATCAACTTGTATTTGTGCGGACAAAACAAATATGTATTTATTCTCGAATAACTGATTTTAAAAGAATTATCTCTCACTGTTATATCATCCTGTAAAAAGCAACTACGGTATCACCGTACTTTTCTGTTCTGTAATTGTTTAATCCTGCAACATCCCCTACCGGTTCTTTCATATGCCTTTGAGAAATAACTATTCCGTTTTCTTTAAGCATAGAAAATAAAACAACATTTTTCAGTGTGGGATATGTTAAAGCCAATGCTTTTTTGTCTCCGTCTTTATAAGGCGGTCCCATAAAAATAATATCGTATTTATTTTGAAATTTCGGAAATCCTTTTACGACATCACATTTTACAATGTCGGCTTTATCTTCAAATCCGAGCATTTTCAAATTATATTTTACAAGTGCTATCGATTTATCGCTTATTTCGGCAAAAACTACTCTCTTTGCTCCTCTGGAAAGAGCTTCTATACCCACCGAACCCACACCGGCATACAAATCAAGAAACAAACTGTCGGGCAATACAGGTGTAATAATATCGAATACTGATTTTTTCATCATACCGAGCATCGGTCTGATTGAAAAATCTTCTTTCGGTAATGTTTTTAGTTGTCTGCCTCTTGCAGTTCCGGCTATAACTTTTAACATATTAAAATCCTAATATTTTATGACTAATATTTTACTATTTTTGTATTAAAGTTTAAAGATTAAAAGCAATTATTTTTGTTTCGGAAACTTTGCAAAAAAAAGTCCCAATTCAAACAAAAGATAAGTAGGTATAAACAATAAAATTTGAGAAACTACATCCGGCGGAGTAAGGATTGCCGCAATAATAAGAAGTATTACTACAATATAAGGCCTTTTATTTTTTAAACTCTCCAACGATACAATATCAAATCTAACCAAAAAGTATATTGCTATCGGAAATTGAAACATTAAACCGAATGCCAAAATAAGCCAACCGGAAAGAACTATAAAGTTACTTATTCCCAAGATAGGTTTAATTTGTTCGGTTGCAAAGCTCATAGAGAACTTCATTATCAACGGCAACACAAAACCAATACACATTGCCGCACCTAAAACAAAAAGGAAAGTTGAACAAAATACTGCCGTTTTTACAAATTTCTTTTCTTTATCATATAATGCAGGAAGCAAAAACTGCCATATTTTATAAATTATATAAGGAAATCCTAAAACAAGAGCAAGCACAAAACCTATTTTCAAATTTAGAATAAAAACTTCCATCGGAGAAAAAAAATTCAATTGTGCATTATCAACAGGAAAGCTCCACTGTACCAACCAATCGATACAATATGGAGCTAAAAAATAACCTATAGGAAATAAAATAACTAAACAAACAACTATTGAAATTATTGTTTTTCTTAGTTCGGATAAATGATAAGTTAAAGTTTCCTGATCTAAATCCGCCATTTAATTTACTTATCTGTTTTTTCTTCCGACTTTGTATCTGTAATTTGTTGCTTTTCCGAAGTTGTATCACCGGATTCCGCTTTTGCTATTTCATCGGACTCTTTTTTTAACATTTCTTTTGCTTTTTTATATTCGTGACCGGCTCTTGCTATCGCTTTTACCAATTCCGGAATCTTTTTTGCACCGAAGAACAAAATTACTATTACTATAAGAATTACAACTATTTCAGAAAAACCTAAGCCCATAATTTTACCTCCAATAAAAACTTACACAAAATTTATTTTATTGTTGTAGGGTCTGCAATATATCCTTTAATTGCAGAGGCTGC
>JAEEGL014947605.1_pt1 | contig 11339 bp, 10 predicted proteins | sample 9134231 | NCBI WGS metagenome assembly JAEEGL01 (sample SAMN16246548, study PRJNA631951) | gut metagenome | biome: gut microbiome; feature: rumen; material: fiber-attached | host: Bos | place: Iran: Karaj | collected 2018-10
ATGTATGGCGTGAGCGGGATTTTCAGAACGCAAAGGCGATGGTCCGTTGGACCAAGGCAGGGCTGTATAATGTGATGACGGTGTTGCCGCTGAGTTATACTACTATACAGGATTACACCGATATCTCTACAATCGCCTCCCAGACTTTCTCTTTCCGCGAGGTACTGACGTATGACGAGAAGCCGTATTCTTACTCGCGGCTGTATTTTGTCCTGTGTCTGGTTCTCTTTGGTATTGTGTTCCTGATCGGGATTATCGGTCTGGTTCTTAATCGCGGAATCCGCAACATGCGCCTCTCCACGCGGATTATGTATATCATCCTTTTGCCGGTGATGGCGGTGTTCATTTATATTTTCTTCATGTCCATCCATTATGTGCGTAAGAACAATGAGGAGCACCAGCGCCATGACTTGCAGATGCGGAGCGAGTATGTGCAGTCTTATCTGCGTTCGTTGTACTATTGGGATGTGAGTCTGAGTCCCTCGCAGGCGCAAGGTCTGGCGATTGACTTGCATGATCTGGGATACGATATGAATCAGGACGTGCATGTCTATTCTCTCTCCGGCGAACTGTTAGCTACATCTTCTCCGGCGTTGTTTGACAACGGTCTGCTCTCGCGCAGAATGGCTCCGCAGGCTCTCTTCACGGAGGAGCATGCTACTATCTGTTACGAGAAGATAGCCACTCACCCTTATCTGGTTTCTTACGTGCCTTTCCATAATGGTTCGTTTGTGACGATCGGCTATATTGCCATCCCTTCTTTTATGAGCGAACAGACGCGCAACGCAGAGATAGACGCCCTTCTCTCGCGTTTGCTGCCGCCGTATATCCTTGTTCTCTTACTGGCGTTGTTCTTCGCCTTCGGGGCGGCAAAGAGTGTGACGGCGCCTATCTCTATGCTGACGGACAAGATGCGGCGGTTCGAGATCGGCGGAAGGGACAACCATATCGAGTACCCGTATCATGACGAACTGGGTGCGCTGGTGGAGAGGTATAACCTGCTGGTTGACCGGGTGGAGGAGAGTGCCGAACGGTTGGCACGGGCGGAACGCGAAGGCGCATGGCGGACCATGGCGCGGCAAATTGCGCATGAGATTAACAATCCGCTTACGCCTATGAAACTGTCCGTCCAGAAACTGCAGCTCAAACGCGGCACGGACGGCTTCGACGAGTATTTCGACAAGACCACCAAGATGTTGATCGCAGAGATAGACAATCTCGCGCATATTGCACAATCGTTCTCTACTTTTGCCAAGCAGCCGGAGGTCATCACCACCGAGGTGGATGTAGCGGAGAAACTGTCGAATGTCATTACTCTCCAGCGTGCTAACGACGAGCAGATTCCGGTCCGTTATGTGGGACCCGATTCAGGCGTGCTCGTCCGCGCGGACAACGAGCAGATAGCGCAGGTCTTCGTCAATATCATCCGCAATGCCTTGCAGGCGCTTGCCAATGACCAACAGCCTGCTGCCAACCGCCAGTCGCCGGACATCATCGTGATTCTCAACGCCGCCTATTCGGACAGGGAGGTGCAGATCTCCATTTCAGATAACGGGCCCGGTATCCCGGAGAGCATACAGGCGCGTATCTTCCAGCCTAATTTCACGACCAAATCCAACGGGAACGGACTCGGGCTGGCTATCTCGAAGCATATTGTGGAAGGCTCCGGAGGACGCATCGAGTTCGAAACTTCGCCCAAAGGAACGACCTTTTATATATACTTACGCAAAAAATAATCGTTATGAGAAAAATTATTCTTTTCGTTGCAGCGTTGGTGCTGGTAGTGCCGACGAATGCTCAGTTCTTTAACCGTTTGGTAGATGCAGCCAAGCAAAGTGCAGAAAACGCCGTACAACGGCAAGTAGAGCAGAAAGTGGAAGAAGGAGTGGAGAAAATCTTCAATCCGGAAACAGGCGAGTATGAGGAAGTAAAACGCGACGAACCGCAGGAAACGGAAGAGCAAGTGAAACCGCAGAAACCGCAAGGCTGGACTTGCCCTGCTTGCGGCGCAACAGGTCAGACCGGTAAATTCTGTACCGAGTGTGGCGCAAAGAAACCGGAAGGTGATGGTTCTTGGACTTGTCCGGCTTGCGGTGCCAAAGGACAAAAGGGGAAGTTCTGCACCGAATGTGGAGCAAAGAAACCGGGCGCAGAAGGAGCACAAAGTGCCCAACCGGCTAAGAAAGCCGCTGAGAGCGCATACGCAAAATCGGACTTTGTACGTGGCGACGAAGTGTTCTTTGAGGACGATTTTGCTAATGAGCAAATGGGCGAGTTTCCGTCTAAATGGGATATGAATGAAGGATCTGTTGAGGTCGCATCGCTTAATGGTCAGCAATATATGCTGGGTACGGAGTGGAGTTATAACGTAGAGCCGCTGATGAAGAACCAGAAGAACTGGTTGCCTGATCAGTTTACGCTGGAGTTTGACCTCTACATCAGCGATGATGCGGAAGATGGAGAATCTACATGGCATTTGCTCCTTATGTCGAGTAAGAGCAACTGGAATGAGACAGTAGGAGACATCGATTTCTGGTGGAGGGCATGGGATGAAGGCACTATTGTTCGCTATGGAAGTATGCGCAAACCCGACAACAATAACACGGTGGACGGTGAAGAAGAAGCGCTCGTTCGGAAAGTGCTGAAAAAAGGCGACTGGAACCATTTCGCCCTCTCGTTCAACAAACGTGCGCTTAAGTTCTATATGAACGGTACGCGTGTCTTCCAAATACCAAGTATGATGGCGCCGGAGAAGATTCAGTTCTATTGCGAAGGAGATTATAAATACCGCGGATATGCGAATGTGATTCTTGCCAAAGGTGCAGTGCCTTTGTATAACCGCCTGGCAACGGACGGAAAAATCATTACGTATGGTATTACTTTCGATATCGGCAAGGCAACCATCAAACCGGAGTCTATGACAGAGATCAATCGTATTTTTGATTTGATGAACCAAAATCCCAACCTTAAATTCGAGGTACAAGGTCACACGGATAATACCGGAACGGTAGCAGGCAACCAGAAACTGAGTGAGCAACGCGCGCAGGCCATTGTTGCCAAACTAGTCGAGATGGGGATTGAGGCAAACCGTCTTACCGCGGTCGGAAAAGGTCAGTCTGCGCCGCTGACGGACAACTCGACGGAAGAAGGCCGCGCAAAGAACAGACGCGTTGAGTTTATCAAGAAATAACCACTAAAAACAATATCCTATGAAACGATTTTTTATGATGGCTCTGGCGAGTATAGTACTTGCCTTGCCGACCATGGCAGAGGAAGAATGGCATTACACGCAAGGATGGCTTCCTTCGAGTGTTAACCGAATAAGTGATGTGGACGGTGTCAAAGCGGCTGCTACTCCGCAGACACTCTCGCAGGCTGTAAAAGCTTTGCCAGCACTCCCAACGGTGGAGCAAGTGATCACACCGGACGCGAAAGAGAAAGTGCTTCGTACTACCTACCAACCTTGCCATATGGCATTGGAGCCGATTATGATGCAGACTCTCAAAGAGTCACAGGCTATTGACGCCCGCATCAAAGCTGCCGATGCTAAGAAACAAAAGAGCAATAAAAACGCTATGGCGCAGTATAACGCGAATGTGAATGCCGGCCTCATGCCGTCGCAGGAAGAACTCATGCAGATGATGATGTCCGGTGAGATTAATCCCAGTTGGCCGGAAGACAAGATCATGGACGCCATGGCTGGTAAGTTTGCTGCTAAATGGGGCGTGTCCAAGCAGGAATATCTTACGATCATCAACCTCGCGCAAAAGAACGAGAAACAAGCTGCGGCTTATATCCAGTCGAATCACCCGGATTTATTCAACCGTCTTTATGCCGCAAATGCATCGTACGGCACATCCAATGTGCAGGCAGAAGATCCGCGTGACGCACGTTTTGGCCAGATAGGCGAGGAACTGCGTGATCTGCAACTGCAATTGAATAATGCTTTTCAGACCTATGGAGGCAACATGAGCTATGCGGCTATGCACGGAGGAGCAACGGCTTATGACCAGCAGCTCAAACAGATGAACCAACAATGGGAAAGCAGCGCGGAGGCGAAACAGATAGAAGCAATCGAGACCGCATTGGAGCAGCGTGTTGACGCATGGCTCAAAGGCATCCAGCAGACAGACGGAGAAATCCCTTATCCGGCTTGGTGGACCGCAGAGCGCAAGAAAGAGAATGCACTCATTGAGCAATGGAATCGCCGAATGGCTACACCTTGGCTCAAGATAGCCCAGGACGGGGAAAAGAGCCTGCGGCCGATTTTGAGCCGTATTGCTGCACTGGAAACGGAGAACGAGCAGTTAGGCAATCAGGGGGACAAAGAGAATATGCTCTATCTGATGAATAAAAAGACGATTGTTACGATCTTCAATTATCTGATCCAATACAACGAGATCTATTATGATGCCCTTTCGTATCCGTGCATTGATCGCGTAGCGGAAACCGGCACCGTATTGCTCGGAAAAGGCTAATTTTTAGAGTTTTTATCCATTTTATCAGCAATCCTGATAACAACGTAACGAAAAAAGCAGTACCTTTGCACCGGATTTTTAAAAAATCAAGGCAATGAAAACAATTTATGAGTGCTCGCATAGCAAAGCTATGAAACGGCTTTCTATAGCAGGCATCTTGATTATCACCGGTGCAATAGTGTACGAGATTTGGTGCGTGCAGCAAGGCATGGATTTGTGGATCGGAATAACGGTCACGCTGATCCTGCTTGCTGCATTGGTGTCTGTATTCATGCTTCATCCGCAATATATTATTGCGGACGACGAAGGCATCGGCATCCACACGCTCATACGTACGCGCAAAATTCCTTATTCGGATATCGAGCGCATTGAGCGTGCGGGGGAGAATTTTATGCGGTGGGACAACACGATTCGCCTTTTCGGTAAAGGCGGCATGTTCGGCAATATAGGCTGGTTCCGTTCATCGGAAATGGGTACGTATCAGGCTTATGTCACGGACCGCACGAAGGCGTTTATCATCTATCGCAAGAACGGCAAACCGGTGGCTATCAGTGTGAGTGAACCGGATGAGTTCATGCCCTATTATCTGAAAGGCGGCAATCAATAAGGAGGGGCGTATGGATATCTTACACGAATTTTCTACCGCTCTTCTTCAAGCGCGGCAACGCAAAGAAGCCACTCAAGAGCAGGTGGCATGGGATCTCAAGGTCTCGCAGGCTTCCTATAATGCCTGGGAATGCGGGCATCGGCTGTGTCCGTATAAACATATCGTTGGGCTTATCAATTATTTCGATGACGACATCTTCACGCGCCGCGTGCTGCGAATCCTCTTGACGCTACAGCATAATATGGCAGGGTTGAACTCGCTTTCGGAGCAGGAAATCAAGAGTTATTACTCCAAACTCATTGTTCTTCTGGCGGATGAGTGCGAACAATGGATAAAAACTTTAAAAGAATAATTCTTATGAAACTGAGATTTATCATCGGAACCGTTCTGGCGTTAGCCGCAGTTTTTCGTCTGCTTTGCTTAACAGGTATCATCCCTCTTACTTTCATTTCCGAGCAGTGGGAGAACGAGTACGAACCTTTTTTCGCAGCCGGTATCATTTTCTTCGTGGGTGCTTTTGTTTGCTACGACAGTTATAAGAATCTGAAAGGGAAATGAGAAAGATTACTATCTTCATTCTGCTTTTTGTTTCTGTGATGACCTCCGCAGAGACGATCAAAGGCTCTGTGGTGGACAGCCGCGGCGAAGCCATGCCGTTTGTTACGATCTCTGTCCTTGCAAAGGATTCAACCCTCCTCACAGGTGCGATCACCGACGAAGAGGGCAAATACCTGATAGAAGTGACTAATGGACCAAGTACCAAGGGACTAATTATCCAAGCCTCCTATGTGGGTTACCAAACGGCGTTCGGTGGACCGGATTTTGTGCTCCGCGAAGAAACCGAACGGCTCAAGGAAGTCGAGGTCAAAGCCAAGAAGCCGCTTATCGAACGACAGATGGACAAACTGGTGGTGAACGTATCCGCTTCGCCGCTCGCGGCAGGCAGCAACGGAAATGATATCCTTCGCCGCGCGCCGGGTGTGCGGATTGACAAAGACGGTAATATAACGGTTAACGGAAAGGGAGTGGAGATATGGATTGATGGCAAACCCTCGTACCTCTCCGGTCAGCAACTCAAAGCCATGCTCGACGGTACGGACGGAAACACGATAGAAAAGATAGAGATTATCTCGAATCCTTCCGCCAAATACGATGCGTCGGGGCAGGGTGGTATCATCAATATCAAGACCAAACGCAATATGATGAAGGGCTTGAACGGAATGCTTTCTGCCGCCTACGGCGGTATGTATTTCGGCGATGTGAAACGTTGGCTGAATCAGGAAATGGTTTCGCTCAACCTCAATTATCGCAGCGAGAAAACATACACTTTCGGCCAGTTCACGCAGGTCTTTGCGCAGAACGACATAGATTTTGAGTCGTACCGCGAGACACCGGCGCTGAAGAACTACTCCTATTCGGATTACGCCATGAATTTCCAGTACTACATGCTCAAAGTAGGAAACGACTGGTACATCGATTCGCTCAACACCTTCGGTTTTATCCTCCAGGTGCCTTTCATGGACGTGGACCAGCATATCGTGCCGGGACTCAACGCCGCGTATATGATTCAAGGTACGGACACGACGAATAGTACCACCAATTCGCAAAACCGTCTCAAGGCTCCGCAGCACACGGCGAACCTCAACTACACCCACACGTTCTCCGAAGCACTGGAGCGCGAACTGACCGTCAACATCGACTACAACCGCTATAACAACGGCTCTGTGAACTTCCAGGAGACGAATTACGACAAGCCCTTCAAAGGCATCAACTCTCTCGGAATTGACATCAAAAGCCGCCAGATTGTCAATATCTATTCCGCCAAGATGGATTTTCAGACCAAGTTCTGGAAGACCGGCATGATTGAAGCCGGCGTCAAGTACGCGCTCTCTTCGACGGACAACAACATGACGACCGACTCGACGCGCAACGGAGTAGTCCGTCCCACGGATCATAACGCCTTCCTTTACAACGAGCATGTCGCGGCTGCGTATATATCGGTTGGCAAGCAGTTCGGCGAGCACTGGTCGGTTAAACTCGGGCTTCGCGGAGAATATACCTTCTCGCACGGCGACTGGAAGGATGATGGTTTGGATTCGGTCATCAACAAGTCTTATTTTGACCCGTTCCCAACGGCATACATAGGATATACGTCCAAACCGCTTGGCAAACTGCAACAGCCTATAGCCGTCTCGGCGAGTTACACGCGGCGCATCAAACGGCCGTCTTACTGGATGCTCAATCCCTTCACGTCCTATGTGGACGCCTATTCGATCCAGAAAGGAAACACCAACCTCACGCCGGAGTTCAACAACGACGTAGAGTTGCATTTCTCTTGGACGCAGTACCTCAACATGACCTTCAATTTCGCGCATACACAGAACATGTTCTCGTCCAAAGTAACGATTCTCCCTTCAGGCATCGGTCTCTCCCAATGGACGAATTTCGGTACGTGTACCACGCATGGTGTGAATATCTCTCTTACGGAACTTCCCCTCGTCCCGAAATACGTGAAAGCCGAAGATGGTTCCAAATCGATGCAGGGCGCATGGCTTGCGCTCACGGTCAATGCCGGCTGGCTGCATTTCATCAATAAATCTTACGAAAAACAAGACGACGGCACGCCGGATTATATTATGAAAAGTCATTACGGCTACGTCGGCGGAACGCTCTCGGCATATCTGCCGAAGGACTGGACCATGACGTTTGATGCGAACTGGTCCTCGCCGATGCTTACCGGTTATAACCGCTCCGGCAGCACCTATTTCGCTTCTTTCGGAATCCGTAAGATGTACATGAAAAAAGGCCTGATCTTCAACCTCAATGTCCAGGACCTGCTGCGTTCGCTCAGTTTTCACAACGAAGACATGGGACAGGAACCGGGTAACAGTTCATGGTACAAAAACACCATCCGCCAGCAGCGTGTCATGTTCTCGCTCACATGGATGTTCGGACAGTACCAGCAGCACAAGAACCGCAAAGTCGGCTCTCTCGACGAGTCCTCCCGTCTCGGCGGAGGTGGCACCATCGGGCAATAACCATTCCGCTATTAGTCGGGAAACATCCGTAAAATCATTAAAAATGGCACTTTTATTTGCAAGTGTCATTTTTTTGTTGTACCTTTGCAGTCGCAAAGGTTTTTTAAACGATATATGACCACTTTATCACGTAGCGAAAAAGAAGCCATGATGGCGGATATGAAATCCTTCGATGAGCCAATGCCGGCTGTCGGAATCTTTTGGTATGATCAAGAGGAACATGATTTCTTTGGTGTTTATAAGAAAGAACTGACGCCTAAAATGGTAGAAGAGGCAGCAGAGAAAGGGTTGCCGTTTATCAACTATCAAACGTTGCACCGACAGATCTGGCAAAAGCAGTATTTCCGTGCATTAGCCAAACATGAGCCAACCAAGTTCAGCGGTGATTATACGCAGGTGCCGCGTGGCCGCGTAGCATGGAATATAGATCATTTTATTGTTTTCGTAGGTCAGTGGGCTAAAGATATCGAGCCGGAACTGACAGCATTGATAGAGAAATATTTCGCTCTGCCGTATTTTGAGTTCCGGTATGATGAACACTGGGACTTAGGTCACGGCTGGTCCGGAGATCTATAATCTTCCGTCACTCACTGACGTTAAACAGGAGGACATATTGAATTGCGTTTACACGCTTGTAATCTGACTGTTTGAAATGTAGGAACCTTCAAAAGTCGTTCAGAAACAAGAAATGTAGATGCTCACGAGTGTACAACTCGCTACCACTATTGGATTTGTCTAATAGTGTGTTGGCGGATACATACACGGCGCGAGTAACTGTATTCATCTGACGACAAGGTCTTTCCTACAACCTCAAACAGCGGATAACAACAGTTATTCGCGTTTTTTATTGTAAATTTATACAATCACTAAAAATATAAAAGTTATGAGAAAAATTCTTTGTTTACTTTTGGCTGTAGGAATGGCCTTTAGTATGAGTGCGCAAAAAGTTGCGAACCCGGAACCCGAACGTGCAGCTGATCCTAATGTAGAATTAGGGAAAGCGCTAAAAAACACAGGTGTTATTTCTATTTCAATCGGTGTACCATGTGTAGCAGCCGGCTTGGCAAGTTTGTTGTACGCGGAACTTCTGCCTAATCCAACAAGTGGTTTTACGACCAGCAAAACATTAGCGGAGCAAAGTGATGCGTTACAATATATGACTACAAGCGAGTATATCGGCAGGTTGGAAGAATATAACGGTAAAGTACATGCTGCACACAATGCCGGATATCTGTTAACAGGAGCGGGAGCTGCTCTTACAATAGTAGGTATTCCTTTATATTGCTACGGAAAGCATATAATGACCCTTAATGTAAATTATACCGGAAATGGAGCCGGTTTAGCACTAAATTTTTAATCATAAAATACATTCACTATGAAAAAGCAATTTATTATCTATACACTTGTGTTATGCGCATTTATCGGCTGTAAAGATAACAGCGGTCTCTATGGCCTATTAACGGATTACGATTCGCGTATTTCGGCTTTGGAACGTCTCTGTTCAGAAATGAACACAAATATTAGTTCAATAACAACTATTGTAGAAGCTCAACAAACAGGAGACTATATTACCTCTATCACACCAATTATGGAAGGTGGTGTGGAAATAGGCTATACAATTACTTTTGACAAACATGATCCTATTACTATTTATCACGGACATGATGGACAAAACGGCCAAGATGGTACTAATGGTGTAGATGGCACGAATGGTACTAACGGAACAGACGGTCATACGCCTATTATTGGTGTTGCACAGGATTCCGATGGTGTTTATTATTGGACATTAGACGGAGAATGGTTGTTGGACGGCAATGGCAACAAACTCCGTGTTACCGGTGAAAATGGGCAAAATGGCGCAGATGGTATTACTCCACAATTGAAGATAGAAGCGGACTATTGGTGGATTTCGTATGATAATGGTGCTACTTGGACACAACTGGGTAAGGCAAAAGGTGATAAAGGAGAAGATGGTCAGGATGGCATTAGTGGGGATAGCATGTTCCAAAGTGTGTCATATGATGAAAATTATGTGTATTTCACGCTAGTTAACGGAACAATCCTTACTCTGCACAAGGGTAGTTCAAATATTGAGCAAACTATTATAGATAATTTGGTTAATTCGCTAACTTTAAACAAAACAGAAATAGTTATTCATAATTTAAGCGATAAAGATACAGTCATTGCAATCACTTATCCGTTTGCAAATTCCAAGGTAGTTTGGTCTGTATCTGATTCTACTATAGCTGATATCGATAATGGAATAATTATCCCTAAAGCATGGGGATCATGTATCGTAACAGCAAAAGCAGGAGATAAAACAGCAACGGCTAATTTATATATATCAGGGAATACATTTTCGACTTCCGCAACACAGAAGGTTTATTTTTCTCCTGGCAACTTGATAAAGACATCAGAGAATACATATCAGTTCCTATTAAGTGGTACAGAAATATCAACATCTGGATGGAGCACGACTTTTCCATCTATACCAAATCCTATGAATAATATAGAAAACTATGATGGTTATTGGAGATTGTTATCTAGTACTGAATGGGATTATATATTTAATCAGAGAGAAACTACCAGTTCTCGCTATCGATTCGTCGCTATTGGTTATTTTGCTTATTTACTAATACTACCAGACAATTTTGTTCCATTAAATAAACTATCCACTATTGATGACATTAAATTATGGGAACGTATAGGATGTGCATGCCTATGCGGAACGCAAAAAAATGATTATTATGTTCCAGACTCACAACGCTATAGTGATGGCTTTTATTGGACAAGTACAAATAATGTTTATTTTAGGTTTGCATATAATGGTTCTCAACCATCATTCTCTTCAATAACATTAAGTAACGTTACTTTTGCAGTACGTCTTGTGCAAAATGTTGAATAGAAACAGAATAATTTATCGTATTATAACTCGTTAAAAATACCAAATAATGAAAAGATTAATTTCACCTAATGAAATGATTTGGTTGAAGCAACACAAAAGTATTAGAATTCCAAAATGCGACTTACCTCAAAATATAATAGCATATGATGTAGTAGATGTCTATGCTCTAAAAAAAACAAAAGATAAAAATCCATTCTTTAATGAAGATAGTTACATATTTGTTTTTGAAGACGGGAAGCTTGAGGAAGTGAGCATCGCAGATATCAATGACTTCATTATACCATGTGGAGTAAATATCGAATAATAGTATA
>JAEEGL016435384.1_pt1 | contig 11339 bp, 11 predicted proteins | sample 9134231 | NCBI WGS metagenome assembly JAEEGL01 (sample SAMN16246548, study PRJNA631951) | gut metagenome | biome: gut microbiome; feature: rumen; material: fiber-attached | host: Bos | place: Iran: Karaj | collected 2018-10
ACCCGCTTCTAGAGCCTTGCTGGTTCACACACGTGCTTTCGGAAACTATCCTGGACCGGAAGAAGTGATTCTTCGCACATCCAACTTTACGGAAATAAACGTGATTGACAACTATGCCAAGACCTCAAGAATCGACTTCTGCATATTGTCGGAAACAGGTGAACCGGTAGATGACGCTAAAGTGGAATTCAAGATTTATAACTACGCAGAGTTTTATACTGCTGTAACAAAATTCACCGACAAAGAAGGCAAGACTTTTCTTACTGCAGGCAATGGCGACATGTTGGTATGGGCATCGAAAGACTCGCATTTCGGCTTTGCAAAAGCATCGTTCGGCACTGACAAACAACTGACCATCACCCTCGGTCACAATCCACAGACCGACACCAAAGAGTTGCTTTCCGAACTTCAGCAGATGACCATCGTTCCTCCGCCATCCGACCCGCATTATCCAAAAATCAAAGCACGCGATCAGGAGGTCTGCAAGAAGCGTTTCGACTACGAAGATTCGGTTCGCACTGCATATATGAAGAGTCACTTCCTAACTGCCGAACAAGCGGCTGCTTTGCAACCGGCTTCTACAGAGCATATCCAGTATCTGACAAAAGCACGCGCCAACTGGTCAACTATATGGGATTTCATCAACCGTCATGCCGACAATCCGAAACGCGCATACGGCATTCTTTCGCTCTTGGCAACCAAAGATCTCATGGATATCAACAGTGCCGTACTCGAGGATGCCTTTGATGCCAATACCAATCAACTGGAGACACGCGTGGAAAACGAACCTGTACTCACACCTTACAAACAGACCATTGCCGAGTTCTTCGACAAACCCACTGCAGATGCTTTCCGCAAAGATCCAAACAAGTTGGTTGAATGGATAAAAACGAATATCCGCATGAATCCTGACATGAAAGCCTTGCGTATTGCCCAGTCGCCTCTTGGCGCTTTGCGCTCTGGTTTGACCGACACTCGTTCGCGTGACATCCTGTTTGTGGATATTGCAAGGAGTCTGGACATTAAAGCACGCAAAGATGTGGTGACAGGCAAAGTACAGTTCATGAAGAACAATCAGTGGATTGACGTACATTTTACTGATCATATTTCCGAGGCAGCACCACAAGGGAAACTGATGCTTACCTACGATCCCATACCTGATTTTGATGACCCGCGTTATTATAGTCATTTCACCATTTCCCGTATTCAAGACGGTCAGATTCGTCTGCTCAGTTTCGATGAAGGCGACCTTGATATGGGTGGAGGAACAAGCTATAGCAACACTTTCAAGAATGGTGTGATGCTTGATGAAGGCACGTATTTCCTGGTATCCGGAATACGTCAGGCAAACGGCAGTGTCAACACTACCAACCGCATCTTCAACATACATCGAGGACAGACCACTTTTGTGCCACTCATATTGCCTCATGAACCAACAGACGTATGCATGATAGGCAGTTTCAACTCAGAGTTGCGTTTCCTCAGAGATGGTCAACCAAAGACTTTCGTTTCTCAAACAGGAAGAGGATTCTTTATTGTTGGCATCATTCGTCCGGGTCAGGAACCAACCAATCATGCTCTTCGAGACATTGCCAAACTACACAAAACATTTGAAGATTGGGATCGCCCGACTGTGCTTTTGTTTGAAAACCAACAGGAAGCCGACAAGTTCAAAGCAGAAGACTATGGTACACTTCCCGGCAATATCATATATGGTATTGATCCGGATCAGGAAGTGCTTCAGCATATAGTCCGCAAGATGAATCTGCAAGACTCGTCTTTGCTTCCGCTCTTTATCGTAGCAGATACGTTCAACAACGTGGTATTCGTCTCACAAGGCTATACCATAGGTCTAGGCGAGCAACTTGAGCGAATCATCAATAATCTCTAAAAGTTCCGTTATCAAGCATTTGCCGCTTGCAAATATCTACTTTGCTGTTCGCACAATCATGTGCCGAACACGATTTTATTTGCCCATGAAAAAATATTGCAGTAATTTTGTAGTCCATTAGAATAATGAATACACGATTGGCAATATTCGATCTGGACGGCACACTGCTCAATACTATAGCAGACCTAGGTGCTGCATGCAATCATGCGCTCGAGGCTTTCGGTTTTCCTATTCACGAAGCGGATGAATATCCGCATCTTGTGGGCAACGGAGTGAACAAGCTGATCGAGAGAGCGTTGCCGGAAGGAGAAAAGAGCGAAGCAAACATTCTCAAGCTTCGCGGAACTTTTATTCCCTATTATAATGACCACAATAAGATAAACACCCACCCTTACAATGGTATTCCGGAAGTATTGCATGAGTTGAAGACGAGCGGATGGTTGCTTGCAGTGGCATCCAACAAATATCAGGCAGCAACAGAGAGTCTAATTCAGTATTATTTTCCAGATGTGTTCGACGTTGTGCTCGGAGAAAGAGAAGGTTGTCCGAGAAAACCGAATCCGCAGATAGTAAGTGATATAAAAGAGAGGTTAGAGATTGGAGGTGAGAGGTTAGAGGAGATCTTATATATCGGCGATTCGGATGTGGATATGCAAACGGCAAAGAATGCCGGGGTTACCTCGATTGCATGCACATGGGGTTTCTGTAGCAGAAATACATTGCAGAGTTTTTCTCCCGACTACATTCTGGACAAACCGCAAGATATAATAGAAACAATAAAACTAGAGAGAATATGAAAAAAGCATTGTTTTTCGCAGCATTAATGCTCATGATGTTGAGTTGCAACACGAAAGAGAAAGAAATGAAAAAAGCTCACGAGCGTGTAGTAACCGCACAGCAGTTGGTGGACGAGGGGAATCTGAATGCCGCCAAAATACAACTGGACTCTGTGCATATCCTTTACCCTCGTCAGGTGACGGTAAGGCGTGAGGCAAAGGCCCTTATGGACAGCATCGTATATATAGAAGCAAAGCGCAATCTGGAGTATTCCGACTCGCTTCTGCAACCTCTTTTGCCGCAGGTGGATGCAATGTTGAAGAAGTTCTACCACGAGAAAAACGGCGAGTATGAGTTTTATGGCAGATACGTACACAAACTGCTTCCTACCGACCGTAATATCAACCGTTGCTTCATCCAGTCGTATGTAAACGAAGATGTCCGCACCGTTCTCAAAAGTTATTACTATGGTACGAAAGCCATTCAGCACAATCAGGTGACGTTTGCAGTAGGTGACGACTATCAGACTTTCAGCGGAAGTACGCATTCGTTTGAAAACCAGGGAGGTCAATACGAGATTCTCTCTCTCGCTGAAGAAGATGCACTGACAGCACTTGCCTTTATTGGCAATCATCAGAAAGATCGAATAAAAGTGACCCTCAAAGGTAGTGGCACTTATACATACTATCTGAACGACAATGAGAAAAAAGCACTTGCAGAGACATGCCAACTTGCTCTGACTATGCGGGATGTAAGAAAACTCGAGCAGCAAATAAATGTTGCAAACCGTCAGATTCTCAAGTATGAAAACCATGAAACAGAGTCAATAGTCAACGATACACTTTAATTTTATGTTCAAGAACATAAAAATTGTGCTTTGAGTATTGAGAAAAACACACTACCTTTGTAGTCAGTAAAAAATGCATTAAAACAAAAACACGTCTATGAAAAACCTTGATAGTTTTATAGCTCAAAAACTGCTACAAGTAAAAGCCATCAAACTCCAGCCTCACAACCCGTTTACATGGGGGACAGGATGGAATTCGCCTATATATTGCGACAATCGTAAAATTTTGTCGTATCCCCGAATGCGCAACATCATAAAAGTGGAAATGGCACGCCAGGTGGTGGAGCAGTATCCCGATGTAGAAGTGATAGCAGGTGTTGCCACCAACGCCATCGCGATGGGTATGCTTGTTGCCGAAGAACTCTCGCTTCCGTTTATATATGTACATCCCACTCCCAAGGACCATGGTTTTGAAAACATGATAGAGGGCGACTTACGTCCGCGCCAGAATGTGGTTATCATTGAAGATCAGGTATCGATAGGTCACAACAGTATGAAAGTGGTTGATGCCATTCGCAAGAACGGCTGCAAAGTGCTCGGTTTGCTTACCATTATGGACTATGAGTTTGCCGACACCACCCGTCGCTTCAAAAAAGCAGAGGTAGAACTGACGGCTTTATGCGGCTTCGATGCTGTTCTGCATCGCGCATTGGAAACAGGTTATATATCCGAAGAAGATATGGTTATCTTCCGCAACTGGCAAAAGAATCCATCGAAATGGCAGAAGTAAAATACGAAAGCAAAGTGACGCGCGCGTTAGCGAATGCCGAAGATGTATACGCCGTTTTAAGCGATTTGAGCAATCTGGAGAAAGTGCGCGACCTTATTCCTCAAGACAAGATAAAAGAAATGGAGTTCGATCAGGACTATGCCCGCTTCAAAGTGGATGGTCTTGGTCAGAAAGTATGCATACGTATTGTTGAGCGCGAACCCGAGAAAACGGTCAAATTCGGCGTGGAAAACATACCGGTGCAAGCCAACATGTGGATTCAGATGAAGCAGATGGGAGAAAACGACACCCGTGTGCGTTTAACCATCAAAGCCGACATGCCCGTAATGTTCAAGATGATGCTTGACAAAAAAATGCAGGAAGGTATCGATCAGGCAGCTGATATGCTTGCACAGATGCCTTATCAGCAATGGAGGAGACAATCATGAAACGACCGAGAATACATAGAGAGGGCAGAAACTTCCTCATAGCATTCGTATTAATAGCATTCTTGATCAATGTGCCGGTATTTCTGTATTTCCACCATTGGGTGTTTGCTGTCACGCTGGCCGTTACCGCCATCTTACTATGCTTTGTGACCTATTTCTTCCGCAATCCTGAACGAATAATACAGATAGACGATCCCGACTTTATCGTTGCACCTGCCGACGGACGAGTAGTGGTGATAGAGGAAGTGGATGAAAACGAAGTGTTTCATGAGCGCAGATTACAGGTGAGCATCTTTATGTCGCCTTTCAACGTGCATGCCAACTGGTATCCGATAGAAGGCACCATACTTCGCTCGGAGCACCAGAGCGGACGGCATAAAGGCGCCTGGCTTCCAAAATCATCAACCGAAAACGAACGATCACTGGTGATCATCGAAACCGTATCCGGCGAGAAAGTGCTTGTACGACAGATTGCAGGAGCAATGGCAAGACGTATAGTTACCTATGCAAGACCAGGCAAAGCAGCATCCAGAAATACGCATCTCGGATTTATCAAATTCGGTTCGCGTGTGGATATGTATCTGCCTTTGGACACGGAGATGTTTGTGGAGATAGGCGACCATGTAAAAGGCAATGAGACTGTTCTTGCACGTTTGGGAGGAGGAGAAGATTTTCCGGAAACTAACAAATAACAAAAACAATAATAAACTATGGACAAATTCAACGAACTCTTTGCGCAGTACAACTGGCAACTCACCGATGATGAGGTAAAGCAAGAAGTAAAGAAAATTCTTGACAACCATTTTGCCGAGAACAACAATCCTGCTGTTTGGAAACAATGCCTCAACCAGATAGATCTCACCACACTGAACGGTGACGACACAGTGGAAAAAGTATGCGGCATGGCAAAGCATGTGAATGAGTTTCACGAGCAATTTCCAGATATTCCAAACGTGGCAGCCATATGCGTATACCCTGCAATGGTAAGCACTGTTCGCGAGAACTTGCGTGAACCGATCGGTATTGCTGCAGTAAGTGCCGGATTCCCCGCTTCGCAAACATTCATCGAAGTGAAAGTGGCAGAGACCTTGCTTGCCATTCAAGCAGGAGCTACAGAAATAGATGTTGTTATCTCTATCGGCAAATTCCTGGAAGGCAGATATCAGGAGGTTTACGACGAACTATGCGAACTTCGTGCTGCATGCAAAGCTCCTGTCCACATGAAAGTAATTCTGGAGACGGGTGCACTTCGCGGAGTGAAAAATATATACAATGCTTCGCTTCTCGCCATGCAATCGGGTACCGATTTCATCAAGACCAGCACAGGAAAGATTTCAGTCAATGCCACACCCGAAGCCACCTATGTGATGTGCCGTGCAATAAAAGATTGGTATGAGAAAACCGGTGTGAAAGTAAGCTACAAACCTGCAGGAGGCGTGAGCACAACCGAGGAAGCCGTTCAGCATTACACCATCGTTAAAGAAGTGCTTGGTGAAGAATGGCTAAACAACAAGAACTTCCGTTTTGGTGCCAGTCGCCTTGCCAACAACCTGCTCACAAGCATCGTAGGCAAAGAGGTGAAGTACTTCTAAGCATCCCTCACTTAATTGGAGTTAACTCCATTTAAAGAAAAAGCCTGATTAGCAATTGTCTAATCAGGCTTTGTTTTTACCTTAAGAGATATTACCAACCTGCTCTGGTAATGTTAATATAGGTTTTCGCCTCATCTCCCTGCGAAGGATACGGCTGGATGGTGACAATTGCTTTTGTAGGCTCATGCACATCACTAGGAGTCTCTTCAGAGATGATAGTTATAGTCTGATTGCCTTTGCCTACACCGGGAGTGACCGTGATCCAGGAAGCATTCGACGATGCCGACCATTTCATATCCGGGTCGGTAGTGATATTCACTTTCTGAAATGAAGAACTAACAGGAAATTCTATCTCAGTCATATCCACTTCTATAGGCGCATTGGGGTTTTGGTGAGGGTTATTGGGGTCTTCCTGAGGTTTCTCTCCGGTGCCTTCACGCGTCACTATCACCTGCACCATGTTATCGTTGTCGGTATCGCGCACGCGAATGATGTCGGTTGTAGCATCAGCATACGTATTGGGGTCGACATACACTTCAACTGCGCCATTGCCCTGACCTGTTGTAGTTGAGAACGATATCCAGTTGCTATCGCATTCAACCTGCCACCAATATTCGGTAGTGATTTCCAAAGTGAATGTTCCGCCATCGGCAGGCAATGTCTTTATGCCTGGCATAACAATGATGGTGGAAGAGAAATTGCATGCTGAAAGAACCAGCATCAATACAAAGAAAAATGATGCTTTTTTCATATTCAAATAATGTTAATATTAATCAAACAATGTGGGCGAATCCGTATCGAAACGATGGAGAATATTTTTCATGAGAGTCTCGCGCACGAACTTGCTGCGATTGACGATATTGTATCGGCGACAATAGTTGTCAAGAGCCCGTTGTTCGCTATCGTTCAGTAATACTACAAGACGGTTTTGTCTCGGCATTTTCTTTCTAACTCTTATGTATTTTGTGCGTTTCAAAATATGTAGGTTTTAGAATTGTATTGCCATTTTCACTCCCACTTTCCATAAGACTCGTGTGACTGTAGAAGTATATTCCGCTTCCTCGATAGTCTCAACAACATCCATTTTGGTCTGTTGCACACCGGCTGTCAGTCCGGCGAACAAAGCCGATTTCTCCGACATCTGCCATCTCCAACCTGCATCTGCAGATGCCGATATACCGCTTTTGGAGATTCCTTTGGTGGAGAATCCGTAACCTATGGCGAATCCCAAAGCAGGCGCATGTTCGGTTTGGAGAAGAGGTGCAGAAAAACGTGCCTGTACAGGGATGAAATAGTAGGAATCGGTTTTCCCTTCAGTGATGACCGATGGAAGAAAATACATATCCGCACCCAAACCACCTCCAACAAATACATGTCTGCCGAAGAGGTTGCAAGCACCAATGTATATATTGGCTCCGAAATTGCCTCCCGTTGCATAAGCAGGCACTATACCTCCGCCTCCTGCCAGATGAAGCGCTATTCCCACTTTCTTTCCGCCTCTGGTTATACGGCTATCAGAATCATCTTCTTCCTCCTGCACTGCTTCGCCTTCGGCAATATTGCTTACTTCTGTCATAGGATACTGAAAACGCTGACCTTCTGTAGTCTTTATCACTATCACATCATTGTTCTGGAACAACACTTCGCCTGCCACTTTCTCGCCTGAGCGCAACGTGACAACTACACCTGCCATGGCAGGTAATGCAAACATTATCAGGAACAATATGGAAATAAACTTTTTCATTATCCGCTGCAAAGATAGCGAAAAGAAATGAAATGACCAAAATTATCTGTTTGAAATGATGTGCGTTATCAAACGAGAGCGAAGTCGAGTTGTCTTTTTTCGAGGTTGGCTTCCACGACTTTCACTTCAATCTTGTCGCCTAGTCGGAGCTGTGTTTTTGTTTGCAGTCCTTCTATAAGAAAGGCATCTTCGCGGCAGAAGAAGTAGTCGGTATACTTGTCGCTTATATCGCGCATAGGGACGAGTCCTTCGCAACCGTTTTCCTTGATTTCGACATATATTCCATAGTCAGTAACCCCGGAAATGATGCCTTCGAAGCTCATCCCGACAAACTGCTGCATGAACTCCACTTGCTTGTATTTTACCGATGCTCTCTCGGCTGCCGCTGCCAGTTGTTCTTGTTCCGAACAGTGTTTGCAGCGCTCTTCATATTCCTCTTTACCTACTGAAGCCGATCCCTTCATATATTGCTTCAAGAGTCGATGTACCATCATATCGGGATACCGGCGGATAGGAGAAGTGAAATGCGTATAATAAGCAAAAGCCAAGCCGTAGTGACCTATGTTATTGGTAGAATAAACCGCTTTTGCCATACTTCGTACGGCCAGGAGTTGTATGAGGTCTTCTTGAGGACTGTCTTTCACTTCGTCAAGCAGACGATTAAGACTATGAGCCGTAGTTCTATTGGAAGTAATATCCAGTTTATAACCGAAATTACGGATGAAATCGGCAAATTCTTTCATTTTGTCAGGATCAGGTACATCGTGTATACGATATACGAAGGTCTTTGGAGTCTGCCGTTTCCCCGGGGGTACACCTATCGATTCTGCCACTGTTCGGTTGGCAAGAAGCATAAACTCTTCTATCAGTTGGTTTGCTTCTTTCTGTTGTCGGAAATAGAGTTCAAGAGGTTTGCCGTTTTCATCTACTCGGAACACAGGTTCTTCTCTGTCGAAAGCAACAGCACCGTTTTGCATTCGCCTATGGCGAAGTATTTGAGCAAGCTGGTTGAGCGTCAGTATCTCATCAGCATAATCGCCTATGCCCGTTTCTATGCGTTCCTGCGCTTCATCATAGTTGAAACGACGGTTGCTGCGAATAACAGTGTTCTTTATGTTAAACTTTGTCACATTGGCATCATCATCCATTTGAAAAATCACTGAAAAACAAAGTTTGTCTTCATCCGGTCGAAGCGAACAGATGCCATTGCTGAGTCGCTCGGGAAGCATCGGCACCACCCTGTCCACCAGATAAACCGAAGTGCCGCGATTGTATGCCTCTTTGTCAAGTTGGGTGTCAGGTAGAACATAATGTGTAACGTCGGCAATGTGAACACCTATCTCCCATCCTGCTCCATCCGGCAGAGGCATGATTGAGATAGCATCATCGAAGTCTTTGGCATCGGCAGGATCGATAGTGAATGTGGTGACATCACGCATGTCTTTTCGGCGGAGAATCTCCTGCTCGGTAATACCGTCTTCAATCTGATTGGCTTCTTCTTCAGCTTCCTCGGGATAGTTATATGGCAACCCGAATTGAGCGAGAATGGAGTTCATCTCCGTATTGTTATCTCCTGCTTGACCTAGAATATCTATTATCTCGCCCTCAGGATATTGTTTATGACGTCGCCAGGAAAGCAATCTCACCACCACTTTCTGTCCGCTCTGCGCACCCCCAAGCAAATGGTCGGGCACAAAAACATCGGCAGGCAGTTGTTTGTGATTAGTCAGCACATAACCTCCACGCCAAGTAAGTTCCAGCGTACCTACATACTCGCGTTGTTCCGGCAGACGATTGACCTCATCTCTTCGCTTTATGTTGTTTGCTTTTCGCATGTGTTTTTCCTGAATTTTTGCCGTTTTTTTGCCTTCTGAAAGGCTTTTTTTCTTTCATTTGAGGGATATATTGAGGCGTTTCACCTAATTCTTCGGGTACAGCGATACGCTCTATCGTCTTCTTGAGGAACGATTCTATTCGCGCAAAGAACATCTGATCTTTCTCTCCCACCAGTGTAACCGCCTCTCCGATGTTCTCCGCTCTGGCAGTACGCCCGATGCGGTGAACATAATCCTCGGCATCACGCGGTACATCCCAGTTGATGACAAGAGGAATGTCGTCCACATCTATTCCGCGTGCCACAATGTCGGTTGCCACCAGCACATCCACTTTGCCGTTGCGGAAATCCAGCATCACCTGTTCGCGCTCGGGTTGAGTGAGGTCACTATGCATTTGCCGAGCCTCATAACCTTCTTTCTTCAATGCCATATAAATATCACGGACATTGGCTTTTTTGCCTACAAACAAGAGCACTTTATTGAGATTTCTGCCACTTAACAACCTTTTTACCATTGGCATTTTCTGATTGTCGTAACATATACATGCCAGTTGTCGAATGGTCTCGGGCGGGCGGGATATGGCAATGTTGATTTCTACAGGATTATGCATGAAACTTTTTGCCAGTTTGCGCAGTTCCTGTGGCATGGTGGCGGAAAACATGATGGTCTGACGAGTTTTGGGAAGTTGACTCGCTATGGTCATTATATCATCGAAGAAGCCCATATCAAGCATACGATCGGCTTCATCGAGTATGAAATATTTCACTGCCGAGAAATCGATTTTATACACGCTCATGTGTGAGAGCAGACGACCCGGAGTGGCGATAACCACATCTGCTCCATGAGTCAAACCGCGCTTCTGTGTGTCCCACACTTTGCCGTCGCTGCCTCCATAGACGGGCACCGACGAAAAAGGCAGATAGAACGAGAAGCCCTCCATCTGCTGGTCGATCTGCTGAGCCAACTCACGAGTTGGTGCCATAATGACGGCATTGATACGATTCGGATCATGGTTGTCGGTGGTCAGATTGTTCAGCAGAGGCAGAATATACGCCGCAGTTTTGCCTGTACCGGTCTGCGCACATGAAATTATGTCTTTCCCCTCAAGGATGACGGGAATAGATGCCTCTTGAACAGGTGTACACTCATCGAAGTGCATGTCCCAAAGGGCATCCAGTAGTTCGTCTGATAATGGAAGTTCGTCGAAATACAAGGTTCTTGCGCTGCCAAGCAGCATTTTTTAGTGAAAAACTATATTTATATTGAAAATTACGCCAATCTTTCTCATCTCCGATCAAAGATTAAGTCCTTTGATCCACTTCTCCACTTTGGCTTTGTTTGTGCGTACTTCATGACCATATATACTGAAACCTGCTTTCACGTCAGCCTTCGGATATGCATTGCGTATGTCGCTCACAGTGCGCCCCAAACCACTTCCTTCGTGAGTGGTGAACGGATAGATGGTCTTGCCGTTGAGGTCGTAAGTATCGAAGAA
>JAEEGL017241882.1_pt1 | contig 11339 bp, 7 predicted proteins | sample 9134231 | NCBI WGS metagenome assembly JAEEGL01 (sample SAMN16246548, study PRJNA631951) | gut metagenome | biome: gut microbiome; feature: rumen; material: fiber-attached | host: Bos | place: Iran: Karaj | collected 2018-10
ACGTCGTTGGCGCTCTGTTCCACGCCGGCGACACGGTATGTCAGGTGATTGTTCTCATCCAGCGTGTAAACGCTTAAGGTCGCGGGATCCAGAGGGCTGAAAGAACCGTCGCCAAGATAGTCGTTGATCCAGCCGGTGATCTGCCAGCAGCCGACGGCGCCGATGTTGGCGAACGTGCGGCGGACGCAGACGTAGGTGATGCCGTAGCGGGGATCGTACTGGCAGAGCTTGCCTTCCGCGTTGAAATACGTGGTCCAGGTCAGCGGTTCACTGTCCGGATTGATCACGACGTTATACTCGTGTTCCAGAACATACGGACGGCTGCTCGAAAGGGCGCCGGCGATCACGTAGTCCAGATTCTCGCCGGTGTAGATGAACTGCTGGTCTTCCACCGGGCTGAAGGAACCATCGCCCAGATAGTCGTTGATCCAGCCGGTGATCTCCCAGGAACCGATCAGGGTGTCTTCCGTCACCTTGGTGTGGTTTTCCGGAACATGCTCCATGGCGACCGGGTTTTCTTCGCTGGAAGGCTCGGTCGGGGCTGTCGTCGGCTCGGTCGGGGCCGGAGTCGGCTCGGTCGGAGCGGGAGTCTGCGACTCGGTCGGAGCCGGAGTCTGCTGCTCGCTCTCCTTCGGCTTATCGGCGCAGGCGCAGAGCGCGAGCACCATCACGAGCGCCAGCAGGAAGCAGATCGCTTTTCTCATAGAATACCTCCTATCCTGTATCAGGATCTTTTTCCAGAATGAATAGCAAATACCGTGCCAATCTTTCCCCCGCATTTTCGCCTTACCGGCAGCGAAAAATAAACCGAAACCGGTTCCCTGGCCCCGGAGTAAGTCATTTTCGGTTTATTATCTGCCTCACCTTCCGCAATACGGGAGTGGTATTCTGGCATGCGTTTTGCTATTCTAATAGACACAAAACGACAGGAGGCCTCTTTATGAAACTGTCCTTCCGCTGTCTGACAGCGCTTCTTCTTTCGCTGGTCCTGCTCCTTTCCTCGTGCACGCAAGTGCCGGAAGGATCCTCTTCCGAACCCGAGAGCAGCGAGACAGCCGCCACCGCCGAACCACAGACTCCGGCTCCGACGGCCGCGCCTACCGCGGTTCCGACCGAGCCCTCGACTTCTTCACCTACGGAGGGATTTGTGACCAATCTTCGCACCGAAAAACTGACCGCAGAGGAAACGACCGCCATCCCCGGTACCGTGACCCTGACCACTCCCTGCGGGGAGGTAACGGGCGTGCAGTACCCCGGCTACAGCCTGTTCAAGGGCATCCGCTACGCTACAGCCGAGCGCTGGCAGCGGGCCGTGGAAGTCACTTCCTGGGAAGGCGTCTATGACGCCACCAAATGGGGCGACGCCAGTCCGCAGCATTATGGGATCTTCAAGGCCTACGGCGACGTGGTCACGGCCTTTTACGCGGCGGAAGCCACCGCGAACCGCGTGACCGGCTTCAGCGAAGACTGTCTCAACCTGAACATCTGGACGCCCGACGGGGCTCAGGACTGCCCGGTGCTTCTGTATATCCACGGCGGTTCCTTCCTGAACGGGGCCAATACCGACGCCTCCACGGACGGCGTGGCCTATGCGGCCCGCGGCGTGATCACGGTCTCCATCAACTACCGCCTCGGGATGATGGGACAGGCCTACGGCGACGGCTACACCGGCAACTACCACATCACCGACATGATCACGGCGATCCACTGGGTGAAGCATAACATCGCTTCCTTCGGCGGCGATCCGGAGCGCATCGTCATTTCCGGCGAGAGCGCCGGTGCGGCGGCCGTGCAGGATCTGGTGATGTCTCCCTATCTGGAAGAAGGCATGATCTCCGGTGCGATCATGATGAGCGGCGGCGGCGACCTGACTCCCGGCAATCCCACGACCCTCGAGGCCGTACAGAAATGCTGGGAGAGCGTCAAGCGGATCCGCAAGGCGGCGACCCTGCAGGATATGGTCTCCCACACCCCGGCCCAGATCTATTCTTCCTGGATCGGCACTTACGTGGCGAATCCCTATATCGACGGCGACATTCTTCCGTATCCGGCCACCGAGGCCCTGAAAAACGGCACGGCCAAGAATATCCCCGTGATCATCGGCACCTGCAGCGAAGATATGTATCCCTACCGGTTCTTCACCGTATCGACCAAATATGCCGCCGACAGCGTTTCCGTCGGGAATGCCCCGGTCTACCTCTACTATTTCAGCCGTCAGCAGCCCGACAGGGATGGCAGCCCCTGCGAGTTCGGCGCCTTCCACGCCTGCGACCTTTACTACTTCTTCGGTTCACTCTACCGGAACTACCGGCCTTTCACCGATATCGACTATCGGATCTCTGAGGCGATGCTGGATTACGTCACCAATTTCCTGATGACCGGCAATCCGAACGGAGGGGATCTTCCCGCCTGGGATCCTGCTGTTCCCGGCGCCCTGAAGGCTATGACCTTCGACGAGGAAGGAATCTTCATGTCCTCCCCGGATCTCAACTATCTGCAGAGCGTGAACCTGAAGCAGCAGTCGGTCGGGACTCCGTTCCCCTACCGTCACAAAGACAAATAAACATCTCAGGCCGTTTCCGGACAGATGCACAAAAGCGGCTCCCCATCAGAAGGGAGCCGCTTTTTCGTTTTATCGGGGGCCGGGACGCTTAGCTGCGCTTCCGGCGGTTCTGGGCGGCCGGGATGCCGAGCGCGTCCCGGTATTTGGCGACCGTGCGCCGCGCGAGCATGACGCGGTCTTTTTCTTCCAGCAGTTCAGAGAGCCTGCGGTCGCTCATCGGGCAGGCCGGATCTTCTTCCCGGATCAGCTCGGCGAGCCGTTTTTTGATCTGAGTCTCGGTCAGTTCGTTCGTGTGGACCGGCCGGGAGAACAGATCGCGCAGCGCGAACAGGCCGAAGCGGCACTGCAGATATTTTCCCGCCATTGCGCGGCTGACGGTCGAAACGCTTAGAGAGAGATCCTCGGCCAGCTGCCCGATCGTATAGAGCGCCGGCTCTTTCGTTTTGCCCCGCAGGAAGTCTTCCTGTACCTCAGCCAGACGCTCGCAGCAGCGTTCCAGCGTGGATTTGCGGCGTTCCATGCAGTTCATGACCCAGCGGGCCTGACGGAACTTTTCTCTCAGATAGTCCTTTACTTCCGCTTCCGGCTGTTCGCGGAACATACGCAGGTAGTCCTGGCTCAGATGGAGCCTGGAGGAATAGTCCGAACAGAGAACGACCTGCAGTTTTCCCTCTTCCTCCAGCACGAGCACGTCCGGATACAGATAGACCGTCTCGGCGCTATCCTCGAACCCTTCTCCCGGCCGCGGGGAAAGCCTCCTCAGGCGCTCCGCCGCCCGGAACACTTCTTCCTCCTGGGCCCCGGTCAGCTGCGCGATACGGGCTGTTTTCTTCTTTTCCAGTTCCGGCAGGTATTTCCGCGCGATCGTGAACGCCAGCGTATCCTTCTCGCCCTTTCTCACAAGCTGCAGGCACAGACACTCCGACAGGCTCCGCGCCCCGACGCCGGCAGGTTCCAGCGTCTGGATCACCTTCAGCGCTTCCCGGACCAGGCGGGCGGGAACACCGATCTCTCCCATATGCTCCAGATCCTCTTCTTCCAGGTATCCGGAAGGGTCCACCAGATCGGCCAGATACCGGCACACCGCCAGCAGATCGCGGCTGAGAGAGACAGAGTCGAGCTGGTCCTTGAGGTGAGAAGCCAGACTGGTCCCGGCAGGCGCGCTCCTGTCCGCGGCATACACGCCCGGATCGGGAGAATCGGAGGAAGGCAGGATCCGGCCGTAGGAAACCGGGCTCCCCTTTTCGGAAAGCCAGCGGAATTTCCGGTACAGCTCGTCCAGCGATTCATGATCCTCTTCGCGTTCCACCACCGGATTTTCCAGGCTGAGACGGTCGAGATAATCATTCAGTTCCTGCGTGGTCATCTGGAGCATCTCCAGCGACTGAAGGATCTGCGGCGTCAGACGGAGCTGCGGACGGATCTCCAGATTCAGGACATTCTGCGGTTCGTTCATCCTTTTCAAGCTCCTGTCCGGTCATTTTACCACATTTTGTCGCTGAATGGGCAGCTGTTTCTCCCTGTTTCAGGGAGAAACAGGCTGGCGAGAACACGAAAAAGCCGGAACCCTTGAGAGGTCCCGGCTCTTTGTAAGAACCGCTTCAGGAAAATCAGGCCGCTTCCTTCTGCTTGGTCTCTTTTTCCTTCTTGGTGCTTCCGAGCGTGGCGCCGGATCTGCGGAGCAGCAGTTCCAGCCCGATCGCCAGGAACAGGATCACGCCCTTGACGACCATCTGCCAGTAGTCGCTGACGTGGATGATGGTCAGGCCGTTGAACATGATGTAAATGACGATGATGCCCAGCACGGTCTGGTAGATGTTGCCGAGACCGCCGCCGATGGCCACGCCGCCGAGAACGGCTGCGATGATGCTGTCGAAGGAGTAGGTGCTCGAGGACACGATCGCGCCGGTGGTTCCCGTGCGGCTCATCAGGGCGATGGAGGCCATGCCGACGAAGGCGCCGGCCAGGGCATGCGTCCCGATCAGGGTGCGCCTTACGTTGATACCGGAAAGCCGGGCCGCCTCACGGTTGCCGCCGAGAGCGTACATGTGACGGCCGAAGGTGGTCTTCGCGAGAATGACGTTGGCGACCAGAGCACAGGCCGCGAAAATGAGCACGATGCTCGGGATCTTGTTGAAGATCAGGGTCTGGGAGATCCGCTTGAACAGATTGGGCAGGCCGTAGATGGTCGTCGCGCCGACGGTCAGATAGCAGGCGCCGGTATAGATATACATGGCGGCCATCGTCACGACGAAAATGCTGGTGTGCAGCGTTTCCGCGATCACCGCATTCAGAGCGCCGGTGAAGGCCGTGAAGACGATGGCGAAGATCACGCAGATCCAGATCGGCACGCCGGCCAGCAGCATCTGAGCCGTCAGGATCTGGGTAAGCGCCAGCCGGGAAGCGACCGAAAGGTCGATGCCGCCGGTGATCAGCATCATCGTCACGCCGCAGGCGCAGATACCGGTCACAGAGCCCTGCTTCAGGATGTTGAAGAGCGTCGTCTCCGTCAGGAAGGTCTTCGGGGCCATGATGCCGAAGAAAATGATCATGGCTGCCATCAGGAACAGCATGCCGAATCTCTTCCAGATCATTACAAATACTTTCATGTTTTCCTCCTAAAAATCAGGCACTCTCGCCGGAGGCCATTGCCATAATGCGTTCCTGGCTGAACTCTTCTTTTTCCAGGATGCCCATCTGCCTGCCTTCGCAGAGCACGACGATGCGGTCGGAGAGGCCGATGACCTCATTCATCTCGGACGATACAAGGATCACGGAATGCCCCTGCTCGGTCAGATTGCGGATCAGCTGGTACATCTCCGCCTTGGCGCCCACGTCAATGCCGCGGGTCGGCTCGTCGAAGATCATGATCTCCGCGTCGGTCGCCAGCACCTTGGATACGATCACCTTCTGCTGGTTGCCGCCGGAAAGGTTCATGATCATCTGCGTCTTGCTGGGCGTCTTGACCTTCAGCTGGTCCAGATATTCGTCCACCAGCTGGTTTTCTTTCTTCCGGCTGAGGAAGATGCCGTAGAGGAACTTCTTCAGGCTGCTGATCGTCAGATTGAAATCCACGCCCTTCCACAGGAAGAGCCCCTGACGCTTCCGGTCCTCGGGAATATAGCCGAGGCCTTTCTTCATGGCCTGTGCCGTTTCGGTGAAGTGGACTTCCTCGCCGTTCAGGAAGACCTTTCCGCCCGCCCTCTTCGCCGCGCCGTAGATCATCTGCATGGTCTCGCTGCGGCCGCAGCCGAGCAGGCCGGCAAAGCCCAGGATCTCGCCCCTCTTCAGGTCGAAATTGATATCCGTGACCCCGTTGCCGGTCAGATGTTCCACCCGGAGGATCTCTTCGCCTACGGGGGTGACCCTCTGCGGGAAGTCGGAGCTGAGCTCCCGCCCGACCATCAGCTTGATGAGTTCCTGCTTATTGGTCGAGGCCGTCTCCAGCGTCTTGATGTACTGACCGTCGCGCAGCACCGTGATCCGGTCGGTCACTTCGAACAGTTCTTCCAGACGGTGCGAAACATAGATGATGGTCATGCCCTGCGCCTTCAGGCCGCGGATGATCGAATAGAGCTGTTCCACTTCCGCGTTGGTGAGCGGCGCCGTGGGTTCGTCCATGATCAGGAGTTTGCAGTCCTTGACCAGCGCGCGGGTGATCTCGGTGATCTGCTGGTGCCCTACCGTCAGATACCAGACCACGCTCTGTGCCGGGATATACACCCCGATCTTCTTCATCGCTTCTTCCGTGGCCTTCACCATTGCCTTGTGATCGACCAGCGGTCCCTTGGTGATATAGTTGCCGAGGAACACGTTTTCCGCCACGGTCAGCGCCGGTACCAGACTCAGTTCCTGATAGATCACGCCGATCCCCGCCGCGGCGGAAGAATGCGGATCCAGGCGGGTGTATTCTTTATCCTCAAACACGATCGTGCCGGAGGTCGGCGTGATCGCACCCGTCACACATTTGATCAGGGTCGATTTTCCCGCGCCGTTCTCCCCGATCAATCCGTGGACTTCCCCCCGTCTGACCGTGAGATTCACATGGTCCAGAGCCGTGACACCCGGATAAAGCTTGGTCAGTTCCCTGACCTCCAGAATGTTTTCCGACATTATTTCTGTCCTTCCCTTGTTTTTCGGGAGAGCCCTCCGCTCTCCGCTCTCCGGCAGCCGCCGGCAGATGCTTTTCCCCGATGCGGAAAAAGGCGGATGGCGGGGCGGAATACCGCCCCGCCGTCTCGAAGCGTCTTATTTCTTCGGAGTGTAGTACTGATCCACGATCTCGGGAGTGACCGTCAGATAGTAGTTCGCAAGCAGGGTGTCCATGTAATCGAACTGATCCTTCGGAAGGTCGATCAGGACGTTCTGCTTCGCGGCGCCCACAGCGATGGGCAGGAACTCCAGGAGGGCCTTGCCGGCCTGGTAGTGATCGATGAAGGAAGAACCCTGGGCAAAGCCGTCCACGCCGTCGTCATGCATCAGGCCCAGCACGGCGCTGGTCGCGTCGAAGCCCCACACGCTCAGATACTCGGAGCAGTTGAGGGAACCGCTGGTCAGAGCGGAATGAGTGCCGCTGACGTCGTTGTCGATCTGGGTCAGGATGACTTCCACTTCGGGATGCAGGTTCAGCACGGTCTCGGTCTGGGCCATGCAGGCGGCTTCGTTGTTGGCTTCATACTCTTCGATCAGGGTGAAGCGTCCGTCGGCCTTCAGCACGTCCATGGCACCCTGGATGCGCTTGTACTGCTCGGTGGCGGCGGAGTTCTTGTACACCACGTAAGGAATAGTGGACAGGGTATCGTAGTAGGCTTTGTTCTTGTTGACGTAGTCCACGATGGACTTGCCCAGCACCGTGCCGGCCACGTAGTAGTTCGTGCCCATGTAGTAGTGGCCGCAGCCGGTCGGGGAGTCGAACGCGTAAGCGACTACCGGGATGTGATAGGTATTCCAGATATCCTCCAGCAGCGGGGTGATGGCCTGAGGCGTGATCGGGTAGAGCAGGATCAGGTCATAGGTGTTGGAAGCCAGAGCGGATTCCAGCGTGCTGATCAGGGAGTTGTCGGAGTACTCGGGCGGCCCCTGAAGATCCATATGGATGCCCTCTGCCTCAAGCATGGGCTGCCATACGTTGTAGGAGTTCGGGAAGTACTCGGCCAGCGTGGTGCAGACCAGATACAGGACGTTGAATTCCTTGTCGTAGCGGTACTGGTCATACTGGGACAGGAACGGGATCATCTCGTAGTTGTACTTGCTCCCGGCCTGTTCGGTGCCGGACTGACTGCCGGGGGTGTTCGTGGCCTGAGTCGGCTGGGAAGCGGGCTTGGTCGGTTCGTCCGGATAGGTGCAGGCACCCAGACCGGCCATCAGAACGGCCGCCAGGACGATTGCGATCAGTTTTTTCATCTTCTGCTCCTTTCAAAAAGCAATGGTTATTTTTTGCTTCCCGGAGGAAGCTTTTGCACTAGGCGAGGGGCGGACGGAACACAGCCGTTCCGCTGATCACGGTCTCGCCCTTCTGGTTCACACAGACGGTATCGGCGATGACCCGCTTCTTCTCGGTCAGGATCTCCTTCACCGTCACCGTGGCGGTGACGGTATCTCCGAAGCGCACCGGCTTCAGAAATTTCAGTTCCTGTCCCATATAGATGGTGCCGGGGCCCGGCATGACCGTTCCGACCACCGTGGAGATCAGGCTGCCGACCAGGAATCCGTGAGCGATGCGCTCTCCGAAGATCCCCTTCGAAGCTTCCACCGCGTTCACGTGGGCGGGATTGAAATCACCGCTGATGCCGGCAAAATTGTAAACGTCCGTCTCGGTGATCGTCTTCGTGAAGCTGCCGGAATCCCCGACCTTCAGTTCGTCGAGTCTCATGGCCGCCCCTTATTCGAAGCAGATCTGCGGCATCGGCTTCAGGTCATCCGATACCTTGACCGGGAACGGGATCATATCCAGCACGTCCTTCTGCAGATCGACGTACGGGGAAACCTCGGTGATCACCAGTTCGCCGTTCACCAGCTCGAAGACGCAGCGCTCGGTGATGTAAAGGGCCCGCTGTCCGCTCTGACTCGCGACCTCTCCGTTGAAGTTGATGTATTCCACATCCTTCTTCACCTTCTGGAAGCCGGCGGAAACGGGGACGAGTTTCCCGTTCTCATTGGTCACGTAGTCGGACTTGCTCATGAACTTGGTGCAGAACACCGCGCACTTCGTGCCGGACACGACGTAGTTGAAGCCGCCGACACCGATCAGCTTCTTGCCGCTGCGGCAGACGTTCACGTTGCCGTGGCTGTCGAATTCCAGCGCGCCCACGAACGTTTTATCCAGGCCGAAACCCTCGTAGAACTCGAACTGCGAGGCCTGCTCATAGACCGCGTCCGGGTTGAAGTTGGCGCCGAAGGAGGCGCTGCCGGCGGGAACGCCGCCGAAGATGCCCAGCTCGACCGTAAAGGTCACGTCGTCCATGCTGATGGTGCCCATCTCCACGGCGTCCAGACCGATCGAGGTGGCCATGCCGATGCCCAGGTTGACGATGTCGCCCTTCTGCAGTTCCAGGGCGGCCCTGCGGGTGATGGCCCGGACGGAGCGCGGGCGCTTCGCCAGCACGGCGGTGTCGGCCGTCGCGTCGGAAGACAGCTTCTCGGCCGGGATGCGGATCTCTCCGCTGTAGGAACCGTCGTATTTGACGTTCGCGGTCTGCTTCTGGTCGGGATCGACGTACAGATAGTCGATCAGGCGGCCCGGCAGCTTCACCAGCTGAGGGTTCGCGTAGCCGCCGTTCAGGCGCTCGACCTGCACGATCACGATGCCGCCGTTGTTGTGGGTCGCCTCGGCAACAGCCAGCGGATCGTAGACGCAGCATTCATGCTCAAAGGTCACGTTGCCGTTCGCGTCGGCCGTGGTGCCGCGGATCAGGCAGACATCGGGGTAGATGTTCGGATAGAACAGGTATTCCTGGCCTTCCAGCTCCACGACCTTGCAGATCTTCCTCTTGGAGATCTCGTTGAAGGCGCCCCCCTGATAGCGGGGATCCGCATGAGTCTTGAGACCGATCCGGGTGATGGTTCCGGCCGCCCGTCTCGCGGCACTGTGGAGCATCAGAGCGACAGTCCCCTGCGGGATGATGTAGCATTCGATCTCGTTGTTCATGATCATCGGCAGGAACTTGACGTACGACTGGACGTGGGACGTGATCAGACTGGTCACGAGTCCGGGATACGCCATGCGGTTCGCCAGTTCCGGCGGGATCGTAGGATCCGACGACGTCGTGTGTCCGACGCCGCAGGCCGCGAAGAGGGTCATGTTCTTCGGATGTCCGGTTTCCAGGAAGCGCTTCTCGACTTCCTTGTAGAAAGGCTCGCAGCCACCGATATAGAGCATTCCGTTCACATACAGGACGGAATCGTCTTTGATGTGGCTGACCGCCTCCTGTGCGGTTACGATTTTTGCCATAAGTCCACCTTCTCTTTTTATGGTGTGCAGGTTCTTGCATGACACAGATAAGCAAAAACCGTGCCAACCATTTGGAGAAGGTGTCTTTTTCCCGGGGAAGGCAAAATCTGCCGGAGCGCCCCTCCGCCCGTTCCGGCCGCAGGTCCGCCTCCTGTCCGATAAAAAACGGAAACGACTTCCGGTAAGTCGTTTCCGTTTTATGAGTCGTTTCCGTTTTACCTGTCAGAGATTGTATTTCTTCTTTTTTCTCATGATGGAGGTCTGGCTCGTGCCCAGGATCTCCGCCGCCTTGTAGCTGCTGCCGTATTTTTCGAGCGCCCATTTGAGGTATGTGCTCTCGCACTCTCCCAGGTACTCTTCCAGCGTGGTGCCGGCCTCCGCCATCTTCTCATAGCGGCTGATCTCGGACAGCTCCGGTTCCTGCAGCGCCCTCTGCCCGAGGTCCTTCGGCCGAACCTCGAAGAAGCCGCCTATGTTCGGGATCTTGATATACTGTTCGGTACTGAGGAGCACCGAGCGTTCCACGAAATTCTTGAGCTCGCGGACGTTGCCGGGCCAGTCATAGTGGAGCATATTGTCCAGCATCTGCGGGGAAAAGCTCTTTTCCTTCCCGTTCTTCCGGCAGAATTCCTTCAGGAACAGGTCAGCCATCGGGAGGATGTCCTCTCTCCGCTCCCGAAGCGGCGGGATCCGTATCGGGATCACGTTGATACGGTAGAAAAGGTCGGCCCGGAAGCGTTTCTGATCGACGAGCTGCGAAAGATCCTCGTTGGTCGTAACGATCAGCCGGAAGTCCACCTGCCTCGACTTGTAGGCGCCGATCCGCTGGATCGTTTTGGTCTCGATCGCCCGGAGCAGTTTTCCCTGCAGGCTCAGCGGCAGGGAGTTGATCTCGTCCAGAAAGAGCGTTCCCTTGTCGGCCTCTTCGAACAGGCCGCGCTTACCTCCGGGCGCGGCGCCGGTAAAGGCCCCTTTTTCGTAGCCGAACAGTTCCGCTTCCAGCAGGTTTTCGGGGAGCGAGGCACAGTTGATGATCACCATCTGTCCCTTTTTCCGGTTGGAGCAGGCGTGGATATAGCGCGCCACCACCTCCTTGCCGGTGCCGGATTCCCCGGTGATCAGGACGGTCGCGTCCGTTTCGGAGATATCCTGCGCCACCGACAGGATGTGCTTCATGACCGGACTCTCCACAACTATGCTCCCCTGCTCGGCCGTATATTTTCCGGAAACGGTCTTGGAAGCCGCCGTGCTCTCCAGGCTGGCGATATAGAAATCCTGATTCATCGTGTCGACCGGCCGCAGCACGGCCAGGACATAATCGATCTC
>JAEEGL010750318.1_pt1 | contig 11338 bp, 17 predicted proteins | sample 9134231 | NCBI WGS metagenome assembly JAEEGL01 (sample SAMN16246548, study PRJNA631951) | gut metagenome | biome: gut microbiome; feature: rumen; material: fiber-attached | host: Bos | place: Iran: Karaj | collected 2018-10
AATGAATGAGGATTACTGGAAGGCGATTGCTGAAGATATGGGTGAAGAACTCGGAGTGGATACTCGAGAAGGTTCGGTTTATATGGATACTCAGGCGGGACACATTCTTAGAATAACGAAGTTCTATGGAGATCTTGCTCAACTCTATGGCATGTATTCTGTAGAAACTACTTATGGCGATGTTCTTACTGAGATGGCATCACGAGATGGTATCAATAGAATACCTGCATCGCCGTCTTATTGGACCGCAACCTTTGACGGAACTACTCCGGATGTAGGAACAAGATTCTTATGCGGAGAATACTATTTCACTTATGAAGCGATTGATGATGAACTGTTTTTGTTAGTTTCAGAGATTCCGGGAGATGAAACAAATAATCTTACTCCGGGTTCTCCTCTTATTCCAATGACTAACATTGAAGGGCTTAACTCAGCTACTTTGGGAACGCTATATACAAGAGGCGTTGATGAGGAATCGGATGAGAATCTTAGAACAAGATGGAGAGAAGCAAAAGCAGGTCCGGCAGAAAATGGAAATAAAGCACATTACAAGAAGTGGTGCGAGGAAGTCGCGGGCGTTGGACGAGCGAGAATACTCCCATTGTGGGGCGGTCAGAATACTGTTAAGGCTGTCCTTTTTTCATCTGATGGATTCGATGTTACTGACACACTCGTAGAGAGGGTTCAGAACTACATTGATCCTATCGTTGATGGATTTGAAGTAGAGGTCGAAGGAGTAACATATACATTCGGCGACGGGATGGGCGAAGGAGTGGCCAACTTGGGAGCACACTTCTTAGCTGTGTCCGCAACCCCCGTTAATTTGACCGTTACGGCTACTATCAGCGTTAAGACGGGTTACACAATAGAGCAAGCTACAAACGCTGCTACAGAGGCAATCACAGCCTATCTGAAGGAACTGGCACTTGGTACCTCGGAAGAAAATAACGAAATAGTTAGAATCAGCCAGATAGGATCAATTCTGACAGGACTGGAGGCAATCCTTGACTATGAAGATTTGAAGCTGAATGGCAGCGCAAGTAATCTCGTAGTTGACAGCAACTCTGTCGCTGTTCTCGAGGAGGTGGAGTTCAATGCTTGATCATGATGTTTTTAATAACAGACAAAGGAGTGGTTATGAGGAGCTTAAAAGCTATCAGCCGAATTATTGGGCTTCGATTTTAGAGATGGTAGCAAACAACAAGTTTGCAGGAAGAACGTTGGAGCTTGTTGCCGGAGATATGGAACAATTCGTTAAGAATTGGTTCTTTGATACGATGGATGAAACTACTCTGACTCAGTATGAGAACTTCTTAGGACTGACCGGATTCGGAGTGCTGAATATACAAGACAGAAGAAACCTTGTGAAGGCTTCCTGGATTGGTGGTCAGAAAATGAGCCGTCCGAGAATAAAGGCTCTGGTAAAAGCATATCTTGCAAGTGATTGCGAGGTTCATTTTACACATATCCTGAAGATCAGTCCAGTTATAAAGAATCCTGATGCGACTCTGTATCTCGGAGAACTTCAGGATATTTTATATAATCAGATACCTGCTCACATTGAATGGATACTCAGTACAATCATAGCTTATGGCGGTGACGTTAATGTAACTTCCTCAGTAAGACACTGGGCATATCCGTTCGAACTATGCGGCACAAATCCTGATATAGCAACTCTCGGAGCTGCTATTGAAGATGAAATAATAGTAGATGAAGATGCTAAGACCTACGGTTATCCATTCCTTTCGGAATCCGACACCAAGGCTGGTACCAATCCAGATATCAGCACATTGGGTGCAGTCCTTACGGATGATGTAGAAGTGGAGTCAACTGATAGTTCTAACACATACGATGTGCCACCGGCACACGAGGACAACTAACGAAAGGAGGATTGCAATGGGTTATACATCAGATTTCTTGGCCAAGCGCAGGAAAGCGTGGCTGAGACGTATCACCAAGGCACAGTATTACACCAACGGTGCGTGGCGTGATGGAGCAATTACGACCAAGGAAGTATCCGGAACAAATATGATAGTTCGTTTCGAAGCTGCCGATGGTGGAAGCACAGCAATTACACAGCTGAGACTTATTGATGAAGACGGAAGCGTTGCTTATACAGTCAATGTCAATATTCAGCGCAGTAACAGTAGAAGAGGTGCACTTCTTGAGATTGTGTCCTCATTAACAGCAACTTAATAAGGAGGTTGAGAAATGGCTTTCATAGATCCACTTATTTGGAAGGACGATGTCAGAGACCCGGCTAATACCTTTACCGTGACAGACAATGCTGACAATACAAAGACTATTGAAAGAGCAGGAACGGTTATTCAGGAGGGAACTCAGCAGAGTGCTGCCAATTTCAATAATATGGAGAATGTAGGGTTTGAAGCTTTGCAGATGGCCGTTATGAATGCTCAGGAACTTAGACAGCATCAGAGAAGATTTGATGAAGTTCAGGAAGATATTGAGTATCTTGATGATGAAATCATAGGTCAGACTAAGACGGTTACTCTTACCAATACCCTCGAATATCCTTTTAATAATTCAAAACAGACAGTAGCCATTACTACAAGGGCAAACACCGATTATAGAGTTACAGTTGAGATTCAGGGAGCTCCTGATAATGTCGGAGAAATCTTCATTACTGACAAGACTGTAAACACATTCAAGATTCAGCACACCGGTTCGGCCAAGTCCGTTACTGTTAAATGTTATATAACGGGAGGTAAAGAACTTTATGGCTAATGTGATCATTAAGAGTGATGAAAGAAGACAGCAGGAGAGAGAAACACTTGCTCATTACGGAGTTAATCCAGACAAGGCTACAGCTGAGCAGAGAGAACTTGCTTCTGCTATCAATAATGGTGTGAACACCGCATTCAATGAGATGAGGAGGAACGAACGATGATTGTTATCGAAGTTAATGTCGGTCCAAAGATAGATTATGAAGTGACCGGAACAAAGATTACTTTTGATGATGAGCTGATGCTCAACTTGAAGAAGTATGAGCAGGATGATCCTGTCGAAATCGACATATGCGCAGATAAGAACGGAAATCTTACAACAGCAATTTCATGGCGCACTGTTGCTCAGATTGAGATCCCTGCAAGAGAGTACACAGAAGAACCGGGAGAAGAAGAGGGAACAACAGTTCCAGTTCCGGTACCATTTGATATGGATAAATGTACTCTGAAGCTGTACTCATTAAATTAAGAAGGAGGAAATAGACAATGGGAAATTTTGACGAGATGGCGCTTGCCGTTGAGATGCTTTCCGGCGGTAAGAACAAGGTACTTCTTGACGACTTAGGACTTCCTGGCATCTATGTTGTTATTCCAAAAGGAACAAACAGCGTAATAGGTGGTGACGGTTCAGTCGTTCATCCGGCCTTCAAGGTAAACGGAGTAGAAAAGGAATCTATTCTGATTTCAAAGTATCATAACTATGTATATAAAGACAGAGCATATTCGCTTCCGGGAAGGCTTCCGAAACATAGTGTAAATCAGAACAATTCAAAAACATATTGTACTAACAAGGGTAAGGGATTCCATCTCTTTACATTTGCGGAGTGGGCTTACATAGCTCTATGGTGTAAGAAGAATGGAACAATGCCTCATGGGAATAACAACTATGGTAAAGATTCGGCATATCCTTATGAAACTGGAGTTAGTATTGGTAGTAAGGATAGTTCAAATAGAACTCAGTGGACTTCTCCGGGTTCTGGTCCTGTTACATGGGCACACGATTGGACTAATGCTGGTATCTATGACCTTAATGGAAATATCAATGACTGGACAGATGGAATGAGAATTGTTGATGGTGAGATTCAGATCATTGCAAACAATGACGCAGCTCTTGGAGCTGATTGTGATACTGGTGCAGACTCAACACTCTGGAAGGCAATTATGCCGGATGGAAGTCTAGTAGCACCTGGAACATCAGGAACTCTGCATTATGACTATCTTACAAGCAAGATAACACTTGCAACATCTACAACTGATGATGGTTCTTCATATCGATCAACTGGATTCAAAGACATAGCTCTTGAGAGTGGACTTAGTGTTCCGGAACTTGCAAAGCTGCTTACTCTTTATCCGGATCAGCCAGGCGAGGACGTATATGGAGGAGATATGAGATACGTAACGCTTGCCGGAGAGCGTTTGCCGTACTGCGGCGGGAACTGGGGCGGCGGCGCCACCGCTGGCGTCTTCTGCGTGGGTCTGAACAATCCCCGCTCGTACGCCACCGGCGGCATCGGCTTCCGGTCCGCTTATGTTGATCTGCCATCTGCATAACTGTAATCTGCTTAGGGCGACGATAGTCGCCCTATTGTTTAGACAACTGAATAATGATAGAAAATATCGAAATACGATATAAAAAAACAAAACAGACAAAAATATCACGATATGTGATAGTATGGCGGAGTGGTGAATGGAATATACATATACGGATGAAGAACAAATGGAAGAATTGAAGATACTGCAAAAGACCTTCGATATGATGGAGTATGCATATCCTGCGCTTGCTCAATATCCGAAATCAGAGAAGTTTGCACTGTGCACAGATATAAAGAGATGTATGGATACAATGCTGGAAAGAATTATCGAGGCAAATAAGAAATATTATAAGAAAACTACTTTGCAGGAGCTTGATGTTGAGATAGAAAAACTGAGAGCTTATATCAGATTATCTTACAAGTTGGGATTCTTACCGATGAAGAAATACGATATTTGGTCAGGGATGGTAGACGAGATAGGTCGTATGCTTGGTGGATGGATGAAGAGTCAACAAAAATAGGGAATAGGATACAGCGTTTGCCGTACTGCGGCGGGAACTGGAACAACGGCGCCAACGCTGGCGTCTTCTACGTGAATCTGAACAATCCCCGCTCGAACGCCAACGGCAACATCGGCTTCCGGTCCGCTCTACTCTCAATAGTCAGATGCAGGATACCTACTGGGTAAGCTGTCAGTACAGAGAGGTAAAGGATCCTATTTCCTCGCTGAGAAGCGAAAAATCGTATAGGTGAGAATGCCGGAAGTAACAATATGTGAAACCTGCAATGACCGAGAGGATAATGCACCTATGATTAAGAATGTTTTTGATGAAATATTCACTTATGAAAACATATACCAGGCTGTCAAGGACAGCAGTGCAGGCAAGAGATACCATCAAGAAAATCTTGCTTTCTGGGGAAGACTTGAAGAAAACATCCATTACATTCAGGAATCTATGAGAACGCTTGATTTTCCACCTGATGAATATAATTTCTTCTATGTATATGAACCAAAGCTGCGAAAGGTAGTTTATTCAGATTACCGGACCAAAGTCATAGCAAGGTCGATATACAATGTCCTTAATCCTGCATTCAGCAAGACCTTTATAGAGGACTCGTACTCGTGCATAAAGGATAGAGGACAGTTGGCCGCTATGCAGAGATTGAGTGGCTGGATAGACTATGTCAATAAAAGCGGCAAGAAATGGTACTATCTGAAGTTAGATATCGAAAAGTTCTTTTATAGAATCGACCATGACATTTTAATGGATATTCTTAGAAAGAAAATCTGTGACAAGAAGCTTCTTCCGGTGTTAGAACATTATCTATGTGATGCCTCGATGGCTTTTGGACTTCCTCTTGGAAAGACGAATCCTATGAAGGTACCACAGGAGGAAATGTTATGGGATGTGGGGATATCTATTGGTGGTGGACTTTCGCACTTATATGGAAATGTCTATCTGAATGAACTTGATCAGTATTGCAAGAGAGAACTTCAGATACATTATTACATCCGATTTATGGATGATATTATTATTCTGTCAGATGACAAAGAAAAGCTTCACCAGTATTATGAGCTGATGAATTGGTTTGTAACCTCAAAATTGAGATTACATTTCAATGAAAAAACAGCGATAAGACCGGTTACACAAGGCGTTGAGTTTGTGGGATACATGATAAAGCCAGGAAATGTAAGGCTGAGAAAATCAACATCTCTTCGCATGAAAAGGCATTTGAAGCATACTCAGAAGCTTTATAGGGATTATCGTATAAGCTTCGATAAAGCAAATCAGACTGTGCAAAGCTATACTGCAATGATGAAGCATTGCAATAGTGATGCACTCAGGAAAAAGATATTTGATAATTTGGTATTCACTCACAATAAGGAGTTTATAGACGATGGATGGAGACCGGAGTTTATTGGAATTGATTGATATCTACTCTCGGATGATAGAGGAGCAGAACAATACAATAAATACATTAACGGAAATAATAAAGAAGCAGGCTGTCGAGATTGAACAGTTAAGAACACTCGCAGATCTGCCAGAAGTTACATAGAATGTTGCAGCATTCAACCTATTAACAGAGCCTTTGAGGGCTCTTTTTATTTTTTAGGAAAGAGGTGAGACCAGGATTGTATGCGATATTATTCAAAGTAACTGAATGGCTTCTAGGTGGTAATGGTTCTCTTGAAAGACTTGCTAATGCTATTGTAGGAGGCGATAAATAATGAGTAAGGGTGAAATTGTGTCCGCAATCGTCGGCGCTCTTGTAGGAGGTGCCGGGCTTGTCGGTCTTCTCTTTGCCTTTATAAGAAGGTATATCGAAAACAAATTGATAAAAAAAGAAGATGAAGATAAACGAAGAAGAGAGCAGAGACTTAACCGGATTAAGGCAGAGGATGAACTGATGCATTGTACGGGAAGGCTCTTTTTTTGGATGCACAAAGCGATAGTCTCTGGCGAACACAATGGAGATCTTGAGAAAGCATTTGAAGCCTATCAGCAAGCTGAAAAGATTAGAAAGGATTTGGACAGAGAGATTATTGCTGAGAATGAATTGGAATAGGAGGTAGAAAGATGACACTACATATCTTTTTGTTAGGACTATTGGTTGTAGCAACATTCACTACACTTGTAACGCAGGCTGTGAAGACACTCCTGGACGAACATGGTAAGAAGTATTACTCGAATACGCTTGCCGGAATAGTAGCTATCGTCCTTGCAGTAGGTCTCTCAATCGGCTATGCGGTAGTAAAAGACGTCAATGTTGATGCTGCTTACATAGTATATATCGTAGCACTCACATTACTTGGATGGCTGTCCGCTATCGTGGGATATGACAAGGTAATGCAGGCATTGACACAGATTAAAGAGAAGAAGTAGAAGGGAGAGATTTATATGAGTAAGTTTTCATCATTGTGTAACAATATTATAGATTTCGGAACTAAGAAGAGTAATACGAGAACCGAGAAGGTTGTCAAGATCACTCCTCACCACATGGCAGGAAACATTCTGGCTGGAGACTGTGCCAAGATGCATAGAGATGGAAACAGAGAAGCTTCTGCCAATTATTACATCGGATCAGACGGATTCATTGTTGGCGGCGTGTCTGAAGACCGTCGTGCTTGGACGTCATCTTCAGGATGGAATGACCAGAGAGCTATAACCATCGAGGTGGCCAACAACAGCGGAGAACCGAACTGGACCGTATCAGACGCGGCTTATAAGAGCCTTGTAAAGCTCTGTGCAGATATATGCAAGAGATATGGAATTGATCCACATTGCACCAAAACAAAAGATGGAACCATTACGTACCATCAGATGTTTGCGGCAACATCCTGCCCGGGACCATATCTGAAGGGTAAGTTCGATAATGGTACTTTCGAGAAGGATATTAAGGCTGCAATGGGTGGAGAACAGAATAAGCCTGAAGTATCAGATGTTCTTTACAGAGTCCAGGTTGGAGCATTCAAGAAGGCTGATAATGCAAGGGCTATGAATGACAGAATAAAGAATGCCGGATTCGATACATATCTCATTAAAGTCGGAGATCTGTACAAGATTCAGGTTGGAGCTTTTGCGAAGAAAGAAAATGCTGAGGCTATGGAGAAGCAGATAAGATACTTTGGTTTTACTGATACATTTATTACTACTCAATCCGGAGCAGCTGTTAAGCTTGATGGAACTGCCAAGAAGTCAAATACAGAGGTGGCCAAGGAAGTTATTGCCGGTAAATGGGGCAACGAGCCTGAGCGTAGCAAGAAACTCAAAGCGGCTGGCTATGACGCTGAAGCGATTCAAAGCATCGTAAATGAGCTGATGAGATAGTTGAACACAGTAATCCTCATATCATAATTCGTTAGATTATAACCTAAACTGATATTTATTATCACTTTCGATACTTTCAAATCGAAAGGTGCTAAAATCTATCGGTAAAGGAGCGATGGCGTTATGATAAGGATTTTACTATCGTCTATCTTAGGGGAAAGGAGAATTACCCAGGCTAAGCTTTCTGAGATGACCGGTATCAGACCGAACACTATCAATGAGTTGTACCACGAATATGCCGAAAGAGTGTCCTTGCAGAACCTTGATCTGCTATGCAAGACATTAGACATAGAGTTGGACGAGTTGATTAAGTTTGTTCCTGATGATTCACCGGAAGCAAAGAAACCGAACCGGTAGCTCTTAATACCTAAGCTCTACGGAATCAAGTGCTGCAACACTTTTCCATTCATCAATTTGAGGCACAGATCTTGACGGTCTGTGCCTCTTTTTTTTATTGCAATTCTTACCCTAACAGCCTGAAATGCGTATTACATTGTCCATACATTTCTCTACATTCTGTTGCATTATAGCGGAGACTCTTATTGAAGATATCCAGATCAAGACCATTCTCGATGTATCCGGTCCTCACGACATCTATGTAATACTGAGATGGTCTTCCCGGAAGAGCCTTCGGTGAGATTATATAGACCATTCCTTCTACAATACCTCGGCCGGTCTTAACCTCTACGGTGTCTTTATAGTAGAAGGTTGGATACCCCTCGTACCTGTCAAGATTCTTCTCGTCCAGATCCTCGATTTCCCATACAACTACTGGTACATTTACTCCCTTTTCCGGGATAATAGAGGCGTAGGATCCGGTCTTACTGCCTCTGTAGACCAAGCGGTAGTCCTTTAATACTCCTCGGCCATAAACCGATGCTGTAGGGCATCTCCGAGCCATCTGCTCAATGTGTAAATTGCTTCCGTATGCGATATATAACTTACTCATAGTATTATCCTCCATTCTGAAAATGTTCTAATTCTTTTAGTGCCATCTATCAACAATCGTGGCTGATTCCTTAACAACCTCGTCTCCGTAAGCCCATTCATATCGAACCATCGTCCAGAGGTTACCCTGAGCTCCTATGCAATACTGGTACTTCGGTGTGTTGATGAACATCAGCTGTTCAATCATGCTCCTGCGAGTCTTTATATCCAAAGCGTCAAACTGTGCATCTGTAAGTTTTAATCTAACTCTCATATCGTTCTCCTTATCTCCCCGTCCTGCCGATAGGTCAGCATTTCTATATTAAGCTGCTCTTGTGCTCATTCCTGCGGCCTTCTTGAGTGGCTCGAGCATCCAGAGTCTGCAAGTTTTGTACTCTTCTCCAACAAGTCCAAGTCTCTGAGTGAGGAGATTCTTCATTATTGTGACCTTCTTCTCTGCCGTGTAACCTTCCATACCATAGTATCTTGTAGGTTCGTTTCCTGCTGAGATTGCCCATCCGGAGAGAGCGAGACAAAACTGGATGTATGCCTTAACCTTTCCTGCGTGGAGTGTGCTGTTGAAAAGCCTGAACTCTACTGTTCCCTTTGAGAAGTAAGCGTGAAGGTTGAGTCCGTGATATCTTGTCTGATTGTAGTGGCTGTGGTCGATGCTTCCGTAGTATCCGTCGTTTGCTCTTGAATACCAGAGGCTTTCGAGGTTGTTGCCTTCCCTATCCTGCTTGAAAGCTTTGTTGAGATCTTTGCTGACCTTCTTACACCACTGATTTGCTCTCTGTCCAATCTGAAGACTCTCATAAACGAGGTCCTGACGGTTTGTGAAGAACTCAACGAGCTTCTTCAGAGATGCTCCGGTGTGGTTAGCTCCATCAACGTGGATGTGGATACCGCAAGAGCTGTTGACCTTTGCTCCAGCTGCTCTGAGGGCTCTTATTATCTCCTGGAGTGTTTCGATATCATCATATTTAAGGATTGGTGTAACAAGCTCTACCTTGTATTCATCGATGTTGTCACTTCCGATGTTTCTTGATGGACATATTGATGAATCTCTCATTACCTGCCAAACTCTTCCATCGGCTGCTGTTATCTTTCTTGTGTGGTAACAGTTGCATTCTGGTCTACTGATGTTTCCGTGAACGATGCTCCATACTGTCTCAGCTGCCTTTGCTCTGGTGATACCTGTCATCTCGATTTCTACTCCGTATCTCTGCTTCTTAATCATTGTATTTTCCATAGTGCTCTTCCTTTCTTTAAATACCTTATGTAGTGGTTTAGCTGTTGAGGTTTCACTACATATTGTGTTGTTCTATGGTCCTATATTAACATATGTACACTCCTTGTCAACACTTTTTTGATTATAATGTTAACTATTTTGATTAAAATATAAATCAAAATGATTGACAAGAAGAACATAGTGTTTTACAATAGGAAAGAGGAGGTGAGAGATATGATCCACAGTAAATTATCAACTTTAATGGGACAGAAACGAATGAACATTCAGGATGTTTGTAATGAAACCGGATTGGCAAGAAACACGATAGCGTTCTTATATAAGGATAAGGTCAAGAGAATTGATTATGAAACACTTGATAAATTATGCAAGCTGTTTGGATGCCAGGTTGGAGATCTGTTAGAATATGAAGAATAAAACTACTCGTGAGATTGTTTTGAGATTAAACGGAAAAATTATTTCACGAAACCGATAATAATATGAATAAAATAGTGCCTATTTTAGACACTTTCAGCACTTAGGAATAACATATAATGCATATTGAACGATAGAACTCCTATAATAAAAAAACTACGGGAAGCCCCTAAAATAGGGACTTCCCGTTTTCTTTGTCGATAAACATCTATATATTTATTGTTATTTATGATACAATTAAGTGATATATTGAGGACAGCTTGGGCTGGTATCCGGTAAGCAAATGGCAGAAGATAGATGGCTGCTGGGTCGGCTCTGATGGGGTTTGTAATTAAGGCATAGGGGATAATAGATGACATTACAGGAATTATATAGCGTGATTGGTGGGGATTACGATCAGGCTATGCGCGTTCTTCGCGTAGAAAAACTTTTGGATAAACACATAAGAAGATTTGCCGAAAACGATACGGCTGAAAGGTTGCTTTCAGCTTGCGTTGTTATGGATCAAAATGAGCTTTTTGAAGCTGCACATGCATTAAAAGGGGTGAGCTCCAATCTTGGACTTACCTATCTTACATCTGCAGCTTCTGAAATCTCCGAGGAGTTTCGTTCCGGAAACGGAAGAACGATGTCGGATGATGA
>JAEEGL011337254.1_pt1 | contig 11338 bp, 11 predicted proteins | sample 9134231 | NCBI WGS metagenome assembly JAEEGL01 (sample SAMN16246548, study PRJNA631951) | gut metagenome | biome: gut microbiome; feature: rumen; material: fiber-attached | host: Bos | place: Iran: Karaj | collected 2018-10
GGCGTTCCCGGACGCGGAGATCATCGCCGCGCCGCACGCCGCGGCCACCTTCCTCAAGGAAAAGGCCCGGCGGAGCATGCGCGCCCTGGACGATTCCGTGGCGGCGCGCGTGGGCCATGCTCCCTGCGACGACCGTTTTGAACAGCTCCGCGCCGACCGCACCGTGGAAGACGGAGAATTTCTCGACCTCGGCGGCGTCCGCGCGCAGGCCGTTTTCTTCCCCGGCCATACCCGGGACTGCGTCGGGTTCTATTTCCCGGAGACCGGCTTTCTTCTCGCTGCGGAGACGCTCGGCGTCCCGCGCGGGAAGGAGACTATCATCGTCTCCCCCCTTTCCAGCGCCGTCGATACCGCCGATTCCCTTGAAAAGGCGCTGCGCCTGGACCCGCAGGGTATGCTGCTGTCCCACGGCGGCGCGGTGGAGGCAAAGGACTGCCGGTGGCTCCTCACGGAGTCGCGCCGCAAGCTCTCGCTCCTGACGCAGACCGTGCTCGACGCCGCGCGGGACGGGAAACCGGAGGAAGAGCTCATCGCCCTCGCGCTGGAGCAGATCACCGCGGCCGGCAGTGCTCCCGCCGGCACTTCCAAAGCGCATTCCGTCAACGCCGGCCTCTCCGTCCGCACGATCCTGCGGGAATACGGCGGGGACCTTCCGGCGATGTGATCTCACAGGAACGAGCCCGGCGGCCACGCGGCCGCTTCTGAAAGGAGAAGATATCATGCCGTTTGTCAACACCATCGCCAGCGTGGAGATCCGCCCCGAGCAGGAAGCGGAGCTCAAGGCGCGTCTGGGAAAAGCCATCACCTGCATCCCTGGCAAGACCGAGGCCTGGCTCATGACCGGCTTCCGGGGAAACTACTCCCTGTATTTCGGCGGGGACAACAGCCGCCCCAGCGCTTTCGTTGAGGTCAGCGTCTTCGGCAGCGAGGACCCCAAGGCCTTCTCCGCCTTCACCGGCAAGGTCTGCGAGATCCTCCATGACGTCCTCGGCATCGAGCCGGACCGGGTGTACGTCCGCTATCAGGCGGGCCGGAACTGGGGCTGGAACGGCTCCAACTTCTGAGAACCGGCCGAAAAAGGACCGGCGGTGAGTGGAAACTCACCGCCGGTCCTCTTTTCCGGAGTATCAGGTCCCGTATTCTCTCAGGTTTTTCATGAACAGCGCCGCCTGGCGCGCGGCGTCGCCTTCGCCCACATAACTGCTGTGGGGGGTGATGATCAGCTTCTCCTGATCCCAGAGCGGGCTGTCCTCCGGGAGAGGCTCCGTCTCGTGCACGTCCAGCACCGCGCCGCCGAGCCGCGGCAGCGCCTCCAGCACGGCTTCCGTATCGGCCACCGCGCCGCGGGAGATATTCACCAGGATGGCGCCGTCCTTCAGCAGGGCGAGCTTCTCCCGGTCCATCCAGTGCCGGGTCTCCGGCCCGATCGGCAGGCAGAGGATCACGACGTCCGCCTCCGGCAGGACATCTGCCGCGGCGTCCATGCCGAAGATCCGCTCGTACGCCGGGTCTTCCCGGATCGTACGGTTGAGCCCGATCACCCGGCAGCCGAAGGCGCCAAAGTGTTCCGCGCAGGTGGTGCCCACGCTGCCGCAGCCCACCACGCACACGGTCTTCCCGAAAAGTTCCCGCTCGCCGCGGTGCTTTTTCCAGCGGTGCTCCTCCCGCCTCCGCTCATAGAACCGTCCTTCCCGGTACAGGCTCAGCACGCCCCATACCGCGTGTTCCGCCATCGGGATATCGTACACGCCGCGGGCGTTGCGCAGCTCGATCCCGCGCCGGGCGATGGCGTCTACGTCCACCCGGTCGGTGCCGGCGCTCGTGAGCTGGATGTACCGCAGGTTCGTGAACGCCTCCAGCGGATGATACTGGAACAGCACGTTGCAGACCGTGCCCTCCACCCATTCGTACGGGCAGGGCAGCGGTGTTTTCTCCTTCGGCGTGGTGAGCACCGTGTGCCCCATCGCCTCCAGCTCCGCGCGATAGTCCTCCGCTTCCGCCCAGGCTCCCGTGATCAGAAGATTCATCGTTCGTTCCTCCTCCGCATGCCGCGGCTGTTCTTTTCCTCCCAGACTATAGCACTTCCGGGTGCCGTTGGCAACTGCGCCGCGGCGCTCTCCCCGATTGACGGACGCCCCTCACAGGGCTATAATAACTCAACAGCTTTGGCCGCAGAAGAAGGCCGTTCGGAGGGAAAGTGTGGACGCACAGGAAGCTTACATCGCCGTGCTCGGCGGCGCCAATCTGGACATCGGCGGGCACGCCCGCGATCCGCTCCTGCCTGGGGATTCGCATCCGGGCTTCGTCACCGTCAGCCCGGGCGGCGTGGGGCGGAACATCGCCCATAACCTGGCCCTGCTGGGCCTGCCCGTGCGCCTGATCGCCGCGCTGGGCGGTGACGCCAACACCGGCATGATCGAAGCCTCCTGCGCCGGGCTCGGGATCGACCTCTCGGCCTCGCTGCGCTTCCCGAACGCCTCCTCCTCGGTCTATCTCTACGTTGCCGGGCCGGACGGAGACATGGCCCTTGCCGTGGCGGACATGAGCGTGTACGACGGCGTCACGCCCGAGGACCTGCTCTCCCGCGTTGACGTGCTATCCGGGGCGAAGACCGTGGTGGCGGACGCAAACTGGCCCGCCGAGACCCTGCGCGCCGCGCTGAGCCGCTGCACCGCGCCGGTATTCGCCGATCCGGTGTCCGCCGCCAAGGCAGCGCGGCTGCGGGGCTGTCTGGACCGGATCCACACGCTCAAGCCGAACCGGCTGGAGGCCGAGCTCCTCTCCGGGGTCCGGATCACGGACGAAACGAGCCTCCGCCGCGCCGCGGACGTCCTCCTCGACCGGGGCGTGCGGCGGGTATTCCTCTCGCTGGGCGGCGGCGGCGTGCTGGCCGCGGAAGGCGGCGAGCGGCAGCGCCTCTCCGCGCCGCTCGGCCGGGCGGTAAGCACCACCGGCTGCGGAGACGCCTTCATGGCCGGCCTCGTCTGGGCCTGGGAACGGGGCTTTGACCTGCGCTCCTCGGCAGCGGCGGGGATGTGCGCCGGCGCGATCGCCATGGAAAGCGAGACTACCATCAACCCCGCCATGGACGCCGCTGCCCTCGAGGCGCGGATCGAAGCATATCTCGGGAGCCCCGACGTCTCCCCCGCGACTTGAAACGAAAAGGAGTTTTTTCCGATGAAACAGAAACAGAACCGTTATCTGGATATCGCGCCGGAGGTCGCCTCCGCCCTCGCCGCCGGAAAAGGCGTAGTGGCGCTCGAGTCCACCATCATCTCTCACGGCATGCCCTATCCCCAGAATGTTGAAACGGCGATGCGCGTGGAGCAGACGGTCCGCGACAACGGCGCCGTCCCCGCTACGATCGCCATCATCGGAGGGCGGCTCAAGGCGGGCTGCTCGGCGGAGGACATCGAACGTCTGGGCCGGGGCGGCACCTCCATCGCCAAGGCCAGCCGGCGGGATCTCGCCGCACTCTGTGCCCGCGGGCAGGACGGCGCGACCACCGTGACCACCACCATGATGATCGCCCATATGGCCGGGATCCGTGTGTTCGCCACGGGCGGCATCGGCGGCGTACACCGCGGCGCCGAGACCACCATGGACGTCTCCGCCGATCTGGAAGAACTTGCGAACACGCCGGTGATGGTGGTCTGCGCCGGCGCCAAGTCCATCCTCGACCTCGGCCTCACGCTGGAGTATCTGGAGACGCATGGCGTCCCCGTGCTGGGCTACGGTACGAACGAGCTGCCCGCCTTTTACACCCGTTCCTCCGGTTTTTCGGTGGACTACCGCGTCGACAGCCCCGAGGAACTCGCCGACGTCTTCCGCACCAGCCTGGAGATGGGCCTGCGCGGCGGCCTGCTGGTGACCAACCCCATCCCGGAGGAATACTCCATGGATCCGGCCGTGATCAACGCCGCCATCGACCGCGCGCTGGAGATGGCGCGCGAAAAGGGCGTCCATGGCAAGGAGACCACGCCGTTCCTGCTTGCCACGGTAAAAGACCTCACCGGCGGCGACAGTCTGGAATCCAACATCCGGCTGGTGCTGAACAACGCCGCGCTGGCGGCGCGCACCGCTGTGTGCCTGAGCCGCCGTCCCGAGGCGGCGGTACAGCTGTGAGCGCCCGATGAAGCTCCTGCTCATCACCAACGACGACGGCATCCATGCCGACGGGCTCGCCCGCCTCGCCGAAGCCGCGCAGGCTTTCGGGGAGGTCTGGATCGTCGCGCCGGACGGCCAGCGCAGTGCCGCCTCACACAGCATCACCCTGCACGCGCCGGTGGACGTCTTCCCCTGCGACCCGCCGGTGCCGGGCGTAAAAGCCTTCTCCTGCAGCGGCACCCCGGCGGACTGCGTGCGCGTGGGCTGCCTGAGCGTGCTGCCGCGGAAGCCGGACGCCGTGCTCTCGGGCATCAACCTCGGCTACAACGCCGGCACGGACCTGCAGTACTCCGCCACGGCCGGCGCCGCTCTCGAAGGCGCGTTCCAGGGGATCCTGTCCATCGCCCTTTCCGAGGACGCGGGGCCCTGCTGCGAGGTCACCGACGCGTACCTCCATGACGTGCTGTCGATGCTGCTGGAGGAAGCGCCGGATCCCGGCCGGATCTTCAACGTCAATTTCCCCGGCTGCCCGCTCGCGGACTGCGGGGGGATCCGTTCCGGGCGCAGCGTATCCCGTGAGTCGTTCTTCCACGACCTCTATCCCGTGCTGGAGGAACTCCCCGGCGGCGGGATGCGCCTTATGGTGCACGGGGTCCCGAACACCGACGCCGAGGAGGGTTCCGACATGCGCGCCATCATGGATGGATTCGTCTCCATCGGAGAAGTGAATAACGTGGGGCTCATCCTGTGATGGCCCGGCAGGGCCGAACAAAACAGCCGCCGGCGGATCTCTCCGCCGGCGGCTGTTTTGTATTCACGATCTTCAGAACAGGACCTCCGGATAAGCGCCTTTTTCCGTGAGGGCGCGGAGCATGGCCGCGGTGGTCGCGCGATCTTCTTTGTACGTCATGCCGAACCAGACTTCGTCCGTCTCCAGCGCGCGGACCTTAAGGCTGCCCCCGGCGATCATCTCGCCCACCATGGTGGGCAGCAGGCATTCGCTCTTGAGCTCGAGGCCGGCCGGGGAACGCAGGAAATCGTTGAAGTACTGCTCCATTTCCTCGAGTGCCCAGGGCGTGAAGCCCCAGATGTTCATCGAAACGGCCGAATCGCCGTTGAGGGGCAGGCCCTCCTCGTTCTGATAGTACGAGCGGATGCCCCCGTCCGGAGCGCGGCCGATGTTGAACGTCTCCTCCACAGCGGTCATGCAGCCGTCGCGAAGCGAGCAGACGCCGCGTGTGACGGTGCCGAAGTCGCTCACGGTGTTCTTAAGCTTGTAGGCGATCATCGACGCCTCGCCCGTCTCCGCCAGTTCATCCAACGAAGTCTTCATCAGGGTGTAGGCCGAGGGTCCGTAATAATCGTCCGCGTTCACCACCGCGAAGCGGTCGCGGATGACGTCTTTCCCCGCAAGGACGGCAGCCACGGTGCCGTAGGGTTTGCTCCTGCCCTCGGGCACGCGGTACCAGTCCGGGAGGGAATCATAGCTCTGGAAGGCGTAATCCACGGCCACGGCCTTCTCCAGCCGCTCGCCGCAGACAGTGCGGAAATCATCCTTCATTCCCGGCGGGAGGATGATCACAAAATGGTCGAATCCCGCACGGACCGCGTCGTGGATGGTATACTCCATGAGGATCTCGCCCGCGGGCCCTACTTTTTCGATCTGCTTGGCTCCGCCATAGCGGGACGCCAGTCCCGCCGCCATGATGACAAGAGTTGCCATGCTGTTGTTTCCTTTCTCCCGGTATTGCCGGGCTGTCGATTTATCAGAATCTGCGGATCTCCAGCGAGTCGTCGTCCTCGCCCTTCTCCACGGAAAGGATCTTCGTCCAGTAGCCGTTGTCAGCGGTGACGCTTACGTAGACCCGCTCGCCCACACGGTGCCCGAGGACGGCCTTGCCCAACGGCGATTCCTTGCTGATGAGGCCTTCGCGGGCGTTTTGCCGGAGCGTGGTGACGAAGCGGACCGTCTCCTCCTCGTCTTCGTCTTCCATCAGGAGGCGTACCGTGTCGAAAAGGCCGGCAACGTCCGGATCTGTGTCTCCCTCCGTGTCGATGATGACCGCGCTGGCGATCATCTGCTTGAGATAACGGATGCGCGAAGCGTTCTTGCGCTGCTCCTGCTTGGCTGCCTTGTACTCGAAATTCTCGCTGAGGTCGCCGAAGCTCCGGGCTACCTTGACCTCTTCGATGATCATCGGCATGAGCACCTTCTCTCGGTGTTCAAGCTCTTCCTTCAGTTTTTGGATGTCGATGGATGTCAGTTCGTCTTTCATTTGGTCTTCTTCTTTCCGAAAGTCTCCCGGCAGCGCCGCAGACTCTCCCGGTTGGGGAGTATGAACGGCGTGCTTCTTTTGTATTCGTCATAGCCCCGGACCAGTTCGGGGAATACGTTGCGGTCTTCGTAGTACGCCAGCAGGATGCCTGCTACGCTGAAGATCACCGCCTGGTAATATACATAGTTCACCGCGTAGATCAGGCTGATGTTCATGATCAGGAAAAACAGCGCCGAAGGATGCCGGCACATGGCATAAAGGCCGCGGTCCGCCAGCTCCCGTTCCCACCAGTTGGCGTTGTTTTTGCGTTTCGTACCCCAACGGGTGCGTTTCCCGACAAAGAACGCGGAATAGGCCGTCAGGAGGAACGAAACGCCTGCCAGAACGCCGAAAACGATCCGCAGCGCCGTAGGCAGGCCGCCTTCCTTCGCCAGGCTCTTCGGGATCACGTCCAGATACATGAGTCCCAGCAGACCGCCGCCCACCACGTACAGGCTCTCCAGCCGTTCGTTGTTGTGTTCCACGCTGTTGATGTCGTACAGCAGCAGGGCGCCGATGCCGATGATGCCGTACCAGAAGCTGTCTATGTTGATGAAGTTCTCCATGTCATCGCCTCCGACCGGCTGTTATTGTATCACAGCGGCGGGAGAATGTCCATGGGCACGCTCAATGCCAGAGCGCTGTTTGTGTAGCGCGGATCGGCCGTCACCTCGCAGATCGGCTGCAGCCAGTCCGGCAGGAGGATCTCTTCCTCCTCCGAGCCCAGCTCCGCCTCGCAGAAAGCCCGGTCCTCCCAGAAGGGGAACACATCCACCTCGAGCGTGTGGCCGGCCCAGGGGATCCGCCAGCGCGTTTTCTCAACGGTCCGGCGCTCCGGATCCCGCTCAAGGAGGAGCCGCTCCGCCTCCTCGGAGGAGATCTCGCGCTCCCGTTCGACGCGTGTGACGTCCGTCAGGCGCGTCTTTTCCGTGTAGAACCAGGTCACGCCGCGTTCCGTCTCCCAGCGGCGGACCCGCCGGTTCGCGCCGTCTTCTCTGCGGAGAAGATAGGTCTGCGAGATGCGGGCCTTTTCGGACGCCAGCCGGTCCAGGAGCCGAAGCTCCGGCATGCGGATGAGGTACTTCCTTTCGATCTCCAGGGGCAGGCCGTTCCCGCTGTTTCCGCTCATCGTCATCACCTCAAGAAATGCGCCCGCGTTTCTGAACGCGGGCGCTTTGTTATTTTCTTTGTCCTGTCCCGGGGTCATATCTTCTGCTGCAGGCGGAAGATCATCCGGGTGATGTCGCCGGCCGAAGCGACGTCGCCGGCGCCGAGGCTGCCGTCCTCACGGGCGTTCATCACGCCGTTGTTCACCGCCCATGCCACGTCGTCGCTCTCCGAGGGATCGGTGTTCATGCCCTGCATGGCAGCGTAGCGCCGAAGGATGGCGGCTGTCTCGCCCCGCGTGAGGGCTTCGTCCGGCCGGTAAGTCCCGTCCCCTCTGCCGGAGATCAGCCCCGTGAGCGAAGACCAGATGACGGCCTGGCGCGTGTTCGTCTGTGCCGGGAGGTCTTTGAAGCTCACACCGCCCGCTGCCGTGGGGTAGCCGTTCATCGTCCAAAGGGACTCGGCCAGCTCAGCACGGGTGACCACGGAGTTCTCTCCGCCCGGCACCAGAAGCGGCAGAGACGTGGCAAGGGGCACCGGCGCCGCCGCGGACAGCGCGGCCGGGGCAGCTGTCTCTGCAGGGGCCGCCGCTTCGGCCCTCTCCTCGGAGGATGCGGACAGCGTCACGGCCGCGGCCGGCGGAGGCGCGGTGGTGGATGTCGCGGTGAGGGTATGGAACACGGCTGGGCTCTGCGCGGTATCGCTGCCGCGGAGGTTTGAAAGGGTGAAGGTGCATACGCCCTTCCCTTCCGCCGCGGGTGTGAAGGTGAATTCAACGGTGTGCGGATCGTAGCGGTCGCTGGTGAGGAAGTCCGTATCTCCGTACCAGACCACGTCTGAGATCGTGCCCGTCCGGCCGGTGACCTCCGAACGGATCTGCAGGGCATAGCCGCTTCCGGAGACCCTGGCCAGCGCCTCGTCGTAGGTCACGCGGAAGGTGTAGGAAACGCCCTCGCGAAGGGCTTCCCCGGCTTTGACGGGGCGGGCGCTCGTGCTCTCGCGGCAGGAACGCGCGACCACCAGCGGTCCTGCGCCGTGGCCGCTGCCGCGCACCAGGTCGCTCACCGTGGTGAGCGAGGAGGCGAGGCCTCCCCGGCTCGACAGCGCCGAGAGGTCTTTGGTAACGCCGAAGATATCCGCCGTGCCGTCGCCGGCAACGATCGTGCAGTCTGCCAGATGCACGACGCCGTCCCCGTCCGGAGCATCGGTAAGGCTCGTCCATTCAGAGAGCGAGGAAGCGTTCACGTCTTCCGAGCGGGCCCAAACCACCTTGTCCGCGCCCGTGTCGCGTGCGCTCCTGCCGTTGAAGCTCACGCGGTAGAAGGGGACGTCGTCCTTCACGGCATACCAGACGCCGCCGTCCTGCCAGACGTAGTGGAGCACCTGCTCCACGCCGTTCCCCGACGAGGTATAGCCGGCCAGATACACACGGATGGACGTCGTTTTGCCCTCGGCAAGCGCCACCGCGCCGCTCCGGTACGGAAGGATCTCTACGCTGTAAGTGGCCAGGAGCGCATCGGACGTGTAGGGCTCCTTGCCCATTTTGGCCGTGACGTCCTTGCCGAAATAGTTGTAGTTCTCACCCTCGCCCGTGTAGTTGAGGCCGACCGTTCCCGCAAAGAGCTCCGCAAGCCTCTTGGCAGAGTTGGACACACCGTTCGCGTCCGTTTCCAGGGCGTTCGCGCCGAAGGACGCGCGGTTGACGGCATACAGCCGCAGGACGTCGCGGAACAGGAGCTTTTCCACCTCGAGCCCGTTGCTGTTGTCCGCCGAAACGGCGGCGGGAAGGAATGCCAAAACCAGCACCAGCGCGAGCGCTGCTGCCAGAAACCGGCGGACACGGATGCTCTTCCCTGCCATGAAAACGTCCCTCTCTTCAGCCTGTACTCCGGTTGCTGTGATTGACATAATTCCTTATATAAGTTACCATAAAACCATATCCCGTAAGTTAAAATTTGGATACATTTTCGATAACATAATGTCATTTTTGGCAATTTTACCACAAGATATGGGGCCCATGAAAACAGTCTCTCTGATTTCTGGGATTGACATAATTTCAGGCAGATTTCATTACGTGAAAATAGCCTTGTTTTTCAACAGTTATGCGGCAAATATTATGTAAATCCCATAGAGCAGAAAAACCGCCCCGCGGTCTCCCGCGGGGCGGTCTCTGTATGGTTTTTCCGGAGGTCAGGACAGGCTCTGCAGATACGCCAGGGCGTTCATGGCGGCCATGGCGCCGTCCGCCGCGGCGGTGGTGATCTGCCGCACGGACTTCTTCCGGCAGTCGCCCGCCACGAACACGCCCTTCGCCGGGGTGACGCCGCCCTCGGACACGTCGGCAAAGCCGGCGCCGTCCAGCGGCAGGATATCCGCGAAGGCCTCCAGCGCCGGTTCCTGTCCGATGCTCACAAACAGCGCGTCCACCGCCAGCTCGTAGGTGTCCCCGGTCTCCTCATCGCGCAGAAGCAGGCCGCGCAGCGAGCCGGAGCTCTCCAGCAGCCCCTGTACGCTCGCGGGGGTGAGCACCAGTACGTTCTCCCGGGCGCGGAGCTGCGCCTGCTTCGCCATGTCGCCGCGGAACGTCCGGCGCCGGTGGATGAGCGTCACGCTGCGGCAGATGCCGGAGAGCAGGAGCGCTTCCTGCAGGGCGCTGTCTCCGCCGCCCACCACAGCCACGTCGCAGTCACGGTAAAAACTGCCGTCGCATACCGCGCAGTAGGACACGCCGCTGCCCAGCAGTTCCTCCTCCCCGGGCACGCCGAGCTGCCGGTGCCGCGCCCCGGGCGCCAGGATCACGGCGCGGGCGTCGTAGGCGTCGCCTTCCTCGGTCTCCACGCGGCGGAAGCCGCCCATGTCTTTCACCGAGACCGCGGTGCCGATCTCCGTATCCACGTCCAGGTCCAGCACCTGCGTGAGCATGCGCTCGGCCAGCTCCGCGCCGGGCGTGGGGGGCAGTCCGGGGTAGTTTTCCACCAGCGGCGCGAAAGCCATCTGGCCGCCGAAGCCCTCTTTTTCCAGCAGCAGCACGGAAGCGCCGTTGCGGCGGGCGTACAGCGCCGCCGTCAGCCCCGCCGGGCCGCCGCCGACGATCAGGATATCATAGATCATGCCGGTCCCTCCCGAAAAAGCGCCGCCCGGCCGACGGGCCGGGCGGCCGTTTTATAACTCTGTACCCGGGGTGCCGCGTCTTCAGCTGACGCGCGCCTCTTCGCCCAGGCTCTGGACGTACTTCTTGATCTCGGCCACGCCGTAGTATTTCTCGAAGTGGACGCCGTCGCTCACGACCAGCGTGGGCGCGCCCTTGATGCCGTACTGACGGCAGAGCGCTGGCCACTCCTCGGCGGTGAGGTTCTCATACGTGAAGCCGGCCTTGTCGAGCAGCTTCTCCGCCACGCGGCAGTTCGGGCAGGTGACGCGGGTGAACAGCTGGGCCTTGGTCTGCCCCGCGGCCGCGGTCTCCTCCGGCGCCTCGGCAACGCTGTCATCGCTCGAGCAGCAGGCGCCCGCGAAGCGGTGGATGCCGCCGGTGAAGTGGGAGCGGCCGATGTCGTACTCCTTGCGGTCGGTGAACTCCTGCACCTTGCCGTCGTTCCAGTTCTGCACCGGGCGGTAGTAGCCGGTGATGCGGCTCCAGACCTCGGTGGAGGCGCCGCATACGGGGCAGGTGGCGTGTTCGCCGGTGATGTACCCGTGCTCCTGGCAGACGGAGTAGGTGGGGCTCATGGTGTAGTACGGCAGTTTGTAGTTCTCCGCGATCTTCCGCACCAGGTCCGCGGCCGCTTTCCAGTCGGGCAGTTTCTCGCCGA
>JAEEGL012420949.1_pt1 | contig 11338 bp, 12 predicted proteins | sample 9134231 | NCBI WGS metagenome assembly JAEEGL01 (sample SAMN16246548, study PRJNA631951) | gut metagenome | biome: gut microbiome; feature: rumen; material: fiber-attached | host: Bos | place: Iran: Karaj | collected 2018-10
ATAGCGAATGTTTCACCTTGTAACTGACCAGAACCAGTTATAAATGCTTGCTTACCGAATAAGTCCTCAGAAAAATCTACCTTGCCATCAGCCTTAGGTAAATTATTCATATCTAATGTTGTAACCTTAAACATTTGGTCACTGGCTTCAGAGTGAGGACATGTAATTAATGGTGTATGAACATATAAATATCCATTAGATTGGAAATATGAATGAATTGCCATAGCAGCAACACTTCTAATTCTAAATATTGCATTAAACTTATTAGTTCTAGCACGTAAATGAGCATTATCTCTTAAGAATTCTGGTGTATGTCTCTTTGGTTGAATAGGGTAATTTTCAGGGCAATCACCAAGCATTACTACCTCTTTTGCATGCATTTCAAGAGGTTGCTTAGCATCTGGTGTTAAAATAATATCACCAATAACCTTTACAGACATACCAACTCTAAACTTAGAAATTTCCTCAAAGTTCTTTAAGTTGTTATCATATACAACCTGTAAGTTTAATACAGTTGAACCATCATTAATAGTTAAAAAACCAAATTGTGATTGAGCTCTATTTGTCCTAACCCAACCATAAATAGTAGCCTCTTTAGCTACTAGCTCATCAAATAAAACTTTAACCTTATCTCTTTTCATTTTCATCTTCTCCTTTTAATTTATCTAATTCCTCTAAATGCTTCTTAGGCTCCTTTAATGTAATAACCTCCGCATTAGGATAATCCTTATTTATCTTTTTAAAGACCTTTTTAGCTTCACCACTTCCACTATAGAAAATAAATTTTAATTTCTTATTATTAAAATCTGTCTTAGCTAATACTGTATTGATAGGACATGCAAATTTTCCATTCCAGATTGGTGAACCAATATAGATTTCATCATAATTTGAAACATCATTATTATAATCAATCAATTTTGCTTTATGATTAATACCAGCTAAAAAACCACCCTTAAAAATATTCCAAAAATTATTCTTCTTTAATGTTTTAGCATTTACTTTTCTTAAATCAAATCCTAATTCATTTAATTTTTGAGCTACAACATCACCATTTCCACTAAGTGAATAATATATAAATAGCTTACTCATTTGCACCTCCTAGTAAATAAAAAAACCTTAAAGCTTACGCTCTAAGGACGAAATAACCGTGGTACCACCTTAATTCTGTAATAAATACAGCACTCATTAATCTCTTAACGCGAGAATACGGATGGTTCTACTTTATTCTTCCATCTGCTCAAGGATGTTCTCCATATTACTACCTTATCTCTTTTCACCAGCTGAGATTCTCTAAAAAGGAATTCATAATACTTCGTTCCTATCAACGCTATACACATATTATAGGATAACAAAAGTGAAAAGTAAATAAAATTTATTTACTAAAACTAGTAAAAATTATAAAATAAAACTAAATAAAGGAGATAATAATTTATGTGTGTATTTTGTGAAATAATTAAAGGAAATATTCCATCAAAAAAGGTTTACGAGGATAATGATGTAGTTGCTATCTTAGACATTTCTCAAGCAACTAAGGGTCATACATTAGTAATTCCTAAGAAGCATTATGCTAATATTTTAGAAATTGAATACCCAGAATATGAATCAGTAATGATAGCTGTAAAAAAGGTATGTGAAAAGATTAATGTTATTTATAAGCCAGAAGGCTTCAATGTATTAAATAACTGTGGTGAAGCTGCAGGTCAAACAGTTAACCATTTCCATGTTCATGTACTTCCTCGTTATAAGGATGATGATTTAAAATTAGAATTTACTGATCATTCTAAAGTATATAATTTAGATGAAATTGCATCTGAATTGGAATAAAAAAATTAGGAGCCACAGTATGGCTCCTTTTAAATTACTCTAATGGTACTAAATTTGTCTTCTTTTCTGTTGCTACTACAATTGAAGTATCAATATTAGATACAGCTGGAATTGATAATAGCTTATCAAAAATGAAGTCTCTATAATATTGGAAAGATTTAGCAACTATCTTTAATAAGAATGCTGCCTCACCAGTAATTGTATAACATTCTACTATTTCAGGAATCTTATTAGCTTCTTTAATGAAATTTGTAGATGATTCTCTATTTAATGGATGCATAGAAATCTTAGCAAAACATGTGATTTCATATCCTAAAATCTTTTCATCTACCATTGCAGTATATTGCTTAATTACCTTTTGTTCTTTTAAGTTCTTAACACGTAATAAGCATGAAGATGGAGCTAATCCTATTTTCTTAGATAATTCAATATTACTAATTGATGCATCTTCTTGTAAATATTTAATTATTTTCTTATCAAATTCATCTAAATTAATCATAATTTCATTCCTTCTCTTCAAATTTGTACAATAATTGTATCACATTGGAAAAATTTTGTCAAAGATTATTCGGTGAAATAGTGTTTTTTTCGAAAAAAATTCAAAAATTTTTCAACCACTTAAGTTAAAACTTAGCAAAAGACAACATTTTACACTTGACTGGAGCCATTGATTTTATTATCTGATGGAAATAAACAATAGGTCTTACAGTAACTATATATGTAATCTTTAACTTATCATTAATATAATCACCAAGAAGCTTCTTTAAATTATTAACATCAAGGCTACTTGTCTTCCAAAGACCTAAAATATCACCATTAAAATAATCATATAAAATAATATAATATGTATCATTAATTGTTACTAAATCGACACATATTCTTATCTCATTAAATGTATCCATCTGTCTTTGATATGATGCTTTTATAATGGAATCATAATCCTGATTGATATATTCATTTAATTTCTTATATAAAATATCGACATTTCTATCTGATATTTCTAATCCCTTAGAAATTAAAATATCACATATCTCATCTCTAGATTTATGTTTAGATTTTAATTCATCGATCATACATACTACTTTCGCAGAATATGTATAACCCTTAAAACTCATTTTATGAGCAGTCGCGGACATATATACTAATCCATCATTACAACATGGACATTTATAACCCATGTTTTTTATTTTCATTACTTTACCAGATGAAAATTGAATAACCTTATTACTAACTGTATAAACATAAACAAGCTTTGTTCCACATTTAGGACAATTCATTATTTCTGGCTTATAGACCTTTACTGACTTAGCTTCTACCTTACTCATTATTTAAACAGTCCTCCAAATAATGCCATAATATCATCTACTTGATTACTCTTGGCCTTCCCAAATGCGCAAAGATTAGAAAAATGCTCACAATTGTTGCTGATAATATTATATCCACCTAAATTAGTACCTAATTTAGATTTAGCAAATTCTATTATTTCTTCAGGGCTTTTCTTTTTATTTAATTCTTCTTCACTATATTCTCTTACTTCTAATTCTCCACCCTTTAAAAAGTTATCTAATGTAGTTGTACAAATAATAGCTGTTTCTGGTGAAATTTCACTACCTTGAGGAGATGCGAATTGATAAATAGTCTCATCATTTTCATATATTCCATGATGATAATATAAACCTCTATTTACTCTAATTTGATCACCTAGCATAGGCTTTTTATCACTACTCCACATATTCTCACCTTCTTTATATTTTTATTATAACCCACTTTGGAAAAATTAACACAAAATAAAAAGAGACATTGAATTATTCACTAGTCTCTTCTACTTTTTCCTCTACTGCATTTAAACCTAACATATTTAATAACTTATTATAGTTTTCAATATGACTATCATCTGGTTCAATATAGTTCTTACAAATATATTCATCACTATCATTTTTCATTATAGCAGTATAATATACTCTTTTACCTTGAATTGAAAAATCAACTATTTTATCTTTGATTTGATCATTTGGATTTAAAAAAATCTCTAAACCAGTAAATGATTCACAAGCATCTAGTTTTGAAGCTAGCTTTTCATCCTTTGCCTCTTCCACATTATCAAAATATTTATCAGAATCATTTATAATTACAACCTTATAGGCATCCTTACCATCAATTTTAATATAGCTTCTTCCGATATGTCTATTTCTTAAATCAAATCCATTTGATTTCAAAGCATCATCAAAATCCTTTGTCTTTTGATATTTCTTTTCATTATATTGAATTGCCTTTGGCCTATATTTAATACTTTTCTGAATAGCAATTTGAATAGCAAATGTCATTAATACTAAATCGATTGTCATTAAAACAACGAATATTGTATTTGATCCAGTTGGAGAATAAATACATAAAACAACAAAGCCAATTGCTAATAAGAACAATACTAATGATATTAACCAAAATGTTCTTGCTCTTAAATTTAATAACATATTAATCCATTTCCTTGTCGATAAATGCTAAATCAAAATATAAGTCTTCCATATATTTTTGATACATTCCTGTATAGAATACTGGAACTGGCTTATAAAAATCCATTTGTACTAATCTAGCATTGTAAATTAAAGCTTGTTCAAATGAAGTCTTTGTGTTGTTACAGAAGCTTCTAGCTAAATCAACAGTCTTTTGATTATAATGCTGGAAACAAATACAAACTATAGATTTATCAGTGTTTTCTAAGCCCTTTTCAACAATAAGTCTTCTTATATTTTCATAATGATACTTCTCAACATCAAAGTCAGTTTCATCATTAACTAATACATTTACAAATGTAACACCCTTGTAGGTTCTTGTATAAACTTCTACTCTCTCGTCTTCGAAAACTATCTCTTCATTCGCATAAATTAAAGCATATCTAAAATTGTGATAAGGCTTTGATTCATAATGTCCAATAACTCCTGGATTTTGAACTTCTTTAACCTTATGCTCATGTAATAATTTTCTTTTTAGCCAATCATCAAAAGACATAGGTGACACCTACTTTCCTATGCGATTATAACATATTTATACTAAAAACAATATGTTAAATTTTGGAAATAGGATTAACATTATGATAAAATTATCATAGGTGATTGATAATGAATAAGAAAATATATTTTGTTGCCCCAAGCTTTGGAGTAACCACATCTCCATATAAAGAAAGATTTAAACAAGCTCTAAAGGTTATTAAATCATTAGGATATGAATATATCATTGGTGAAAATGTTTATAAAAATAAAGGTATAGCTTCTTCTAATACACCAGAACTTAGAGCAAAAGAAATAATGGATGCCTATAATTCAGATTGTGACATTATTTGGAGTGTTGGTGGCGGCGAGGTTATGATTGAAATATTAGATTATATCGATTTTAATCTAATAAAAAATAAAAAAGATAAAATCTTTATTGGCTTTTCAGATAATACAAATCTAACATACACAATAACAACCATAACAAATAATCAATCAATTTATGGAGTTAACGCTCCATCAATGTGCTTATTAGAATATGATTCATTAGATACTATTAAAATGCTTGAAGGCAAAAAGGCATTTAAAGGATATAAAAAATGGCAATATGAGGATTTAGATGAATCTCCAATTCATAGTTATGTATTTGATAAGAAAACTAAAATGAAAGTATTTAATTATGAAAAACCATTAGAAGGTATTCTAATTGGTGGATGCTTAGATGTATTAGTTGGATTATGCGGAACTAAATTTGATAACACAGTTAATTACATCAATAGCCACAAAAATGATGGGATAATAATGTATTTTGAGGCTTGTGACTACAATTCTATTCAATTATTAAGAAGCCTTACAACATTAAAATATGCAGGCTGGTTTGATAATGTAGATGCATTTATAATTGGAAGATCAAATAATTATTATGATAAATCATTTAACCTATCAATGAATGATGCCTATTTAAGTGTCTTACTTCCATTTAATAAACCAATAATAATGGATATAGATTTAGGACATAGATCTCCTTCAATTCCAATTAAAAATGGAGCTAAAGCAAAAATTACTTATAATAGAAATAATATAAAATTTGAATATGAATAAAGGGAAGCTTAGAGCTTCCCAATTTTATTTTCCTAAACAGAATTTTGTAAATAATGCAGTTATTAATTCATCTGGATAAGATTCACCTGTAATCTCGCCTAATGCATCAAAGGCATCCTTAATATCTATTTCAATTAATGAAATATCAACTAAATCATCTGTTGCCTTTTTAGCATTTAATAATGAATTATATGCTTTATTCATTAACGCAATTTGTCTATTATTATTTAAATAATTACCATCCATATTCTTAATAGAATTAATAGATGTTATTTCTAATATCTTTTCTGATAAAATATCCATTCCTTCACTTTTTATTGCAGAAATAGATATAGAACCAGGAATAGATATTTTAGATTCTAGATCATTTTTATTTAAAATGATAATTCTATTTTTATTTTCAGTTAATTTTAATAATTCATTATCAATTGAATCTAATTCTTTTGAAGCATCTAATACCATCAAAACTAAATCTGCTTGTTCAATAGCCTTCTTACTTCTTTCAATACCAATAGATTCAACATAATCTTCTGTCTCATGGATACCTGCAGTATCAATTAGATTTAATGTTACATTTCGAATTGTTAATCTTCCTTCTACTAAATCTCTAGTAGTACCAGGAATATCAGAAACTATAGCCTTATTTTCATCTAGCATCATATTTAATATTGAGCTTTTACCTACATTAGGCTTTCCAACAATAGCCGTGTTTACACCATGAATTGCTATTGTAGATATTTTAGAATTATTTAATATAGTTCCCATATCTTTTAACATTTCATCTATTATAGGTTCAATATATTTATGTGTTACCTCAACAGAATCTTCATATTCAGGATAATCAATATTTACTTCTATTTCTGCAAGTAAATTTAATATTTTATCCCTAAATTTAGATATTAAATTTTTTGTAGATGATCTTAAAGAAGATAATGAAGACTTAAGTGCTATATCATTTTCAGCAGAAATAATATCCATTATAGATTCAGCTTCAGTTAAATCTAATCTATGATTTAAGAATGCTCTTTTTGAGAATTCTCCTCTTTCAGCTAATCTAAATCCATTATTTAATAAAACCCCTAAAACTCTATTAGTAACATAGATACCACCATGGCAGCCTATTTCTACAATATCTTCACCATCAAATGAATTAGGACCTTTAAATACAGTACATAATACCTCGTCAACTACTTCATCATTTTCTTTAATATGTCCATAATGAACAGTATGAGATTTAACCTTAGTTAAATCCTTACCCCTAAATACCTTACTAACTAATTTAAATGCATCAGGTCCGGAGCATCTAATAATAGATATCGCACCAACACCATATGCAGTTGCTATCGCGCAAATATTATCGTTCATAATATGCTCCTTCCTAAAATTTACAAAATGATTATATCATATTATTTCTTTTTCTTTACTCTTTTTATAATTAAGAATGCAATTCCACCTGCTAAAGATAATCCAATTAGGGATGCGATAATAATAAATCTAACATCAACCTCATCTTTCTCTTCTAAAATTTGAGAAGCTTCTACCTTATCCTTAACGGTTATAGAATAACAATCAGTTTGATTATTTAAATTAACATACAATAAATATGTTCCATTTATTTCTTTATTATCAAAATAATCAGAGCTTAATGAAAAATTATCATTTTCTTTATAAAAGCCTGAAAAAATTAATTTTTGTCTAATCATTTCTCTTGTTAAAGGAGTTTCATTATCAGTATAAAAATCATATTTAATTGTATCTATTTTCTTAGGTTCTTCTTTTTCTTCTATTTTTTCTTCCTTAATCTCTTCTGTATTATCAATATTTTCATTTTCTATTACATCATCAATTATTTCTTCATTCTCAACAAAAACACTATATTCAACTAATTTAGTGTTTTCATTTTTGTTGTTATCTTTTACAGTAAATAAAAATCTATAAATACCAGCCTTATTGTAATTATGCTCATAATCATCAATATCATAAACCAATACTTTTGATGTTACATCTAAATCTTTGTTATCATATGCACTATATGTAAATATCTCTTCTATAGATAAATAACTTCCATCACCAACACAATTACAGCCTACTTCTAAGAAAGGCTTCTTAAAATCCCCAACTTCTATTTTGGCATCATATGTTAGTACATTATCATCATTATCTGTTATTGTTACCTTATAATCATAAATACCTTCTTTATTAGCCGTAAGTTTGTAATCAGAATCAATCTTATATGATTTAATATCTGATTTATTATAATAATGAACATAATATTTAAAAATAATTTCATCAGATATTGGTTCATCAAAATTAATTTTAATATCTTCACAATAAAAATAATTATCATTTTCAATAACATCAATATTAATTTTATCGATATATAATTCATTAAACGCATCTACTGATAATACTTTTACTTGATATGTTCCTGGATTTATTTTATTAGAAACAGGATAATAATTAGATTCTAATATACTATGATTCAATACTGCTTCATGAGTCTTTTTGATATCAGAATATATTTCTTCTATATCATAAGCATTAATATTAGATAATGTTAAATATTTGTTGATTCCTCTTTTAGCTTTTATGCCAATAAGAAAATCTAGTTTTACTTTCTCTTGAAATATTAAAGCAATTGCTTTAGAATCACTAGATACTAAATTATCAGTATATGTAAAACTTCCAATAGATAATAATTTATCACTATAATCAGTAAAATCAAATAAATTACATTCATATATAGATGCATATTCTCCCAATACTAAATCATAAATAACTTTACTACCAATAGTTACCTTAAGCTCAGTACCAAGTGAATTTTCTATTCTATATATTACATCAATAAAACTATTAAAATTTGAATCACCTAATATCTCATATTTATATATTATTTCACCATCAATAATATCATCTGTAGAATCCTTTACAGTATATCTAACATCATATATCAAATCATTAGATAAATTCATATCTCCATAAATAGCATTAAAACCATCATATGGAGTTTTTAAATCAAAATCTTCTTTTAAATTATTAGTACCACTAGCATATGTTTTTGTTCCAATGAAAAGGATTGAAACAATTAATAAAATAATTAAACTAATTCTTTTTCGCATGGACATAAAACCTCATTATTAATATTATTATTGTAGCTATAATAGCTATTCCACCAATTATAATAGAAACTATTAAACCAGTATAAGATTTTTCTTCTTCTATTATTTCTTCCTTTTCAACTAGATTTATTTCATAATATGTAACATCACCATTTTCATATTTTACAGATAATGAAAATGTACCAGCTTTAGGTTTTTCTTCTTTAAAATACTCACTTTCAATAGAAACATTTTCGCTATTTTTTAAATATCCTTCCGAAATTAATAAATCCTGTATTTCACTGACAGTAAGTTTATGAGAAACATATGCCTTAATAACATAATTACTATTAGCAATAATAGGATTATATTTATTTTCTTTAGCTTCTTCTATAACATCATTTTCTATATTTTGTTTATTTTCAACATATTCTGATATAGAAAATCTTTTTAATTCAGAATATGATTTATCATCAGTAACTCTAATAATAAAATTATGTGTATATGTATTACCACTACTATCTTTAGCCTTTAAAACAATATTGTGATCATTTAATGCTTTATAACTAGATAAATAATTAATAAATCCATCTAATGTAATATTCGTTGATGATATATATCCATCTTGATTATCATAAATACTAAACTTTTTTAATATTTCTTCTTTAGTCATACAATAATCATTTGGCACTGTGATCAATTCTGGTGTAATAATACCATATGGACTTTCATTATCAGAAACAACAATATCACCAGATATTATTAAATTCATATCGCTAAATTTTATATTTGCGATATATTTATAATTTCCTTTTTTGTTATAAGCATAATGATATTCTGAACTAATTTTTATATTTTCATATTCTCTTTGAATATCTAAATCATTAATAATATCTAAATCATCTATTATTTCATCACATGATGTCGTAAAATGAGCTGACTGTAATATATTTTTTGTAGATATAACATCAATATTAATAATCTTAAATATTGCTTGCCTTTCTTTATTTAAGCCTCTTATTTTTATGTGGTAATTATTAATACTTGTATAACTAATATAATCACTTTCAATTATTTCACATAACAATAACCTATTACCGAAATTATCAACTAATCCAACTTCATTGACAATCTCTTCTTCAGTTAAATTTGAGAATGTCGGGATAGATATATTAGTTTCTTCAACATAATCATAATAAAAAGAAAATAATAAATCAGGCATTATAGAAAATATATTAGTAATTGGATAGTCAGAGTCATAAAAAAGATCTCCACTGCATGCCAAAGCTACATTAGGGTCTTCTTCCTTAAAATCATAATAATTAATATCATAATCAAAAAAGATTATGTAGTTATATAGATTAGCTTTTATCACATTAACATTATCAATATATAAAAGCATATTTACTATCTTATTGTTGTATATACGGTATGTTAATTTCAATAATTTAGTTCCTATTCTTTCCCCATCTCTTGAATATAGGTCAATATTTGAATATATATTAATACGATTCTCGATTGCTGTATTGTTTTCTCTTATTACCTCGTTATAATAATCGAGTTTTTCTTTAAAAAAATCATCACTTATAAACGTTAAATAATTAAAAGAATCTGCTGCCTTAAAATGATCATCACCTGTATAATAATTGCTATACAAATCTGAAATTACTATTTCTTTACCCAAAACATCAAAAGGAAGCAAGCAAAAAAATAAGACTAAAAATGATAATATTATTTTTTTCATATTAATATTTCTCGCTTTCTTTTAATCTCTTTTCTAAATATTCAGGTAATTCTTCAATAATCTTATATTTAGAAATACCTAATTTTAATGTGCTTTTATTTAATGAAGTTTTAGCTACATAATTATCAGCATCTTTACAAAGAAGTAACCCTATAGTTTCATTATCACCATCAGTTCTTTCTAAATCATCAACTGCATTTATATACCATAACATCTCTTCGTGTGATTTTGATTTTATTGTGATTTCAACTAGTGAGTGCCAAGGAATTTGTGCAGCAGGTTGCTGCAAAATTTCTTCTTCACTATATTCGGACGCAATTTTAGACATATATCGTAAGTTTCTAGATGAATATCCTTTTCCATATTCCTTCAAATCATTTGCGAGATTCTCAATATATTTCGAACCCCATGTTTTTCTTTCATTAATGATAGTACCTATTTGATAATAGGTTAGAATCATTTGACTATTAACATATACCATAGCTTTGTTTTGGTTTTGTCTAATAGCTTCTTTAATTTTGTTTAAATCATTAAAATAATCTTTTTCTAATATTTCGTTATCCATATTCTTTTCCTCCGCTAAG
>JAEEGL012548669.1_pt1 | contig 11338 bp, 9 predicted proteins | sample 9134231 | NCBI WGS metagenome assembly JAEEGL01 (sample SAMN16246548, study PRJNA631951) | gut metagenome | biome: gut microbiome; feature: rumen; material: fiber-attached | host: Bos | place: Iran: Karaj | collected 2018-10
CGCACGCTCTGGCAGATGTGCACCGAATGCATCGTGGTATTCCCGGACGGCGTGAACGTGCTGCCGTGGATGCTCTGCGGCACGAACGAGATCGGTCTCGCCACCGCAGGGAAGATGAAGACCGCGCGCCTTGTCGTCTGGGCACAGCACGGCATTTACGGCGCGGGACGCGATCTTGACGAGACCTTCGGGCTTATTGAAACCGCCGAGAAGGCGGCGGAGATCTGGATGAAGATCGCGCATCTGCCGCTTAAAAACACGATCACCGACGCGCAGATGCACGAGCTCGAATCCCGCTTCGGCGTCAAAGCGCGCGAAGGCTGGCTTGAGCCGTGAACACCAAAGGTACGCATGCGGCGTCCTGACGGCATGCATACGGTTTCTGCAAACGAAAAAGCAGGCACGTTTTCCGTGTCTGCTTTTTGATACCGGTACAGGATTCGCGTGCAGATGTCCGCGGCGATGTTGCCCGGACCGACGCCTTCGGTCTCCTTGACCTTGCGGATTCAGCCTTCCTTCGCGTCCATCAGCATCCAGCCGAGGCTGACCGGCGCGGTAAACGCGGTGCCGCAGTAGACGCAGACCCGCGCGCCAACGGCGGGCAGGGGACCGCCGCAGTTCGGACAGTTGAAGCCGACGACTTCGCTGTCCGGATCGTCCGCGTAGCCTGCAACATAGGTCAGCACGAGCCGCTTTTCCCGCGTGATCCCGGTCTTGTCGCGATAGCCCACCGCCGCCTGACAGGTCAGAAACTTCCTGCGCGACGCATTGTCGTACGCCGCAATGGTGACACGGTGCACGTCGATCCCGTCCTTCACGTCGTCCGGCAGACGGTCCTCGAACGACTCGCGGAATTCCATCGTCGCGTCGTCCCCGTAGAGCACCTTGCCCTCGATTCCGCTTTCATAGTACGTCTTTGCGTCGCGGCGCACGCGCTGACCGAAGATCCGCGCGTTGAAATCCGGAAAGTCACGGAAAAGCTTCGGCAGCACCACCGATTCCAGAGAGGACAGCGAGCGCGGTTTTTCCGGCTCCTTGTCCGCGGCGATTGCCTCGTCGAGCGCATTTTTGATGTATCCGAACCGTTCGCGCATGCCGCGCGTGGCGCGGCGAACGCCCAGAAAGCCGCCGAACAATGCCAAAAGCCCGCCGCCTGCGATCAGCGCGATCACCCATTTTTCCATACGATCCCTCCGAAAACCAGTTCCTTTTCTTCAGTTTGTACGCAATCGGAAAAAAAGTCAAGAGCAATCTGTCCGGCGGTCCGGATTTTTCCGATAATTGCGACAAAATAGCACCAATCCGGGTTGACATTATCCGTGCCTTGCCTTAGAATATATAATAAGAATGTGTATCATTCCAAACCAAATAAAGAAATGAGAGGGGTTTGCATGGAAGAAAAGAAAAGAACGATCACCAAAGTTGAAGACGGTGAAAAGGTCAAGAAGACCGTAAAGAAGGCGGAGGAAGTCAAAGAAGCCGTCGAAGAAGAAGTCAAAGAAACCAAAAAGACAAAGCAGGTTGAAACGCTGACCAAGGCAGAGGAGAAGAGTAAGGCAACGACGCTGCGCATTGTCGCCGCAATCCTTTGGGCGTTTGCAATCGGCTTCGAGGTTCTTGCGATCCTCTTCCTGTTCAGGAAACTGTACCTTCCGTGGCTGCCGCAGATGTGGGCAATGATCATCTGCATCGTGCTCGACCTGATCTGCTGCGTCATCGCGGCGCTGCTCTGGAAGAAAGCAAGCCACCTCGATCCGTTCAAGAAGACCAACAACAAGGTCGGCTTCTTCATCCTCACGCAGCTCGGCGTAATCATGGCGGCGATCTGCTTCATCCCGCTGATCATCCTCGTCCTTGCCAGCAAGGATAAGCTCGACAAGAAATCCAAGATCGTTGTTACGATCGTTGCGATCGTCGCGCTGCTCATCGCGGGGCTTCTGGGCGCAGACTTCAACCCGATTTCCGCAGAGGAAAAAGCGCAGGCGGAAGAATCCATCACCCAGGACGTCTACTGGACTGCGTTCGGTCACAAGTATCACATCTATAAGAATTGCGGCTCCCTGAAGAATTCCGCAACGCTGTACAACGGTTCCGTCACCGCCGCAATCGACAACGGCCGCGGCGAACTGTGCTACTTCTGCGCGAACAAAGCGGAGAAGGAACAGCAGCTCAAGCTGGAAGGTCTCAACGTGGAAGAAGGCGTTGAGAGCGCGGAAGCCGGAGAATAAGCCATGGCAGGGATCGATATGAAGTCCCTGATGGGGCTGGTCGGCAGCGACGGCATCGAAGCGCTGGCGAAATCGACGAAGACCGACAAGAGCAAGGTCACGGCGGTCCTTTCCGACGCGCTTCCCGTGCTGGTCGGCAAGATGTCCGACAACGCGTCCACCAAGGACGGCGCGGCGTCTCTCAATAAGGCGCTGAACGAGCATAAGACCGGCGACGTCATCGATGCAGCGTCGTTTTTACAGGGTGCGGACAGCGACGACGGCAAGAAGATCCTCGGGCACATTCTCGGCGATGACGAGGATGCGGCAACCAAGGCGATCTCGAGAAAGAGCGGCGTCTCCGGCAAGAAGGTCGGCACGATCCTTTCCATGGTCGCACCGCTGCTGCTTTCGCAGCTCGGCAACAAAAAGGACGACGACGAAGCGGACAGCTCCGCGCTCGGCGGACTTTTGGGCGGGCTGTTGGGCGGCGGCTCGCAGAGCAGCTCCGGCAGCATCGGATCGACGCTTCTCGGAAGCCTTCTGGGCGGCGGAAGCTCCTCGCAGCAATCCTCGTCCGGCGGACTGTTCGGCGGGCTGTTGGGCGGATTGCTCGGCGGCAAGGAAGAGGAAAAAGAAGAGGAGAAGGAAGAGTCTCCCTCCATTCTCGGCGGGCTCAGTTCGCTTGCGATGGGTCTCTTCGGCGACAGTTCTGCGCTGAACGACAAGGAGGAATCGACCTCCGGCAAGAAGAAGACCGGCAAAAAGACCGGTACGACGTCAGCGAAAAAGAAGACCGGCACGACCTCGACCGGCAAGAAGACCGCGGCGAAAAAGCCTGCGTCTTCGACCGGCAAGAAGACCGGTACGACCTCGACCGGCAAGAAGACTGCGGCGAAAAAGCCTGCGTCTTCGACCGCAAAAAAGACCGGCACGACCTCCACGGGCAAAAAGACCGCGAAGAAAACGACCGGCAAATAATCCGAAAACCGGCAAAAGGCGTCCGTACGGACGCCTTTTTCATATCCTGTTCGCAGGGGGCGGCAGCGGCTTTACACCATACCGGTGAGCGTGATCGTCAGCACGCCGGGGTTGACGGACACCGCGCCGGTCTCGTCCTGCGTGAACGTCGCGGCGGGCACGGACAGCGTTCCTGCGGTTCCCGGCAGCGTCAGCCGTGTGCCGTCAAAGGTGAAGTCCTCCGTCGGCGTTCCGTTGACCGAAACCGCGATGTCGGCAAGCGCAAGCGGGAAATCGTCGGTCAGCACAAGGTCGGATGCTTCCGTGTTGCCCCGGTTTTCGATCGTGAAGGTGACGGCAAGCTCGCAGCCGTCGGTGATCGGGTTCGGGCGCATCTCCTTTTTGACCGTCACGTCCGCGTACTCCGCGGCGGGCACGGTTGCGGATGCGGTCAGCGGGTCCGCTTCACCGATCGTCACCGTATTTGTGATCTCGCTGCCGACCGTAAGCGGCGCAAAGGAATTCACCGTCGCCTGGTAGATGAGCAGCGCGTCTGCGTTCGCCGGAATCGACGGCAGCGTGAACTGCATGCCTTCCGGAACGAACGAGGGTGTCAGCGTTTCCGAAAACGTCCCGTCGACATACAGCGTCGCGTTGCCCGCAAAGGTCAGCGGAACGACCGGCGTGTCGGATCCCGCGGGCGTGAACGCGCCGAGATCGTCGGTGACGGTGAGCGCTTCGACCGGCGCTGCGCTGCTGTTTTTGAGCGAAATGAGATACGTCAGCGTCAAACCTTCGCGATACGCGTCCTCGAGCGCGCGTTTTTCCGCGGCAAGCGCCGCGTTCCATTCGGTCTCCGCAAGGTTGGACAGCACGGACGCGGTCGTCGTGCCGTAGGTATATGTCAGATTTGCCTGGTTTTTGATGATTGCCATGGTTTACTCCTTTCCGGACGGCGTACGCCGCCCGGAGTATCCTATGCAAAAAATCCGGAATCGGCTACAACCGGCGGGATCCGTGCCGGAAAAGGCGAAAAAAACCTCCCCCGGATCGGGGGAGGCAGGATAGATGCATATGTCTCTTACGCGTACGTCATCGCGAAAGAAATGACGCCGGTGATGAAGATGCTGAGGAAGCCGAACACGATCGCGACGAGCGAGCAGTTCAGACCGACCGCGGAAAAGATAATGCCCTTCACGGTGCGGGTCTCGCGGCGAATGCTGCGGATCAGTCCGACGATGCCGAGAACGAGAGCGCCGATACCGAGGATCAGCGCAATGACGCCGAGAACGATTCCGACGACGCCTCCGGCGGCGGATCCGGTGCGGTAAACATGCTCAACACGCAGAATGCTGCCGAACAGGGATACAAAATAGCCGATGAGCCCCGCCGCGAGGCTGACGATGCCGAGCGCCAGCGCAGCTGCCTGCAGCTTCACGGGCGCGGGGGTTTGCGCGGGCTGCTCGATCACGGGATTCTGATATTGATATTCCATAGACTGACTCCTTTTTCTGATTGATGTGCGACTCGAACCGGACCGAACCTTTACTGATCGGAGGGGAGGTACTGACTCTTGATCATCTCATAGGTTTCGCGATGGAAGACCGCCTTTTCCATGGCGTCGGTATACCATTCGTCGAACTGCGCTTCCCACGTTTCCTCGGTGAGCGCCGTCAGCGCCGCGATGCGGATATCCTCCTCGATCGACGCGCGATCGACGGGACCTTCCTTCACGACCTCGATGAGCTTTACGATCACATAAGCGCCGTCGACCAGAACCGGCTTGCTGTACGTGCCGGGTTCAAGATCCTTGGCATAGTCGCCGAGCGAGCCGTTGCGCGGATCCGCGCCCTTGATGTAGACGAGACGTTCGTCCAGACCGGATTCGTTGTCGGCGGAGCTGTTATAGGTCTTCATGACGTCCTCGAACGACGCGCCGCCTTCCAGCGCGGCATATGCTTCGTCGATCTTCGTGCGGACGTCGTTATAGTAGCTGTTTTCCAGCTCGTCGGTTTCCGTTTTCAGCGCCGCGTACTGCTCCGCGATCTCCGCCTGACGTTCCGGGTTCTCGCTGTTCAGCGCGAGTTCGCCGTATTCCGCCTCGAGATCCTTCATCTTCGTCGCGTTTGCCTCGATCTTTTCGTCCGGCTCGCCGTCCGGCGCAAGCTCGATCACCTGCACGCGGATATAGCCGTCCGGCGCATACAGCACGGGCACGGCGCCGTCGACGTCAAGCCCCTGCGCGTCGTAGAAATACTCCAGCGGACTTTCGTCGTACGTGGCTTTCTGCGCAGCAAGCGTCTTGTCGTACCACGCGTCGACCTCCTCGGGGTCGAGCGAATCCGTGTTCAGGGTCGCCTTCAGCGCGTCGGTGAGACGTTCGATCCGGAGGCTTTCGAGAATATTGTCATGTTCCATCGCCAGATAGTCGTCAAAGACGAAGCCTTCGCGGAACATCTGTGCAAGCTGCTCGTTGATCGCGTTGATTGCAACGTCCGCCTGCTCCTGCGTGAGGCTCGAAGCATCCTCCGGGATCTCGTCGATCGCGCCGTAGTAGTACGCAAACTGGCACAGCAGCGCGTTGCGTTCCTCTTCGACTTCCGCGTGCGCGGACGCATCGAGCTCCAGCTCCTCCTCGCTTGTGAGGGTGATGCCGAGTTCCTCCGCTTTCCAGAGCGGCACATAGGTGCGGATCATCTCGTCCTCCGTCATGGACATGCACTGTTCGACGGTTTCGGCGTTGATCGTGCCGGAGTAGGAGGAGAACATGCTCATGTAGGAATCGAACATGTTGACGACGTCGGTCGCCTTGATCTTGACGCTGCCGAGCTCGATCGCGATCGCGTCGCCGTCAAAATCGATTGCGTTTGCTCCCTGGTTCTGCGTATCTGCAGGAGCGGAGGTGACCTGCCCGTCTTCCTCCTTCGGAACAAGGCAGGCCGTAAGCGACAGCGACAGCAGGATCGCCGTCAGCAGCGCGAGAAAGCGTTTATCGAATTTCATAGAATGGAATTCCTTTCTGTATGTTTTTCCCATTATACTCCGAGTTCGGCGTCTGCGCAATGCATCAGCCTGTAAATTAATTGTGGAAGATTTTTGACAAAATCGCGAATATCACGCTTTTTGTCGGTCCAGACGATCGCAGCGGGCTCGCTCGCAAGCAGAAGGAGGTTCGGCTCCGAGGACAGAACCGCCAGAAGCCTAACGCCGTCCGGGTGCGCGGACGCGTCGTATACGAGCGTGACCTTTCCGTCGCGCACGGTGACGGAGGAGAAGCCCGCGCGGCGCGCGTAGGCGCGGATCAGCGCAAGCTGCATCAGCGTCATCACCGGTTCGGGCAGGTCGCCGTAGCGGTCGTTGAACTCGTCCAGAAGATCCGTATAGGAATCGTTGTCGTCGATCCCCGCGATGCGCTTGTACATCGCAAGCCGGTGCAGCTCGCTGGGCAGGAACGATTTCGGGATATACGCGTCGAGCGGCGCGTCGACCGTCGTTTCGATCTTCGGCGCAACCGTTTCGCCCTTTGCTTCGGCGACGGCGTTTCGCATCAGCTTGCAGTAGAATTCATACCCGATGTCCGCAATATGCCCGTGCTGTTCCGCGCCTAAAAGACTGCCCGCGCCGCGGATCTCCAGATCGCGCATCGCAAGGCGGAAGCCCGCACCGAACTGCGTGAACTCGCGGATCGCCAGAAGCCGCTTCTGCGCCGTTTCGGAAACGGCGCGCGCCTGGGGCACGGTCAGGTACGCGTACGCCATGCGCGTCGACCGTCCCACCCTGCCGCGGAGCTGATAGAGCTGCGCAAGTCCGAGCTTGTCCGCGTCGAGCACGACGAGCGTGTTCGCGTTCGGAATGTCCACGCCGCTCTCGACGATCGTGGAGCAGAGAAGGATGTCGATTTCACGGTCGAGAAACGCCATCATCGTGTTTTCGAGCTGGTTTTCCGGCATCTGTCCGTGCGCCATGGCGATTTTCGCCTCCGGCAGCAGCGTCCGAAAATGCTCGAGCGTCGAACCCATCGTGATCACGCGGTTAGACACGATGAACGCCTGCCCCCCGCGGGACAGCTCCTTCTGCAGCGCGGCGGCGATGAACGCGTCGTTGTATTCCATGACGAACGTCTGCACCGGGAACCGGTTTTCCGGCGGCGTCTCGATCGTGCTGATGTCGCGGATGCCCGTCATCGACAGGTTCAGCGTCCGGGGGATCGGCGTCGCGGTCAGCGTCAGCACGTCGATCTCGCTGCGCATCGCCTTGATCTGTTCCTTGTGATTCACGCCGAAGCGGTGTTCCTCGTCGATGATGAGCAGTCCGAGATCCTTGTATTTCACCGACTTGCCGAGCAGCGCGTGCGTACCGATGACCACGTCGATCTCGCCCGATTCCAGCCCTTTTTTGACTTCGGCGCATTCCTTTGCCGACTGGAAGCGGGAGAGACACGCCACGCGCACCGGAAAATCCGAAAAACGCTGCAGGAGCGTATGATAGTGCTGCTGCGCAAGGATCGTCGTCGGGACGAGGAAGGCGACCTGCTTGCTGTCCTGCACCGCTTTGAACGCCGCGCGCATCGCGACCTCGGTCTTGCCGTAGCCCACGTCGCCGCACAGCAGCCTGTCCATCGGACGCGGCGACTCCATATCCGCCTTGACTTCCTTGATCGCCTGCGCCTGATCGGGCGTCTCCTCGTAGGGAAACGCGTCTTCAAGCCGCTTCTGCCACGGCGTGTCCTTGGAGAACGCAAAGCCGCCGTTCGCGGCGCGCGCCGCATACAGCCGCGCAAGGTCCACCGCGAGCTTTTTCGCGCCCTGCCGCGCTTTTTCCACACGCTGCTGCCATTCCGTGCCGCCGAGTTTAGAAAGCTGCGGGGGCACTTCGGCGTCCGCGCCGATGTATTTCTGGATCCGGTCGAGCTGATCGGTCGGGATATAGAGCCGGTCGTCGCCGCGGTAGGCAAACAGCAGATAGTCGCTCGTGCTGCCGTTGACCGTGAGCTGCTCCACACCCAAAAATCTGCCGATGCCGTACGCTTCGTGCACCACGTAATCGCCGACGGACAGGTCGGTAAACTTCAGCGTGCCGTTCTTTTTGCGCGCGCGGGCGGTCGGACGTTTGCCGAACAGCTCCTGCGCCGTCAGCACGTAAAGATGCGATTCCGGGAACGCAAAGCCCTGCGGCAGCGTTTCGGAAAGCACCAGCGCTTCGCCGCGCGCCGGCGGGCGGGTCAGCGTTTCGGCATACGCGATCGGAAGATCGCTGTCGCGCAGCACGTCGCGCATGCGGTCCCGCGCTTCCCCGACGTACAAAAGCACTGCCTCTCGCGAGCCGAGAAGCTGATTCAGCTCTGTCAGAAACTGCGCGGAATCGTTCAGGTACGCGGGCGCGGGTTCCGCCGTGAAGCTGACGCGCGCATGGTGGCGGTAGTTTGCGTAGGGACGGAACAGCGCGTAGTACGCCGCGGTATGCCGCGTATCGAGCCGCCGCATGATCGCGTCCGCCGCGCAGAGCAGTTTTCCCTGCGAGGGATGCCCTTCGCCGCGCTCCAGCGTCGCCGCAACGGTTTCGGAAAAGACCAGTTCGGCGGCTCTCGCTTCGTCCGCAATGCGTCCGGGATCGTTCAAAAGGATTATGCTGCCGTCCGGCAGATAATCCGGAAGCGTTTCGGTGACGGGGTACAGAAGCGGAACGAGCACGTCCGCGCCGATGCACGGCCGTCGTTCCTTCCACGATTCGCGCTGCGCGTCAAAGCCCTGCGCGTTCTTTAAGAGCCGCAGCGCCCGCGCCATCGCTTCGGCGGTCTGCGGCGTTTCAAAGGCGGGCGGCAGCACGGCGGAATCGACCTGTTCGACACTGCGCTGCGTCAGCGGATCGAAGATGCGCATCTGATCCACGTCGTCGCCGTAAAACTCAATGCGGTACGGATACGCCGCCTGCGGGGGATAGACGTCCAGGATGTCCCCGCGGGACGCAAACTGCCCCGGACCCTCGATCTCCGCCGTTCGCTCATAGCCGGCGTCTGCAAGCTGTGCGGCAAGCGTACGCGGATCGACCGTATCGCCGACGGACACCCGCACGATCTGCGACAAAAATGTCTCATGCGGTACAAGCCGTTCCATCAGTGCTTCCGGACAGGTGACGATCAGCGACGGCACGGAAAGCGCAAGGCGCGAAAGCACCGAAAGGCGATCGCTCCGGCGTTCTGCGGAAACCGTTTCGAGGTGAACGAGCGGCAGCTCGCGCGGCAAAAACAGCCCGGTATCGGGGCGATATGCGCGCTGCAGCTCAAAAAGCCGCATCGCTTCCGCAGGCGTCGGCACGACCCACACGACCGTCCGCTCCTCCGAAAGCGCGGCATTCACCGCGGGACGGTGCGCCTCCGAAAGTCCGAAGACGGCGACCGTTCCGTCACCGTTTTCCAATGCAGCATGCAGTTGTCGATAGCCCGGATCGTTTGCGACCGCGCGTAAAAGCTCTTTCATACGTTTGTTATGGTGCAAAATCGCACCAATCAAGCTTCATCCTTGTGCCCGTCGATCGAGACGGAACGGTTTTGCTCGTGCTTCTTGTTGTACTTCATCTGCGCTTCGCCGATGCTGCCGGACACGATCAGCGCGGCGGCGTCCGCGGCGTTTGCGTACACCTCTTCCAGCGTTTTCTGCTCCTCCTTTGAAGGACGCTTCAGAACGTAATCGCGCAAAAGCACCGATTCGTCCTTGCCGACGCCGATGCGGATGCGCGCAAAGTTCTCGGAATGGATGCAGGCGATGATCGAGCGCATACCGTTGTGCGTGCCGGCGGAGCCTTTTTCGCGGATGCGGAGGCTGCCGGTGGGCAGGTCGATGTCGTCGTAGAGCACGATGAGCTTTTCCGGTTCAAGCTTATAGAAGTGAAGAAGCTGCTGAACGGCGTCGCCCGAAAGATTCATATAGGTCTGCGGCTTGCAGAGGATCACGCGTTCGTTTCCGATGCGTCCCTCGCCGTACAGCGCGGAAAAGCCCTTGGTTTTCACGCGGATATCCAGCTTTTCCGCAAGCGCGTCCAGCGCCTGAAAGCCTGCGTTGTGCCGTGTTTTTTTGTAGCTCAGCCCGGGATTGCCGAGTCCGACGATCAGATACATATCCGTTCCTTTCCGAAAATGGTATTTCCCCACGCCCCGGACGGGGGAGGGGTAATCAGGCAAACGCCCGCACAGAGTGTCGCATACATCGGTATAGCCCGGTGCGAAAAGCGCAGATTCTGTCCGCCTTTCCGACAGCCTGTTTTTTTATTATAGCATGCTTTCTTTCCCCGCGCAACCGGAACCGCGGCGTTCCGCGCGTCGGGCGGTATTCGTGCGCAGCGTTCCGATCGTCTCCGTGACAAAAGGGTTATTCGCTGCGTTCAAAGACCAGAAAATCCTTTTTTCCCTGCCCGATGGGCACCTGAAGCTGGAGCGTGTCGCCGTTCAGCGAATACGGGATCTGGATATTGTCCATCACCAGAATCGTTGTGCCCCGCTCAATCAGCTCATAGCGGAACGATCCCGTGGTCGTCTTTCCGTCGGAAAGGACGGTCCGGGTCCCCTTGCCGTGTCCGTCGAAGGTGTAGGACGCGGCATAGGTGCCGTTTTTGATCTCTTCGGCGCGCTCCTTGTGCTGCATGGAGGAGACCATGTTCCATGTGCCCGCAAGCGCGTCCGGCTTTGCGCACGCCGCGAACGAAAGCAAGACCGCCGCCAGCAGAACCCATGCAAAGATCCGTTTCATCTGCAAAAAACCTCCTGTTTCCGATGATATTCAGTATAACGGCAAGGCGCTGTTCTGTCAACAAAAGCACATGACGGGCACGAAAAAAGCGGCGCGTCCGCGCCGCAGCAGCGTGTCAAAAGATTTTTGACACGCTGCATCAGATTGTCGGGAAGGGCGGGCAGAATCCGTGTTTTCACGAGGAAGCTATACTAAGGTATGCGACCGAGGATGGCGACGCGCGGGAAGCGCGCGACGGCACCGCTGTAACGAAGCGTAAGCGGAGTGTTTCAGAAAACGCGGATAATTTGCGGCGAAATAATAAAAAGAAAAGGCGTTTTTTCGCTTTTTCATCCGACAAGTATTGTTTTATAAAACCTCGCCGCAAATGGTCTGACCCCTTATACGACGGTCTGAAGCGGCGCATCTGCGCCGCATAACGGAGGCTAA
>JAEEGL013103630.1_pt1 | contig 11338 bp, 14 predicted proteins | sample 9134231 | NCBI WGS metagenome assembly JAEEGL01 (sample SAMN16246548, study PRJNA631951) | gut metagenome | biome: gut microbiome; feature: rumen; material: fiber-attached | host: Bos | place: Iran: Karaj | collected 2018-10
CAGTTCAGCTGTCTTCTCCTTCACATCAGGATAGAAGAGCGCAGCGGCCCCAAGCGATCCGCTCTTATTGGTCAGCACATACATGCCGCCGACCTCCTCCGGCGCAAGCGGCTCATCCCTTTCAAGCAGGTTATCCTTTTCCGGGCTGAAGAGAGCACTGGTCATGTCCACCAGTTCCGGCGGGTCGTAAATTTTTGCGTTTGACATTGCGTCCGAAAACAAACGCTCTTTATCTACACCCAGGCTTTCACGGACATTGTTGTTGACAGCGATCCTCCACTCACCGCCGCGATCCTCGCCCATATTGATGTCAGCAATAACGGCAAGGCCGTGACCAACGCTTACATAAGGCATGGTCGCAAGGAATTCGCGGTTTCTCTTCTTCTCGAGCAGCCTGACCGTCAGGTTATCCTTGATATTGTCATAGCTGAGATCGACCTGCGGCGGAGTCACGGCATTCCTGGATGCCGAGTACATATTCGCCATCTCGGTTACCAGATAATCGAAGTCCGTACCATCCTTGTATGCTTCGTACATCTCATTGACGTACAGAGTCGGTGCTGCATCAACGCCGGGCATCTTGAAGGTGATTCCGTGCAGCTTCTGGTCGTTCATCTTGACCACTACCACATCGTCGATCTGGATATCCTCTGCCACATCGTCCGGCAGATACTCTCTGACCTCCGATTTCATCTTTTCAACGAATTCTTTAATGTCTATCATTCTGTTCTTTTCCCTCCTACAGACTCACTGATCAGCTTCATATAGAGCATGATCCTTTCTTTTCGCATCAGATCCTCATCATTTGATGGGATTCCAACATTCCATGCAGTAATAACTTCCATTCAAATCCTCCCTTCTACAGATTCATCATTTCCTTGACCAAGTGATCGCTCATCTTGACCATTCCCACAAGTACCAACATGTTGAAAGCAAGCTCTCCAACATACTTCCATACCATTGTTGCGGCTGCTGCATCACTGTCAACGACTGGCGGACTGGCTGCGAACTTGCTGAATATGATGCAGGCAAGCACTATGATCGCGCCCTCAAGACACACTCCCGCATAGCTTTTCAGGAAGCTGACTCCAATGCTCTGGGTCGGCTGGCCTGCAAACGTTGAGAGCGGGATAGGTGCTATAGCCGTGTACATATATAGGCGGAAAAACCTGCCGTATACCGTCAGAATGATGATGAACGATAGCACCGTTATGAAAAGGCTTCCTATGAGAGTCACTGCCCAAAGCGGTATGCTCTCGAAAAAGCCACAGTCCTCTATAGCATTCACCATGCTTTTCGGCAGCGTTGTCTTGGTCGCAGAGCCGACACCGGAAGCACTCATGATCGTTCGCATGGCACCCTGGGCTATATCGAAGACAGCCATCATCAGATCAAGGCCATATGTGACTACACCCTTTGCTATAGCGAACCGTATAAACAGCTTGAGAGCATGCTCTGGTCTCTTCACGTCAGTAAGGCTTCCGCTCGTCTTGACCACACCCATCAGGAAAAACAAAACGAGCAGCGCCAGGCCTATGCCTTTGACTGCTCCGTTGATCTGAAGGATAACGTGCCAGATGCCTCCACCCTTGAAACTCTGAGGTGACATCGTCAACAGCGACCACACTTCTGCCATCTTCGTGTTCCATGTGTTTAGTGCATTCTCAAGATTCTGCACTACCCAGTTATCGGACATTTACCTATACCTCCTCTCATTGTTCGTTCTCTGCACATTCCGATCCTCACCTCCCTCCGAAAAGTGCTCATCGCATAACAGTTCAGTGTGTATATGTATGTCAATGCCGCGATTACAGGAATCGCAACATGGATTCCTGTCTTCCAACGCTGCATAACAGTTATGTAGGGCCCTGATGTAAAAGAGGCCAGGAGGAGAAAGAATGGCAACATTAGATTACAAGCTTATTGGAAGGCGAATCAGAGAGCGACGTTTACTTGCCAATTATTCGCAAGAACAACTTGCATGGGAAGCAGAGTTATCAGCCACCTATATCTCCTATATCGAAAATGGAACCAAGAAACCCAGTTTAGAGTCTCTTGTTTCCATATGTAATGTACTGGGAATCACTTTGGATAGCTTGCTTACAGGAAATCAGATTCACAGTAATTATGATTATCAGACAGACATCGCTATGATCATGAAAGGGACTTCATCAACAGAGAAAAGGCTGATTTATGAACTTATCTATGCCTTGCTCAGCATCATCCGCAAAAACGAATGGGAACTGGTTTCTGTTGATGAAATCAACTACATCAGAAATAAATATTAGCGTTTTCATAAACCAGAGGTTGAGTACTTGACCTCTGGTTTATGGACTAAGTGATTCAAAAAAATATGATAATCATATCGGTACGAAAGGATCACTCACTATGAAGGAAACAGAAGAGCATCTTTCTTCGCAAGATAAGAAATTACGAATAAGGGAAAGATATAAAGGAATCGATGAGGAATTGCTCGATGTAATCCCTGCCGTAAAGCAGGACGATTTTTACGACGAAGCTAAAGTAAAACGCGTTGGTGTTTACGCCAGAGTCTCCACTGATGATCCTCGTCAGACTTCTTCCTATGAATTGCAGAAGAATTACTACAACGATCTTGTCAGCCGGAGACCTGACTGGAACCTTGTAGATATCTATGCAGATGAGGGCATTTCAGGAACATCCCTTGCACATCGTGATGAATTCAAGAGAATGATTGCTGACTGTGAAGCCGGAAAGCTTGATCTAATCGTCACCAAGAGTATTTCCAGATTCGCCAGAAATCTGATGGATTGCGTAGGACATATAAGAAAACTGAAGGCCCTTACCCCTCCTGTAGGTGTGTTTTTTGAAACAGAACATGTTTATACGCTAGATGCCAACAGTGAGATGACGCTGTCTTTTATGGCTACGCTGGCTCAGGAAGAGAGTCATACCAAAAGTGAAATAATGAATGCTTCTATAGAAATGCGCTTCAAACGAGGCATTTTTCTGACGCCTGCGCTGCTCGGATACGATCTGGATGACGATGGAAATCTTGTAATCAATGAAGAAGAAGCTAAAACTGTACGCCTGATTTTTTTCCTGTATTTATATGGGTTTACCACAAAAGAAATTGCCGAAACGATGACCGAGTTGCATAGAACGACAAAAAAGGGTAACACCAAGTGGAGCCCGGCCTCAGTACTTCAGATTCTGCAAAATGAGCGGCATTGTGGTGATGTTCTTGCGAGAAAGACCTTTACTCCTGACTACCTGACACACAAGTCAAAAAAGAATCGACAGGACAGGAATCAATACCGGATGAAGGATCATCACGAAAGCATTGTATCCCGTGATGACTTTATAGCCGTCCAGCGTTTAATCAATAATGCGAAATACGGTAATAAAAGCATCCTTCCTGCTCTCCATGTAGTCAATGAAGGGTTGCTTTCAGGCTTTGTCTCAATCAATCCCCGTTGGGCTGGCTTTAAAGTATCTGATTATTACGAAGCCTGCCATAGTGCAGATTATGAAAATGACAGTCTGGAGGTATTCCATGAAGAATATGCTGCAAACGAAGGTGATTTTGATCTGAGAGGGTATGAAATTGCTCGCGGACAGTATTTTGAAGCAAACGGTAAATGCAGCGTCACAATCTCTAAAAAAGATCTCTCATTTTCTCTGGCGGCAATCAAGCGTCTTGGGGAAACAGCAACAATTGAAATGCTGATTCACCCTGATAAAAAGCTGTTAGCAGTGAGAGCTGTAAAGTCTGATGCAGTTAATGCCGTAACCTGGTCACGAAGGACCAACGGCAAAACTGTTCCCAAAAAAATCAGCGGTACAGCATGTCTTCCAACCATCTTTAAGCTAATGGATTGGAAAGATGAATGCCGATACCGGTTACTGGGATCCCTGCTTCAAAAAGAGGACTGTTCCATTCTTATATTTGATATGAAAGAAATTGAGGTTTTTATTCCCAGGTATGTAATAGACCAGTCTGATCAGGATTCAGATGATGGATCAATGATTCCATTTACATACGGCTCTTCCAAGCAAATCCTTGCATACCCCGATGATTGGGGAGACAACTTCGGGAATTCTTTTTATAGCCATGAGTACGACTCACAGAAGGAGAAAAGTGAATTCGAAAAGATGAAAGAGATGCCGGACAGTGCTCCATACAAGGAGTCAGATTTAAAGGTAACCGATCCGTTAACGCTTAAAACCGAAATAGAGTCGATGATATCTGAAATGAAGGAGGCAGCTATCGATGAGTGAACCCACAACAGTTTCGGGTAGACGAATCCCCGATATAGACATCATAGAGGACGAATCATTTACCTATGATGGCTTTCAAGTCGTTCGAGGAGAATTCTTTTCGCACATTTATGAACCATCCTTCACGCTCAATCTGAACAAGATATCTGTGAACATGGCATGTATAAGGAAGCTCCCGGATGTCGAGTATGTCCAGATACTAGTACATCCGGAAGAAAAGAATCTTGTAATCAGACCCTGCAAAGAAGAGGAAAAGGATTCTTTCCGCTGGAAAACATCCGGTAAAAAGGTATCCCCCAAACAGGTCACCTGTAAGGTTTTCTTTGCCAAGATATATGCTCTCATGGGGTGGAATCTTGATTACCGGTACAAGCTTCTCGGAAAACTGATCCGCTCCAACGGAGAACTGCTCTTCGTATTTAACCTAAACAATCCTGAGATATACATAAGAGTCTTCCGTGAGGGTGAAAAACCTCGTGTATCAAGAACTCCGGTCTACCCACAGGAATGGAAAAACCAGTTTGGTATATCTGTTGAAGAGCACCGAAAGAGTTTATCTATGAATAAGTTCAATGAGTATACGATATTCGGTGTTAGAGAAACAGCAACAAAAGGCGAACCCGATATTTCCAACAGAAAAGAGGATGTGAACAATGAAAGCGAGTGACCACGAAAAAAATCCGGCGCAGCCTATTGTATGTATAGATCTGAAAAAAGGACGTATACGAGTCCATAAGGTAACACTTCACATTTTAGGAGACCCTGATTTCATTTTACTGCTCATCAATCCTGAGACCGGGGTTTTAGCAATCAAAGAGACTATCCCCGAAGACTATTTAGGGCTAAAGATTCGTAAGGAAATGCTTACAGATGGTAATTGTTATGAAATATATTCCAAGGAGCTGTTCCGCGCTCTAACCGCTATACGCTCGGATTGGAAGATGAACAAATCATACAGAATATACGGACAACACGAACCCAGGACGAATGCCGCTTTCTTCCATATGAAGGATATCGTACTAGTAGAGGACAAGAACACCTATGACCAGTAATTACAGTTTTTCACATGAACTGAAAATAGATGCCGACATACAGCGCCTTAAGCAGCCCTTATCAAAAGAGGCCAGTATGGAACTACGTCAGCAGCTGCTCAGTTTTGGATGCCATGAACCTCTGTTGATTTGGGATGGTATTATCATTGACGGCACGAACAGATATGACATCTGCAAAGGTAATAATATTGCATTCCATACCGAACCAGCTCCCGTCACATCAAAAGATGAAGCCATCGTCTTCGTATGTAAGCAACAGTTGCTGCGGGAAGACCTAACCAATGAAATGCGAAAATATCTGATTGGACGCTTGTATCGTGCAGAGGTCAATGCTAAGACAACCAAGACCTTCAACTCCAATAGAATCCGCAGACAGTATGCATTAGGAAAAACCTCAAGAAAGCAAGACATACTTCTGGAAGTATCTTCCTATCTTGGCCTTTCCGGCGGCACAGTACTTAAATATGGCACTTTTTCTAAATGCGTTGATAACATCAGGAAAAACGATCCCGCCATTGCAAAAGGCATCCTTGAAGGGCGCATCAAGATATCTCATGAAAACATAATGCGGCTGGAAGGATGCTCCGCATGGGAACTGAAGCTAATCGGTAACGCAATTGATCTTGACAAAGAAAGTCACATAAGGAGTTCCGATATCAGCAAGGCATTAAGCCACAGAGCAGTTGCTGATCCTCTTCCGGCTTCTAAAGCAAAATCCTTCGACGATTCTGATCTCCCTATAAGAAAAATGCCTGTGTATGATCCAGACTCCGACATTTCCAATCTCATCTATACGATACCGGCATGGATTAATTCTGTTAATCGCGCTCAGACTAACACCGATTTTCAAAAAATCTCTGTAGCCGCTAAGGAGCGTACTCTGGTGCAACTTAACAGACTATTGCTGGCTGTTATTTCACTCGAGGAAGACCTCAGGAAGGAGCAGTAATATGAACCAGGATCTTCAGCAGTATGTACCAAACGTTTACTTTGAACAAATTCCCATTAAAAATCTGGTATCGAATCAAGAATATCAGCGTCATCTTTCTATCAAACATGTGCAGAAGGCAGCTAAGAACTTTGACTTGTATCAGGTCAATCCAGTAAAAGTGAGTCGTCGTAATGGAATCAACTATGTTTTTAACGGTCAGCATACCGTAGAAATCATCGCTTTGGTTTCAGGATCGAGGGAAACACCTGTATGGTGCATGATATATGATGATCTGGTTTATGAACATGAGGCTGATATATTTGCGAATCAGATGAAGTATGTAAAACCGCTCCTTCCGTACGAGACCTTCATGGCTCATATTGAAGCTGGTAGCGATAAACACCTTCTGATAAAAGGTCTCGTTGAATCATACGATCTATCTATTACTCCCGGAAAAGCCCCTGGTGGTATTTGCGCTGTTGGTGCTCTTGAGGGAATATATGACAGATATGGCTATCATATTCTCGAAAAGACATTGCGTTTGATAATCGGCACATGGGAAGGAGATGTTATTTCTTTAAGTGCAAATATGCTTAACGGAACTGCTAGACTTGCCTATGCCTATGATGAACAGTTAAAGGAAGATCTGTTCAAAGAAAAGCTTAGTAAGGTTTCTCCTAAAGATATCAGCCGCACAGCAAAAGAACGAAGAGCAGGATCTTTGGGATATGCTGAAGCGCTTTTGATTTCTTATAACAAGAACAAGAAATATCCTTTGTCCTATGAACGTCTTTATACGCACAAAGCTCCTGTACGAAAACGCTCTACTTCGGTTGTAGAAGACTATTCTCCGGATACCATTCCTGACGATATGCAATCAACTATCTTTGATATTGATGATGCGGAGTAGATAATACTCCGCATCACTTGATTCCATGCTTCACTCTTTCTTTGACCTCTGTGGCCTTAGCATCGTTGAAACGGTCTATAGTGCCGACGAGGTAGCCGGTGATCCTTCTGATCCTCTCGAACTTCACTCCCTCGCCGACTTTTCCGTCTACATTCTTAACCTTTTGTGCATTCATTATTGCCTCGCTTACCTGAAGGTCAGCGGGCAGTCAGGAGCATCCTCCATGAGCCTGCTGACTTCCTCGAATACTGCCAAATAGTTTGCAACTGCTTTCTTATCGCTGCTGTCATATTGCATGTCAGTTGGATATGCGGCTATATAAACCTTGCTGCCGCTTTCTCCTATGACGTTGTATTCCGGCAGGACATCATAGCTCTCATCACCCTTATCATAGGCAAGGATGGTCACAAGCTTTCCTCCGTGATTCGCTTCATAAAGAACGGTGTTGTAGATCGTCATCGAATTCTTGCTGTTGACCTTTGCATCCCAGCTCTTTCCATGAGTAAGAGTCATAATGAAATGATCCGTGCTCAGTGTCTTCACGCCATCCTTATCCTTCAGCTTTAGTCCGGAAGCGATGTCGTAATCAACGTTTGTCTCATGAGTCTCTTCCGACTCTTCAGTAGCGACTTCCGTTTTAGCATCCGGCTCCGGCTGCACATCGATAGGCTTCATATTATGCTTTATCCCCCAAACGATTATCAGGAGGATAAGCATCACTCCGCCGAGCAGAACGGCTGTCTTTTTCAGTTTCTCCATCATAATTCTCACCTTCTCCCTGTCATTAACCGACGATCATGTTAAGTATCTCTTTGGTGAAAGTGATGATGATACCTCCTGCTACAGTCAGGAATCCGTTCGCGCGCTGCGACGGATCATGCGACTTGAGCGAAAGTCCCACCTGCATGATCCCTAGTCCGAGCAGTATGAGTCCGATCGCTCTGATCAGGCTGAAGATGAACTCGGACAGCTTGTTTACCGTGCTTATTGGGTCACCTGCTGCGTAGCATACGCATGCTCCCAGCACGAACGCTACGACCATGGCAGCATAGATCGCAAAGCCGAGCTTCATGGTGCTGTTCGCACCCTTAAGATCAATGAATTTGTTTTCCTTTTCAGTCATTCTCTGCTTCCTCCATTTTCTGTCTTTTAGCCTCCTCGGCTACTTCTCTTTCAACGTCTTCTTCTGACAGAAGCACATAGTCGCCCTTTGGGATCTCGATCACATCCTTCATGCTGTTGGCAAAGGCTATGTCATCGGGATCAAAGGTAAGACTCACAGTGTAAGCTGCATCCCTCGCCTGACCATGGATATACGGTTCAGCTCCTCCGTCTGCAGTAAGTCCCACAGCCGGGTGCTTCATGATGTCGTACTTCAGGTCCATGATAGGCCGCTCGCCTCTTATGAAAAGAAGTGCGTAGCGGTTATCCAGCATGCGCACCTCCTCCGGAAGGAGCAATTCACGGCCGGCCTGGTTGTAGTTCCTCGTATAACTGCCGTTTCGTCCGGTATTCTCTCCGTAGGTCTTGGTATCTATAGTCTCTTTGCCGAGCAGTTCAGATACATACTTATGAGTCTCTTTCTCGTTACCGCCCAGATAGACGAACTCATCGCAGTTGCCAACGATCGACTCCCACTGCTTCTCAAACAGTGCCTTGAGCTGCGCCAGGTTCTGCAGGATGATGCTGACCGATACGCCTCTCGATCTCATGACCGAAAGGATCTTGTCAAAATCCGTCGGCAGTGATATGTTGGCGAACTCGTCAAAAATGAACTGTACGGGTACCGGCAAACTGCCTCCGTACTTCTTGTCTGCTACCTCAAACAACTGCTGGAACAGCTGCGTATAGAGGATGCTCACAAGGAAGTTGAAGCTCGTATCGTTATCAGGGATGATCGCAAACAACGCGGTCTTCTCCTCGCCTATCCTCCAGAGATCGAGCTCATCCGTGATAGTAAGCGACGCTATGCTGTCCAGGTTGAACTTATCCAGTCTGGCAGCAAGCGTGATCTGTATAGACTTCAGAGTCTTGCCTGAGCCCGAGTGATACGCATCATAGTACTTCAGTGCGATGTGATCAGGATCGGTCTTTCTGAGATCGAAAAAGAGCGTATCCAGTGCGCTCGGCATCTTGCTGTCCTCCTCGTCTACTTCACCTGCTCTCAGCATCTCCATCACCATCGCGAAGTTCTGCTCATCTTCAGGAGCCTCATACTTCAGATAGAAGACGAGCGCCATAAGGAGCATCTGAGCTGCGTTATCCCAGAACGGATCCTGCGTGGTCGAACCGGGTGGTGTAGTCGCCTTAAAGAGATTCGTAACCAGTCTCTGCACATCATTATCATCCCTCAGATAGACGAAGGGATTGTAGCAGTGACTCTGCTCAGGGTGTATGAGATCAAGGATCCTCACCTGATATCCGCACTGCTGGAGAAAGGCCCCTGTTGACAAGGCCAGTTCCCCTTTTGGATCTGTAAGAATAAGGCTAAACTCTGCACCGGCTTTCGTTCCTGCGGCCTGCATGACATTTGGCTTCACGAAGAAACGTGTCTTTCCTGCACCGCTTCCTCCGATTACCAGAACGTTGAGGTTGCGTCTGTGCTTACGGCCATCAAAGCCGATCCTCACATTCTGGGTCAGTATCTTGTTCATGCAGTCGGGCTTCTGTCTGTACTTTCTGTTAACGGCTGCGGCATCGCCCCACTTTGCTGAGCCGTGTTCCTCACCGTGCCGGTAGTTGCGGCGTGTGGATAGCCATATCCCGATCCCCATGGCGTATACAAACAGACAAAACAAAACAGCCTTAATGCTGCTAAATGACCACTGTATTTGCCACGGTTCTGAGAAAATACCGTCCATCCGGGATATGAGTTCGAATATGTTCCTGTCCCAGTATGGAGCTATGAGAAGGGCTATCCACACTACCGGAAGCACACCGGCTGCTGCTATGAGGAGTTCATCCTTCCGATTACCTTGCGTATTCGTATGAGTCTCCTCTTTCAGCTACCATCAGACTGCTCGGACCTTTTTCGATGATCTTCATGATAAGATCATCGATCGGGTCGGTGGGGCGACACTCTATGATCTGCTTGTTCCGAAGGAGATTGAGAGCGTTGATCAGGATGCCCTGCTCATACTCATCTATCTCCAGTTTTCTTGTTCCTCTCATGCATCACCTGTCCCTTCCCGGCACCTTCGGTATAGGCACCGCTTTCGCAGCTTCGCGTGCTGCTTCGATACCCTTGGAGACCACATCCTTCGCAAGCGCTGCCTTCTCCTTGGCGATCTCCGCCTTATACAGATTCAGCTTCTCTCTGACCGATGGTCTTTCAGCTTTCCCAGGGAAGCCATTTGATAGGTTTACTTGCGTTGAGTTTGGCTCGGACAGAGGGTCTCGGTCTGTCTTTGCCAAAGAGGGGTTTACCTTTGGCTCTTCCTGCTTCGGTCCTCCCGCTATGGCGAGCCCTTCGGACGGCTCCTCGTCATAGGCAGGTGGAAGACCGCGTTCCGGATTAGGCTGCTCCTCGAGCTCTCCCTCAGGCTTGCCTCCCTTAAGAGCCTCCTTCACTGACTTGTCCTTAGGGAACATCTTGTCCCTGTCCTTCTGGATGGTCAGCGACACATCAGCACGGTCAACAGTAGCTAGCTTGAAGCGCTCTGTGATCCGCTGGATCTTGCTGGCGTCCTCAGCCCTTGCGATGACATCCACTGCAGCATTCAGATCCTTGTTGTTTCTGTCTTTCAGCACGCAGTAGAGAACGCCGTAGCGCTTCGCCTCCTGCGAGAACTTGGCAAGATCCTTCTGTGTGATGGTGTAGACCTTGAGCTCCTTGCCGGACTTCAGCATGTTCGTCAGTCTCGCCTTGCCTTTTGTCTTCTGTTCCTGCTTGAGAGTCGCATACAAAAGAAGCGCGATGTTCTTCGCGCCGTTGCCTGAAATCTTAGCCGCGACCTCCACTCCTTCAAGTGAGAGCCTTACGACTTGTTCAGCTGCATCTCCTCCCGGATTCATTCGATCACCTTACCTTTCTTTCTCTCTCTGCCGGTCTCTATCTAGGATCTGAAGATTCTCTCTTACATGACCGGACCTTTCCTGTATCTCTCCGCATACCTTCAGTTCATGCCTCAGCTGTCTGATCTCAGCAGTCAGTTCTTTTACGTTGCCTCTCGCCCGATTGATATC